>Ga0209157_1001246_pt1 | contig 21429 bp, 23 predicted proteins | sample GraSoiAngelo_135_FD_185892 | JGI IMG/M metagenome (GOLD analysis project Ga0209157, IMG submission 185892) | Grasslands soil microbial communities from the Angelo Coastal Reserve, California, USA - 14_0929_05_40cm (SPAdes) (version 2) | ecosystem: Environmental > Terrestrial > Soil > Grasslands ...
TCGCGACCGAGATCATGCTCTTCTCCGCCGTCATCGGGACGTCCTGGACGTTGCGACTCCGGACGACGACGCTCGGGGACGCGTTCCGCGGACCGTGGGCCCTCCCCGGGCAAATCCTCAACGTGCCGTTGACTGGCCTGAACACTTTCATCCTGATTTGCAGCAGCCTCACGATGGTCGAGGCACTCGCCGCCGTGGAGCGGGGCGATCAGCGAAAGCTGCGCATCTTTCTCCTGGCCACGTTGCTCCTCGGCATGACATTCCTCAGCATCCAGGCGTTCGAGTACCAGAAACTGTACTTCGGCGAGGGGCTCACGTTCAAGAGCGCCCCCTTCGGGGTGAATCCGCTGTACGGCCCGACGTTTTATGCGCAGACCGGAGTCCACGGATCCCACGTGACCGCGGGGGTGCTTGCGATGGCGTACACCACCCGAAAAGCGTTCAAAGGCGGATTCACGAAGGAGAATCACGAAGCGGTCGAGCTGGTCGGATTATATTGGCACTTTGTCGATGTGGTCTGGATCTTCCTCTTCACGATCGTGTATCTGATTTGAGGTGACGCGTGGCGACGGCTACGACAACGGAGACCGTAGGACCCCGTGAGGAGGCGAGAAAGCGCCCCTACGTGGTCGTCTTCGGCATCCTCGCGGTGGTGACTCTCGCCGAGCTGAACGTCTACAGCCTGGGGATTCCACACCTCGAGACGATCACGATCCTGGTCGTCCTGGCGACCATCAAGGCAAGTCTCGTCGTGGCGTACTACATGCATCTGCGATACGAGCCGCGTTGGATCGCGCTGATTCCGCTCGGTGGACTCGCCCTCGTCGCCGTGCTCGTCGCGGCACTCACCGCGACGTCGGTCCATCCGTAATGCGGTCGCGAGTCCCCCGGGCTGCGACCGCAGTCAAAGGAACGATGGGCTCGACCGGATTCGAACCGGTGACCTTCGCTGTGTGAGAGCGATGTCATAACCGCTAGACCACGAGCCCGCGGGGGCGCGCAAGGGCCCGCACGGTATAAATCTCCATCGAAAATGCGCGTTTGTCCACACGTGCCCTCAGAGCTTTTATTACCGCTGACCGGTTTGGGCCGGCGGGAGGCGCTCCCGATGGCAAAGGAAGAGAAGTCCGAGATGGCGACAATCGCGAAGAAGCAGCTAGAGGGCCGCGGCTACGTGCTTTCCCTCTCGACGACCCGGGACGGTGAAAACCTGATCGGCAAGGTCCGCGTGACCGAGGCGTCCACACAGCGGACCGTCGCGAGTTTCGTCAGCGTCTGGAAAATTGACAACATGGAACTCGTGTTCGGCATCGATGCGGGCGAGGGCATCGCACGCGACCTGGTGAACCAAGCGATGAACCTGTTCGACCTGTTCAAGTACGTGCTGCCCGGCGCGCAAGTGAAGGAAGAGGCGTGAGCACACAGCACGGTTAAATAGTCTGGACCACCTGGGTTGGGCGCCCCCAATGGACTCCTCGAACGTGCTCCTGGCTCTGGATGAACAGAAGAAGTGGCGGGAGCGCCGAAAGCGGATTCGCGATCGGCTGCGGGCGCTCGAACGGCGGAGGACCACCTTGCGGAAGGAGCTCGAAGGCGTCCGGAAGAAGATCCTCGAGTACAACCGGGTCCTCACCGACCTGCGCGACGGTGTGCCGACGCGGGCCGTTCTTCCGCCCAGCGCCCCGGGGCGATGACGATGGGACGCGCATTGGAGGCGACGCGCAAGGAGATCGAACGTTGGCGGCACCGGGAGAGACGCCTCCTCGACGCCCTCAGGGACGTCGACGAAGAACGAAGCCGCCTGGACGATGAGCTCGTGAAGGTCGAACAGCAGCTCGCGTATTACGACTCCCTCACGCGGGACATGAAGCGAGTGCTCGGCCGGCCAGGGCTCTCGAGCCTGCTCTCGTCGCTGCGGCGCTCGTAGGAGCAATTCCGTGCGCGTCACGATCGACGGCGTCCCGCGGGAGATGCGAACCGTCTGGTTCGACGACGGAATCGTGAAATTGATCGACCAACGCTACTTGCCGTTCGAGGTCCGCGTCTACGAGGCGAAGACCTACGAAGATGTCGCCGTCGCGATCGAGGACATGGTCGTGCGGGGGTCGCCGGCGATCGGGGCCACGGCCGCATACGGGATGGCGCAGGCCGCCCATCAAGGACTCGACTTCAAGGCCGCCGCGGACCGGCTGCGAAAGACCCGACCGACGGGCCACGACCTCTTCTTCGCAATCGACTCGATGCTGAAGGCGGCGTCCGGCGGGGACGACCTCGTCGAGGTCGCCGAGCGGTACGCGCAGGACAACATCGAGCAATGCCGAAGGATCGGGGAACACGGGGCGAAACTGATCCGAAACGGCACACGAATCCTCACGCACTGCAACGCCGGCGCCCTGGCGGCGGTGGACTACGGGACCGCGACGGCCCCGATGCGCGTGGCCCACGAGAACGGGCGGCGCTTCTTCGTCTACGTGGACGAGACCCGGCCCCGTCTGCAGGGAGCCCGCCTCACTGCGTGGGAGCTCTTGGAAGCCGGGATCGAGCACGCGATCATCACCGACGGCGCCGCGGGCCACTTCCTCGGGCACGGGGAAATCGATCTCGTCCTGGTCGGCGCCGATCGGATTGCCGTCAACGGGGACACGGCGAACAAGATCGGCACCTACGCGAAAGCGGTCGTCGCGAAGGAAAACGGCGTCCCGTTCTACGTCGCGGCGCCGACGAGCACGATCGACGTCGATCTGGCGTCGGGTGCGAAGATCCCAATCGAGGAGCGATCTCCACAAGAGGTGCTCCATCTCGACGGGCAAGTCATCGCCCCGAAGGAGAGTCCCGCGCGCAATCCCGCCTTCGACGTCACGCCGGCGAAGTACATCACAGGAATCATCACCGAACGGGGGATCCTGAAGCCTTCTCAACTCCGGTCTTCCGGAAAGGCTGTGCCGAAGAAGAAAGCGCGCGCGAAGTCTCGATAGGCGGATACGCTTTTACGGACCGGGCCCGTTCGCCCCGCGCCATGCTCCTCTTGACGACGTGGTTCGGCTCGTTCCTACTCGATGAGGGGACGGTCGTCGACAAGAGGCTCTTCCCGATGGACGCCAATGCCCTCGCGGACCGCCTCGCCCAGGTCGAAGACTGGAAAGTCCTGGACGAGGAGCGCGATCTCATGGCCCGCGCGGACGAGGTCTTCGTCATCGAGCCGCGATTGGAGCGGGCCGGCGGCAATCGCACGACGGTGCGCCCTCCGTTCCTCAAGCCGGAGGACTTTGGCTATGGCCGTGAGCTCCTGCACTCGGCGATGGTCCAGCTCGCGAAGCGGCGAATGCGCAAGGCAATCGGACCCGAGGATCATCTTCGGCAGGCGGTCGGCGCCCTCGACGAACTTCAGGAAGAAGAGAACGTTCTGGTCGAACGACTGCGAGAATGGTACGGGCTTCACTTCCCGGAGCTGGCACCGATGGTGGATCCCGCGACGTACGTCGAGCTCGTATCGATGCACGGGCGACGGGAACGGATGCCGATCGACCATCGGGAGAGCGTCGGAGCGGATCTTCCGGAACGGGAGGAAGCCGAATTGATGGCGCTCGCCGGCCTTGCGAAACTCGTGACGGACCAACGGAGGGCGGTCGAGGCCTACGTGGAGCGATCGATCCGCGAACTGGCGCCGAACGTCTCCGAACTCGCGGGCCCGATCATCGCCGCGCGGCTCGTCACCCTGGCAGGCGGCGTCAACGATCTCGCGCGCGCACCTGCCGGGACCGTGCAACTCCTGGGCGCCGAGCGCGCGCTCTTCCGCCATCTCCGGACCGGATCGCGGCCGCCGAAGCACGGCGTGCTCTTCCAGCATCCATGGGTCCATGGAGCGCCCCCGTGGCAGCGGGGCGCAATCGCCCGCGCGTTCGCCGCGAAGATTTCTCTGGCGGCCCGAGCGGACGCGTACACGAAACGCAAGATTGCCCCGGACCTCTTGAAAAACCTCGAGGTTGCCATCGAGGAAATCCGCCGGCGCAAAGCCGCAAAACCGACGCGACCAAAGCGTCCAGCCGCGCCGAAAAACCGCGCGCACCGGAGACGGACGCGCCCCTGAGGAAACGTTTTTAGGGTCGCCTCACATCGCCGCGCGAACGCGATGTCCTGGGAGCAAGCGGAGATTCGAGAGCTGAAGGTGAACCGGTACATCGTCATCGACGACGAACCGTGTCGCATCATCTCGATCCAGACCTCGAAGCCGGGGAAACACGGCGAAGCGAAGGCACGGCTCGAGGCGGTCGGCCTGTTCGACGGGCAGAAGCGGTCGATCGTTCACCCCGTGACGCACAAGGTCCGAGTCCCGATCATCGACAAGCGAAAGGCGCAGGTCCTCTCGACCCACGGCAACGTCGCGCAGTTGATGGACCTCGCGACGTACGAAACGTTCGAGCTCCCCGTGCCCGATGAGTTCCAGGGCAAACTCGCTTCCGGTCAGGAAATCATGTACGTCGAAGCGCTCGGCCGACGCAAGCTCTCGTCCAACTGAGCGGGGTCGTCCTCAAATAAGCGCACGCGATTTCCGTTCGCCCATGGCTGCGCCTCGCTTCGCGGACGCCGTCGCGAAGTATGATGAGGCGTGGATGGCCCTGTTCGGAGTGCCGTACGACCGCACGTGCTCGTTCCGCGGCGGCTCCCGCTTCGGACCTCGCGCGATCCGCGAGGCGTCGTACAACTTCGAGACCTACATGATGGACCATCAGCGCGACCTTCGAGACGTCGCGGTGGCGGATCTGGGTGATACGCCGACCTTCGGGGCGTCGACGGAGATGGTCGACGGGGTGACGCACATGGCGGCGGATGTCGTCCGCGCTGGGAAGATTCCGATCGTCATCGGCGGTGAACACAGCCTCGCACCGGCGGTCGTGCGTGCATTCCCGAAGGACGTCGGAGTGATCGGAATCGACGCCCACCTCGACTTCCGCGACTCGTACCTCTCCGACAGATGGTCGCACGCCTGCTCGGCGCGCCGGATCGCGGACCACGTCGGCGTCGAACACGTCGTCTACATCGGCGTGCGTTCGTACAGTCGGGAGGAACGGGAGGACCTCGAGCGACTCGGTTTGACGTATGTGAGCGTCTTCGACGTCCACGAGAGAGGCATCGGTGCCGCGGTGGACCGTGCGCTGAAGGCGATCAACCGCGACAAGATCTACCTCACGATCGACATCGACGGCGTCGATCCGGCCTTCGCTCCGGCCGTCGGCAATCCGGAGCCGTTTGGGCTCGCACCCCTGCAAGTCAAGAAGGTCATCGGGATGCTCGCCCCGGACCTGGTCGGGATGGATTTGAATGAGGTGAGCCCCGCATGGGATTTCGGGCAAACGTCGTTGCTCGCCGCGCGCCTCATTCGGGAGGCGATCGTGGCCATCGGCGAGGCACGCGGGCACCTCGGATGAGGGCCGGCCGACCTCCCCGGACGAGGGAGGTCGAACACCTGAGAGCCTCGCAGGAAAAGGGCGCGACGAGCTCTGGTCGCCCGCGGGACCGCGGCCTCCCCCGATTCCCTCCCCCCTGTCCTCGGGGAACCCGGGCCCCACGAATCCCGGCCGCACATGCCCACCCGAAGGCGGCGCAGGAAGAGCGGAACCGGAGCTCGTCCCAACCCGTGGTACGGGATAACACGCCCCGGGCATGAAGTTTACGACGGACCGGCGGCGTGCGCGAACGTTTATGTGCACTCGGCACGTAGGCGCCTTTCTCGATGCCATGGGCGACGGATGGAACGGCCCTCTGAACAAAGTCGACGCGTTCCGGTACGAAATTCCGCGGTCCTACAAGCCCGGCATGCGCACGAACGGCTTGGTGTTCATCGACGAATCAATGGTGCCGCAGCTCCGTCAGGACCAGGCGCCGGAGCAGGTGGCCAACGTCGCGACGATGCCCGGAATCCTCGGGGCCGCGATGGCCATGCCCGATATTCACTGGGGCTACGGATTCCCCATCGGCGGCGTCGCGGCCTTCGACTACGACGAAGGTGTGATCTCGCCCGGAGGTATCGGTTACGATATCAATTGCGGCGTCCGGCTCATCCGGACAAACCTTCTCGCAGCCGACGTCCGTTCGAACCTCCGGGCGTTGACGGACGCGTGCTTCGAGAACGTCCCGAGCGGCGTCGGCGAAGGAGGCATCACGAAAGTGTCGCGGCAGGACCTCGCCAAGCTCGCGACCGAGGGCGTCGGCTGGTCGGTCGAGAAGGGATACGCTTGGTCCGACGACCCCGACCGCATCGAGGCGCGCGGCTGCCTCGAGGACGCGGACTTCTCGAAAGTCGGCGAGCGAGCCATCGCCCGCGGGAAGGACCAGGTCGGCAGCCTGGGCGCCGGAAACCACTTCGTCGAGATTCAGAAGGTCGACCGGGTGGACGACGAACGGGCCGCGAAAGCTCTGGGAATCGGGGAGCCAGGCCAGGTATGCGTGATGGTCCACACGGGATCCCGCGGATTCGGCCACCAGATCGCCACGGACTACATCGAGGTGTGCGAACGGGTCGTGAAGCGGGAGAAGATTGAGTTGCCGGACCTCCAGCTCGCCTGCGCGCCGGTCGGCTCGAAGGAGGGGCTGGACTATTGGCGGGCCATGTGTTGCGGCGCAAATTTCGCCTGGAACAACCGCCAGCTGATCACGTACGGGGTACGGAACGCGTTCTCGAAAGTCCTCGGCCAATCTGCGGAAGCGCTCGGCATGGACATCGTCTACGATGTGTGTCACAACATCGGGAAAGTGGAGCATCACGTCATCGAGGGCGCGCGACGCAAGGTCGTCGTCCATCGGAAAGGAGCGACGCGCGCCTTCCCCGCGGGACACCCGGAGACTCCGGCCGAGTACAAGGCGGTCGGCCAGCCCGTCCTCATCCCGGGGGACATGGGCACCTGTTCGTTCGTCCTCGTCGGCTTGCCGACCGCAATGGAGCAAACCTTCGGCTCGAGCTGCCACGGGGCCGGGCGCCAGATGTCGCGAAAAGCGGCGACCCGGAAGTACGATGCGAACGAGGTCGTGAAATCGCTCGACAAGCGCGGGATCTATCTCCGGGCGGCCTCGCGGGCCGGAATCGTCGAGGAAGCCCCCGGGGCCTACAAGAACGTCGAGGACGTCGTCCGGGTGGCGGAGGGAGCAGGACTCACGAAAATCGTCGCCCGGTTGGTCCCGCTCGGAGTCGTCAAAGGATGATCCTCACACTCCAACCTGTCGGCCGGGTCGACGCATCCGTCCTCGGACGAATCGGACACGAGCTTGCGCCGTTCGGGGAGGTGCGCATCGCAAGGACGAAGCCCTTACCAAGCCGAGCCTTCGGTCTCGGTTCGAACCGGTACCGAGCGGCAACGTTCGGTCGGGTCTGCAGACCCTCGGATGGCGATCGCGTCATCGCGATTACCGACGTCGAGCTCAGCGACCCGGAGCTCGGACTGCGGTTGGTCTTCGGTCATGCGGACATCCACGGTCGATGGGCGGTCGTCTCCCTGTCGCAGTTTGGCGGAGAGGGCGAGGACAAACTCGTCGAACGTGCCGTGAAGACCGCGGTCCACGAACTCGGACATACCCTGGGCCTCGGCCATCACGATGCGAATCCCCAATGCGTGATGTTCTTCTCCGAGAAACTCGCGGATACGGATCGGAAGAGCCGGGACTTCTGCGGACCTTGCGCGGATTCGGCGAATCTTACCTTGTCGCTCCTACGAACGTGAAGCGGGCCGAGATCTCGAAGCGGTCTCCATAGCGCCGGGGCATCTCGGTCTCCAAGAACCGGAGCCCTCGCTCATACTCACCCGGAGGCAGGAGGTCGAAGGTCGAGAGGTACCGGTGTCGTACGCGGTCGAGTTGCTCTTCCGTCGTAAGCCTTCGAACGTACTCTCGGTTGTCGACGACGGGGGCCCGAAAGCCCGCCTCCTCGAGAGCATAGACAATCGCCGGAATCGGCGGGAACCGTTTTCGATCGATGGCCAGAAGGCTTGGAAAGGCCTCTTCCAAGATGCCGAGGCGACGCGTGGCCATGTCGGAGGTCGCGACGACGACTCGATGCGCCACCCGCGCGACGTCACGCAGGGCCGCGCCATAGTTGCCGAGATGGTGGAGGACCATGACGACCGTCGCGAGGTCGAAGGTGTCTGCCCGGAACGGGAGGCGGTGGCCATCGCCCTCCACACACGCGAACGAGCCTTTCGCGCGAGCGATTCGGAGCATGGCGTCAGACGAATCGAGGGCCACGACGCGATTCGTCGTCGACAGGAGCTGTGCAAATCGGCCGGTCCCGGCTCCAAGGTCGAGCACGCGCTCCCCGTCCCGCAGGCGTCCGACTTCGACGAGTCCGCGGAGCCAGAACTCGCGGTCCATCGCCTCGTCGCCCCGAACGCGATCGTAGCCCGCGGCGTGTCGCGAATAGTCGACGGCCACAAAACTTGCAAGAGGCCGGCGGCTTATCAGGCTAGCGGGGTCGAGCGATGACCATCGCGGAATTCAGCATCACGCCGATCGGGAAGGGCGTTAGCGTGGGGGAATACGTGGCGCGGTCCGTGGAGATCGTGGACCGCAGCGGTCTCCCGTATCGCCTCAATCCTATGGGGACGGTCATCGAGGGCTCGTTCGACGAAATCCTCGCGCTCATCGCACGTTGCCATAGGGCCGTCCTGGAGGACTGCGAACGCGTCTCGACGATCGTCAAGATCGACGACCGCAAGGGTGCGTCGAAGCAGCTCGAGGCGAAGGTCGTAGGAGTGGAGCGGCGCCTCGGCCGAAAGCTCAGGACCTAACCGGCGCCTTCCACAGGGAGAGCCCGATCGCCGCGACCGTGGCGGCCATCGCCCCGAAGGCGAACGTCGCCGCCCCGAGGGGGAAGGTCGGCGTCGGCGCGAAGGCGATCCACAGGAGTCCGGCGACCACGCCGGACGCCAACTTCACCGCCCCGACGCATGTGTGATACGCGCCCAGCACCGTTGCCTTGATGTTGGCCGGGGCGAAGTCTGCAACGAGCGCGCGCTGCGTTCCTTCCGCCATCCCGTAGCTCAGACCATAGAGGACGAAGGCGAGGACCAGGACGGCGAGGAGGTCCGAGAAAACGAGGAGGGTCGCCATGGCGATGAACGCGATATATCCGGTCAGCACGACCGGCTTCCGTCCGACTCGATCGGACAAGATCCCCGCGGGGAACGCGTGAGCGGCGTACACGATGTTGTACACCACGTACAGCAGGATGGCCACGGTCGTCCCGTGGATCCCTGCACGCAGCAGGAGAAACGCGTATGAGAAATCCGCAAACGAGAAGATGCTAGCGATCCCGATGAACGTCCAAAGCGGCTTCGGAATCCCGTGGAAGGTGACTCGAAGGGGCTGCTTCGGAGCGCGCTGCCGGACCGGCTCGCTGACGAGGAAGACGATGAAGACGGAGATCACCGCCGGGATGGCCGCAAGGAGCAGGATGAGCCGATAGTTCGGGATGCCGGGGGAGGCCGCGATGGTTGCCAGGAGGACGAGAGTGATGATCGGACCGGCGATCGCCCCGGTCGTGTCCATGCTCCGGTGGAAACCGAACGCCTTCCCGCGAGTCTCGGCGGGCGTGGACTCGGTCAAGAGCGCGTCCCGGGGTGCGTCACGGACACCCTTCCCGGTCCGTTCCACGATCCGCATCCCGAGGAACTCGGGCCAGCTCTGCGCGAACGGAAAGAGGGCCTTCATCAACGTCGAGAGGGCGTACCCCGCCCCGACGAATCGCTTCCGCTTTCCGGCGGCATCGGAGAACCGGCCCGAAAAGACCTTCATGAACGAGACGACGCCGTCCGCGAGCCCTTCCTGGATCCCGACGATGAGCGCATTCGCACCGAGGACCTGAATCAAGAAAAACGGGAGAATCGGCATGATCATTTCGCTGCTGATGTCCGTGAAGAGGGACACGACCCCGAGGACGACGACGTTCGCGGTAAGTCCGTACGCGAGGGATCGACGGGTAACGGCCATGGGCTCACGGCGGAGGTGGATGGAACAAGAACGCCACGGCAATCACGGCGTATACCATCACAAGCAATGCGCCCTCGTACCAGTTGCTTCGCCCATCCGAGACGACCGCCGCGACGACGGCGGTCGCCAAGGCCAACGAGGCGAGTTCGAAGATTTCAAAGTCGAGCGTCATGACTTTCGCGGTCAGCAGAGAAACGAAGACGAGGATCGGGGCCACGAACAACGCGACCTGGGTCGTCGAGGTCGTCGCGACGGCGACGCTCAATTCCATCTTGTTTCTCCAGGCCATGAGGATCGCACTGCCGTGTTCCGCGGCGTTCCCGACGATCGCCACGATGATGACTCCGACAAAGAGTTCGGTCAGGCCGAGGCTCTGCCGCGCCGTCTCCAGGGAGCCGACCAGGATCTCGCTCTCGACCGCGACCAGGACCGTCGAAGCCACGAGCACGCTCAGCGCGAACCGTTTCTCCCAACGCGGCTTCTCGGAGACTTCCGTCACCGGATTGAAGATGTCCCGGTGCGTGCGAAGGGAAAAGAGGAGGCCGAACCCATAGGCCAGGAGCAGGATCCCAGCGATGCCCAGGCTCATCTCTTCGAGGGCCACGCCGGACCGAATCCCGGTCGAGAGGACGTAGAGGGCGGGCATCACGAGGCCGATGACCGCGACGACGAGCATCGTGATCTGAATTCCGGAGGCCTCCCGGGAGAAGTGCTGCGCTTTGTATTTGACGCCCCCCGCGAGCATGCTCAAGCCCAGGACGAGGAGAAGGTTCCCCACAATCGAGCCGGTGAGCGACGCCTTGACGACCTCGGTCAGGCCGCGCGACAGCGCAAAGACCGCGATGATCAGCTCCGTGGCGTTCCCGAATGTCGCGTTGAGGATACCACCGACCCCGGGGCCCGCGTGCTTGCCGAGTTCCTCCGTCGCGAGCCCGAGGAACCATGCGAGCGGGACGATGGCGAGACCCGCGACCGCGAAGACGATGACGCCGGGACCGAGGAGGAGGTCGAGGATCCAGCTCAGGGGGACGAAGAGGCCCAACAGGAGGGCCCAGGTGTACGCCCGCAGCGGTTCGAGGTCCATCGCGTCCCGAAATGTCCGCTCGTTCTTAACTCCGCGGGCAACGTTTAACTAGCGTCGGCCGAATGCGCGCCCGATGATTTCTCCGGCGGAGATGCGCGTCCTCGATCGGAACGCCCAACACTTCGGCGTCTCGATCTTGGAACTGATGGAGAACGCCGGGAAAGCCGTGGCCGACGTCGCGCGGTCCGAGTTCGGCGCGGCGGGAAAGAACGTCCTCGTCCTCTGCGGTACCGGGAACAACGGCGGCGACGGCCTGGTGGCGGCGCGCCACCTCACGAAAGACGCGCGGGTGACGGTCCTCCTCGCGCGATCGCCGGACCAATTCGTGACTCAGGAGTCGGCGACGAACTTCGAGCGGCTGCGGGACGTACAAATCCTGGCGGGCCTCGACAAGAGCGAGGAAGCGATCGCGGACGCGGACCTGTTGATCGACGCGCTCCTCGGGATTGGGGCGGAAGGTCCTCTACGCGAGCCGTACACCGCGCTCATCCGCCAAATGAACGCCTCCGGCAAACCGATCCTCAGTGTGGATGTCCCGAGCGGTTTTGGAACGGACCTTGCTGTCCGACCGACGGTCACCGTCACGCTCCATGATGTGAAGGATGGGATGACGGCCGAGAACTCGGGACGAATCCGAGTGGCGGACATTGGCATCCCCGCGAAAATCGCCGCGATGATCGGGCCCGGCGAATTCACGCTCTACCCCGTTCCGAAGGCGACGAGCCACAAGGGGCAGAATGGACGCGTCCTCGTGATCGCCGGCGGACCGTACACCGGCGCCCCCGCGCTCGTCGGATACGGAGCCCTCGGGGTCGGCGCGGATCTCATCCACGTCGCGACGCCGGCCCTGGCTGCTTCGGTTGTCGCATCGTATTCGCCGATGTTCATCGTGCATCCGCTTGTCGGTCATCGCCTGCTCCGGGAGGACACGCGGCAAATCGTCGACCTGGCCTCGCGCGCCGACGCGATCGCGATCGGTCCTGGACTGGGCGATGCCGAGGGGACCCTCGATGCCGTGCGGGACATCGTGCGGAGCGTCGCGCTCCCGCTCGTCGTGGACGCGGATGCGATCCGGGCCGTGGCCGCGGACCCGAAATGTCTGGTCGGGAAGCGCGCGGTCATCACGCCTCATTCCCGAGAATTCCAGACCCTGACGGGCAAGGCCCTTCCGGATGCCCCCGAGGCACGCGCCGAGATCGTCCGCGAAGCGGCGAAGGCGTTCGGCGCCACCATCCTCCTCAAAGGCCACGTCGACATCGTGACCGATGGGGCGCGCGTCAAGTTCAACTACACCGGGAATCCCGGGATGACGGTGGGCGGTACGGGCGACGTCCTGTGCGGGGTCGTGGCCGGGCTCCTCTCGAAAGGAATGTCACCGTTCGATGCCGCGCGTCTGGCCGCGTTCACGAACGGGTATGCCGGCGATGTCGCTTTCAAGGTCAAGAGTTACGGGTTGACCTCGGTCGACGTCGCCGAAAACCTGGGCCGCGTCCTCGCGGAGTTTCTCTGAGCCAAGCGAACCGACTGCGGACCCAGCACAACCATTAAGCCGACCTGCCCTTGGAGCGGACGTGGATCTGGAGCCCGTTCCCGATGAGCCTGCGCTCATGGTGGACGACATCCTCGTCGTGGCGGACCTGCACATCGGGCTCGAGGAAGAGCTGCACGAGAAGGGAATCCGGGTCCCGAGCCGCGCGGAGGCGATGGGCCGAAAGCTCATCGAGCTGGCGGACCGTCGAGGCGCGAGTCGGCTGGTCATCTTGGGGGACGTGAAGCATCTCGTTCCGAAGATGGCCTCCCGGGAGCGACGCGATGTCTACGTCTTCTTCCGAGACCTCGCGCCGAGGTTCCGGGAAATGTACATCGCCCAAGGCAACCACGACGGCATGCTGAAGAACATCGTGCCACGCAGCGTGCGCTTCAAGCCCGCGTACGGCTTCCGAATCGAGGACGTCGGATTCTGCCACGGACACGCCTGGCCGTACAAGAAGGTGATGGAGGGATCCGTCCTCGTGATGGGACATAACCATCCGGCGGCAGCGTTTCGCGACGCGTTGGGGTCCCGACAGATCGTCCCGTGCTGGATGCGTGTGCCGTTCGCTCGAAAGCATAAGCGCTACCCGAAACTTCCCCGGGAGGCGATCGTCGTGCCCTCATTCAACGAGCTTTGCGGCGGGATGCCCGTGAACGATATGCGTGCCCGATTCATCGGGCCCCTCTTCGATGAGGACCTCGTCCGGGTGGAAGACGCGTCCGTGCACCTCCTCGACGGGACGAACCTCGGACGATTGCGAGACATCAAAGTGGATCTGGGCTTCCGGCCGAAGGACTATCGGCAGTGAGATGGGCGAGCGAGATGCGTTGGAAATGGCGGCTGGGTTTCCTGCTCATCGCGGCGCTCGAAATTCCGTTCTTGCTGTGGATCTCGACTGCGATGGCAGCGCCGCCCGAAATCCTCCTGTACGCAGGCGGCATCCTCGCCCTGGTGCTGATGGCGATGCTCCTCGTCCGGCCTCTCTTGTTCACCGTGTTGATCGTATGGTTTGGAGGCCTGATGGGCTCCGCGTGGTACTTCGTCCGATTTCTGCCGCCGACAGCGGCGCTCGGACTCGGAGCGACCGTATCCACCGTCGTGTCGGCGGTCGGTGCGCCACTCGTGTTCCGCACACTCAACTTCGTCGTTCGACAGCGGCTGTGGATCAGGTACTAAGGTGCCCACGGGCCACGGAGCAATGCAGCCGGCCCGGATCAAGGTGCAGTTGTCCTCGGCAGTCCAGGTCTGAAGGACCCGTCCTTGGCGCGTTCCCTAGGTCACTAGCTTGGGTTATGAGGCCGTCCTCCGCCGCGAAACCGAGCGGAACGATTATGCCTCAGCCGCCCGATGGAGTTCCAGGAGAGGGGTAGCATGACCAAGATGGCTTTCATTTCGCTGGTCCTTGCGATGGCAGTCCTTGCGGTCTCCTCGACGGTATCGGCCGCGGCTCTGTCCGCCACGATCACAGATCCCGTCGGAGATGCCACGTGGCATTTCAACTCAGGAACTGAATCGACAAGGATTCCGACGTATCAGGACATTGCGGGGGCTTCAATTTCGAAGAAGGGAAACACCTTCACGTTCTCGCTGGACATGGCGGGTGCCCTGCCGGTTGCTCCGTCGCCGTTAACCGACGGAGTGAAATTGAACGTGTGGGTTTGGGGTATTACCACGGACCCGGCGTTCTCTGCAAATGGCGCACCGTTTCCGCCCGGGGTTTCAGCCTTCACTCAGTTCGATGTTCGCCTACATTGGGATGGGGCGAGCTTCAGTGCATTCCTCCTTGATCGAAGGCGACTTGCGACGAGTGCTGAAGCGGTGTTCTCTGCGGTCCCGTTCGCGGTCGTCGGCGCGGAAATCCACGTGTCGGTGGATGCGGCGGCAATCGACAACCCGACGAGCCTTTTCTGGCTAGCTATCACCGCGGATTGGCTCAGTCCGCATTTCGGCACAAACGGCTTTTCCTACCTCGACTTCGCTCTGGCTCCGAATGGCGATCTCGCAACTTGGCCATCGTAGTCCGACAGGGCGGTCCGGCCGATTTCGAGAACCTGTTCAAAGATTGATAGCTGGATTCCAGAGGAGCCTTCGCGACGGTAACGGTAGATTTCTAATCGGGTAAGGTGCCCGCCCTTGGCCGGGCGCGGGTTGGAACGAGGGCTTCAACGACGTAATCCGAAGTGCAGGAGGCATATGTAGGATACGGGTGTCAGCTGGGACGAATTGGTATTACCCCGGAGACCGAATGGGCCCGGCCGGAATTGAACCGACAACCTCGACTTTGTAAGAGTCGCATCATACCACTAGACCACGGGCCCGGGGGCGCGAAGGGCTGCGGCATTCATTAAGGCTTCCCGGGGCACTCAGTCCACGTCTCTCGCGGCCGCCTGCGCGAACCGCGAAATCGCCGAATCGAGATCGGAGACCACCCGCTCGGGCGGTACGACGAGGACCACCATCGCGCGTCGGCCGATTTCTTGGATGACGACGGTCGCGTCGTTGGACTCGAGGAGGACGCGGTGTGGCGCCGCATGGCCCAGCTCCGTTGCCGCCGTCATGCCCGCCCCGAGGATCGCCGCGCACATGATCGAGAACGTCTCCTGCGAAACGTTCCGGGGAAGATCGGCCGCGACGATGCCGCCATCCCGATTGACGACCGCGATCGCCTCCGCCTTCGTCACGTCGCGCAGGGCGCGGACCATCTCCGCCAACGCGGTCATGCCCCGCCCTCCCGTTCGAAGACGCATTCGCGACCGCCGGTGCTCACGCATTCCACTTCCGCCAAGCGGACCCGATGCTTCGTCTTGGCCTCCAGGAGCTTCGAAAGGATCCCGCGAAGGCGGTGGCACGTCTCCACGTCGCCACCCGGCATCGCCTCGATCGAGCCGCGCACCCTCGCGCCCGAGTCCGTGAAGGAAACGTCCTCCGCCCAGCCCCGCTCGAGGATCACTTTCTTGCCGAACTCGAGCGGATCTTCACCGAGGGCCAGGTTCTTCGTGACTTCCTCGGCGAGGACCATGCCCTCTCGGAAGAAGAGGCCGTGGCACGCGTATGACATGACGCTCTCGTAGAGCTTGCGGATCGAATCGAGTTCTTGCTGAGAAACCTTGACGAATCGGGCCAATGGCCGGCCGAACCTGGGAACGGCCTATAAAGGTTCCGCGGCTGTTATCCGCGCGTTCCGAAGTGGGACACAATCAGCCGCCGCGGCACTCGGGGCAGACGAGCAGGTTCCGGTCCCACATGAGGTTCGTCGAATAGACTCCACAAGCCTCGCAATGGCCTTCGATGCCCTTCGCGAACTGCGATTCGAGTCCGGCCCGGGCGTATTCCCGCGTGACCTCGATCAGTTGAGGCCACACGCGGATGATGTCGTTCTCTGTGATCATCCCGACGAGCTTTCCTTCCTGGACGACGGGGAGCCTTCGGATCTTGCGCTGCGACATCAGCTTCGCGGCCTCGGCGACTTCCTCGTGCGGATGAATCACGACGATGGGGGACGTCATGATGTCCCGGACGAGGACGCGGCTCGGCTGTTTGTCCGGCGCGGCGACCTTCGTCACGATGTCCCGCTCCGTCACGATGCCCATCGGCTTGCCCGTCTCGACCACCACGAGGCTCCCGATGTCTCGCTCTCGCATGAGTCCCGCGGCGTCCTTCGCGGTCGCGTCGGCCTGAATCGTCACCGGGGACTGCGTCATGATTTCGACGACGGGGACGCGTGCGCGCATTGATGTGCCGCGGTGCATGAGGGGTCGGGGCCGATAAAGGTTGCGAGTCCGATCGCAACGATCCGAGCTCCCGGTGCCGGAGCGGACCTGCCTCGGATGCGATCGGAGAATCGTGCCGACAATGTTAAGGCACGCGCCTTGTTGTCGAGGCGAATGCCCTACGCCGACCGGGATGGCGAGCTCGCCGTCCGCATCGCGCGGGAGGCGCTCGACGCTTACGTGGTCAAGCGCGCGAAACGTCCGTTTGAAATCCCCAAGGCCTTCGAGGAGAAGTCCGGAGCGTTCGTCACCCTCAACGAACATCCGAGCGGCTTGCTGCGTGGTTGCATCGGCTACCCGCAACCGTTCTTCTCTCTCGTCAAGTCGATCGAGAAAGGTGCGGAAGGCGCCGCGGAGGACCCTCGATTCCCGCGGTTGACCCGGGAAGAGCTCGACGGCGTCATCGTCGAAGTCAGCATCCTGACCCCGCCCCAGCTAATCGAGGTGAAGAAGCCGAAAGACATCGCGAAGTCCGTGACCCTCGGCGTGGACGGTTTGAGTGTGGCCCAGGGTCCGTACCGCGGACTCCTGCTCCCGCAGGTCGCCGTCGAGTACGCCTGGGATGCGGCCGAATTCCTGTCCGAGGCTTGCATGAAAGCGGGCCTGTTGGCCGACGCGTGGCTCGATCCCGCGACCCGGGTCTACAAGTTCCAGGCCGAGGTCTTCGCGGAAACCCAGCCCCGCGGTCCCGTCGTGCGCCGGACCTTGGAGGCGGCGCGTGCGGGTCATTAGCGGCCGCGTCTTCTTTCGCGGTCGGCTCGAGCCCTTGAGCATCGGAATTGACGAAACGGGCCGGATCGCCGCGATCAAGAAAGCCCTTCGAGGCGACGAACAGATCGACCACGGCGATGCGCTGATCCTCCCTGGGTGCGTCGACGTCCACGTCCACATGAGGGACCCGGGACTCCGGCGCAAAGAAGACTTCCCGAGCGGCACTCGTTCCGCGGCGATCGGCGGCGTGACGACAGTCGCAGATATGCCGAACACGGTCCCAGCGGTGACCACGATGACGGCGCTGGATGCGAAGGCCGCCGAACTCCGGGGGCGGGCGGCGGTGGATTATGCGCTGTATGCGGCACCGCAATCCCCCGAGGCAGTCGCGCGCCTCGCGGACGGGGTCGCATTCAAAGTCTACATGGCGGAGTCGACAGGGAATCTCGCGGTGAATGTGCCGCGATTGGAAGAGATCCTTCGGGCCGCGGAAGCGCTGCCGAAACTCGTCGTCGTCCACGCCGAGGATCCGGGAAAATTCACGAAGCAGAAGGCGAGAGACCTCCGGGGCCATGATGGCGCGCGACCGAAGGTCGCCGAAGAGACTGCCATCACGACCCTTGCGCGCATTCGTGGCGGAGCGAAGGTGCACGTCGCCCACGTCACCTGTGTGGAGGCCCTCAACGCCATGCCTGCGACTGCGACCTGTGAGGTGACGCCCCACCACCTCTTCCTCGACTCGTCAAAGCCCCTCGGTACCCGAGGGAAAGTGAATCCTCCACTCCGGTCCCCCGGGGATCGCGACGCGCTCTGGGACTCCTTCCGCAACGGACGCATCGACGCGGTTGCGAGCGACCACGCCCCTCACACGATCGAAGAAAAGAGCGCGCCTTTCGAGGAGGCGCCTGCCGGCCTCCCCGGCGTCGCGACCGCGTTCCCTCTCCTGATGCGTCGAATCCGGGCGGGCGCCCTGGACCTCCCGCGACTCGTGTCGGCGATGGCCGTTCGACCCGCCGAGATCTTGGGGATCGCGAAAGGGACGATCGAGGTAGGCCGAGACGCGGACCTCATCGTCGTGGACCCTCGAAAGATCGAGACCATCACGCCGAAACGGGTGCGCTACAAGTGCGGGTGGACGCCATTCGAGGGAATGGAGGGCTGCTTCCCTCACGCGGTCTACCTCCGAGGAGAAACGATTGTCGACGACGGCGAGGTCATCTCGGAAGGGCAAGGCCGGCTGATCCACGCTTCGTCATAGGAGACTCACGCTGCGTGAACGGCGTCCTCGATCGCGTAATAATACTCGCCGGCGGACTTCTGCTCGCGATCCAGACGGGAATCGAGCTTGTTGATTCGCGGGCGGTTCGTATCCGCGTCCCGGCGGAACGTGATGCCGACCATTTTCAAGAACCGGTTCATTCCTTCCCGCATCGGGAACGGACCTTCGCCGACACCCGTGCGGCCCGGATCGCCGGAGAAGACCATGATGCTGTCCGACACCATGTCGATGAAATAGACATCGTGGTCCACGATGAGACCGGTGCGGGCTTCCTTCTCCATGACCCGTCGGATCGTTCGCGCCGCCTCCATCCGCTGGTTCGAATCGAGATATGCGGATGGCTCGTCGATCAAGTAGATATCCGCATCACGGCCGAGGCACAGGGCGATCGCGACGCGCTGCAACTCGCCGCCGGACAACGTCGAGACGTCCCGCTCGAGCATGCCCTTCACCTTGAGCGGCTGGAGGATCTCCGTCTCGAAGTAGCCGGTGTCTGCCTTCTTTCCGACCGCGTTGCGAAGCAAATCGCCGACCGTGCCTTCGTAGACGGCCTCGAGGTACTGCGGCTTGTACGAGACCTGCCACCGTCCCTCCACGGCCCCCGACGTCGGCGTCTCCTGGCCCGCGAGCATCTTGACGAACGTGGTCTTGCCCGTCGCGTTCGGTCCGACCACGCCGACGACCTCGCCCTTTCTGAGTCGCCCGGGATGCACCGTGAGCTCGAAGTCGTCGAACCGCTTCGTCAACTCGCCGAACCTGACGAGTGTCTCCGCCTTCCAGTCCCCTCGCGGCGGCCGGGTGTCGAAGCGAATCTCGCGATCCCGGAAGCGGATGTTCTCCTCCTTCAGGTAGCCGCCGAGATACACGTTGATCGCGGTGCGGACCGGCCGCGGCTGCGCGATGATTCCGTACGCGCCCTCCTCGCCGTACATCAGGAAGACCGTGTCCGCCAGGAAATCGAGGACGGCCAGATCGTGTTCCACGACGACGACGTACTTCTCCCGTGACAGCGATTGGATGACCTTCGCAACTTGGAGTCGCTGGTAGATGTCCAGATAGGACGACGGCTCGTCGAAGAAGTAGATGTCGGCCTCCTTGAGCATCGTCGCGGCGATCGCCATGCGTTGCAACTCGCCGCCGGACAGTTGCGCGATGTCCCGATCAAGGAACGATTCGAGGTCGAGGGACACCGTCAGATCGGCGAGGCGACCTCGCTTGTCGGCCTTCGTCAAGAGATCCCGGACACGGCCGGTGTAGATCTTGCTCAACTTGTCCACGTACTGCGGCTTGATGGCCGTCGTGAGTTTCTTGTTCGCAATCTTCGCGAGGTAGTCGTGGAGCTCTGTTCCCGCGAAGTAGTCGAGGACTTCTTCCCAGTAGGCCTTCTTGCGGCGGTAGTGACCCAGGTTCGGCGCGACCTCCCCGCTCAAGAGGCTCACACACGTGGTCTTGCCGATTCCGTTTGGACCGAGTAGGCCAATGACTTCCCCTTTCTTCGGGACCGGGAGGCGGAAGAGACGAAACGCGTTCTTTCCATACTGATGTACGAGATCTTCTTTCAAGGCCTCTGGAAGACCGATGATCCGAATCGCGTCGAACGGACATTTGCGCACACAGTTGTGAACGAGTCTTCCTGAGGCAGTATATGTTTCGTCCTCCGCGACTTCGAGATTGAAGACCTGCAAGTTCGTTGCATCGCGCACACGGATTTCTCGGATAGGAGCGTAGACAAACTCGTGGTCGAGGACATGCTTGCCGGCCCTCCTGTTGCGGCTATCCAGAAACCGCACACCCAAGAGTTTGGCCATAGGCTCGGAAAATTCGCCTGTCGCGAGAATGTGGTAGTTCCTTCGTTTCCCCGGAGACAAGCGGGCCGTTACACCAGCTCCAATCCCCAGACTGGCGAGAATCTCTTGAGTTTGATACGCGAGGTGCGGAGACGTCGTGACGATGCCGAAGTAGTGGCCTTGATATTCGCGGTGACCGTCCCCCCGCCATAGTCCCCTTAGAAGCCCGGCCTTCACCGCCGGGGCCGCTTTCATGAATGCAGGAGGAATCCGCTTCTTGTCGCATCCCTTGCCGAGAGAGCCGAGAACCCGTGCGAGGATGGCGGAATCAAACCTAACTCCACGACCGCGGCCGGTGTTCGTCGTCTCGTGGCCTTGGAAACCGAACAATCGGTGGACAATGCGACGGACGTCGTTCCTGTAGTTCTGTTCCTTTTCGTGGAACGAGAATGCGACGGACTGATTGGAAATGGACCCCTCAGCAAGATAGTACCCTACGAGTGTACCGAGGTCGGCTGTCAACGGCAACGAAACGAGCTGTTCGGACCACTGAGGATGGATTCCGCGGCTGAGCACCATCGGAACAGGTACATCCCAGGAATCATCCGGCGATGTCTCGGAAATTCGCGCTTTGACCAGGTAGTCGCCGATCTTTAGCTCTGCCGGCTTCAGCCAGCGAAGGACTCCTTTCCCTTTCTCTAGTCGACGCCCTCCTTTGATCGGCTTTCGCACAACCGCTAGAATCGGGTGATCCTCTGTGGCTTCGAGGAGATCTGGCTGTCCTGTGACCCGGATCTGATACAAAGGTCCGGTGTACATTCGAGTGTGGAGTTCGGTTACAGGCCGGTATCTCCCACGATGAGTGAGAACTTCATCGCCGACCCGAATGCTGTCGATAGGCACGATTCCGGAGTCGGTCGAGATAGGGACCCCCGCCGGCAGACAGATTCCACACGAGATGCACGTCTCCTCGCTGATGGCGGCCTTCGTGGTCTCCGGATCAATCCAGATGACCTCAGTGCCGGTCCGCTGCGGCGGGCAGAAGGCGATGCATTCGAGATGGCAGCGCTTGGGCTGACATCGATCTTTGAATACGACGGCGACGCGCACTGTGAATTTGATGAACCCTGAGCTATTTAAACATATGATGGAGAGGTCGGACGCGCAGAACCTTTATCCGAGTCGCGACCATCCTTTCCACTGTGATGCGATGATCCCGGGCGGACGTGTGAACCCGCGGCAGATGCGCCAGGCCATGAAGCGGATGGGCATCGAGCAGGAAGAGCTCG
>Ga0209157_1001254_pt1 | contig 21383 bp, 19 predicted proteins | sample GraSoiAngelo_135_FD_185892 | JGI IMG/M metagenome (GOLD analysis project Ga0209157, IMG submission 185892) | Grasslands soil microbial communities from the Angelo Coastal Reserve, California, USA - 14_0929_05_40cm (SPAdes) (version 2) | ecosystem: Environmental > Terrestrial > Soil > Grasslands ...
GCCTCCTGGAGCATGACTGCGGCGCCGGGGACGAGATTCGGCTCCTGCTGGCCACCGATGGGACCGGCTCGGCCGGGGTGCCTACGGCCGGTCCCGACGGCGACGAGCGGGACGGTCTGCCCGTCGCCCACTTGATCGAGCACGTCGCGATCGAGATGATCGTGGGTGTGTCGGGCGTCCCGCGGTGCAGCGGCGTCACGTGCGCCCACAGAAACAGGCTCGACCGCTTTGACATTTTCCTGGAGAGCGTCGATCCTCTGGCTGGACGCGCGGCCGCCGTCCTCGCCGCCGCGGTGGTGCGCGACCTGTGCCTGCGTCGCGCCGGGCGGCTCGCCCTGCACCGCCGCTGCCGGAACCTTCTCGCGCATCTGTCATGTTCGGGGGCCGTGAGCGTGGTGGCCGAGGACACGGCCGTGAATCTCGGCTGCGGCCCGGAGGAGGCGCTGCAGGTCCTGGAGGAGCTCGTGCGCCTCGGCTATCTCACCGCCGCCCCTTCTCCCTACCTCTTCAGCTCGACGGCCGGTGTCCTGTTCCGAAGGGCCGCGGCCGAACTCGGGGACGCCTAGCCCGAATTTGTCACGAGCGCCCTCAGGCCCGCGGCATTCCCCCTTCGCCCACTCCGCCGTCGCCGAGCGGAAGGCCCGATGAGCCGCGCGAGACTTCCCGGGAATGCGGAGCGGCGCCGAAGCCGCCGCGCGGTCAGGTCGCCTGGGGCTCGCCCGCCGGTGGCGCCGGCTGTGGTGTCGATCCGCTCTGCAGCGCCGGGCGCACGCGCTCGGTGAGATCGAGGTAGGTCTTCAGGGAGCTGCCGCTCTCGCGGAAGGAGCTCCGGAACAGGAGGGCGATCTCTCGGCGATCGATGACGCCGGCGCGGTAGGCGTCATGGATCTGCTGGCCGAGGAAGTAACCGAGCTCGTGGATCAGGATGTTCGCGCGACGTGGCGCGGCCCGGATGCCGGCCAGGATCTCCTCCGGCACGTCGTCGAACCGCGTGTAGTTCTGCTCGAACTTCTTGTGCAGAAGGATAAAGTGGATGATGGCGTTGAAGTCCTCGTAGGTGTACGGCGTCTCCCGCTCGATGGTCTCCCGGTCCTTGCGGTAGTACTGGTAGAACGCCGTCTCGAAGAAGTGGTTGCGGCTCGGGTCGATGAGCTTGGATCCGAAGAAACCCAGCGCCTCCTCCAGGACCCCGTTGTAGAACAGGTCGTGCTGCGGCATCTCGCGCGGCGCGGCGTCGTAGATTTCCCCCTTGAGGGCCAGATTCACGAAGTGGGCGGCCTCCTCCCCGGCATGGACCATGTTGAGCTGCCCGATGAAAATGGCGTTGATGCGCGGCACGTAGCACGAGCCATGCTGCGCCAGGTAACCGGCGATCTCCTCCGCCTCGTCCGGAGAGAACTCGTGCGCCCCGAGAAGGCGTTTCACATCCCCGCCTTCCAGGCCGGAATAGACCTCCGGATAGATGTCGACCAGGAAGTCGCGGGAACGGCCGTTGCGCTTCACCACGTGCGTGTACTTGTCGATACGCAGGAATTTCAGGATGGTGTCGATCATGCTGTAGACGGTCGAGGAGAGATCGATGTCGTCCTGGTCGTCGGCGTCGCCCTGCCACACCTCGAGGGTCCGGCGGTAGGCCTCGTACTTGGCGATCGGGCTGGTGTTGAAGACGCAGAAGCGATCCGGCCCGAGTGTCACGACGTCCACCTGCTCCTGGCCGCGCTCGGCGAGCTGCCAGTAAATCTCCTCCAGGTTCTGCAGCACGATGACGCCGCGGCGCTCGAGACCTCTGGCCTTGAGATTGGCGGTGACCTTGCGCGGGAGGTGGTTGCGAGCCAGGTGCGACTCACCGATCAGCACGACGATTTTGGCGCGCGGCCGCTGCTGCACGATATCGGCGATGCGCGCCCCGGCATGTGCATCGCGCTTGCGGATATAGCGCAGGCCCCGGCGCGGCTCGCAGTCAATCCCGATGACGGCGAGGCGGTGCTCGCGGGCGACATCGAACAGGCGCCGGAAGGCGTTCCAGTCGTAGCCCCAGTCGAGATCGTACCGGATATCCTTCAGGAACTCGGCTTCGCCGATCTCCCCCGCCATGAAACGATCGAGGATCTTCTGGCTGCGCGTATACACCATTTCCATGCAGAGCACCACCTCCCCCGAGCGCGCGGTGATCTCCCGCAAGAGGCGGGCGGCGAATTCCTGCGAAGCGGGAAGCGCGTGGTAGTCTCCGATGTAGACGATGTCCGCCTTGTAGCAGGCGACGACCAGGTCGTCAAAGGACGAGGGATCCTGGAGGCGGTTGAACTCCTCGTGGAAGTCGCGGATGTACCGCTTGCGCGCGTTCCGGTCGACCCCCAGGATGTCCTTCTTGAGGCGCGCGACCGTCGCCCTCTGCAGGGCGATCTCCTCCCGGATCGGGGGGGTTAAGGTGGTGAGGGGCGGGCTGCTCGACATGACGGGTGGGGGACCGGGCGCGTCACCGCACCCGCCCCCGCCGGAATCCGAAGGGGAAGCGGCGATCGGCCTTCAGTTCTCTTTGGTGTCCTTGGGCTTCTGCTCTCCGTGCTCTCCCTCGTGCAGGGCATCCTTGAAGTTCCGAATGCCGGCGCCCAGCCCGCGGGCGAGCTCCGGGATCTTCTTGCCGCCGAAGATCAGGAGCAGGATCACGAAGATGAGTATCAGCTCGGGAACGCCGATCGAACCCATTGAGGTGTACCCCCAGGCCATCCATCTTAGACGCCGATCGGGGGATAGTCAATCAGGTCCTCCACCGACGCATCAGGAGGGCAGGTCGCCCAATGCCGCGCCCCTTGATTCAGGTCCGGGACCGATCGGCGGGCGGCGGCAGAATGAGCCGCTTGTTGCCTTCGCGGCGCGTCACGCGTGTCTGGTCGAAATGCTCCAGCAGGGGGATGGCGTTTTTCCGGCTGGTGCCGCTCAACTCTTTGAATTCGGAGATGTCGATCATCGGGCTTTTGGCGCGCTGCTCCCACAGGCGACGCTTCAGGTCGTCCAGCGCCCCGGCGTGGAAGACTTTCCCGTCCGGAATGCGCACGAGACGGCCGCGCTGAAGGAGCAGGTGGTAAAGGCGCTGCGCCGGCGCCGGGTCGGTCCGTAGCGCCGCGATCACCTCGTCGACCTCGGGCGGGTTGGTCCCCGAGGCTGCAAAACGCGCCTCGATCTGCTCCATGAGCGCCGCCTCCCTCGGCGACAGGGCGATGCGGTGCGTGGCGAGCGCCAGTCGGTCCTTGTCCGCCCTTACAGAACCTCTCTGGATGAGGTCCGCCAGCAGGAACTTGAAGGCATCGGGGTGCAGGCGGGCGAACAGGCGCGTTCGCAGCTCCTCCCTGGGAAGCCCCTCCTTGAGGGGCTCTTTGAGGTGAAACTCCTCGAGGGTCGCGACGACCTGCCTGGACAGGTCGCGCCATGCGTCCCCCGCCACGTAGCGGACCACCGCCGCCGGCAGGGTGACGATCTCGCCCGCGCGCGTCAGAGGTTCGAGGAGGCGCGCGGCTTCCTCCGGATCCCATCCCGTCAAGGATCTCAGGCCGTGCGCGTCGATGCCCGAGGCGCCCGCCTCGTCGATGAGCGCGCGCAGGCGGACGGCCGGAGAGGGGTCCGCCAGGCGGGCGAATCGCGCGCGCGATCCGGATGAGCCGCGCCGCAGTTTGGGCGGCCGGTTGTGCAGGATCGTCCCGCCCCCGATGGTGATCGGCGGCGAGTAGCGCCGCAGAATGAACCGATCTCCCGGCAGGGGCGCCACGGGCGTCTCCAGCCGGAGTTGAGCGAAGCCGCGGTCCCCGGGCGGAATCGCCTCCCGCTCGAGCAGCTTGACGCGCGCCATCGCCTCGAGAGTTCCGTGGTGGAAGCGCACGCGTGCCATGTCGCGAAGCGACGCGTCGGAACCCCGCAGCACCTCCAGCTCGACGTCCAGAAGGTGGGAGGGCTTCAGGACGCCCGGAAGCGTCAGGAGATTGCCGCGCTCGACGGCGCCCGCCTCGACGCCCTGCAGGTTGACCGCCGTCCTCTGCCCCGGGTGGGCGGTCGCGGTCGGCTGGTTGAAGACCTCCAGGCCGCGCACGCGCGCGGTGGTCCCCTGGGGCAGGATGGCCACCTCGTCGCTCTCGCGGATCGCGCCCGCGATCAGCGTTCCGGTCACAACGCTCCCGAACCCCTTGATGCTGAACGATCGATCGACCGGCAGCCGCATCACGCCCCGGAGCGGGCGGGCCGGCACGCGCCGAGCGAGGTCCCGCAGGACCGCTTTAAGCTCCGCCAGCCCCGCACCCGTCTTGCCGCTGACCGCGACGAGGGGCGCCGATTCCAGGAACGAGGAGGCGACGAACTCGCGCGCCTCCAACCGGACGAGGTCGAGGATGTCCGGCTCGACGAGGTCGCTCTTGGTCAGGACGATCACGCCGTGCGGAATGCGAAGAAGCCGGCAGATGTCGAAGTGTTCCCGGGTCTGCGGCTTGATCGACTCGTCCGCCGCAATGCACAGCAGGACCAGGTCGATGCCGCCCACCCCGGCCAGCATGTTCTTGACGAAGCGCTCGTGGCCCGGCACGTCCACGAACCCGACCCGGGTACCGTCGTCCAGCACGAGGTTCGCGAAGCCGATGTCGATGGTGATGCCCCGTTCTTTCTCCTCCTTCAGGCGATCGGGATCGGTGCCGGTCAGGGCCTTGACCAAAAGGCTCTTGCCGTGATCGATGTGTCCGGCGGTGCCGACGACGATCTGACGGGGGGCGGTCATAGGAACGGGGCGTCGAGGCGGGCTATTCGCGGACCCGTTTCACCTTCTTCAGCTCCTCTTCGTAATATTTGCGGAAGAGAAGGTCCCACTCGGGGCTGCCCTCCGGCACCTCTCGCTTCTGCGAAGCGATCTTGCGGCGGATGCTCTCTTCGAGCTCGTCCTCCTTCAGAAGCTCCGACTCGAGGATCTGCAGCATCTTCAGGCGGATGTCGTTGGGATCGCGCAGGAACTCGACGCTTTCCTCGTCTTCGAGGGCGTTGACGAAGAGGTGCGACAGGTGCACACAGCGTTCGTGGCTCAGCCTCACTAGATCACCATCTTGCGATCGCGGGCCAGCTTCGACTTCACCTTGCGGAACAGCTCCTGGTAGTTGACCATGCCGCGGCTGATCTCCTCGGAATAGTTCTTGAGGAGCTCATGGACCTCGTCATTCAGCCGGTCCTCGGCTCCGAGGTCGGTCAGAAAGACTTCCGCAAGGAGATCGATGGTGGCCTCGGGACGCTCCGTCGCGATGATCTCGTCCTTCACGAGCCCGCGAACGATCCGCTGGGAGATTGCTTCCACCTGGTCGCGCGTCAGTCGCATGTCGGCCGGCAGAATAGCACAGCGCTCGCAGGCTTTTCAAAAGGAAACCCCGCAGCGCTCGGATCGCCGCGGGGTTCGTCGAAGGGCTTACCTCGGACCGCCCGCCTGGGGCGGTCCGGTGGGGCTCAGTGCGACAGCGACTGCTTGGAACGGATTCGGACCGGGGGAAGTGCGTCGGCCTCGTGGGCCCGCAGTCTCGCGCTTCTGGCCAACTGGTTTTCGGGATGCTGCTGCCGGGCGATCAGCTTGCGCAGGCGCTTCTTCGCCTGGTTTTCAATCTGGCGTACGCGCTCGCGCGACACCCCAAGCTTTTCGCCGATCTCCTTGAGGGTGAACACGCGACCGCCTTCCAGCCCGAAGCGGTTGATGATTACCGTCTGTTCCTGATCGCTCAGGCTGCGGAGCGCCATGCGGATGACGCCCTGGCTCTCGTTCTTGATCAACTCGTCCTCGGGATTGATCGACCGCCCATCCACGAGGTAATCCGAGATCGGCGTGTCCTTGTCCTTGCCGACCTTCTCGTCCAGGGACAGCTCCCGCATCTTCATCTGCAGGATCTCGTCGATCTTGGCGATAGTGACCCGCAGCTCCTTCGAAATCTCCTCCCGGTCCGCCTCCCGGCCCAGCTCTTTTGCCAGCATGCGCTCGGTGTTGCGCACGTTGCGGACTTTCTTGAGCTGGTAGTTGGGGATGCGGACCATGGCGGCGTGCTGCGACAGGGCCTTCAGAATGGACTTGCGGATCCACCAGATGGCGTAGGTGATGAACTTCGTTCCCCGCGCAGGATCGAAGTGGTGGGCGGCTTCGATAAGCCCTATGTTCCCCTCGTTCAACAGGTCCTCGAAGGGAAGACCCATGTTCTTATATTCGCTGGCGATCTTGACGACGAAGCTCAGGTTGGATTTGACGAGATCGTGGTACGACCCATCCTTGCCGGCGACCTCTCCCATGCGCACGGCGATCTCATGTTCTTCTTCCTTCGTGAGGAGGGGGTACTCGCTGATCTCCTGAAGGTATTTCGAAACGCAGGAACTTCTTTCAAAAGAACGATTTGCCATCAGGCTCGCCCTTCTCCATGATCCCCTGCCTGGCAGCGCAGGGTGACCTCTTTTTCCCTTGACTTCGTTTTCGTAACACCATACATTTAGGTCAACTTTTTTGGGCTCAGACGCCCAGACGCAGACCCCCTTCGGCGACGAAAGCGTCTAGAGACATTTTGGTTTCCTGGTCGACAGGCGTTTGGGAAGGTTGAATGCGAACCGGCTGCGCGCTTTGTCTCGACGGTTTCATCAAGATATTGACGCGGCGAATGGTTGTGGCTGTGTGAGCTGACGACGCAAGTATATGTTGGCGCAACAAGCGTGTCAAGAACTTTTTGGTTTACCGACATCGGACTCAAGTGTCTTGTTTTTCAGGCAGTTCAGGGGAACCATCCCGGATATACCGCATGATGACGTCAAAATTTAAGAGACAGTCTTTGCTGGTGGGGTCCAGGATCCGGTCGCTCCGCAAGGATCGGGCACTCACCCAGGCGGACCTGGCGCACCGCATCGGGATCCAGCAATCCGATCTGTGCCGGATGGAGAACGGAGAATACAAGGTCAGCCTGGAGACTCTCTTCAAGATCCTTTCGATCTTCGAGATGAACATCGCCGACTTCTTCAATGAGGAGGCTTCGGGCGCCACGCGCGACCGCGAGTACGAATTCCTGCGCCAGTACCAGAGGCTCTCGCCGCGGGCCCAGGACGAAGTCCAGGACTTCATCCAGTTCAAGCTCCAATCCGAAGAAAAAGTAAGGGACGACAGAGTCAAGAAAGACAACTGAGGAGCCTTCCATGCCCCCGGATGTCGTGGCGCGCTACTCGGAGTTGACGGCCGAAGGGACGCTGCAGGTGCGTCGCGGAGAGTTTCGGCTGGCAGCGGAACAGTTCGAGGCCGCTCTTCAGATCGCCCGCGAGTTGAACGACCCGCACCTGATCCACAGGGCGGTGTGCAACCTCTCGACCGCCCGGCTCTCCCAGGGCCAGATCCAGGAGGCCGAGAAGGGCCTGCGCGAGATCCTGCTCAAGAGCCCCGACCCCAACATCATCTTCATTGCCTCCTCCAACCTGGCCAGCGCCCTGCGCCGGCAGGGGCGCCTGCAGAAAGCTCTGCTGTACGCCAAGCGCGCGCTCAGGGCCAGCGACACCATAGACAACTATACGTGGAAGGCAACCTGCCACAATCTGATCGCCAACATTTACATGAACATGAGTTACCTGGACGACGCCATGGCGGAGTATCGCTTCGCCCTGACTCTCAGCCAGCGAGGCGGCCTCGGGACCTCGTACCCGGTGGACTACATCAAGGAGAACCTCGGGTACTGCAGTCTGCTCAAGAAGCGCTACCGCCAGGGAATCGCCATCATCCTCGAGGCGCTCCAGATCTCCCTCGCCAACGGCAATACGCGCTGCCTGGTGGAGTGCTACCAGGACCTGTGTTTCGCCTACATGCAACTCAAGGAGCTGAAGCGTGCGGAGGAGTATGGCGAGAAGGCGCTGGCGATCGCCACGGAGAAGGATTACAAGGACATCCTGAAGAACTGCTACTACTTGCTCGGCGAAGTCAACCTATTGATGGAGAACGAGGAGCGAAGCGACTTCTACTTCGACAGGCTGCAGGAGCTCTATCCCCACCTGCCGGTGCTGAAGCAGTTCCTCCGGACCTTCGACGTGAGCAATATCATCAACCTGAAGAACCCCTTCTAGGAGGCGTGCGAGACGTGGGCAGAAGGACTGCGACGGGGATGGCCGTGACGGCCCTCGTTTGGCTCGCCGCCTCAGGCCTGCCTGCGCTGGCTTCCCCACGCTGCCTCAGTCTGCCCGACGGGTCTTCGCTCGAGGTCTCAGAGCAGCTCCGTCCCACCCTCTCCGGTGAGGAGTCGTGGAGGATCAACTACACTTTCACGGACGCCTACGGCGCCCGCACGGGCGTCGTCCCGCCCACGATGGATGCCACACGCGACTCCGCGCCTTTCCTCGCGCTGGATGCGACCGGATCGGCCGTCCTGGTCTGGAGCCGATCGGACGGACTTTATGGAAAGATCGCTTACGCGCGCTTCGCGGGCGGCAACTGGACCAATTTTCATTACCTGACCTTTGGCGTCGGCGACGACGACCTGCCGCGCATCGGGACCGACATGACCGGTTCCTACCTTTTTTATGCCGCGCGGACCGACAAATACCTGTACGCGCCACTCGAGCTGGTCACCGGACGGTTGTTCGCGGCGCCGCGCTTCCTGAACGTGGGGGGCACGCGCCGCGACATCGAGTCGCCGCGTCCGCCCGGCAACGTGGCGTTGCGCGGCGGCGTGGACGCGCCCGTCACGGGCCAGCATGGAAGGCAGCTCCTGGCCGGCGGGATGACCATCGAGGGCGGGACCGACGTTCCCGTCGTCTCCGGCATCAAGGCTGCCGTCTGGGCCGTCGGATCGAGTGGCGACTGCCGGCACCTGATCCTGGTCGTCCCGGCGCGCGATCTGGAGAGCGTGCTCGTGTTCCGCTTCGCCAACGGCCTCATCCAGCTGCTGCAGCGCGTCGACATGCCTCCGCAGATCACGTATCGGTTCGGCGCGGATACGGCCGCATCCTACGTGCCTCTCGTCTGCAACTGATCCCGCAGGACTCCGAGCAGGAAGATGGTCCCCGGGCGCGCGCCCGCCCCGGATCAATGGAAGGGATACTGGTCGTCCCCTGAGCGCATGACGCGGAAGCGGCGCCGCCGCAGCCGCCAGCGGAGTTCGCTCCAGAATTGTCGCACCCGCCAGACGCGCTTCAGGTAGAGGTAGCCGAATAGCATCCCCCCCAGGTGGGCGAAGTGGGCCACACCGTCCTGCAGGCTCAGCAGCGAGAAGAGCTCGATCCCCGTGCACAGGATGACGAAGCTGATGGCCCGCATCGGGAAGATGAACCAGAAGAAGATCTGACGGTTGGGATACATCAGGCCGTAGGCGAGCATCACCCCGAAGATGGCGCCCGAGGCACCGATGGTGTTGCTGTCCTTGAACACGAAGCAGGTGGTGATGGCCGCACCGATGCCGCACACGAAGTAATACTTCACAAATTCGCGCGTGCCCCAAACTCGCTCGACCTCGGTGCCGAACATCCAGAGCATCAGCATGTTCAGGAGCAGGTGGCTGAGCCAGCTCGTGGAGTGCAAAAACATGTAAGTGACGAGCCGCCACAGCTGGAACTTGTGGATGACCAGGTTCGGCAGCAGACCGAAGATCAACTCGACATCCCCGCTCCCGGCGATCTGCTGCGCCAATACCTGAAGCGCGAAGACGCTCACGTTCACGATCAGGAGCGCCTTGACTCCGGGCGTGATCCGGCCGCCAAGACCGATCTGAGGACTGTATTGCGTGCGGTAGTAGGACATGTCCGGAACTTAACACACGGTCCTGGGCATTGCAAGGAAACGGCCCGGCGGGATGGGAGTGAAACGCGCGAGGGACTACGTCTCGCGCAGCTCCGTGTTCCAGTAGGCGATGTCGAGGAAGTTCTTCCAGGCCTCGTATTGCCCGGTGGTGAAAGAAATCTTGACCAGGGGGTGCCAGCGCGGCTTCACCGCCGTCCGGATGAGGTGCATGCCGGCCTCCTCCGGGAGCAGACCGCCCTTCCTCGAATTGCACGCGATGCAGCAGCAGACCACGTTCTCCCACGTGGACTTGCCACCGCGGGAGAGCGGCACGACGTGATCGAGGTTCAGGTCGCGCGTCTGGTATTTCCCGCCGCAATACTGGCAGCGGTTGCGATCCCGGTAGAAGATGTTCTTGCGCGTGAAACGCACCTCGTGACGCGGCAGCCGGTCGAAGTCCACGAGCAGGACCACGCGCGGGATGCGGATGCGCAGCGTCGGCGTGACGATGGAGTCTTCGTTGGGCTGCGCCGGAACGTCGACCCAATCCTCCCAATCGTAGGTCGTGTAGTCGGAGGCCACCGCGCGCACGTGTCCCTTGTAGAGGAGGCAGAATGCCTTGCGGACCGTGGTGACCTGGATGGCCTGGAACAGGCGATTGAGAACGAGCACGTTGGTGTCGAGCATGGTTGACAAGGTGCCGCGGGGCCGGCAGCCTCCCCGGGGCACTACAAAAAATAGAACGCCGTCAGTCCTTTGTCAAGGCGCGGCGACCGTTCTTGGCCGGCCGGTACGTGGTGATCAGGCTCTTCTTCTCGGCGTGCCGCTCGACCGCCAGGTGGATCAGTCGATCGACGAGCGCCGGGAACGGCAGACCGCTCGCCTCCCAGAGTTTGGGGTACATGCTGATCGGCGTGAAGCCGGGGATGGTGTTCACCTCGTTGATGAAGATGGCCTCGGTGGTCCGGTCGAGGAAGAAGTCGGCGCGCGCCATGCCGCACAGATCGAGCGCTCTAAACGCCCTGGCCGCCAGGTCGCGGATACGGCTCGCCTGCTCCTCGGTCAGGGGGGCCGGGATCAACAGTCGCGAGTTTTCGTCGATGTATTTGGCTCGGTAGTCGTAGAACTCGTTCGCCGGGATGATCTCCCCGAGAACGGACGCCACCGGGTCGTCGTTCCCCAGCACGCTGCACTCGATCTCGCGCGCGTCGATGGCGCGTTCCACGATGATCTTGCGGTCGTAGCGCGCTGCCAGGTCGAGCGCTTCCAGCATCTGACGGCGGCCTTTCGCCTTGCTGACGCCGACGCTGCTGCCGCCGTTCGCCGGCTTCACGAAACAGGGATAGCCGAGGCCTTTCTCGACCGCCTGCACGAATCGGTCGCGTCCGCTCTCGAGATCGCGCCGCCGGATGACCCTGTGGTCGACGATTGGCAGACCGGCGTCGCGGAAGACGACTTTCATCATCGCCTTGTCCATGCCGAGCGCCGAGCCCAGGACACCCGCACCGACGTACGGGATGTCGGCCAGTTCCAGGAGACCCTGCAGCGTGCCCTCCTCGCCACCCATGCCGTGCACGACCGGGAAGATCACGTCGAGCCGTCCCAGGGGCGACGGTCGGCGCGCCCGCCGCCCGCCCGCAAGCGCGATCTTCAGGCCCGCCCGGTCGAGCGAAGCGGGCCCGGCTCCTCGTCCGCCATTCTGCAGGCGCACGAGGCCGCGCACGGACGGATCGGGAGGCAGGGCGCAGTGCGTGTCGCCCAGGACCCAGCGGCCTTGCCGGGTGATGCCTATCGGAACGACCTCGTAACGCTCCTTATCGAGCGCCTGCATGATGGCCCGAGCCGAAACCAGCGAAACTTCGTGCTCGACCGAGCGGCCGCCGAAGATCACCCCCACGCGCATGCGCCCGCGCGACGAGCCGGGCCGGCTGGAGCGTTCCTTCCTCGGCCGCTTCACGAGCCGCTCCCCGAGTCGAGCACCCAGGCAGCCCGCATCGACGCGGCCGGCGGCACCGGCTCGTCGGCCGGCCTGGCGGCGCGCAGCCCCGCGCGCACGCGCGTCTCCAGGAGATCCGCCTGCTTCGGATCGATGGCCGACAGGAACACCGCCTCCGGATGTTCGGTACGGAGTCTCTCGAGGACGCCCTCGGGCGCCTGATCGATCTTGTTGAACGCCAGAAGACACGGATCGTCGGCGTGTCCCAAGTCGTCCAGCGTATCGCGCGTGCTCCGCATCTGGTCCTCCAGGGCGCCGGACGACGAGTCGACGACGTGGACCAGGAGATCCGCGCCGGCCGCCTCCTCAAGCGTGCTGCGGAAGGAGGCCACCAGGTGGTGCGGCAGCTTGCGGATGAATCCGACCGTGTCCACGACCAAAAACGGAGGACGCCCACCGCGCTCGCAGCGCCGCACGAGCGAATCGAGGGTGACGAATAGACGGTTCTCCACCCGTGCCATCGCACCGGTGAGCAGGTTCATGATCGTCGACTTTCCGGCGTTGGTGTAGCCGATGAGCGCCACGCGCGGCACCGCCGAGCGCTTCTTGCGGCGTTCATGACGCTCCTTCTCGATGTCCTTCAGGTCGGACGCCAGGCGCGCGATACGCTTGCGAATGATGCGGCGATCGATCTCGAGCTGGGTCTCTCCGACACCCCTCTGGCCGATTCCGCCGACCTGCCGCGACAGGTGGCTCCACTGCCGGGTGAGGCGTGGAAGGAGGTAGCGGAGCTGCGCCAGCTCGACCTGCGTGCGGGCCTCGCGAGTGCGGGCGCGGCGCGCGAAGATGTCGAGGATGAGGCCCGATCTGTCGAGGATCTTCGCCTCGATCTCCTTCTCGAGGTTCTTGATCTGGGCCGGCGACAGGTCCTGGTCGAAGATGGCGAGGTCGGCCCGGCGCTCGCGCGCCAGGTGCGCGAGCTCCTCCACCTTGCCCCGCCGCACCAGGGTCCCCGGATGTACCGACCCGCGTTCCTGCACCACGGCGCCCACCACGACGGCTCCGGCGCTCTCGGCGAGCAATCCCAACTCCTGAAGATGCTCGTCCACCCGGGCCCGATCGAAGCGATGGCGGCAGAGCCCTACGAGAACGGCCCGTTCGAGACGGTTCACCCGGCGATCTTAGTCTCCGGCCGCGGCATCGTCAATGCGCGCCGGCCGGAGATCGGCCGGCGGTCCGGGCCGCGCCGTCTTCCTTGAGAAGCGAATCGAGGAGGGTCTCGTAGTTGCGTGGGAGAGAGGTGCCGGTATAGCGGATCACGCCGTCCCTGCCGATGAGGACATTCTGCGGGATGGAGGAGACCCCGTAGCGGTCCTGGACCTCGCCGCCGTCGTCCCACAGGATCGGGTAGTTGAGCTTCAGATCCCGCGCCGCGGCCCGCACGCCGTCCACGGTCTGGCTCAGGTTGATCACGATCCCGAGAATCTCCAGGCCGCGGTCGTGGTACTTCTCCCGGACGGCGCGCAGTGTCGGGATCTCTTGAAGACACGGGACGCACCAGGTCGCCCAGAAGACGACGTGGACCACCTGCTTGCCGCGCATGTCCTTGAGGCGGTGCGTCTGGTTGTTCAGATCCTTGAGCGTGAAGTCGAGCGCCAGGTCGCCGACCCGGCGCCCGGGGAGCGGCTCGAGGGTCGGCATCTTCTGGGCGTCCAAGGGTCCAGCCGGCAGGAGCGCCAGCGCCAGAGCACCCCCCACGACGACGCGCGCGAACCGGGATGGATGCGTGGACACGTTCAGGAGGGCTTTCCCATAAGGAGGGGGTCGATCTTCTCGACCAGCTTGTCCCTGGGGACATACCCGAGCAGCTGATCCATGACCTTCCCCCCTTTGAAGAAGAGAACGGTCGGGACCGACATGATGCCGTACTTCACCGCGGTCGCCTGCGCCTTGTCGATGTCAAGGTGAGCCACTCTGAGACGGTCGGCGTATTCGGCTGCGATCGCCTCGACGATCGGCTGCAGACGCTTGCACGGCCCGCACCATTCCGCCGAGAAATCCAGCAGGACCGGAACAGGCGAGCGGAGCACCTGGCTCTCGAAATTGCCGTCGTCGACTTCGACCACGCCTTTCAAACCGTTGCTCCGCTGAAGACCACGAAATCCGGCCCTTTCAGGTTTAAAACGGGAGAAGGGATTATACCATCGTTCACACCAGGCGAAAGGTCGTGCCGACGCTCCCGACCACGAGACCGCGATGATTGCGTATCTCGCCGACGAATCGCGAGCGCAAATCCGCCGCGTCCTCGCCCGACAGGACCTCGAGCTGCCGCAGCGCCTCCAGCGCCGCGCTGAACCGCGCCCTCTGCCCTTCGCCGTCGGAGATCTTGAGGGCCAGCCCGAAACCGACCCCGTCCTTCTGCCAGGCCAGCCCGTACATCCCCTCCGCCCCGATCTTGGCGAGGAGGCCGTGGCGGCCGGCCCGCATGAGCGCGGTGCAGAGGCGGTCGGTACCACCGATCATCTCCGGGTGACCGCGCATGGCCGCGACCGCCCGGCGCGCAGCCGGATCCGGGGCGTCCGCCGGGCCGGCCGCGGCCGCCAGGCGGGCGTACAGAAATGCCAGGCTCGAGAGCGGCATCGCAAACGTGGGGGCGGAGCAGCCGTCGATCGCCAGTCGCGTGGCCCCCGCCGGAAGACCCGCAAGCGCCTCGATGCGGGCGCGGATGCGCGCCTGTACCGGGTGCCCCGGGTCGAGGTACGTGTCCACCGGCGCCCCGAGGTGGACCGCCAGCGCCAGCATCCCGGCGTGTTTGCCCGAGCAGTTGTTGTGCAAGGCGGTCGGCTGCTCCCCGCGCTGCCGGAGCGCGTGGGCGGAGGGCCTGTGATAGGGCGCGTGGGCGCCGCACTGCAGCGCCTTCTCGTCGAGGCCGATGGTCTTCAGGATCGAACGGACGGCGCGCACATGGAACGGCTCGCCGCCGTGCGATCCGATCATGACGGCGATCTCTTCGTCGGCGAAATGGAAGCGGTCGGCCGCCCCCGCGTCCAACAGCGGCAGGACCTGCGCCGGCTTGGCGGTGGAGCGCAGGACGACCGGTGTGGCGGGGTCGCCGGCGGCCGTCACGGCGCGGCCCCGGGCGTCGATCACCGCGATCGCCCCGAAGTGAAGGGACTCGACGCTGTCGCCGCGGCGCACCTCGACCAGCGGCACGTAGCCGGGGATCGGTGTCCTGTTCTCGCTCGACGCCGGCACTCGATCGACCTCCGAAGGGCCGTCATTGTACGGCGAAACGGACCGGGAGTCCGCGCCGCGCGGGTTGCTGCGCGCCGCGCGCGTGTATTACCATGCGCGGACCCTGCATGGCGCGGTACCACGGGTACCCAGCCCCCGACCCCGAGGAGCCCATTGAGCCAGAGGCCGTCGACGCAGCGCGGAAGAGCGCGGACCCTCCTGCCGCGCGAGCAGTGGCAACGCAACCAGCATGTCGCGGCCCTGTCCCGGCGGGCTGGCCGGGCCGACACGATGACCGCCCAGCCGGCCAGGGAGAGGCGGGCATGACCGCGCGGACCCGCCGGGGTGACATCGTCGTCACGCGACTGCCGAACGGCCTCACCGTCATTCTGCGCGAGATGCGGCAGGCTCCAGTGGTCTCGGTCTGGTGCTGGTATCGCGTCGGGTCGCGCGACGAGCGGCCGGGGATCACGGGCATCTCGCACTGGGTGGAGCATATGAATTTCAAGGGGACGCGCCGCATTCCCAAGGAGGACGTGACCCGCCAGGTTGAGCTCGCCGGTGGCACCTGGAACGGCTACACCTGGCTCGACGTCACCGCCTACTTCGAGACCGTGCAGAGCGACGCCTTCGAAGAGATGCTGCGCCTCGAGGCTTCGCGCATGACGGAATGCCTCTACTCGCAGAACGAGGTCGAGCACGAGCGGACCGTGGTGATCTCCGAACTTCAGGGGGGCGAGAACGACCCGCGCTCCTACCTCGAGAAGGAGGTGACCGGAACGGCGCTCCAGGCCCACCCTTATCGCTGGCCCACGATTGGCTACCTCTCCGATTTGCGGGCGATCACCCGCGACGATCTGTACGGGCACTATCGCCGCTACTACGTCCCCAACAACGGCATCCTGGTCGCGACCGGCGATTTCGAGACAGCCGCGGCGCTTCGCCTCGTCCGGCGCCACTTCGGAGGGATCCGACGCGGCGAGGACCCTCCTCCGGTGCGGACGATCGAGCCGCCGCAGTCCGGCGAGAGGCGTCTGACGATCAGGCGGCCCTCCGGCGCCGTCTACCTGGAATTCGCCTTTCACGCGCCCGCGGCGTCCGAGCAGGAGTTTGCGGTGTTCCTTGTCGCCGACGGGATTCTCGCCGGGGGGCCGACGGTCAACCTCTGGTCGGGCCAGGACGGACGCGGGCCGAGCAAGACGTCCCGCCTGTATCGATCCCTGATCGAAGGCGACCTCGCCAGCCAGGTCTCGACGCTTCTCGTACCGACCCGTCATCCTTATCTTTATCGCGTCGGTGTCACGGTCAACGAGGGAGTCGATCCGGGCCGCATCGAGGAGACGCTGACAGCCGAGATCGGACGGCTGGCACAGGGCGACATCGAAGAGCGCGATCTGACGCGCGCCAAGAATCAGTTCCTGGCGCGCCACGCTCTCGAGTCCGAGAGCACCACGGACGCCGCCCACCAGCTCGGCTTCTTCGAGACCGTGGCCGTTCACCGGCTGTTCCTCGACCTGCCGCGCCGCGTCCGCGCCGTCACGGCCGGCGAGGTTGCGGCACTTGCCCGCGCGCGACTCGACGGCGACCGCCGGACCGTGGGCGTCCTCTTCCCCTCGGGCCCGCAGCCGGCGCCGGCGGCCCCGGGCGGGCACGGCGTCTCCCGCCCGTGAGCGCGGTGCCTTGGATCCGTCTCGACAACGGCCTGGAGGTGATTGCCCGGCCGAACGGCGCGGCCCGATCGATTGCGGTCCAACTGGTCCTCGAAGCGGGCGCGGCGTTCGATCCGGCGGAAAAGGAGGGGACGGCGGCGCTGGTCGCGAGCCTCCTGGACCGCGGCGCGGGCTCCCTGTCGGCCGCGGCCATCGCCGGCTTTTTCGACGACCTGGGCGTCGCCTACGCGGCGGAGGCCCACCGAGACACCCTCGACATCAGGCTGCGGCTCCTGTCAGAGCACCTGCCCGGCGTCCTCGAGCGCCTGCGTCTGATCGTGGCGGAGCCGACATTTCCCGGCACCGAGGTCGGCCGCCAGAAGGGCCAGCTCCTCACCGCCATTGCCGAGCGGGATCAGGACACGGCGGCGGTCTCCGAGATGGGGCTTCAGGAGGCATTGTTTCCTCCCGGACACCCGTACCGCCATCCGCGTCTGGGGACGCGCGACAGCGTATCGCGCATCGAGCGCGCGGACCTGGTGGCCTTCCACCGACACCGCTTCCGATCGTCCGGGGCGATCGTGTCGATGGCGGGCGATTTCGACCCGGCGCGCGCCCTGGCCCTCGCCGCGAGCATCCTGGGAACGTGGAACGGAGGCGCGGACGGACCGGCGCGGGGAGCACGCGGGACGGCCGGGACGGCGCCAGGCCCCGCGGCCCGTGCCTCGATCCCCGATCCGCCGGCGCCTGATCGGACCATCGTCGTGGTCAAGCCGATCGACGGTAAGACGCAGGCCGACATCGCCCTGGGGTTCCGGGGACCCCGGCGTCTGTCGCCCGATCTGCCGGCGTCGCTCGTTCTCAACAGCATCCTGGGTGAGTTCAGTCTGGGCGGACGTCTCGGGAAGGTGATCCGGGAGCGCGCCGGATTGGCCTACTACGTTTACTCGCGTTTCAGCGCCGGGCTGGGTCCCGGACCGTTCGTGGCGCGCGCCGGTGTCGCCCCCGACCGCGTGCGCCGGGCGCTCGACCTGATGCGCAGGACGATCGAGCAGATCGTCCGCCGCGGGGTCACGCCCGGCGAGCTGCGCGATTCGAAGCAGGCCCTCGCGGCCTCCGTTCCGCGGAGCATGGAAACTAACCCCGAAGCTGCGGCGATCCTCGCCGACGCGGAGTTCTATGGTCTCGGGATCGATTATCCCTGGAGGCTGGCGGAGATGATCCGGGCGGTCACTCGGAGAGACGTGGAGGAGGCCGCGCGGAAATACCTGACGCCCCGGAGCTGTGTCCTGGTCGTGGCCGGCCCCGAGTTGGAAAAGGAGACCCTGGCATGATCCGGCTTCGTCTCAGTCTCCTCATTCTCACCGTCGCCGTCCTGTTCACCGCTCCAGTGTTCACCGCGGCGCGCGCCGCGTCGGCTCCCGCGGCCGCCGCTCCACAGGCCGGCCCACCCGCAGGTGCCGTCGAGGCCTACGACGTCATCGTGCGCGGCGGCCTTATCGTGGATGGAGCCGGCAATGCGTGGTTCGCCTCTGACCTCGCGATCCGGGGCGACCGGATCGCCGCCATCGGGAACCTGAAGGACGCGATGGCCCGCCGGACCATCGACGCGCGCGGCCTCGTGGTGGCCCCGGGGTTCATCGACATGCTCGGTCAGTCCGAGCTCACCGTGCTCGTCGATCCGCGGGTGCCGAGCAAGATCACGCAGGGGATCACCACCGAGCTGACCGGCGAGGGGGGATCGGTCGCCCCTCAGACCTCCTTCACGATCGAGGACCTGCTGCCGAGCCTCGCCGAGTACAGGATCGCCGTCGACTGGCGGGACTTCGACGGCTATTTCCGGAAGCTCAAGGGGAAGGGTTCGGCGATCAACTTCGCCCACCTCGTCGGGGCGACGCAGGTGCGCCAGGCGGTCCTGAAGAGCGACAACCGGCTGCCCGACGCCTCGGAGCTGGAGGCGATGAAGCGACACGTGGCACGGGCCATGGAGGCCGGGGCCTTCGGGGTCTCCTCGTCTCTGATCTATCCGCCGGCAAGCTTCTCGGACACGCACGAGCTGGTCGAGCTGGCGAAGGTCGCGTCGGCGTACGGCGGCATCTACGCCTCGCACATCCGCAACGAGGCGGACGACATCATCCCGGCCCTGAAAGAGGCCGAGTCGATTGGCGAGCAGGCGAAGCTGCCCGTCGAGATCTGGCATCTGAAGTGCGCCGGCCGGAAGAACTGGGGCCGCATGAAGGAGGTCGTGGCGGAGATCGAGTCGGCGCGCGCGCGCGGCATCGACGTCACGGCCGACATCTATCCCTACCCGGCCTCTTCCACCGGGCTCGCAGCGAGCCTGCCGCCGACCGCGTCGGAAGGGGGGGTCGCCAGGCTCGTGGCGCGGCTCAGGGATCCTGCCGAGCGCGATCGCATCCGCAAGGAAGTCGAAAACCCCTCGGGCGGATGGGAGAGTCTGTTCCATAACGTCGGCGGGCCCGAGGGCGTCCTCGTCGTGGGGGTGCGGACGCAGGCGAACAAGCAGTACCAGGGAAAGAGACTGTCGGAGATCGCACGCTTGCGGGGCAAGGACCCGATCGACGTCATGTTCGATCTTCTCGTCGAGGAGAACGGCTCCGTGGATTGCGTCTATTTCGCCATGTCTGAGGACGACGTCCGCACGGCGATGACGGCGCCGTGGGTGGCATTCAACTGCGACAACCCGGGCGTGTCCCCCGAGGGGGTCCTGGGGGCGAGCAACTGCCACCCGCGCGCCTACGGCACGTTCCCCCGCATTCTGGGACGCTACGTCCGCGACGAGAAGGTCCTGCGTCTCGAGGACGCGGTACGCAAGATGACCTCCCTCCCGGCCCAGAAGCTCGGACTCAGGGACCGCGGCCTGCTGCGCCCGGGAATGTACGCCGACATCACGATCTTCGACCCGGAGAAGGTCGTCGATCGCGCCACCTTCGACGCCCCGCATCAGTTCTCGGAGGGAATCGTCCAGGTCTTCGTGAACGGTGTGCCCGTCGTCGAGCGGGGGAAAATCACCGGACGCCTGCCGGGCCGCATCCTGCGCGGCCCCGGGTACCACCGGCCGCGCTGACTCGGACCGCCGAAACGCGCCGGCGCCGGGGCGGCGGGCCGCGAGCGACTTGGAACACGCGGGGCCTTTCTCAGTTCCACCGGATGAGCCCCAGGTCGCGCAGGCGATCGAGGAGCCTCCGCCCGTGCGCCTCCCAGGTATGTCGCTCCAGGACCCGGCGTCGAGCCGAGGCGCCCAGCCGGGCGCTGAGATCCCGGTCGTCGACCAGCCGGAGGATCGCCGCCGCCAGCGCGGTTTCGTCGGCTGGCGGGACCAGGAGCGCCGTCCGCTCGTGTTCCAGGACCTCGCCGATCTGTTCCAGCCGGCTCGCCACGATGCCCCGCCCCGTCGCCATGTACTCGAAGAGCTTGGTGGGGGAACCGAAGAAGCGGCTGCCATCCGAGTTCGGGACGTGCGGGGACACCAGGACGTCCATGGCCGCGAGATGCACGGGACCCTCCTCCTGGGGGACGAGACCGGTGAACACTGCCGCCTCGCGCCTCGAGGCCCCCGCCAGGATCGCCTCGGCTTCCGGCCGCTCGACCCCGTCACCCACGAACAGGAAGCGGACGTTCGGGCGCTCGCCGGCGACCCGGAGTGCGGCACGGGCCAGGACCTTCGCCCCGTGCCATCTTCCGAACGTGCCGATGAACCCGATCACCGTTCGCCCATCCAGACCCAGCCGGCGGCGCACCGGCCCGATTGGCAGGTCGGGCCGGTAACGCTCGGGGTCGACCGCGTTCTCGAGGACCAGGATCCGATCCCGCTCGACGCCGCGCCCCAGGAGGTACTCCTCGAGCGGCGCCGACACAACGACGATCAGGTCCGCGTGCCTCAGGTGGGCCTTCTCCAGGCCGGCGAAGATCGTGCGGAAGCGGAACGGCCGGCCCCAGTGGTCCTCGATCCAGACCTCCGATCCGTTGAACTCCAGGACCAGCGGCGCGCGCGTTTCCCTGGACAGGACGATCCCGGCGTGGTTGAAGGCATCGAAGCGCTGGTAGAGGAGATCCGCCGGCCGCCGCGCGAGGACGATCCGCGCCTGGCGCTCGAACCGGAAGGAGTACGCCAGTCCCTGCGTCTCGCGATTGAAGTTGCAGAGGCGGCCCGGGGGCGCAAGATCGACCGAGTGGCGTCGTGGGTCGAAGAGCCGGAGCCGATCGCTGCTGATGAACCCCACGTCCGCGCCGGCGGCCTGCAACCCCGCCACGACCCCGGCCGTATGCGCCACCGAGCCGCCGGCGGCGATCCCGGCCCCGAGGTCGGACCTGAGATAGATGATCCGCTTCCCCGACGCGGACCGGGGTGCCCGCCGGGGCGCCCCGAGAAGCCACCTCACGCGCGCCGTCGTCCGCGCCAGGGCCAGCCCGGCGAGGAGGACCCCCGCTCCCCAGGCCGGCAGATCCCTGGCGACGAACCGCGACGCTGACAGGATCAACCTACGACCGGAGAGATCGAGGAGGTAGCGGCGTGGCGCGGTCGGCATCGCCCCGAGCGCCTCCAGCTTCCAGAGGCTCTCGTGCATGTCGAGATCGTCGACCAGCATCACCAGCTCATCGACCCGGAGGGATCGCAGCCGCGACACCAGACGCAGGGGCGCGAGGTGGCGCACCTCCTCGCGACGGATCAGACGGAGCGACCGCCCCGGGAGGATCCTCGGCAAGGCCCGCTCGGCCTCCGCGGGATCCCGCACGAGCAGGAGGACGGCCGCGCGAGGCTCGGGCAAGCTCACTTGGTTCCCTCGATCACCACGTACCAGCCCCAGCG
>Ga0209157_1001256_pt1 | contig 21336 bp, 19 predicted proteins | sample GraSoiAngelo_135_FD_185892 | JGI IMG/M metagenome (GOLD analysis project Ga0209157, IMG submission 185892) | Grasslands soil microbial communities from the Angelo Coastal Reserve, California, USA - 14_0929_05_40cm (SPAdes) (version 2) | ecosystem: Environmental > Terrestrial > Soil > Grasslands ...
CCGAAGCTCAAGGTCTACCAGCTCGTCGTCTCCGGCCGTGACTGGTGCAACCTCTACGAGGAGATTAAACAGAAACAGATCGAACATAAACAAGACATGGCTTTGAAGGCAGAAGAAAAATCCGGATAAACAAGACCGACTTCGGCTAGTGCGTCGTTATGCTCACATGACTACTCAGGCTCGGTCCGAACCGGTTGCGCTGACGTCTGCGGGGGGCTAGCTAAGCTGCGTGATCTGTATCAGATTGCCTACGGTGTCGTCGAATCGGGCTATGGTTGAGCCGGGTGTTTTTGTTGGCTCCATGGTGAATTTGACGCCGAGCTTCTTTAGCCTTTGAAACTCCTTCTGAATATCGTCGACGAAGAGCATGGTTGCGGGGATTCCTTGTTTGAGGATGGATTCTTGGTATGTTCTTGCGGCGGGGTTGGCGTTGGGCTCGAGGACAAGCTGGGACCCGTTCGGGTCTTCGGATGAGACGACTGTTAGCCATCTGTAGTTGCCCGCGCTGATATCTGTTTTCTTGACGAAGCCTAGGGTCTTCGTGTAGAAGTCAAGCGCTTTGTTTTGGTCGTTGACGAAGACACTGGTTAGTTTGATCTTCATGATTCACAGCCGGTTGGAGAGGCCCCTAAATATTCTTGCCCCGCTTTACACGGGATTCTCGGATAAACCACTCTCGCGGACGAGGCTTCTGCAAAAGTTATACGAATTTGTTTTCCAAATCCTCTTCTTGTCCGGGCATGTTTTCGGGCTTGTTTTTTCGAAACGGGCATGTTATCGGCTTGTCCAGGGTTTTCGATCCCTGTGTTTTCCCCTTGGGATCAGCGTGGAATGTCCTGTTCTAGAAATCGTGGGCTTGAAATCGGGATCAGGGCTGACAATGGGCGATTTCGCTGTGGGAACTCCGCCCGTGAAGGGCGGCGGGCTATGCGAGGCTGGCCGAACGTGGAATTCTCTACGTTTCACGAAGGGCGTGGCGCGAGAAAAAAGACTACCCCCGGGGGTCGAGAAAAGCATGCTTATTTTCTGGATCTGAAAAAGACTGGAAAGGTCCGCGGAATGATTTTGTGGGGCGGGAGTACGTGGAGCGGATAAAAAGTTCGAAACCCTAACAAAAACACCGAAAAAATACATCTTTTTATACCTGTCAAGGGGAATAATCTATTAGACATGGGAGGAGTCAGCCGTTGTTCACAAAGCTCGAAGCAGAGAACGCCCTCAGCCAAGCAAGGGCCGAGGCCGAACGACGAATAACCCGTCCCTCATTACCACTCCTCACGAACTTCTCCAGATCCTACGCCACATACCAGGAAGCGAGAAGACACCTTCCATCTGGCGCGTCCTCGAATATCCGCGTTCACGCGCACGACCCCTTCCCAATCCTCTTCAAGAACGGTCTAGGGTCCCGAGTTCGCGACTTGGACGAGAACGAGTACGTGGACCTCCTAATCGCCTACGGCGCGCTAATCCTCGGACACGCTCACCCAGCAATCGTCGGCGCTGTCACCGATCAGCTCCAAAACGGTTCCATGCTTGGAACCACTACCGAGCTGGAGATAGAGGTTGCAAAGAAGATTCAGTCAATGGTTCCCTCCGCCGAGATGGTCAGCTTCTCGAACACCGGGACGGAAGCTACTATGGAGGCAGTCCGGATTGCTCGAGCGTTCACGGGCAGAGAGAAGCTTCTGAAGTTTGAAGGCCACTATCACGGACACCACGACTACGTCCTCTTCAGCGTCGAATCACCTTCGGTTGTCGCTGGACTGGAACAGTCGCCCTCGAAGCTTCCGTTCTATCCTGGAATCCCAGAGGAGATAGCAAAGACAGTTGTTATTGCAAAATGGAACGATACAACCGCACTAGAGAAGGTCGTCAAGAGGAACTCAGCGGACCTCGCGGCAATTATCATGGAACCAGTTCTCGGGAGTTCTGGCGTGATTCTGCCGGATGAAGGTTATCTCAAGTCTGTTAGAGAGATTGCTCGCAATTACGATGTGCTCCTCATCTTCGATGAGGTTCTGACCGGGTTCCGTCTCGCTCCTGGTGGCGCTCAAGAATTCTATGCCGTGAAGCCCGATTTGTCTTGCTTTGCGAAGGCCCTAGGCGGCGGAGCACCGATCGCAGCGGTCACAGGCCGAAGAGATGTCATGGGTATGATCGGGCCGGGACGAATCGGCTACGGTGGAACATACAACGGGAACTCGATGTGCCTCGCCGCAGCCAAGGCAACGTTGCGGGAGCTTACTAGGAACGATGACGAGGCATTCAGGCACATGCATACCATCGGAGCAAGAATCATGGAAGGACTAGGAGAACTAATGGAACGTTACGATCATGAGGGGATCGTTCAAGGTCTCGGACCCATGTTTCAGGTGTTCTTCACCAACGAGAACAAGATGACGGGGTATCGACAGACCCCCAATGCAAACACGGAGAGATTCAGGACATTTCGTAACCTAATGCTGCAGAGAGGGGTTTACTTCCATCCTGATGGTATGGAGAGAATCATGGTCTCTGCAGCACACGACGAGCTGGACGTTGAAAGAGTTCTTGCAGCCGCAGAAGAAAGTCTCCGGGAACTTCCCAGAGCTCATTAGACCTATCTTTACTTTCCAGTAAATGTCTCCCGTTCGCGAGCACGGTCAGTTGGTCGATGGACGATTGAAATCTTCACACACAAAGAACAGACGCAGTCGTCGGCAAAGACGATTCGAATCGAAGAAACACAAAGACTAGGATATGGTCTTAGATTACTGGGGGAATACACCTTGCGCGGGTTCCGCCCAAGCGTCCGGAAAGAAGCGACTTGGGGAACCGCGCTCTACTCGAATCCTATTGGTAAACTCGAGACTTTGATCAGGATTGAAATGTAATGTCTTACTCGCATACGATGTTCTTACTCGCATACGATGAGGTAAGAATTATTATTAATTATTAATTATTAATAAGCATTGTTCTTACTCGCATACGATGTTCTACAAGGAGAGATTCACGGATCCGCCAACTGGAAAGCCGGAAATCACGAGCCCTCACGCTGAAGCTTAGCCGTTCCCGCATCTATGCAAACTTTCTTGAGCGAGAAAAACCTAGGCATCCATAATAGTCATCGTTAGCAAGTTGAATTCCCCTTCCGGTTTTTGAATGTCTGGGCCGGATTTATCCCCGAATTCCCGTGTTACAGCCCGGCCTCCACCTACCCTTCCCTGACTTCTCTGGCTACATGCGGCCTTTCTTTGAAGATTTCTTCTTACCTTTCTTCTTCGTCGGCACTTGCTTTTTCACCCAATCCAACTCTTTCAATCTTACTTAAGACGCCTTCCTATTGGATATTGTCGGTGTCAAATTCTAGAGGAACTCTCCAGTGACCCCGCGTTGAGCAAGATATGGAGTCTACGGCCCATGTCCCTCTCCATAGTGGAGATTCTGGAAAAGAAGGGTCCAATGACAGACATTGATCTGCTAAAGGATCTCAGATCAAACTTTGGAGAGGTCAGTTTTAGAGAGCTCAACCGTGAACTGATGAAACTAGAGCTGGCGGGGATTCTGCGGGTCTCAAGACTCACGAAGGGTAAGAGACAAGTCGAGCTGACAGGAAAAAAATCAATAATCAACTAGAATGATGTGAGCGGCGCGCCCGAGCAAGACGTGAACAGCCGTGACGGACCCATCTTTCAATGGTAAGGCGGAAACTTGTGATCATAAAGAGACTGCCCTCGTTACGTTGCAGGTCATCTCTAGCCTAGCATCTACGTAATACCAACACCGAGCAGACTACTCATGAAGCGATAGAGTGCCACGAGTTGATTCTAGGAGAAGAATCGAGGGGACTCTTCTTTGATTCCCTGTTCAGTGATGACCATCAAGTCAACGCCGTCCCCGCTGGAAATATCTCTGGCTAGCGCCGATCTTACAGCCTTAAGGAGGACAGCCTCTCCCTCGTCCGCAGATAGCTCCTCGTTGTATTCTAATTCGAGAACACCTATCGCGATTTGAGCTCCTGTCCCCACTGCGGCGAACTTGTCAGGGAGAAGAGATCCTATGGGGTCTAACACATAGAGCTCGGGTTTTCCCTCGGTAACACCAGCGATGATCGTCTCGGCAAGAAATGGAAACATGCGACGGCTGGAGAGAAGATTGGCGATGAGCTTGGCCGTGTTCTTCACAGTCCCCGGCCTTCCCCTATCGTACTGGTAGATGCTCATGTAGGCCCGAGCTTCCCTGGTCAGGACCTGCATATCACCCACAATGCCCGCGCAGGCGACGCCAATGTTGTCGGTGATCTTGAAAACTTTCTTCGCGCCTTTGCTCATGACGAAGCTTCCATACGCGTACCGACGTTCAGATGCCAGTAGAGCTCCATCTTTGCAAACCATGCCAATGGTGGTCGCACCTGGCACGTAGGGCTCTCTACTCATAAGAAAGGACAGCGGCCGCTTACCCTCCTCCCGGTTTAAAGCTAGCTAGGCGCGAGTCGGGCGGGAGAGGCTCAGGAAGAATTCTCGAATGCTCTGGCTGAAGTTCGTGAAGGGCGGGACGCAGGAAAAATGGGTACCCCGGTGGGGTCACATAATAGTTAGCAGAAAAAAAATAGTTACCGAAAAGGAAAAGTTACGAGTCAAATGTCATTGTCTAAAGAGGGGAACAGGCTGGTTTCTTGAAGGCCAATGGGATTCCTTCCACTTGACCTCTATTGCTAGCAAGACCCCTCCAGGGGTCCATTTTTTTTCCAAGAGGTGTTTCTGGCTTGTTTGTGTTTCCGGGCTTAGTTTCAGGATAGCGGATTGTCTGCGATTTCGACTGTAATCTGGTCTAGATAAAAGTCTTATAAGTGAGTAACAGCTATTACATTGCAGTAACAAAATAGGAAGAATAACAATGCTAACCAATATGAATTTCCCGACAGACGTATGGTCGACGGTCAGCCCCGGACTACTCCACGATCGGATCCCCGGTTTTCTGAGAGAAGCACATCAGCTCAAACTCACTCTGAAACCGGTTCCCCAGACCCCTGACCCCGGCCCGAATCCGACAATTAGGGTGACCTCCCAATGACGCAAGCTCTAATGTCCAAGAAGAGAGGAGTGGCAAAGGCGGTTGTGAAGGCGAATAAGCCTGCCCTTGCCGTTAAGGAAAAGCCCGCGCTAGCCTCAAAAGGACCCCCATCGAGTTTTACTCATTCAGTCGACAAGTTGTTAGACACAATGACCCTAATCCCCTGGGACCCGTTCCGGGGATTCGAGTGGCCAGTTGAATATGAACTGCCGACGCGAATACCTTACGTTGACGTTATCGACTCTGACAACGAATATGTCGTGAGAGCAGAGCTTCCAGGGTTGAAGAAGGAAACCCTGAACATTCAAGCTGGCACGAACGAGCTGTCGTTGGCCGCAGAATCCAAGGTAGAGATCGAGGAAGAGGGAAAAACCTACTTGCACAGGGAAAGAGCCTTCTCTACATTCCGCCGAAACATAGGCTTCGCCGAAAGCATAGATACAGAAAAAGTGTCAGCAAGTATGGCTGAAGGCATTCTCGAAATAAGACTTCCCAAGCTCGAGCGCAGATCCGAAAGAAAGACCAGGAGAATCACGCTGTAAAGGCATCACTCGGCCCCCACTTAGCCAAACCTTTCCAGATCAGAACGGCTCCAGCTCCTGGGCTAGCTATTATTACAGGAAGAGAGAACGTCAACGGTGAGGAGGTCATAGGAGTTGGCAAAGGAGGATTCTGGAAAGCGTGGGCAACCGGCGCGCAATGCCAAGAGCAGACGGGCCCGCCGAGGGAGACGATTCGAAAGAAACAAACATAGCGGTCGCCCTCCCAACGACTAACGCGATGGATGAACGGAAAGCTCGGTTGAAAATGATGCCTGAAATTTGGAGGGAAAGCTGAGGATGCAGAGGAACCAGGGAATATCGGGACCTCACATGTTGATCAAGATCATAGAAGATTCGAAGATTCCTCTCGGCCAGGAAGAGGCTAAGCTCCACTCGATCAAGGGGGAGGTGGAGCGGGACCTGCCACTGTCGAGGGAGGATTATGCTTTCCTCAATAGACTGGTTGAGAGGGCGAACGAATGGCAGAGGGGAACGAAAAGCTCAGAGGACACAGAACCCGCAGACACAATGTCTGGATGAGAGTGGAGAGCTGGAGGAGACTGAGGACGAGTCGGAGGAGCATGTTTCAGAGGAGATAGCGGAGAGAGAATGGCTTGGAACATCGGAAAGAGAAACGGCCGAAACCGGCGAAGACGACAGGCTGAGAGACTGGCGGTGGCGCCGGAGCCTTAGATAGTTATTGGATCATCGAGATTGTAAAATTGGTTCGGTGTCGTGCTATGTTGGCTGATTAATGGCTTCGAATTCGGAGCGGTCTGGATCTTCTTACTTGGTTGTCTGATGCCTAATCTGGGCTAGCTCTTTTTCGACCGCTACGATTCTCTTCGGACAGTTGGGACAGAACGAGGGTATGATTCGATCTGGTTTCGTCGCTCCGCGAGTAATGAGAATTATCCCACTCTAGACTGAGAGAATAATCGAGTTACTGGAGACGACCCAACGGTGTTAAATCAGTATTCAATCATGTTCTTGTGGATTCTCCGAGCGTGGAGGGGTCTCTGTGAGACTTGTCGAAGAAATCTGGATGGATTCCCGCCCGAGACCTAGCTGCACTTGCGGACCTATGTCTTCAATGGAATAAGGGCCGATTTTACGAGATTCTCTGGGAGTACACTCTCACTCCTACCACTCTTCGCGAGAGGAATGCGAAAGGCTGGTTGTATTATGAGGACAATCAACCAGCAGGATTTGCTCTCGGGCGTCGGCATGGGCCGCGACGCTGGTGGCATTTCGAGGAGCTCTGGGGACCCTGCGAGGGAAGTTCTGAACTCCCAACCCGCATTGGAAAACAGGATCGGTGGAGGGCCCAGCACTTCCACAGGCTCTCGCGCCAGTTCAGGTCGCGGATTCTGATTAGAGCGGCAGTAGACAACCCCTTTGGCAACATTATCGCTCGAGAAGTCGGGGCTCAGTGGTGTGGAGGCTATCTGTTGGGTACTCGAAGATTAAGCCGGAAATTGACGGTCAGAGTGCCCGCGGGCTTCAAGTTTCGCAGATTCCGAAAGGGCGATGAGAAGGATATGTCAAGAATTCACCATGCGGCATTCCATATCCCACATCCGCCGAGAGAATATCTTGAGTGGGCCACGAATCCCAACTGTAGGACAACGCTGGCGGTCTTGCAAGGAGAGGCTGTTGGGTTATTGATAGCAGAAAAGCGGCATGACGGCAGTTATGGGGACTTCAACATAGCAGTGGAGCCCAAGTTCCACAGAAGAGGATTAGGGTCTGCACTGATGGAAAGGGGACTAAACGATCTGATCGAAATGGGGTGCAAAACGGCCGTGGCCGACTATTGGCTTCAGAATGCCAAGGTTCAGGCGTTGAACAGGAAATATGGTTTCAGGACTGTTCGTGCCTACAACTATTACGAAACTGAGAAAACCCGTTAGCAGTGCGACCTGAGTGACTTTACCCCGCAAACTCAACTTCGACCTTGTTTTTCATGAAATAATAGGAAGAAAGTCTTCGCGAACTTCCTGGATCTCATTAGATCTATCTGTCTTTTTTCCGGGTATACTTACCCGCGGCAATCGAATGCTGAGGTTGGATCGACAAACTTCGGGCCTGGCGTTTTCCTCGGAGCCCTTGTGGCCGTAATCGGGGCTGTTATTTCGTTGTTATCGGCCATTGTCTTGGAAGAGCCACGCTAGCCTAGCGAGACCGGCCAATCAGATAAGGGGTTATTGAAAATAATTGGAGCGGTACTGAAGGAATCCTTGGATAGACTAATCTGCTTCTGAACTGGATCTCATTTTTAGGTTTGTCAATTGGCAACTCTGGGCCTTGGCGGGCCTGTAGGCGTGTCATTTGCCACCGTGGGCTTCTCCAGCGCAGTCCTAGTGGCTCGTGTTTGGGAGTACATTTCCCTAGAATCTTATCTCAGCTGCGGCTCTTCCTGTCCGATTCGCTCCTCTGACGCGTTTCAACTGCACCACTTCTACTATGGTCTAGTGCTGATTTTGATAGCTATGGGTTTTCTAGTGGTCACTAGGAGGCGGAGGGCTAGATGGGACGCTGCTTTGATCTTCGGCATAGGCTCAGGGCTTAGTACCGATGATGCAGGCCTATTGCTAACAAGGATTCCTTACAATGATCCGCTCTCTATTCTCTCGTTGGCATGCGTTGGTGTAGCGTTCTTCGTCGGAACAATTGATGCAGCTGTGCGCGACGGGACACGCGAGTTCAAGCTATTGGACCGAGCCGATATTCTGACTGAATTGTCGATCCTTCTCGTTATGGCGGGCTTTCTCTATCTAGACCGGCCTCTGATCACGATCGTAGAAGTTGCAGGAGGTGCATCTTGGGCGTGTGCCGTACTACTTTTCACTCTCTTTGGAAAGAAGCACTTTATCAGAATCTGGACGGGACCAGGGTAACCCAGCATAATTCCTCCCCTCGTCTGCTCTTCATCGGTTCACTGAGTTGATGACTCCTGTCTCTCTGAACTTGAGGGACGTTTCGAGATACTTCTCTAATTCTCTCTTGAGTTTTCTGGAGATCTAAAAGCTGATACAAGAGAAAAGCCTAGGGAGGCACCTCAGAAGTCTCTCGCGAAGAAATCAAGCTCCACGCCGTCGCACAACTCTGCCCTTTCGCAGCGTTCCCACGATTCTCTTCAAGGCACCTTTTGGCTTGGGACTGCAAGTCTCTCCCACATTGTCAGTCATACCAATTCTCCCCAGAGACAGTTTGGTGCTGGCATGAAGACTTCGTCGCGAGCCAAAAGCATGATGATCCCTACTAGATCCTATTTGTGTAACAAATAGAATTCTGAAACCAGAAATGTTGTTTCAGCCTCCTTTTATCCACGGCAAGGAATGCTAGGGAATCTTGGGGAATACGAGGGAACCCTGGCATGACACGTCGCATCGTCCTCGCAGGCGGCACCGGTTTCATCGGCACCTTCCTCCGACAAAGACTCGCTGCTGACGGGTACGAAGTCGTCCTACTCACCCGCTCACCAATTCAAAATGGAGGAGAGATTCGCCAAGTCCCCTGGGACGGACAAAACCTGGGAGATTGGAAAACAGAGCTTGAAGGATCTCACGCTCTCATCAACCTCTCCGGCCGATCAGTCAACTGCCGCTACAACGAGAAGAATCGCCGCGAAATTCTCGAGTCTCGAGTTGATACGACACGCATACTCGGTGAAGCAGTCGCCCGGGCTGTCAGCCCTCCCCCGGTCTGGCTGAATGCCAGCACGGCCACCATCTACAAACATACATTCGACCGGTCAATGGACGAGGCAACGGGAGAGATCGGCGCAACACGCGAGGCCAAAGACGCATTCTCCATCGATGTCGCTCGAGCGTGGGAACAGGTACTGAGCGAGGCTCGGCTCCCGGCTACGCGCAAGGTGGCGATGCGGACAGCGATGGTGTTCGCCGCCAACCATGGAGGAGTCTACCGAACACTCCGCTCACTCGCAAGATGGGGTCTCGGCGGCCCAATAGCAGGAGGACACCAATACATCTCCTGGGTTCACGAAGACGACTTCTGCCGCGCAGTCGAATGGCTGATCAATCACAACGACCTCAGCGGACCAGTCAACATAGCCTCGCCCAATCCGATCCGCCAGCGCGACATGGCGAGAATAATTCTACACGAACGAGGAATGCCCTTCGGCATGCACGCGACACGCACAATGCTCGAAATGGCAGCATTCATCCACCGGACCGAGGCAGAGCTGATCCTCAAGAGTCGCCGCGTAGTGCCCGCTCGGCTGCTCGCTTCCGGCTTTCAGTTTCACTTTTCCAATATGGAAGATGCTGTGCGGGAAATTGAGACCCGTATCAGGGGGCGTGCTAGTATGGATCCAATTCTTCTGTTCCATACCCATCGCCGCGCGTTAGGATAGACAATCATCTATTCTGAACTGGAATCAATGTCTCCCCAATGACTGGTTTCACTGAAGCATATCGGCCTGGTCTCCTTTCATCATTCCCTACCGACCCCAAACCTATGTCAAGACTTGGGACATATGGCTGATGGACCTCCATCAGACCCCGATGACGAAGAAGCAACCTTCCCATCGTAGACCGAGAAAGAAACCGTGAGTACCACAAAAGACGGAAAGCTAGGGGAAGCACCATTTACGGGCTTCGTGAGGGAAGGGGTAGTGCTCGCTTGTGGTCGGATGTATACATGCCGTTTTTACCATGGTAACCGCTTGGCCCTGGTGTGAACAGCGTATTCTTTTTCAAAATAGCGCGTTTGATTTTGATAGTATTCTTAATGACATTGGTTCCAGCCATTACGAGCCTATCGCGTGTCCATGCTGCATCCACCGGGCTCCAACCGCACACATCCATACTGATTAACGGAAACGATGAGTTCACGCAGGACAATGGTGTCACAGAGGGTAGTGGCGCGATCAACGATCCTTACGTGATTACCGGCTGGAACATTCAAACCTACAATAATGGTATCGAGATAGCGAACACCACAGCGTACTTCACCATTACCGATGTCACAGTATCTGGGTTCAACGGCATCGTCCTCTCCTCCGCGCAAAACGGCGTCGTGCAAAACTCGCAGATCTATGGTGAGAAGGGCATTCGGGTCGAAGACTCCCAAGACTTCCAGATAACCGGCAACACCATCTCTGGCGACATCGGGCTCTCTCTATACACGTCAACTAGCTTCGATGTTAGCTACAATGCCTTGCAAGGTGGAGCTTTCACTATCAGGGGCTCGTACTTGAGCAATGCGAGCTTTGTTGGAAACACTGGTGGAGCTGAGGAAGGGATCGAGCTGGACCACCTCTCCAGCTTGCTGATAAGCCAGAACCAACTCTTTGGACACGAATCGATCCATGTTGAAAGCTGCGCTGACACGACCATCGACAGCAACAACGCGTCCGCCCACGATGACGGTGTCTACATCGCAAACTGCGATAACATCCAAGTCTCGAACAATGACGCCTCAAACATCGCCTATGGACCAGGAATCTACCTCGTCGATTCGGATGGAATAACCATCACGTCAAACATTCTATCGAACAATCTTGAGGGAATTCGGTTGGTGGATTATGCTACTGGAAACTCCATCACGAATAACGCGATCAGCAACAACCAGTGTGGAATACGAACCGATTCAACATCTTCGCCGGACCAGAACTATGTCGCCGACAACACGTTTACAGGAAACACCCAAGACTACTGCACTTTTGCAGCACGAAGTCCTTGGCCAATGTCTCACCAGAACGCCCAGCACACCGGACTGTCGCCGTTTCCAGGACCTACAGCTCCAGTTCTGAAATGGGCATTCCAGACAAGCGGCCAAGTTGAGGCAGCGCCTGCTATAGGAAACGGAATAATCTATGTTGGTAGTACGGACGGCAACCTGTACGCGCTCGACTTACAGGGACAGCTGATCTGGAAACTCCAAACATCTTCGCCGATTAGGACTACCCCGGCGATAGGTTCCGATGGGACAATCTACCTAGCTTCTTCCATCCAGAACAGTTCGGGTCGACCCGAAGGCATCCTTTATGCGATAAGCCCTGCTGGGAGAGTGGTTTGGAACGTCACTCTCGCAAACTTTCAAGGGTACGATTCGCTTTCTTCTCCCACGATTGGCTCCGATGGGACAATTTACACTTCAGACGTTGGCTTCAGAACACTCGCCGTTAACCCGGATGGTACTCTAAGGTGGGTATTGCAGACTGGCGGGGAAGTATTCGACTCGCCCGCGGTCGGCCAAGACGGGACGTTGTACGTTGCAACAGACGACGACAACCCGTCGCCCACAGTGGTGTGCGGACAGTGTGTGGCCGCGTTGAACCCTGATGGATCGGTCAAATGGAGTCTTCGGCCCGGTGGTGGGTTCGGTTTTCCAGCCGTTGGTTCAGACGGAACTGTCTATGTTGACGGTGTTGCTGTAAGTTCGAATGGAACGCTGTTGTGGCAGGGTCGCCCGTTCGTTTCCCCGTCGATAGGGACTGACGGAACCATTTACGGCACAGGCAATCAAGGGCTCTTCGCGATTAACCAGGACGGCAGCACTAGGTGGCGGTTCCCTACCGAGACAGAAGGCGGCTCTGGGGATCCATGTTGTTCCTACGACGTGGTCCAAGAATCTTCTGTAGCAATAGGATCCAATGGGATTCTGTACTTTGGAGACTGGTTCGACCATTACTGTAGCTGTGCCCCTGAACCCTCCGGCTACGGAAACGCCACCCTGTATGCGGTCAATCCAGATGGCACCCAAGCATGGAATTTCGTGATACAGCCCACAATAGCATGCTCAACATCCCCGTGTCAGCAAACCCTTTCTTTGTCAGACCCAGCCATCGGCTCTGACGGAACCATCTACATAGGGAGCGGCGATGGAAGTCTATATGCCATTGGTCAAGCCTGAGCCATCGTAGGGATACCAAGTCTGTAATTCCCTCTACCGGCTGATACCAAACCAGGTCTGGGGTTCGTCTGGTATGATATGGACCAAGATCGCTGTAGAACTCCCTGCGGACCAACCGCTCGGCGACACTCGAAACCCGACGCTTACGATGACATGGTTGATACCTGGAGCTTCTAGGCCTGTTGTGCTGACGACAAGGGTTGCGGCGGCGGTCTCTCCTGATCTCAAGGTGAGACATGGTGGATTCACGACGGCGAAAGGGCCAAGGATCGCGGAAGGGGAGACACTGGCTCTAAGGTCTAGGTGTCCCCACCAGGCAGAGCCGCACCGGGTAGTCTCCGAAAACCCGTTCAGGCTGGTTATGGTGATTACCGCCTGAGCTGTCGAGCCCTGCATGAGAGTAAGTGATCCAGGAACGGCGTCTAGGGTGTAATATGGAGACTGCTGGACGGACAGATCGGTCGGCACCCTGTTTTGTGTCGTTATCGTAGCACCGAGGACGGCAAGAATGGATATGGAAGCCACAAGCAAGACTCGGAGGAGGCGTGAATCAGCCAAGGGGAATCATGCTCACATGTGAATAGTTCGCAGACGAAGTTAATTCCATGGTTTAGAACAGGACGTTCTATTCTCCGAACGGCATTTCCTCAACATCCTTCTTTGCGCGGAACGGTCTTCGAGGCGGGGGAGCACGAGGTTTTTGTCCGGTTGGACAGCCCTTCTATCATAAGATCCTGACTGGGATTGATTGTTGGGGAGCGAACGTAGCTTAATTGTCATCTGAGACTGAGACGATTCTTGAATCTGCACGTAGGACCAGCGACGCCCTAGGTCTGAGCGGGTTCTCTCCGACAGCCGTGTCGTGGCAGGAGGCGATGAATCCGGGCTCTAGGGGTGTTAAAGTCGTCACTCCACATTTTCCTGTCCTCCGAGGTGCAAAGCTGATCATCTCGTCGATCCTGCAAGGTCGAGTTGTCCCTGAAGATTGGGGTCCTATTCTTGCGCCTTCGCTGATCTTCTACAGGACTCTAGAGAAAGGCTACAACATCGGAGCGGTGATAAGGGTCTTGCCTGCGTTGTTACTCTTCCTAGGCTTTCTCGTATTCTCGTATCTGTTCCTTAGGCATCCATCTAACGAGCTTGTTGTCGGTGTTGTCGTCGGGGCCGTTGTCCTTCTTGCTCTCGGCGTTTACAGTGGTATGCGATTGGGCAGGAGCCTTGTCTTGAAAGCAGACAGAGAAGCCGCTCTTGTTATTGGGCCGCAATCCTTTATGGAGGCCTTGCGTAAGCTTGAGGTCCTACGGGAGCATGATGCTTCGCGTGGGAATGACTGGCCCGAGTTCGGTGACCATCCAAGCATAACCAAGAGAATAGCGAACCTGCAGAATTCTTGACTCTACCCCCCGGGAAGTACCGACCCCGAAGATGTTTGCTTTAGCATTTCCATCGCTTTGGTCGCGTCTTGTTGACTTGTGAATTGCAGCTCGATCCGTTTGACTTCCCAACGCTTACCCTTCCTTTCGACCTCGATCACCTTGTCGGATTTCATCTGGACCCTCGAGGGCACAAGTTTCCCTGGGTTAGGCTCCCACTCGCTAGTGATGAGTAAGCATCTTTCTCCGGGTCTGATCCTGACTTTGACGGTTTTGTTTCGAAGAACATAAGCCAATAGCGCTGCTAGCCCCGTTAGTAGAACTACCCAGAAGAAGACGGTGTTGGCGTCCAACGCGGGTGGGTAGGCGGTTGGGAACAGCAGAAGGAACCCTAAGAACCCCGCAAACAGTTGCCATCTTGGCACCAACGGTCTCATTTGCCCACTAAGCTCGTCGGTGCCGGACGAAACGTCCCCTGATGTCATTGTCTCTACTGAGTTCGCTAATTCTGGGCACGCTTTCTCTGGCGGATAACGTAGAGATTCAGGAAAGCCGCATCGATTACCATGATGGGGAGTGCGTCAACTGTCCCAAGCGGGAGAGAAGCTAGACTTAACCAGTTTAGAAAGTTCGCGACGCCGATGTAGAGTGCGATCACAGCGAACGTGAGGACCAAGGCACCAATTCGGTCTGGTCTATGCATATCACTCACCACGGTTTGGTCGGAGTTGCTCGTTTTTTCTGGCGTCTCACTGTGATCCGGTGGGCAATTGCCGTCCAATACAAGACAAGGAAAAGATAGAGAGATACGTCATCCCCATACACAGGGGGCATGTCCAAGCGCAGGGGAGATACATAATACCCGCAACCCCCAGCAGACTTGCCACTACCAAGTATAGCATGAAGATGCTGTAGACCCAAAATAGTCGTTTGACGAGCGTGTTACTCGCCATTTGGTTCCTGAGGATTAGATGGCGTCCGAGAAAAAAAGGTTGCTGGAACGGTTCGATTCATCTCGGAATCGTCACTGTTGTGCGGAACTCTTTTTTTGGGGCATATGGTAGAGATTCAGATAGGCTAATGTAATTACCAAGATGGCGACGGCAGGAAAAACAATCGACAGATCCTTCAAAGAAGAGAGACCCAACCAGAATAGGATGGCTACCCCTATCCAGACAGCCAGATTAATCGTAGCGAGGATTTTTGCGATACGCCAACTCCCAGTTCGAGGCTTCAAGTCTTTGTTGCCTACTCGAAAAGCGGGTGAGTTTCCTTCCACGCAGCTCTTAGCTCTCGTATCTTCCTGCGTTCTAGCAGAAAAGCGACAATTACCGTTCCGAGTACGTATGCGACGACACCAGCGAAAAGAAAGTCCGGGGTAAGAGATCGACCGAATAACGCATCCACAACGAATAGTGCACCCCAGGAGGGGAGGATGACATAAATGGTGAGTCTTACCTTGCGTCTACCCCATTCTACATAGTCTGGATGTGAGGCTTCCCGATGAGCTCTGTAGAGCGTTGCCTCGACCTCAACACCACAAATTGGGCATCTTGTTCGAATCATCCTAAGAATAGCAGGGCTGAGTCCGACTAATCAAGAACGCGGTGTTCTCTTTACAGTCCGGTTTTGTTGGCTGACTTGTCCTTTAAGAGCTTTTGAATTTTGTTACGGATTCTCTTTCTACGGCGTTCAGACAGAACCCCCACGACCATGATTATGAAGAGACAGGCATCGAATGTAATGAACATGGCAATTGTTTCAGAAGACTAGCCAATCGCCATCAAGTATGGTAATAGGTTGAATAGCCCAATCACGCTCAAGAAGATGAAGAATGCAATAACTCTTGTAGTGTCTCTCGCGTTCAAGGGCTCGCTTAACTCGGGCGACTGGGGCAGCTCCTTCTCTTTGTCCACAAGCCAGAATATCCCGACCGATACTAGCAACACGAAACCCCAGATTGGGTCTAACGGAAGATAACCCAGAAGCGACCCACCGACGACTAATGCTACGACACCAATCACAAAGGAACGCATTCGCATTTTGTCTTGCTCACAGTCTTAGAATAATGAGATAGCTTGAGACAGCCGAGAAAAAAGGATTGCTGGCGACATCACGTTCGACCCTCGTCTTGTTGACAGTCTTCTAGGCGGGAGTACGAGGGTTTTTGCTCTGCTGGACAGCTCTGCTCACATTCGACCCTGACTGGCTCTTTTCTTTGACGGGGTCTTTGAGCGAGCCCAAGATCACTCAATGGAATGAGAAGATTTCTTGTGGTTGTGTTCTTGTTTTCTCGAAAGACCGTAAGGGTCACGTGAAGCTTGTCGAGCGCAAACCCTGCAGCCGCCACAGGTAATCGCCATTTTCATAATGACAGAAGGGCAAGGCATATTGTTGAGGAGCGCTTCCCCCTAGTCGTTTAGGTGTCTTTCGTAGCAGTGTCTAGGCTCCGTTCTATCATTCTACTAACTGCGGGTCTGGTAGCCATTGCATCCAGTGTTGTTGTCTTCTTCTCTTGGCTGTCTTCCCCGGCTCATTCTGCCGTGTCGCCCGAGAACGACCCGCTCGCGATCGAGCTGGCTTTGCTTGCGGGGCTTGGCTGGATGCTCATTGGACTCGGTTTAGGATCACGGTTAAGGGGAAAAAGTCGATTATCTCTGACTGGAATGGCGGCGAGCGGTGCTTTGTTTGGTGGCCTGATGGGATTCTTAGCCTGGATTGTCATACATTTCATGTTCACTTCATAGTCAAGGCGCTGAGCAGATGTGAACCAGGGATAACATGATCTCAAACTCTGCACCCGTCACAAGTAACGCCTAGTCAGAAATGGACTCTTGTTGTTAATGATGGAGCTTGGCACTTTGCTCTACAGTTCACAAACTTCAATTAAGGGCCTAGATCTGATGGGCGGGCCTTAGCCCGTCTTTCGGAAATTGATGGGCGTTCCAAGATGCTTCGCCAATTCTCTCTTCAGTTTTCTGGAGATCTGAACCGCTGATCTAGTTTTGTAGTCGTAGGCTACTTGTGTGGTTCTACCGACCGCGTATTCTATTCGTCTGGGTCCATGGATGGAGTAGTCGAGGTCCCATGAGCGATCTCCTATCCGGCTCACCCATACCGTGACGGTTATGCGCCGTTCGTCCGTGATCGGCTTCTTGAACTCGCAACGAGCCGAAGCGAGGATGAAACTGGAGCGGAACCCTTTCTTTACCTGCCCGAGGCTTCTTGCAAGCTCGACACGAGCGGTCTCCATGTATTGGAAATACGTTGCGTGGTTGACATGTCCCATTACGTCGATGTCCCGGAACTGGACTGGTAAATCGATGCTAAACTTCAACTGTCGTGCCTCGCCGATGGATAGGAGGCTTCCATATCGTAACAGAAAAGAGATCGCCTATCAATGACTGATCGGTGGATAAGAGAGATATGATTCATCAGCTTAGGATCTACGAGATTTTCGACCGGAACAAGGAAGCGTTTCACAACAGGTTCCGCGATCACGCCTGGCGGATCATGCGATCTTACGGGTTCAACATCCTCGGCACGTGGGAGACGAGGCTGGGAGACAGGACAGAGTTCGTCTACCTACTCGCCTGGCCGGATGAAAGGACAATGCGACACGCCTGGGAACAGTTCAGGGCCAACGAAGAGTGGAAAGAGATCAAGAAAATCACCAATGCTCAACACGGCGACCTTGTCGGAGAAATCCAGGATCGAATACTCATCCCCACAAGCTATAGTCCCGCTATCCATGCGGCACGTTAGTCAAGAGTCGGGCAGTCCGTGAGATTGGCGCAGGTTCCGTTTCCTGGCTCATAGGTCTGCTTCGGTCAGCAGTACGGTGGTCTAGTCGCAGTTTTCGTTAGTGCCTATGGCGTTGCGGTTATCTCAGGGATGGTCAGAAATCGCCGGACGAAGGCAAGTGATTTGTCCGCGACCTCCCGCCAACCGTGATCGATCGTTATCGAGTGTCCCCGGTCTGGGATCTTTTCAATCTCGGTCACGAGGTTGTCGCCTTTCTGCTGGTTGTACGTCGCGTTCGCAATCGCCCATGGCACGACGTGATCTGCGCTATGAGGCCACCAAACGAGTGCCCAATAATCGCTGGCTTTCTATTCAATCCCCGGACAATCTGTTCGAAGTGATCTGCCACCTCGCCAATCGTCTTTTTGGCGAAAACTTCAGGTTTCGCGTTGGCTTCCTCGACCGTTTCAGGATCGTCAGGCCACCCGGGCGTTAGTGCGGTATAGCCGGCGTCCTCGAAGACCTTCGCCCAGCGGTCCCAGCTGCTAGGAAGCAACCAGAGGCCGTGGATGAATACGACGGGAGGCCGACCCGTCGCGTTCGCCCGTTGTACCTGTTGCATTTCGTGTTCGACGATCGTCGTCGCGCCTGTCTGGGGAGGATTGGAAGCTTTCATGGCGGGCAGAGCCAGGGAGGAGCGGTTTAAGGTTATTCATAACGAATACTTGTAAGCAAACACCGGAGTGTTCGGGCCGCGCGACTCGAGTAGGCCCGGGGGGCCCTAGAAATCATCAGGATCCGATTTTTCGGACCGATTTTCAAAACCCGTTTCAATAACCTATTTCAGATAACAGGTTTCGGCGCCCGTTTCAAGAGCTAGTTTCGGTACCTGTTTCAACAATCGATTTCAAGAACTGTTTCAAAAATAGTGTTTTCAAAAAACGGGTTCAAAAGGTGTGAATCCGAAAACGATTAGTAATTATCGATCTCCAATTGTGATTGTATGTCCAGTTTTTCGGATACTGAAACAGGATTACTTTCGGCGATTTGGCTAGTTGAAATTTTTTTTCCAGAGGGTCTCACGAGTGTCGGATTTCAGAGAACCGTCCACTTTAGGAAATGTCTTCTTTGCTTAGGGCGCAGCTTGCTGAGGGGCGGTTTCGTTTGGCTTCCAATCGCCTGATGCCCATGGAGGCTTCACGTCTTTCAGCCGTAGAGCTATGAGAAAGCCTAGAACTCCGATGAGCGTCGCGGCCAACATGGCGGCTTGAAACCCTGCTACGACTCCAGCTGTGCTGGTGGAAGCATTGGCATTACCTGCTGCAGGAGGGTCGAAGGCTCCGGCGATCGTCAAGAGGATGGCAAGACCGATGGGGAAGCCTACCCGGGACGATGTGCCAACCACTCCCGAGGCCAAGCCTTCCTCTCCTGGGCGAGTCCCAGCAACAGCGGCGATGTTGATTGCGGGAAATCCGATACTTGCCCCTAATGCCCATACGAGCAGTCCGGGCATTAGCACGAAAGCATTCCCGTTAGGCGACATGGGGGTGAGAAGAAGGGTTCCAACGGATATCAGAGCGCTTGAGACTAGGAGGGTACGCTTGGCGCCGAACCTGTTGACCAGACGTGGAGCTACCCAACCCCCGACGATGAAAAAGGTGAGTGCAGGGGGCAACGTCAGGAGACCTGAATAGACGGCCGAATAGCCCAGCACGTTTTGGAAATACACTGGTACGATAAACCCGACGCCGCCCACAATAGAAGTCAAAACTAGAGCAAGAGTGTTCGCCGTTAGGACGGATCCTCTTCGGATAAAGTCGAGCGGCATCAGGGGAGCGTTTGATCGTGATTCGATGAGTACGAAGGCGGCGAGGACCAAGGCGGACAAAATGAGCGGAATGAAGCTCCACTCGGATGCGAAGCCGAGCGCGGCGGCGTTAGTTAACCCGTAGATTAGGAGAATCGTGCCTGAGGTAACGGTGAGAGCTCCTGGAACGTCCAGAGGCTGGTTCTTGAGCCAGCCGCCGCCACCAGGCAGGTATCTCAGGCAGAGTAGGACAGTGACAATTCCGATCGGCACATTGATGAACATTACCCATCGCCAGCCCAGGAATGTTGTCAATGCTCCGCCAGCAACGGCGCCGGCCGCGAACCCTCCCGAGAGCACTGCGACCAAATATCCCAGCGCCTTGTTCCTCTCGGGCCCTTCATGAAATATCCTGATGAAAATTGCAAAAGCGGTGACAGTCGTCATCGCTGCCCCTATACCCTGAACTGCTCTTGAAACGACCAGGGACAATAGGGAAGGAGCAATTCCGCCTGTGAACGATGCGATCGAGAATATGACGAGGCCGGCGACGAAGATCTTCTTCTGCCCATAAATGTCGCCTGCCCTCCCCATCAACAATAGGAAACCTGCGACAGTGATTGCATAGGCTCCATAGATCCACTGACTGTCGGGGATGGAAGCCGCGAACTCGGTTCTAATCGAAGGAAGCGCTACGGTCACTATTGACGCGTCGATTACATCCATGAAAAAAGCTGCCACAACCAATAGGAAGATCAGACGGATGTGAGGAACAGGAGTCGCAACACTCATCGATGATTGGCTCAATTTTGTGGCTCTTCCTATTATGGGACGGTACTTGTTGACGGGATCGCGACGAAGCCAGTCACGTCTAACGTCAAGTTGGGTTTTTCAAAATAGGACCAATTGCGTAGGCCCTTAAATCCTGTCTCTAAGGCGGCTGATATTTTCCCGTGGGCTAAGAACCTCACGAGAAACCGAAGTAGACTTGAGCTCTCCAGAATGTCGCTTCCCAAAGGGGCAGAAATAAACAAGCAATTATCGATTCCCAATTACGATTGCATGTCCAATTTTTCGGATACTGGAACAGGGTTACTTTTCGCAAGTCTTAAAATAGAATCTTCTTGCCCATTGGAAATGACTGGCGCGTGAGTGGGGCCTCCCACCCGTTGCGCCTCGAAAAAAATCCCGGAGTAGGGAGGTAGAAGAGAAAATAACAGGAACACTACGTAGAGAGGAACAGTACTTTCTGCGAAAATATTTCGACACAAGAACTCTCTCCCAAATCGCGGTCTTCGCAGCGCTATACGCTGTCCTCGTCTGGCTTCTGCCCGGCTTGAGTTATGCTGCCGTACAATTCAGGGTCGCTGAGGGCTTGAAGCCTGCGATTGCAAAGCGATGGACCTTAGCGTTCGCGTTCGCACTAGGAAACTTTCTCGGCAATCTGGTGTCGCCTTTTGCGGGAATTTACGAGCTAGGTTTCATGCCACTAATGAACTTCGTCGGTGGATTGCTCGCCTACGGAGTCGCGAGGGCTTTCAAGAGAAACTATCTAGTCGCCGGATTGGTCTACGCTGCCGTCATCGGTCTTAGTGTCTCGTGGATGCTGCACGTAGTGTTCAACATACCTCTAGAAGTGTTGGTTCCACTGCTTATCGCAAGCGAGGAGGCAGTCATGATAATCGGAGCAGCTGTCTTCTATCTTGTAGAACAGCGATGGAAATGGTACCAGTAGAAAGGAGGTGAAAGATGAGAAATGTGTGTTACAGCAGTAGTGAAATGTTGGCATTGTGGAGAATGGTTCGCTAAACAAGCTAACCGTGGCGAGTTCGAAAACTGCCCATTTTGTGGGAAAGGCTTCGAGCAACTAGGCGATGAGGCACAAAGGGCTGTGAAGGCAACGCTTGCGCCATTCTTCGAAGTGCCCCGGCTC
>Ga0209157_1001257_pt1 | contig 21333 bp, 15 predicted proteins | sample GraSoiAngelo_135_FD_185892 | JGI IMG/M metagenome (GOLD analysis project Ga0209157, IMG submission 185892) | Grasslands soil microbial communities from the Angelo Coastal Reserve, California, USA - 14_0929_05_40cm (SPAdes) (version 2) | ecosystem: Environmental > Terrestrial > Soil > Grasslands ...
ACACGCAGATCATCCTGAAAGTCACGAACCCGAACGACCTGAAGGCGATCATTGCGAGCGTCGAAGGTCTCACGACCGCGATGGCCGAGGAAATCTCCCGCCTCCCGATTGGCGTGGCGATCATGACCGGTGGCGGGCTCCAGATGCCGCTCATGGTCGAGGTCCGGCCGCGGGAAACGCGTCACGGCGGAGAGAGCGTCAAGGTCATTGAAGATTGACCGGCGCCGGTGGAGACAGGGAGCGGGAAAGGTTTTAGCGCGGCGCTCGATGGACGAGCGTGGATCTTCGCGCGTTGGTCGACAAGGATGTTGCCCTAACGGAGAAGGCACTCGCCCAAGTCAAGCTGGCTCCGCCTCCTCGCTCCCACTTGAGGAAGGTTGCGGAGGACTTCCTTGGAATGGCCCGAGCGTACTTCGAGGATGCGAGGCATTTCCGCGAGCGGGGCGAGCTCGAGAAAGCCCTCGCCAACGTGAATTATGCGCATGGATGGCTCGACGCCGGGGCGCGAATCGGACTCTTCGACGTTGGCGGGGATGACCAGCTCTTCACACTGAGCGAGTGATTAGAGCACACGGGCGCCTTCGTTGTCGATCCCACACCGCTGCAAGGTCCCGAACTTCAGATACAAGGTCGCGAGCTGCTCGCGGCTCCCGGTCGCGACCACAGAATTCCCGAGCATCGCCATCATCGCCCTCCCGAACATTCGGCTCGCCCGAATCACCTCCAGGACCCGTTTGTCGGCGAGGCCGGATCTTTCGGCAAAGCGAGCCCCGAGTTCGAAGAGTCGCTCCAGCGTGGGATCCCGAGAAAACTCGTCCACGAGAGCGCCGCCGACCCGGTTGATCGCGGCGACCTTCTTCGGATCATGGAGCACGGCTTTCGTCGGCAGTTCCGGGCCGATCACCGCGAGGAGGAGGTCCGCTTCGACCGGAAACTTTCGGACTTCGGCATGGCCGGGCGCGCCCGGTTTGAGCCGCACGTCCATCCCGCCCATCGAGGCCGGGACCACGTCGCCGAGACCCGTGCCACACTCCACCTCCGTCTCGTGGGCGATCGCGACCAGTTCGTCTCGCGGCGTCTTCATGCCGAGCGCATCGTCGAGGGCGAGGGCCGTGCTCAACGCCGCGGCGGCACTCACGCCGAATCCCTGTGAGACCGGAAGGGTCGTCTCGCACAGGATTTTCACCTCGCAGGACCGGCCACCGAGGACCTTCTGTGCGACGCGCTGGGTGACTTCCGCCTTTTGACGTCGTCCGTTCACGATGATGTCGATGGCCGGGCGGGCGTCGTCTCGGACCCGTGCGACCGTGCGGACGCCGAGGCTCAGGCACAGTCCGGCGCCGCGTGAGCCTTTCTTCCGGGGATCTGGATCTTCATGGACCTCGAAGAACGCGGTGACGTGCCCGGGGCAGAACGCCTCACCCTCGGACACCATGGAGGATTGCCCGCCACACCCGCTCTGCCGCGAGCGCCTTCGACCCTTCGAAGGTCTCGGAGCGACCCTTGCGGTCGAAGATCGTGATGGACGTCGTGTCGCCCTTGACCTTCGAGATATCGTTCGCGACGACGAAGTCGACGTCCGCCTCCTTGACGAGGGCCATCGCGCGCGCTTTCAGTTCCGACTCGCTGACACCGGCTTCCGCTTTGAAGCCCACGAGGGCCTTCTTCGCACCCTTGCGAAACCGATTGAGGACCTTGGGCGTCGGTTGCAGGTCCAGGCTCAGGACGCCATCGCGGCTCGGGATTTTGCCGGACTGCTTTTTCGCGGGCGTGAAATCCGAGACCGCGGCGGGGACGACGCAGACGTCCGCGTCCGCCTTCTCGGCCATCGACACGAGATCGGCCGTCGTCTCGAAGGCCTTGAACGGGAGCCAGGGCGGGACCGGCGTCTCGTGCCGCCCGAGCCAGAGCTCCACGTTCGCTCCGTGCTCGAAGGCGACCTTGGCGAGTTCGATTCCCGTCCCACCCGTCGAGCGGTTCGTCACGACGCGGACGTCGTCAATCGGCTCAACCGTCGATCCGGCCACGACCAGCACGCGCAGGTCGACGAGGTCCTTCGGACCCAGTCGGCGGATGACGTGGGCCACGATCGTCTCGACGTCCGCCATCTTTGCTTTCTCTTCCTCGCGTCTCGGTTCGACCAGTTCGACGCGGAGTTCCTGGAGACGCCGGACGTTCGCCGCCACGGCCGGGTTGTCCATCATCGATTCGTGGGCCGCGGGGGCGACGAGGATCGGGATGCCGGAACCGAGAGCGTTCGCCGCATACGTCGTGACGGTGGAGTCGTCGATCCCCTGCGCGATCTTGCTGATCGTGTTCGAGGTGCACGGCGCGATCAGGAGCAGGTCCGCCTTCCCATCGCGACCGCACATCTCGAGGTACTCCATCGAGCCCGTGATCTGCGTGACCACCGGGTTGCCGGTCGCATACTGGAGCGCGTTGGGATGGAGAATCTCCGTCGCGGATCGCGTGAAGACCGCGTGGATCTCGGCTCCGTGCCGGATGAGCTCGTGGGCCAACTTCACGCACTCGACCGCGGCGATGCTCCCCGTGACTCCGAGGACGATCGTCTTGCCTTGGAGCTTGATGCTCTTGACCCCTCGGAGCCGCTCAGCCGGATGCATTCCGGTGACGATTGCCATACGCGATATATAGCTGTGGCCCCGACCTCGTGGGAATGCAGTCCATGACGCCGGCCGAGCAACCTTTAATCCGCGACGCCCGTTAGCTCCGGCCGCTTCGATGGACTATCAGACTACGCTGGAGCATCTCTACCGGTTGGAGCGGTTCGGAATCAAGCTCGGCCTGGACAACATCCGGCGGCTCCTGTCCCTCCTCGGCGACCCGCAGCGCGGCCTGAAGGTGCTCCACGTCACCGGCACGAACGGGAAAGGCTCCGTGTGCGCCTATGCCGCGTCCGTCCTTCGTGCCGCGGGGTACCGCGTCGGCCTATACACATCCCCGCACCTCGTCCGGTTCAACGAGCGGATTCGCGTGGACGGCGAACCGATCACGGATGACGACGTGCTGCGCCTCTGGTCCGGCATGCAGCCTGCGATTCAGCGGATGACGTCCACGCGGGCGATCGACCATCCGACGTTTTTCGAAGTTACCACCGCGATGGCTTTCGAGTATTTCCGAGAGAGGAAGGTCGACCTCGCGGTCATCGAGGTCGGGATGGGCGGTCGAATGGACGCGACGAACGTGGTCGACGGTCTCGTCTCCGTCATCACGCGCGTGGACTTGGAGCATACGGAGCACCTCGGCAAGACAGTGGAGCGGATCGCCCGCGAGAAAGCCGGGATCATCAAGCCCACGTCGCGGGTCGTGACGGTCGATCAAGAGGCTCTCCCGGTCATCGAGGCGAGATGCCGAGAACTCCACGCGCCGCTGTCGGTCCTCGGACGGGATGTCCATGCGGAGCGCATGGCCGGCGACCTCCGCGGCCAGATCGTCCGAGTCCGCGGGGCCTTCGGATCGGTCGAGGTTCAGACGCCGTTACTCGGCTCCTTCCAGGTCGAGAATCTCGGGATCGCCGTCGCCGCCGTGGAGGAGATTCGCTCGACCGGGCTCACGATTCCGGACGAGGCGATCCGGTCAGGGATTGCCTCCGTTCGATGGCCCGCGCGGATGGAGATCATCCGCACGTCCCCTCTCGTTGTCGTCGATGGAGCTCACAACCGCCCCGCAGCCGAAGCTCTCGGCGCCTCGATGGCCGAGACGTTCCCCGGTCGCAAGGCTCTGCTCGTTACGGGCATCTTGAACGACAAGGACCTGCCGGGCATGGCCGCCGCGTTGGGGCCGATGGCCCGCCGCGTCTTCGCCTGTCGACCCAAGACCCACCGCGCCTATGACGCAGAGGACGTCGCGGCAGCCTTCCGCCCGTATGCCGAGTCCAGTGTCGTCGCCGCGGTCCGGGACGCAATCGACATGGCGCTCGGAGCAGCGGGGCCGGACGACCTCATCCTGATCACGGGCTCGATTTACACGGCGGGGGAGGCCCTTGACCATCTCGGCGTCCGCCCGTGACCGGATCGCGTTCATCGTGCACGATCTTTCCCGCCGGTACCTGCCGAAGGGGGATCTGCACGCGGGCGAGACGGCCCTCGCGAAAATCGTCGCAGAAACGGAGGATCCGTTCAAAGTCTTGATCTCGACGATTCTGTCCCAGCGGACCCGCGACGAAATGACCGAAATCGCTTCGAAGCAGCTCTTCTCGAAATACGATACCGCGGCGGAACTTGCCGCGGCGGACGCCGCCGACTTGGAGCGACTCATCAAGCCGGTCGGGTTCTACCGTCAGAAGGCCGTCCAGATCGTGAAGGTGAGCCGGACCCTCCTCGACCGCCACGCCGGCTCGGTGCCGCGGACCTATGAGGAGCTGATCGAGCTCCCCCAAGTCGGCCCGAAGACGGCCAACTGCGTCCTCGTCTACGGATTCGGCGTGCCGCGCATTCCGACGGACACCCACGTCCACCGCGTGAGCAATCGTCTCGGCCTCGTGCGGACGAAGACTCCCGAGGCGACCGAACGACGACTGATGCGAACGGTGCCGAAGGAGTACTGGCTCCACATCAACGAGGTGTTCATCCGATTCGGGAAAGACCTCTGCCGACCAATCGGTCCCCGATGCCCGCAATGCTCCTTCACCTCGTTCTGCCGTTTCTATCCGAAGACGAAGTGGTCACGGGACGCGCGTCGCCGAGGTCGAAAGGCCGCGAGACGCTGAGCCTGACTGCACCTTGATATCGTTGCCCGTGGGTGTCCGATCCGATGCGAATCGACTTCCTCGAGTACGCGGCGATGGACCTTCCGCGGAGGGAGCCGTTCACGATTGCGAGAGGGTCTTCGACCGTGGCCCAGAACGTGATGGTCGTCGTGCATTCCGGCTCTCTCTCGGGCAACGGCAGCGGCGCTCCGACGGATGTGACCGGTGAGACAGTCCGGTCTGCGATGGACGCGATCAAGTCCATGGCACGGGCGTTGGAAGGGTTCACGTTCGAGAGGCCGCGGGAGGTGGCCGACAAGATGGACAAGGTCCTCCCGGGCAACCCGTCGGCCAAGGCTGCGATCGACATCGCGGTGCACGACCTCGCCGCGCAACACGCGGGCGTCCCACTCCATCGCTATCTTGGCGCCACCCGGGATCGGATGGTCACGGACATGACGATCGGGATCATGGACACTCGAAGCGCGGTCGAGCGAGCCCAGCGGTGGACCCAGGCCGGATTCCGTGCGCTGAAGGTGAAAATCGGCCGAGACCCGAAAGCAGATATGGATCGGCTGCGAGCGATTCGAGGGGCCGTCGGTCCCCGCATCGATCTACGGATCGACGGGAACCAAGGGTACACCTGGAGTCAGGCACTCAGCTTCGCACGGGCCGCGAAAGACCTGAACATTTCGATCTTTGAGCAGCCGGTGGCCACCACGGACTTCGAGGGAATGCGCGTCTTGACGGAATCCTCGCCGATTCCGATCATGGCGGACGAGATGGTCCTCACGCCGGACGACGCGAAGAAGGTCCGGTGGGCGAACGCCGCGAAGGCCGTGAACCTGAAGCTGATGAAACATGGCGGTGTATGCCGCGCGATCGACGTGAATACGATTTGCGAGTCCGCCGGCTACCCGACGATGGTCGGTTGCATGGGGGAACCGCAGATCTCGATCGCCGCCGCGCTCGCCTTCGCCCTCGGCCAGAAGAACGTTCGGTGGCTCGACTTGGATTCGCACTTCAATCTCGCCGAGGATCCGTCGACCGGCTTGAGGTTCGAAAACGGGGAGCTCATCGCCCCCGACCGACCCGGGCTCGGCATTGCGTTGTCGTGACGCATCCTATGGCTCGACCGGTGCTTCCGCATTCAGGGCGCGGTCCTGTTCCTCTTCCTCAATCACGCGAGCCACCGCGACCACCTCATCGCCGTCGCCGAGACGCTGGAGCCTGACACCGCGGGCCGCGCGACCCTTCACGCTGATGTCCGCGACGGCGCAACGAATCACGACCCCCGCCTTCGTCGTCACGAGGAGATGCTCCTCCGGTCGGACGACTTTCACCGCGACGACGCGACCTTTCGCGTATTTCGCGCTGGTCGTGCGGACTCCTTTGGATCCCCGACGGGTCTTCCGATATTCGGAGATCATCGTGCGTTTGCCGTAGCCGCTGGAAAGGACCGTCAGCAACTCGGCTTCCGGTTTGCTCGGCAGGGCCATCGATACGACCTCGTCTCCCGATCGGACGCGCATGCCCGCGACACCCGCCGCGGGTCGGCCCATCGGACGGACTTCATCGATCGGGAAGCGATTTGCGTATCCGCCGGCGGAAGCGAGGATGACCTCCTCGTTGCCCCCGGCAATCCGCACGTCGATCAGCTCGTCCCCCTCATTCAGCTTGATTGCGCGGATCCCGCTCTCGCGGATGTTCTGAAATTCCGCGAAGCCGGTCCGTTTGATGCGTCCCCGCTTGGTCACGAAGACGAGGAATCGGTCTGGGGGGAAATCTCGGGTCGGAATCATCGCCTCAACTTTCTCATCCGGATCGAGGCGCTCCAACAAGTTGACCACGGGCTTCCCCCGTGCATATCTCCCCGCGGCGGGCAACTTGAAGGCCTTTCGCTTGAACACCTTCCCTTTCGACGAGAAGAAGAGAATGAAGTCATGGGTTGAGGCCACGAAGAGATCGACGACGTAGTCTTCCTCTTTGGTGTCCATGCCCGTGACCCCCTTTCCGCCTCGACGTTGTTTCCGGTACACGCTGACGGGTAGCCGTTTGATATAGCCCGTGTTCGTGATGGTCACGACGTTGTCTTCCTCGGGGATGAGGTCCTCGATCTGCATGTCGTAGGCTTGGAGCTCGACGGTCGTCCGGCGGTCGTCCCCGAACTTCTCCTTGATTTCGCGGAACTCGGATTTCAAGATGTCCAGGACTCGCTCTCGGGACGCCAGGATCGATTCGAGATTCTCGATCTTGTGGTTCAAGTCGGTCTTCTCCTGGCGCAGCTTTTCGATCTCGAGTCCGGTGAGCTGGCGCAACGTCATCGCGAGGATGGCTTTCGCTTGGTTCTCGCTCAGGAGATAGCGATTCATCAGCCCCGCCTGCGCCTCGTCCGCGTCCCGCGCACGTCGGATGAGTCGAATCACGTCGTCGAGGTGGTCGACCGCGGTGATGAGCCCCTCCACGATGTGCAGGCGCTCCCGGGCCTTCTTCAGGTCAAACTCGGTGCGGCGTCGCACGATGATGACCCGGTGGTCGATGAACGCCTGCATCGAATCCTTCAGCGGCAGAACCCGCGGTTGTCCATCGAGCAGCGCGAGGTTGATCACGCCGAACGTCGTCTCCATCTGTGTGTGGTGGTAGAGCTGGTTGAGGACCACGTCCTCGACGGCGTCCCGCTTCAGCTCCAAGACGATTCGCATGCCATCTCGGTCGCTCTCGTCCCGGAGGTCCGTGACGCCTTCGATTTTCTTCGACTTCACGAGCAAGGCGATTGATTCGACAAGGGAGGCTTTGCTGACCATGTACGGAATTTCGGTAATGACGATCCGGGCGCGGTCGTGGCCGGCCTCCTCGAACTTCGCCTTCGCGCGAATCCGGATGAGCCCTCGCCCGGTCCGGTAAGCATCCGCGACTCCATCCGCGCCGTATAGAATCCCGCCCGTGGGAAAGTCCGGGCCGCGAACCGGACCCGAGTCCGGGTTGTACAGGTCGATCAACTCGGCCTGAGGGTTGTCGATCAATACGATCAGGGCGTCGACGATCTCGCCTAGGTTGTGAGGCGGGATGTTCGTCGCCATTCCGACTGCGATGCCGCTGGAACCGTTGACGAGCAGATTCGGGAACTTCGAAGGAAGGACGAGGGGCTCTTTCAGCGTCCCGTCGAAGTTGTCCATCCAGTCGACCGTCTCTTTCTCAAGGTCTTCGAGCATCGCCTCGGCGGTCTTCGCAAGACGGCACTCCGTGTATCGCATCGCGGCGGGCTCGTCCTCGGTGCTCCCCCAGTTTCCTTGGCCATCGATGAGCGGGTACCGCAACGAGAAGTCCTGGACCATCCGCGCCAAGGCATCGTAGACCGCGAGGTCCCCATGCGGATGCCACTTGCCAAGAACTTCCCCGACGACGCGGGCCGCTTTCTTGTGCGCGGACCCGGAGCTCATCCCGAGCTCGTTCATCGCGTGAAGAATGCGGCGCTGGACGGGCTTCAGCCCATCGCGGACGTCAGGGAGCGCCCGCCCGACGATCACGCTCATCGCGTAGTCGATGTAGGAGCGGTGCAGCTCGTCCTCGATCGGCTGGGGCGAAACGCGTGGACGGGACTCCTGGGCTTCTTCCGGCATGGTCCTCCTAGATGTCCAGGTTCACGACTTCCTTCGCGTGCTCCTGGATGTATTGCCGGCGAGGCTCGACGGCCTCCCCCATGAGGATCGAGAACAGGGCATCGGCGGTCGCGGCGTCCTCAATCGTGACTTGCTTCAACAGGCGGCGGGCGGGATCCATCGTCGTCTCCCAGAGCTCGTCGGCGTTCATCTCGCCTAGGCCCTTGTACCGCTGGTACGCGACCCCTTTGTCGCCGAGTTTCTTCGCCAGGTCCTCCCGCTGCTTCTCCGTGTACGCATAGTGGAGATCCTTGCCTTTCTTGATCTTGTACAAGGGCGGTTGCGCGATGTACACGAACCCGCTATCGAGGAGCGGCCGCATGTATCGGAAGAACAACGTGAGGAGGAGCGTCGTGATGTGCTGCCCATCGACGTCCGCATCGGCCATCGTGATGACCTTGTGGTACCGGACCTTCTTGGGATCGAACTCGTCGCCGACGCCCGCGCCGATCGCGGTGATGAGCGTGCGGATCTCCTCGTTCTTGAGCATCTGGTCGAGTCGGGCCTTCTCGACGTTCAGGATTTTCCCGCGGAGAGGGAGGATCGCCTGGAACTCCCGGCGGCGACCCTGCTTCGCGGATCCGCCGGCGGACGGCCCTTCGACGATGAATAGCTCCGACTTCGCCGGATCGCGCTCTTGGCAATCCGCGAGCTTTCCCGGGAGGTTGAATCCTTCGAGTAGGCCTTTCCGACGCGTGAGCTCGCGGGCTTTCCGGGCGGCTTCACGCGCCTGGGCCGCAAGAACGGCTTTCCCGATGCAGATTTCCGCGACCTTCGGAGTCTCTAGGAAGAAGTCGCTGAGCTTCTCGTAGACGATCGACTCGACGATCCCCTTGACCTCGGAGTTCCCCAGTTTCATCTTCGTCTGCCCCTCGAACTGCGGTTCGGGGATCTTGAGGCTGAGGATCGCCGTCAATCCCTCGCGGGCGTCGTCGCCCTCGAGGCTCTCGCCCTGCTTCAGGTACTTGTTGTCCTTCGCGTACTTGATGAAGGCACGTGCCAGACCCGCCTTGAACCCGACGAGATGGGTGCCACCCTCGATCGTGTCGATGTTGTTGACGAACGTGAAGATCGACTCGTTGTAGCCGTCGTGGTACTGCATCGCGACTTCGACGAGCGTACCGTCGGATTCCTTCGCGAACCGGATAGGATCCGGATGGAGCGGGTTCTTCGCGCGGTTGATCCACTTGACGTACTCGGCGATGCCACCCTGGAATTGGAAGACGTCCCCGCGATCGTGGACCTTGTCCACGATGATGATCCGAAGGCCGGCGTTGAGGAATGCCAGCTCCCGCAGACGCGTCGCCAGGATGTCGTAGTCGAATTCGATGGACTCGAAGACCTGGGAATCCGGAAGGAAGGTCATGATCGTGCCCGTGCCTTCCGCGGGGCCGACGACTTCCAAGTCCGTCGACTTCTTCCCGCGCTCGAAACGCATCCGGTGCTCCCGCCCGTCCCGTTTCACGCGGACCTCGAGCCATTCGCTGAGGCCGTTGACGACCGAAAGCCCGACGCCGTGCAAGCCGCCGGACACACGGTACATTTTTCGTTCGAACTTGCCGCCGCTGTGCATCCGCGACAGCACGATTTCGACGCCCGGCGCGCCGTACTTCGGATGGATGTCGACCGGGATCCCGCGGCCGTCGTCCGCGACCGTGACGGATCCGTCTGCGTTCAGGGTGACCTGGATTTCCTTGCAGAAGCCGGCCATCGCCTCGTCGATCGAGTTGTCGACGACCTCGTGGACGAGGTGGTGGAGGCCGCGCGTGTCGACCGAGCCGATGTACATCGCAGGGCGTTTTCGGATCGCCTGCAGCCCTTCGAGAACCTGGATTTGCGTGGCGTCGTAGGCGGTCTCTTCTACCATCTATTTCGTAACCTCTTAGAGCGCGTTTCGGTGCCCTCTCGCAGCCCATCCCGAAGGACGGTCCAAGTAAGCGCTGGGCATTTATAAAAGTTCGGAGGCCAGTTTCTATGGAGAAAACAGCCCTCTGCGGACGAGGTCTCTTCGGGGTCGACACCTTAAATACTATAGCACGGTCATTTTCGACCCCTTATTCTTGATTCAGAGAACGTCGGATGGATGGGCAGAAATTTCGGCGGTGGCGGAGCTTACTTTCGCTTCCACCGGACCCCGTCGCGGGTATCCTCCAGGACGATGCCGACCGCCGCGAGGGCGTCGCGAATTCGGTCCGCGGTCGCGAAATCTTTCCGCTTGCGGGCGTCCTCTCGGAGTGCAACGATCAGGTCGAGGAGACCTTCTACGAGGTCCGCGCCCCCCGCGGCCGGCTCGAGGATGCCCAGCACGTCTCCGAACGTCCGATACGCTCGAGCAGCGTCGTCGAGGGCGCCGCGCCCCACACCCGTTTCGAGGGCCTTGTTCACCACGCGTCCGTACTCGAAGATCACTGCGATGGCCTCCCGGGTGTTGAAGTCGTCCGACATCGCCGCATCGAAATCCGCGAGAGCCTTCGTCGTCGCCACCATCAGCGAGTGATCCGCTTTCCCGGTGTCGGCCGCCCGGCGACGTTCCGCCTCGACCGTGCGCGTCGTCTCCCGAAGCCGCTCGTACGATCGCTTCGCCTCCTCGAGGAGCTCCGGCGCGAAGTCGATTGGCCCACGGTATTGGACGTTGATCAGGAAGAAGCGGATCACTTCGGGCTCGTAGAGCTTCAGCGCCGCTTTCACCGGCCAGTAATTGCCGAGGGACTTGTGCATCTCCTCCCCTTTCACGGTGACCATGCCGCCGTGAATCCAGTATTTGACGAAGGGCGTGATTCCCGTGTACGCTTCGGCCTGGGCGATTTCCGACTCGTGGTGCGGGAACATTAGTTCCGTCGCCCCGCCATGCAGGTCGTATTGCGGTCCGAAGTGTCGGATCGTGATTGCAGTGTCCTCGATGTGCCATCCCGGCCGGCCTTTGCCCCACGGGCTGTCCCACCCGGGTTCGCCTGGCTTTTGCGCTCGCCAGAGGACGAAGTCGGCCGGATGCCTCTTCCGCTCCTCGATGGCGATGCGTGCCCCGGGACGTAGCGACTCGACCTTTTGTCCGCTCAGCTTGCCCCAGCCGGAGAACGTAGTGGTGTCGTAGTAGACGCTCCCGTCCTCGGCGACGTACCCGTGTCCCTTCTGAATCAGTCCTTGGATCTGCTCGACGATGTCGTCGATGTAGTCGGTCGCGAACGCATACACGTCCACCGAATCACAGCGGAGCGCGTCCATCACCTCGAGGTACTCGCCGAAATACTGATTGACGATGTCCTTCCACCCGCGTCCGGTCTTCTGCATCTTCTCGATGATCCGGTCCTCGATGTCCGTGACGTTCTGCAAATAGAACAGGTGGTACCCTTTGTGGCGGAGGAAGCGGGCGACGACATCGAATGCGACGTAGGTCTTCGCATGGCCCATGTGCGTCTCGTCTTGCGGGGTGAGCCCGCAAACAAACATCGACACGCGGTTGGCATGGAGGGGAACGAACTCCTCCTTCTTCCGGGTGAGCGTGTTGTAGACTCGGATGGGCATCGCGCGGTCCGCATGAAGGCGGCGCGTATTAAGGTTCTTGAGCGACATGCAGGGCGCGTCCGATTTTTTCAGAGTTTGTCAATCGCGATACATTTGATGCGCAAGACTTATGGACCCCGGGCCTGCAATGATGGCCGGCCATGGCGGGTCTCTTCCCCTCCCGGCATCCGGCGAGCGGTCGCGTCTCCTGGCCCCGCGGACTCCAGCGGGCCGCCTTTCTTCTCGCTGCGAGCGTCGCACTCTTCTGGTCCTCCGTGGCATTCGGTCGATGGATGATTCCGATTCCGGATTCCGGTCCGATTTATGGAGACCTGCTGATTGCCTGGGTCGCCGTCCTCGTCCACATCTCCGCATGGCCGAACCTCTGGGCCGGACTGCGGGACCTCCGGGCTCGCGAACCCAACGGGGCAAGTATCCTCGTCGCATGGAGAGCGTTCCTGCTCACCGTCGTCGTGATCGTCGCCGCCGTCGCCATCCTCGTCTTCGAGTACCGGGCGATCGTGTCACCGGATGCGTGGATGTTCATCCTGTACGTGACCGTCTTCCGGTACGTCGGTTGGTCGTTTGTCCCAATCCTGGCCCTCCAAGGCGTCCTCTTCGGTCGCGTCGCAAGCTACCTCGAACCGCGGTTTCGGTATCTCGCGGACGCCGGCGCGTTCGTCTTGTTCACTGTGGCCGCCGCGACGACCGGCGTCGTCCTCCAGAATCCCGGGGCAACCGCGTTCGCACAAGCTTGGAGCTTGGGCTCCGGAATCCTCCCGGCAGCGGCACTGGCGGGCTACGTCCTGATCGCTCTCGGGATGACCGCCCACTTGGCCCCGGCAACCTCGCGGTTCTCCGTGTGGTCGCGACGACGCCCGCGCGGGTCGTCAACCGAGCGCTCGCTCCAGGTCTTCCGTTAGGTCCTGAACGTCCTCGAGTCCGATCGAGAAGCGCACCAAGCCATCCGTGATTCCCTGCTTCTCCCGCTGTTCCTTCGGCACGCTCGCGTGGGTCATCGATGCCGGGTGCTCGATCAACGACTCGACGCCGCCAAGGCTCTCGGCCGGCACGATCACCTCGAGCCGTTTGAACCGCTCGACGATCCGGGATGGATCGCGAACCTCGAAGCTCAGCATCCCGCCGAAGCGACGCATCTGTTTCTTGGCAATCGCGTGACCGGGATCGTCGGGGAGGCCGGGATAATGGACCTTCGCAACGGCTTTGTGTGTCTTCAGGAATTTTGCCATGGCTTCGGCGTTGTCACAATGTTTCTCCATGCGGACCGCGAGGGTCTTGATCCCCCGCAGCGTGAGCCAACAGTCGAAGGCGCTCGGAATGGCGCCGAGCGCGTTCTGGGAGAACTTGAGCTTCTCGTGGAGGTCCTCCCGGTTCATCACGAGGGCGCCCCCGAGCAGATCCGTATGCCCGCCGATGTATTTCGTCGTGCTGTGGACGACGAGATCGACCCCGAGCGCCAGCGGATTCTGCAGTGCCGGCGACGCGAACGTGTTGTCGCACACGCTGATCGCGTCGTGTGCCTTGGCGAGGACGGCCAGCTCCCGGAGGTCGACGACCTTCATCAGGGGGTTCGTCGGGGACTCCGTCCAAAGCATCCGGGTCTCCGATCGGAATGCGTCCTCGGCGTCGACGAGGTCTCGGAGGTCGACGAATGTCGATTCGATCCCGTAGTTGCTCATGATTCGCGTGAAGATGCGATAGACCCCGCCGTAGCAGTCGTCCGTCACGACGACGTGGTCTCCTTTCTTCAGCAGGGTGAGGGACGTCGTGATGGCCCCCATGCCACTCGAGAACGAGAGGGCGTACTTCGCGCCCTCCAGGCCGGCGAGGCTGTTCTGCAGCGCGTCCCGCGTCGGGTTCGCGCCGCGCGCGTAGGCGTACTGGTCCTGTGTCTTCCGGGAGTATGTCGAAGTCAGGTAGAGCGGCGGCGTCACCGCGCCCGTGCGTGGATCCGGTTCCTGCCCGACATGGATGGCCTTCGTGGCAAAACGCATGGGATCGCCGGGGACGGAGTCGCGGGCCCGCCGTAAATAGGCTTGCTACGCGCGGCCCGCCAGGTACTCGATGACGTCGATGCGGGTGATGATCCCTTCGAGCCGGTTCTCCTTGCCGATGACGACGGCCGGATTGCCGCGCATCAACAGTTTGTACACCTGCTCGAGATCGGCCCCCGGCTCCACGATGGGGAATGGTTTCTCCATGACCTTGGCGACGTAATCGTCGTACATCTTCGGATTCTCGAGCAGAGCTTTCATGAGGATCTCCTCCCGCAGGCTGCCGACGAGGATGCCCGTATCCATGACCGGGAGCTGGGACACGTTGTACTGTCGCATCATGTCGGCCGCTTCGCGGACCTTCGCGGCGATGTCGATCGTGATGACCCCCGGAATCGTTCGCTCCTTCGCCCGGAGGATTGTCATGAGCGGTGCGACCGGTTCCTCCAGGTAGCCTTGCTCCTTCAACCACTCCTCGTTGTGCGCCTTCGACAGGTAGCGCTCTCCCGTGTCGGGCAAGAGGACGACCATCACGTCGTGTGGACCCAGATTCTCTCCGATCCGTCTCGCCGCGACGACCGCGGCACCGCTCGAGCTGCCCGCGAGGATCCCTTCCTCTCGGGCGAGGCGGCGTGTCATTAGGTACGACTCTTTGTCGCCCACCTTCACGATTTCATCGATCGTGTCGAACCAGGTGGACTCGGGCACGAAGTCCTCCCCGATTCCCTCGATCTTGTACGTGTGGGCCTTCATTGACTCCTTCTTGTAGAAGTAGTCCTTCAAGATCGATCCGAGCGGGTCGACCCCGATCACTTGGACCTTTGGGTTCTTTTCTTTGAGGAACTTGCCCACGCCGCTAATCGTGCCGCCGGTCCCCATCCCACACACGAAATGCGTGACCGTCCCGTCCGTGTCCCGCCAGATTTCCGGGCCGGTCGTCTCGTAGTGCGCCCGCGGATTCGCTTGGTTCGCGTATTGATTGGGCAAGATCGAGTTCGGCGTGTCCCGATGGATTCGCTCCGCGACGCGGTAATAGGAGTCCGGGTGTTCCGGCGGGACCGCGGTGGGCGTCACGACGACCCGGGCCCCGAGGGCCTTCAGGAGATCGATTTTCTCCCGGCTCATTTTGTCCGGCATCGTGAAGACCGCGCGGTAGCCCTTGATCGCCGCGACCATCGCCAGCCCGAGGCCCGTGTTTCCGCTCGTCGGCTCGATGATCGTCCCCCCGGGTTTCAGCAGCCCTTTCGCCTCGGCGTCCTCGATCATCTTCTCGCCGATTCGGTCTTTCACGCTTCCGCCCGGGTTCATCATCTCGAGCTTCGCGAGCGCGAGGCAGGGGACGCCCGCCATGATTTTCGGCAGCTTGACCAGGGGCGTGTTCCCGATCGTGTCGAGGATGCTCTCGAAGTATCGCATTCCTAGGCCGACCCCATCGCCGACGTTCGATGAAAAGGATGGTCGCTATAAGAACGTGCGCGGGTCGTTCAACGGCCAGTGTCGTCTGAACGCGGATTTGAGTTCGTACGGGCCGAAGTCGTGCGAAGCTGACTCGGAATGGACCGCCGGGCTCCGTCTTCGCGGATGCCGGGGGAGGGAGTCGAACCCTCTGGAAACCGATCTGCAGTCGGTCACATTAGCCGCTCTGTCACCCCGGCGTCGCTCGCCCAACCGACGCGCCGTAATTGAAACTTTGGAGACGCATTCGCGTCCTCGCGGAAGGGACCCGAGCGACGGGAAACTGGAATGCGATCGGCGCGTTTCTCTGAAGTGTCCTCGCAAGTCCACCGTCGACTTGCAGGGTTCGAGCTTCGTCTGATAAACTATTAGAGTCGACTCCCCCTTTCTACGAATTCCGGCCCGGAGGGGAGTTGTATGGAGCCCGAGGCGGACGCGGAGGGAGGACGCGTCGACGTTCCGCCGGGCGCCGAGGGTCCTCACCGCCGGCCCTGGGGCCGCATCACTGCAGTCCTGGTCGTCGGGCTGGTGACGATCACGGCTCTCGCCATCGCGGTTCGACAGCCCAACCGCCCGCCGTCGATCATCGACGTGGCTGTCAGCAGTGACACGGCGACCTTGGCCTCCCCTCCTGCACCTCTGACCTTCACGGCTCACGCGACCGACCCCGACGGCGACGCACTGAGCTATTCCTGGAACTTTGGCGACGGGCAGACGGGATCGGACATCCAACTGACCCACGCCTATGGCGCACCCGGTTGGTACATCGCGCTCTTGACCGTCAGCGATGGAAAAGGCGGGGTCGCAACGAACGATGACCGACTTCTGTTCATTCACGTCCGGTCCAATCCGCGAGATGGAGAGATCCCTCCAAGCCCGCCACCGCCGTCGAGTTGTACCGTCACCTGCGTCGCGGCAACTGGACTCGCCGTGCTCACGGCAAACCGTTCCTCGGCGGCCGCGGGTTCCGAAGTCCGTTTCAGCGGGAACGCCTCGTGGGCGTACGTGTGGGCGTGGAATAACGCATCGAACGCCTCCCTTGGCGGAACATACACCGTGGTGAGTGCTGCGGAGAACGCATCGTGGTTTTCGTTCGATTACTCCTGGGGGGACGGAACCGCGAACACGACCGGCACCGCGGTTGAGGTCGGCCAGACCGCGCACCGATTCTCGTCGCCCGGGAACTACTTCGTTCGCCTGAGCATGTCGTCAGGCGCATTGACGACGTCCGCGGGATACACCGTGCGCGTGTCCTCAGGAGCTCCGACGCCTCAGCTGAAGTATCCGGACATCTTCGCATCCGCGACGGCGCGAGAGCCGGATTCGCTGGAGCCGGCCATCGACAACGAGTCGGCCGGCGGAGAGGTCCTGCAGAACGTCTACGAAACCCTCGTCACATTCCCATCCGACAGCGAAAGCGTCGATCCACTCGTGCCCCGCCTTGCCACCGACGTCCCGTCGATTGCAAACAACGGCACGTCCGCGGACGGGAAGAACTACACGTTCCAGTTGCGGCAGGATGTAGTCTTCCACGACCTCACGCCCATGACGGCGCGGGATGTCTCGGCCTCGTTCCGGCGCCTCCTCGCGCTCCACGCTCCGGTCGGACCGCCGCGGATCCTGGAGCGCCTCATGACGAATCTGATCAGCACCTTCGCGGGCGCGGACTGCAATCCCTCGATCCCAGGCCGGCAGAACTGCACGATTGGGGACTGGGCCAACAAGACGTTCCCGGTGCGAGCCGAGGTACCAGGGTACATGAGCGCGGCCCTGCCGCCAGAACCGTCGTGGGATACGACGGCGCTGAACGTCTCGACGGCATGGGCGGTGAGCAATTCGACGACGATGCCAACGGGGAACTATTCCGTGGTGTTCCATCTCCTGCGGCCGTATCCCGCATTCTTGCCCATTCTCGCTTCGACCTTTGGCTCCATCCTGTCGGAATCGTGCGTCGGGAGAAACGGCGGCGTCCGATGGGGAGTCCCTAATTCCCTCCTCGCCCGAGGCGCTGAGTGCGGGAGTGGACCGTTCACCTTGGCGACGTGGTCTTCCAACCAAGCCATCGTGTTGGCACGGTTCGACCAGTACTGGCGTGGCGCGGGGAAAACCCCATCGGTCCAGATCCTTCCCGTGCGCGATGTTCTGAGCCGCGAATTCATGCTCCTCGCGGGCGACGTGGACTCGGCCGGGATCAGTCGCGACCATCAGTGGGACGTGATGAACCCGGACGGGACGCCGAGGTCACCGACGTTGCGAATCGCGAAGAACCGACCCGCGTTCGACGTGTCGTTTTTTGGGTACAACCAGAAGATCAACTTCATGGCGGCGCCGGATGCCATCACGGTGCCCAGCACCTTCTTCGCGGACGTCCACGTGCGGAGGGCGTTCACGTACGCGTTCGACTATGGCGGCTTCCTTGTGAACGTGACCCACGATGCAGGCCTGCAGCCCCGCGGGCCCGTTCCGCTCGGCCTCCCCGGATACAATGCGAGCATCCCTCTCTTCCCGTTCGACTTGGCCGCGGCCGCGGTCGAGCTGAACGCGACGCCGTATTGGGTGTCGGGATTCAATCTCACCTTGTACCACCGCGCCGGTAATGGATACGAAGAACAGGGCTGTCGACTGGTCGCCCAGGGCCTCGAGGCCTTGCATTCGCAGAAAGGTGTCCCCGGGGCGATTCGGGTGGACATTCGATCGTTGGGCGCCGCGGCATACGAACGAGCGTTGCACTCCGGCGGCCTCCCGCTCGCCCTCTTTTCGTGGGCTGCGACCTTCGCCGATCCCCTCGATTCCGTCGTGCCATTCCTTCGGACAGGGAGTCCGTTTCCGACGTGGATCGGGTACGGCAACGCGACCTTGGATGCGCTCATCGATGCCGCGACCGGCGAGTTGAACGAGACCACACGCGTCCAAGATTTTCTCGATCTGTCCGCCCGCGCCGTCCTTGACGACCTGCCGTACCTATGGGTGTTTCAAGCGACGAGTTTTCACGTCGAGCGCGCGTGGGTCACCGGTTACTACTTCAACCCGATGCTGTGGGGCCTGGACTACTATCGCTTGTCCAAGGCCTAGACGGGTCTGCGCGGCGTCAGGATCGCGACGATTCATCCGCAACGACATCCGGCGGAGAGTTCATCAAACGGTCTCGCCGAATCTATATATGCGGGTACGGGCTGGCGCGTCGGATGGCGGATCTGAAGACGATTACGGATACGGTTCACGGGACGATTCGCCTTGATCCGCTGACCCTCGACCTCCTCGAAACGCTCGAACTTCAGCGATTGAATTCGATCCGCCAGCTCGGCCTCACGTACCTCGTGTTCCCCGGGGCGAACCATTCACGCGTGGAACACTGCCTCGGGGTCGGCCATGTCGCGGGGGAGATGGCGCGAGCCCTTGGCCTCTCGGACGACGAACGAAAACTCGTCCAGGCGGCGGGCCTCTTGCACGATGTGGGCCATGGCCCGTTCTCCCATACGCTCGAGCACGTCCTGAGCCGCGAGCTCGCCGTGGATCACATGCACCTCACCCAGCGGATCATCACCGGTCACGACGACAACGTATCCCCCGAGGACCGGCGCGCCTTCCCGGACGTCAAGCGGATCCACGAGGTCCTCGAGACGCACGGGGTGGATCCCGAGGCCGTCGCCGCGTTGATTCGCGGGCCGTCGGAGAGAGGTGCGGGCCTGCTCGTGCCGGGGGGCCGGAAGGAAACCAAGCGCTACCTGGCGCAGATCATCCACAGCCCGATGGATGCGGATCAGATCGACTACCTCATGCGGGACGCGCACTACACCGGTGCCACCCACGGGACGATTGACTTCTCGCGGCTCCTGCAGACGCTCCGGACCCACCGAGGCGAGCTTGCGCTAGACCGCAAAGGACTCCCGGCGCTGGAGGGGATGCTCGTCGCGCGGGGCCTCATGTACTCGTCCGTGTACTTCCACAAGACGGTCCGCATCGCGGAGGAGATGCTCGCACGCGCCGTGGAACGCTCCGATGCGCCGATCGCGGACATCCAGAAGATGGTGGACCACGAGCTCCTGAACTGGCTCGTGCACCAAGGACCCCTCCAGCGGGAGATCGCGCTGCGTCTGAAGTACCGCAAGCTCTACAAGCGCGTCCTCGCGTCGGACCGGGACGACCTGACCGATGCGACTCGGGCCGTGCTCGCGTCGTTCAAGGATCCGGACGAGCGCCGTCGCGTCGAGGACCGCATCGCGCGTCGAGCGGGCGTCAAGCCCGGTCAGGTCATCGTGGACGTCCCGCTACCCGAACTCCTCCTGAGCGAACCTCGAATCGCGAAGACCGAAGTCCCGATCCTCGACGACGGGGACGTGAAACCCTTTTCGAAGGTGAGTCCGTTGGGCCGCGCCCTCCAGGTGCGCCAGGTCGTCGACTGGGTCGTCATGGTCGCGGCACCGACCGAGTCCGTCGACGCGGTGCGCAAGGCGTCGATGTCCGCGCTCTTCGGGTGAAGAGCCTCCATTCAACGACGTTTCCCGCGCGTTTGTCAACGCGGCGGACGTTCGTCCGACAACTTTTAAATAGCGTCCGCCGGATACGCGGCCATCTTGCGGGATGGGATGAACTCGCAGGCTCTGCAGGTGTCGCAATGAACTCGATGTTAGAAGACGTGCTCGCCCGGGAAGGGAGTGCCCCCGCATTTGAAGACAGCCGGGTCGACGCCGAGCTCGAAGAGATGCTCAGCAAGATGCGGACGAATATCAAGATCATCGGCCTCGGAGGTGGAGGATGCAACACGATCGGCCGAGTCTACAACGAGGGGATCGTCGGGGCGGAGCTGTATGCATGCAACACGGACGCGCAACACCTGCTCCACATCGCCTCCCCGAAGAAGGTCTTGCTCGGTCGTCGGATCACGAAAGGCCTCGGGGCCGGCGCCCTGCCGCAGATCGGCGAAGAGGCCGCCCGCGAGGCCGAAGAGGAACTACGGGCCATCGTCCAAGGCGCGGACATCGTCTTCGTGACGTGCGGGCTCGGCGGCGGGACCGGCACGGGCAGCTGCGGCTATGTCGCGCGGCTTGCGAAGGAGATGGGCGCGCTGACGATCGCGGTCGTCACCTTGCCGTTCCGCGGCGAAGGCAAGCTACGAATGGAGAGCGCCGAATGGGGACTCGAGCGCCTCCGGGACGCGGCTGACACGGTCATCACGATCCCGAACGACAAGTTGCTCGACCTCGTGCCGCGGCAGTCGCTGAACCTCGCGTTCAAGTTCGCCGACGAGGTCCTGATGCGGTCAATCAAGGGACTCACTGAGATCATCACGAAGCCCGGCCTCGTGAACCTCGACTTCAACGACGTGAAGACGATCATGAAAGGCGGCGGGGTCGCGATGATCGGCCTCGGCGAGAGCCAGGCCGTCGGAGACAACCGCGCCGTCGAGGCGATTGAGGAGGCCATCAACTCTCCGCTCCTCGAGGTCGATGTCTCGACCGCCCACGGCGTTCTGATCAACGTCACGGGCGGGAACGACATGACGATCTCCGAAGCGGAACGCGTCGCCGAGGTCGTCCAGTCGAAGGTCTCTCCCACGGCGCGGATCATCTGGGGCGCGACGGTCGATGCGTCGCTCGAACACACGCTGCGCGTGATGCTCGTCGCGACCGGCGTCAAATCGAAACAGATTGTCGGGCGACGAGACCCGTCGGAGGAGAAGGCCCGCGTCGGCGTTGACGTGATCCGCTGAACGCCGCGCCGCGGCCCATCCACGGGAGGCGCGGCCGATGGCGCGAACCCGGAAACATTTATTAATCCTCCTCCTTTACGTGAATGTCGCGGTTGCTTCATTCGCTTCCTCGGGCAGCCGGAGGCCGAAAAATGGATTCCATTGTCAGGGAAGTCGTAAGTCGCTCGGGCGTTCAGCCGCGGCTCCCTGAGTCCCCCACGCAGAGGGTAGGCGTCGACGCGGAAGACGCCGAACTCGAGCGGATCCTCGCGAGCCTCCGGACGAATATCAAGATTGTCGGGATCG
>Ga0209157_1001259_pt1 | contig 21318 bp, 20 predicted proteins | sample GraSoiAngelo_135_FD_185892 | JGI IMG/M metagenome (GOLD analysis project Ga0209157, IMG submission 185892) | Grasslands soil microbial communities from the Angelo Coastal Reserve, California, USA - 14_0929_05_40cm (SPAdes) (version 2) | ecosystem: Environmental > Terrestrial > Soil > Grasslands ...
CTGCTTTTGATCTCGACCTTCGTCGCGTAGTCGGCGATGAGCGTAAGCACCTTGTCGGGCTTCGGCCGGACGTTCGGGGGGAAGGCCGACATCAGAGGTCGGCCTCGTCGAGCGGCTCGAAGGTGTACTCGTTGCCCCCCGCCTTCGGCGCGTGGCGCATCGGCGGCGCCGGCGCGCGCTCGCCCGGCTTCTTGTCCCACCAGATCGCGCGCCCCTGTTTCTGCGATTCGACCTCCTCGGGGTGCTCGGCGAGGAACTGCCGAATGAACCTAGTGAGGTCCGATTCGTACATGTTCATCGCTTCTCGAGCGCAATCCAATGCAGGTTTTCCGGGCCGGTGTAATTGGCGCCCGGGCGGATGATCTTGCCGTCGACGCGCTGCTCGATGACGTGCGCCGACCAGCCGCTCGCGCGCGAGATGACGAAGATCGGCGTGAACATCGCCGTGGGCACGCCGAGCATGTGATAGGAGACCGCGCTGAACCAGTCGAGGTTGGCGAACATCTTCTTCTCGCGCCACATCACCTGCTCGAGCCGCTCGGCGATGTCGAACAGCTTCATGTCCCTCGCGCTCTTCGAGAGCCAGCGCGCCACCGCCTTGATCACCTCGTTGCGCGGATCGCCGGTGGTGTACACCGGATGGCCGAAGCCGATGACGATCTCCTTCGCCCGCACGCGGCGCACGATATCGGCTTCCGCCTCGTTGGGATCTGAATATCTGGACAGGACTTCGTAGGAGAACTCGTTCGCGCCGCCGTGCTTCGGGCCGCGCAGGGCGCCGATGCCGCCGCAGATCGCGCTGTAGAGGTCCGAGCCGGTGCCGGCGATGACGCGGCAGGTGAAGGTGCTCGCGTTGAATTCATGCTCGGCGTAGAGGATGAGCGAAGTGTGCATCGCGCGCACCCATTCCGCGCTGGGTTTTTTCCCGTGCAGGAGATGCAGAAAATGCCCGCCGATGGAATCGTCGTCAGTCTCGGTCTCGATGCGCCTGCCGTGACGGCTGAAGTGATGCCAGTAGAGCAGCATCGAGCCCAGCGAAGCCATCAGCCGGTCGGCGATATCGCGCGCGCCGGCGGCGCTGTGGTCCGGCTTCTCCGGCTCCAGTGTGCCGAGCACCGATACGCCGGTGCGCATCACGTCCATGGGGTGCGCGCTGCGGGGGATGTTTTCCAGCGCTGCCCGCAGCTCGCGCGGCAGCGTGCGGAGCGATTGAAGCTTCTTCTTGTAAGCCGTGAGCTCGCCACGAGTGGGAAGTTTCTCGTGCACGAGCAGGTAGGCAATCTCCTCGAATTCGGCCTTGTCGGCGAAGTCGAGGATGTCATAGCCGCGGTAGTGCAGGTCGTTGCCGGTGCGCCCGACGGTGCACAGGGCGGTGTTCCCGGCGACGACTCCGGACAGGGCGACCGACTTCTTGGGCTTAGCCGGCTTTGCCTCTGGAGAAGAGCTCATCGAGCTTCTTTTCGTAAGAGTGATAGTTCAGGAACTCGTACAGCTCTTCCCGGGTTTGCATCTCCGGAAGCAGGGCTTTTTGCGAGCCCTCCCGTCGCACGGTCTCAAAAGCCCTGAGCGCCGCCTTGTTCATGGCGCGGAACGCGGTCAATGGATAGAGCGCGATGGCCACGTCCGCCGAGCGCAGCTCGGCCACGCTGAACAGCGGCGTGCGTCCGAACTCGGTGATGTTGGCGAGGATCGGCACCTTCACCGCGGCGGCGAACTTGCGGTACATCGCGAGCTCGGTGAGCGCCTCCGGGAAGATCATGTCGGCGCCCGCCTCGACGTATTTCACCGCACGGGAAATTGCGGCATCCAGGCCCTCGTTCGCGAGAGCATCGGTGCGCGCCATGATGACGAAGGAAGGATCGGTCCGCGCATCGACCGCCGCCTTGACGCGGTCGGCCATTTCCTCGCCGCCGACGAGCTCCTTGCCGGGACGGTGGCCGCAGCGCTTGGCGCCGGCCTGGTCCTCGATATGCATCGCCGCGGCGCCGGCCTTGATGAGCGAGCGCGTGGTGCGCGCCACGTTGAAGGCGCTGACGCCGAACCCGGTGTCGACGTCGGCGAGCAGCGGCAGGTCGCACACGTCGGTGATGCGCCGGATGTCGGTCAGCACGTCGTCGAGATTGGAGATGCCGAGGTCGGGCATGCCGAGCGAGCTGGCGGAGACGCCGGCGCCGGAAAGATAGATCGCGCGGTAGCCGACGCTCTTCGCCATCACGGCGTGATAGGCGCAGACGGTGCCGATCACCTGCAGGGGTCTTTCCTCGGTCAGCGCCTGCCTGAACTTCGCTCCGGCGCTCATAGCAGGTGCTTGACGCTGTCGCGCTCTTCGTGGAGCTCCTTCAGGGTGGCGTCCATTCTTTTGCGGCTGAATTCCGAAATCTCGATGCCCTTGACGATCGAATACCTGCCGTCTTTGCTGGTCACCGGGTAGCCGTAGATCACGCCTTCCGGGACGCCGTAGCTGCCCTCGGCAGCGATGCCCATCGTCACCCAGTCGCCCTCGCGCGTGCCGCCGATCCAGTCGCGCACGTGGTCGATCGCCGCGTTGGCCGCGCTCGCCGCCGAGGACAGCCCGCGCGCGTCGATGATCGCGGCGCCGCGCTTCTGGATGGTGGGAATGAAGGTCTGCTCGAGCCAGGTCTGGTCGTTGATCATCGGCCAGACCTTCTTGCCGTCGGCTTCCGCCCGGAAGATGTCCGGATACTGCGTCGCCGAGTGGTTTCCCCAGACGGTGACTTTTCGAACCGAGCTGACGGGCTGCGCCACCTTGTGCGCTGTCTGCGAAACGGCCCTGTTATGGTCGAGGCGCATCATGCCGGTGAACTGCGCCGGCTTCAGGCCCGGCGCGTTTTTCATCGCGATGAGGCAATTGGTGTTCGCCGGATTGCCGACGACCAGCACTTTCACGTCTCGCTTGGCGACCTTGTCGAGCGCGCGGCCTTGCGGCGCGAAGATCCTGCCGTTCGCCTCGAGCAGATCCTTGCGCTCCATGCCGGGACCGCGCGGGCGCGCGCCGACCAGCAGCGCGATGTCGACATCGCGGAACGCGACCTCCGGCTCGGAGGCGGCGGCCATGCCCTGGAGCAGGGGAAAGGCGCAGTCGTCGAGCTCCATCATCACGCCCTTCAGCGCCTTCTGCGCCTTCTCGTCCGGGATCTCGAGCATCTGCAGGATCATCGGCTGGTCCCTCCCCAGCATCTCGCCCGCCGCGATGCGGAACAGCAACGAGTAGCCGATCTGGCCGGCGGCGCCGGTCACGGCGACGCGTACGGGGACTTTGGGCATGCATGCTCCGGGATGAGGGGCGCGCAGCGATGGTACCGCAGCTGGGCCGAGTTATTGCACCGCAGCGTTATAATTACAAGACTCCAATGGCGAATGCGGCGCTGAAGAGACGACGTCCGAAGTACCTGAGTCTTGCCGCACTTGTCTTCCAGATCCGCCTGCCCCTGCCGGGCAAGGTCTCGATCCTGCACCGCATCTCCGGCGCGCTGCTCGTCTTTCCGCTGGCGGCATGGCTGCTCTACCTGCTCGACCAGAGCCTCGCCTCCGAGGAAGGCTTCAACCACATCAAGGACCACTATCTGCAGGCGCCTCTCGCGAAGGCGGGGCTGCTGGTCTTCATCTGGGCGTATTGCCATCACTTCTGCGCCGGCATTCGCTTTCTTCTCCTGGATATCAACCAGGGCATCGAGCTGCAGGCGGCGCGCGCGAGCGCCGCGCTGGTGCTCGTGGTGAGCCTCGCGCTCACGGCGTACTTCGGATACCGCATATGGTGAACCGCGTCATCGTCGGCGCGCACTACGGCATGGGCAGCTGGCTCGCGCAGCGCATCACCGCCGTGATCATGGCGCTCTACACCCTGATCCTCGGCTTCGTGCTGATCGAAGAGGGGCCGTTCGATTACGCCGAGTGGCAGGAGCTGTTCGCGAACGGCTGGATGCGCGTCGCGACGCTGCTCTTCGCCGCGAGCCTAGCCTGGCACGCCTGGGTCGGTATGCGCGACATCTGGATGGATTACGTCAAGCCGGACGGGCTGCGGCTCGCCTTGCAGGTGCTGACGGTGCTCCTGCTCGCCTGCTACCTAGGCTGGGCCGGGCAGGTTCTCTGGCGATGATCCCGGTCCGCAAATTCGACGCGATCGTGGTCGGAGCGGGAGGCTCGGGCATGCGCGCCGCGCTGGAGCTCGCGCGCCAGGAGCTCAAGGTCGCGGTGCTCTCGAAGGTCTTCCCGACGCGCTCGCACACCGTGGCAGCACAGGGCGGAATCGCCGCGCCGCTCGCCAATTCGACCGAGGACCACTGGCACTGGCACATGTACGACACGGTCAAGGGCTCCGACTACCTCGGCGACCAGGACGCGATCGAATACATGTGCCGCCGCGCCATCGAGGTGGTGGTCGAGCTCGAGCACATGGGCATGCCCTTCGACCGCCTCGAGAACGGCAAGATCTATCAGCGCCCCTTCGGCGGCCATACGCAGAACTACGGCAGCCCGAAGATGGCGATGCGCGCCTGCGCGGCGGCCGATCGCACCGGGCACGCGATGCTGCACACGCTGTACCAGCAGAACGTGCGCGCCAACACGCAGTTCTTCATCGAATGGATGGCACTCGACCTGGTGCGCGACCCGCAGGACGGCGCCGTCATCGGCGTCACGGCCCTCGAGATGGAGAGCGGCGAGCTCTATCTGCTGCAGGCGAAAGCGGTGCTCCTGGCGACCGGCGGCGCCGGCCGCATCTACCTGTTCACGACCAACGCTTTCATCAACACCGGCGACGGCCTGGGAATGACCGCCCGCGCCGGGCTGCCGCTGCAGGACATGGAGTTCTGGCAGTTCCACCCCAGCGGCGTGGCGGGCGCCGGGGTGCTCATCACCGAGGGCGTGCGCGGCGAGGGCGGCTATCTGGTCAACAAGAACGGCGAGCGCTTCATGGAGCGCTACGCGCCGAACGCCAAGGACTTGGCGAGCCGCGACGTGGTGTCGCGCGCTATGATCACCGAGATCAAGGAAGGCCGGGGCTGCGGTCCCGAGGGCGACTACCTGCTGCTCAAGCTCGATCATCTCGGCGCGGAATTGATCCAGCATCGGCTGCCGGGCATCCGCGAGATCGCGATCAAGTTCGCAAGCGCCGATCCGATCCGCGATCCGATCCCGGTGGCGCCGACGGTGCACTACCAGATGGGCGGCATCCCGACGAATTACATGGGGCAGGTGGTGGCGCCCGAGGGCTCGAGCAAGGAGGCGATCGTCCCGGGCCTGTTCGCCGCCGGCGAATGCTCCTGCGTATCGGTGCACGGCGCCAACCGCCTCGGCACCAACTCGCTGCTCGACCTGCTGGTGTTCGGCAAGTCCTCGGGCGAGCAGATGCTCAAGGACATCCACGCGCAGCCGAAGCCGCACCGCAACCTGCCGAAGGAGGCGGGCGAGGCCACCCGCGCGCGCCTCGCGCGACTCGACGCGGCGAATTCCGGCGAGCGCGTGGCCGACGTTCTGAACGACCTGCGCCGCGCGATGCAGGCGCATTGCGGGGTGTTCCGCTTTCCGGACGACCTGGCCGACGGAGTGCGCAAGATGAACGAGATCGCCGGGCGCGCGCAGAGAATTTTCATCCACGACAAATCGAAGGTGTTCAATACCGCGCGCGTGGAGGCGCTCGAGCTCGAGAACCTGGTCGAGACCGCCATGGCGACGGCGGTGTCGGCGGAAGCGCGCAAGGAGAGCCGCGGCGCGCACAGCAGGAACGATTTCCCCGAGCGCGACGACAAGAACTGGATGAAGCACACGCTGTGGCTCAAGGAAGGCAACCGGCTGGACTACAAGCCGGTGCATCTCAGGCCGCTGTCCGTTGAAACGATGGAACCCAAGGTACGCACCTACTGATGAAACTGTCCGTTTATCGCTTCGACCCGGACAAGGACGAGCGTCCTTACATGAAGGACTATGAGGTCACGCCGGAGGCCTCTGACCGGATGCTGCTCGACGTGCTCGTCAGGGCCAAGGTGCAGGACGATTCGCTGTCGTTCCGGCGCTCCTGCCGCGAAGGCGTGTGCGGCTCGGATGCGATGAACATCAACGGCAAGAACGGCCTCGCCTGCATCACCAGGGTGGCCGACCTGCCGCAGCACGTCACGCTGCGCCCGCTGCCGGGGCTGCCGGTGATCCGCGACCTGATCGTAGACATGACGCAGTTCTTCAAGCAGTACCACTCGATCAGGCCCTACGTGATCAACAGCGATCCGCCGCCCGAGCGCGAGAGGCTTCAGTCGCCGCAGGAGCGCGAGGAGCTGGACGGCCTCTACGAGTGCATCCTGTGCGCCTGCTGCTCGACCTCGTGCCCGTCGTTCTGGTGGAACCCCGACAAGTTCGTCGGTCCCGCCGGGCTGCTGCAAGCCTACCGGTTCATCGCCGACAGCCGCGACCAGGTGACCTCCGAGCGCCTCGACAACCTCGAGGATCCGTACCGCCTGTTCCGCTGCCACACCATCATGAACTGCGTCGACGCGTGCCCGAAGAACCTCAACCCGACGCGCGCCATCAACAAGATCAAGGAGCTGCTCGTCAAGCGCGCGGTATGATGAATTCGATCGACACAAACCGGCTGAAGTGGAAGTGCCGCCGGGGCCTCCTCGAGCTCGATCTGGTTCTCGAGAGGTACGTGAAGACCAATCCACCGGATGAAAGGCTTTCCGAGCTGCTCGATCTGCCTGACAACGATCTGTGGGACATCGTCTGCGGGCGCAGCGACCGGTACGCTTCGCACCTGCGCGAGACCGTGGCGCGGCTGCGCGCCGTCTAGAGGTAAACGACCATGGAAAAGATGACGACCGTCAAGCTGCCCGATGGCCGCAGCCTGGAATTTCCCGCGCTCGCCGGCACCATGGGGCCCCAGGTGATCGATATCCGCACGCTGTATGCGAAGTCGGGAATGTTCACCTACGACCCGGGCTACCTGTCGACGGCGAGCTGCAGCTCGGCGATTACCTTCATCGACGGCGATGCCGGCATGCTGCTGTACCGCGGCTACCCGATCGAGCAGCTCGCGCAGCACTGCGACTTCCTCGAGGTGTGCTATCTGCTGCTGAACGGCGAGCTGCCCAACCGCAAGCAGAAGAACGAATTCGTCGGCATCGTCACGCATCACACGATGGTGCACGAGCAGCTGGCGCGGCTGTACCAGGGGTTCCGGCGCGACGCGCACCCTATGGCGGTGATGGTCGGGGTAGTGGGAGCGCTTTCGGCCTTCTACCACGACGCGCTCGATATCAGCAATTCGCAGCACCGCACCATCTCGGCGTTCCGGCTGATCGCGAAGATGCCGACCATCGTCGCCATGTCGCACAAGTACTCGGTGGGACAGCCTTTCATCTACCCGCGCAACGACCTGTCGTACACGGCCAATTTCATGCGCATGATGTTCGCCGTGCCGGCCGAGGAGTACCAGGTCAACGACGTGCTGGTGCGCGCGATGGACCGCATCTTCCTGCTGCATGCGGATCACGAGCAGAACGCCTCGACCTCGACGGTGCGCCTGTGCGGCTCCTCGGGCGCGAACCCGTACGCCTGCATCGCCGCCGGCATCGCCTCGCTTTGGGGGCCGGCGCACGGCGGCGCGAACGAGGCCGCTCTCCAGATGCTGGAGGAGATCGGCGACGTCTCGAAGGTCCCCGAGTTCATCAGCAAGGTGAAGGACAAGAATTCCGGCGTGCGCCTGATGGGCTTCGGCCACCGCGTGTACAAGAACTACGACCCGCGCGCGAAATTGATGCGCGAGACCTGCCACGAGGTGCTGAACGAGCTCGGGCTGCGCGACGATCCCCTGTTCAAGCTGGCGCTCGAGCTGGAGAAGATCGCTCTGGAAGATGATTATTTTGTTTCTAGAAAGTTATATCCCAATGTGGACTTCTATTCCGGGATCGTGCAGCGCGCGCTCGGCATCCCGGTCGCCATGTTCACGTGCATCTTCTCGCTCGCGCGCACCGTGGGCTGGATCGCGCAGTGGCAGGAGATGATCTCGGATCCCGAGTACAAGATCGGGCGCCCGCGCCAGCTCTACCAGGGCCCGACCAAACGCGACGTCAAGCCGATCGACAAGAGATAAGCCATGGCAACCGTGATGCGTCAGTTCCTCGACAACTCTTACCTGTACGGCGCCAACGCGAGCTTCATCGAGGAGCTGTACGAGAAGTACCTGGTGAACCCGCAGTCCGTCCCCGAGGAATGGCGCGAGTACTTCGACCGCATCCAGGTGCTGCCCGGAAACGCCGCCAAGGATGTGGCGCACGCGCCGGTGGTCGAATCCTTCGTGCAGCGCGCGAAGGCCGGCCAGCTGGGAGGGCAGGCCAGGACCCTGCCGGCGGAGCCGGTGACGCCAGAGCGGCTGCAGGTCGCGGCGCTGCTGCTGGTGACCGCATACCGCATCGCCGGCTCGCGCTGGGCGACGGTCGATCCGCTCAAGCGCATGCCGCGGCCCGGCATCCCGGAGCTCGAGCCGGGGTTCTACGATCTCAGCGAGGCGGATCTCGATCAGACCGTGAACGCCGGGTCGTTCGTGGGCCTGGACAGGACGTCCTTGAGAAATCTGCTGCAGGCGCTGCGCGACACTTATTGCCGCAATATCGGTTTCGAGTACATGTTCATCAGCGAGCGCGCGCAGCGGCAGTGGATCCAGGAGCGCATCGAGCCGGTGCGCGCCACGCCGGAGTTCCCGCCCGAGCAGAAAAAGCGCCTGCTGCAGAAGCTCACCGAGGCGGAGCAGCTCGAGCGCTATCTGCATACCCGCTACGTCGGCCAGAAGCGCTTCTCGCTGGAGGGCGGCGAGAGCCTGATCCCGTCGATCGACGAGCTGATCCAGCGCGCCGGCGGCAACGGCGTGCAGGAGATGGTGATCGGCATGGCGCACCGCGGGCGGCTCAACGTGCTGGTCAACGTGCTGGGCAAGATGCCGAAGGACCTGTTCCTCGAGTTCGAGGGCAGGCAGGCTTCCGAGCTGCCGTCCGGGGACGTGAAATACCACAACGGGTTCTCCTCGGACATCTCGACGAGCGGCGGCCCGGTGCACATCTCGCTCGCGTTCAATCCCTCCCACCTGGAGATCGTGGACCCGGTGGTGGAGGGCTCGGTGCGGGCGCGCCAGCGCCGGCGCGACGACAAGACCGGCGACCAGGTGATGCCCGTTCTCCTGCACGGCGACGCCGCATTCGCGGCGCAGGGCGTGGTGATGGAGACGCTGAACCTGTCGGGCACGCGCGGCTTCGGCACCGGCGGCACCGTGCATATCATCATCAACAACCAGATCGGCTTCACCACCTCCGATCCGCGCGACACGCGCTCGACCATCTACTGCACCGACGTGGCGAAAATGGTCGAGGCGCCGATCTTCCACGTCAACGGCGACGACCCGGAGGCGGTGCTGTTCATCACCCAGCTGGCGCTCGATTTCCGCCAGAAGTTCCACAAGGACGTGGTGATCGACATCGTCTGCTTCCGCAAGCTCGGCCACAACGAGCAGGACGAGCCGTTGATCACGCAGCCGCTGATGTACAAGAAGATCGCGCAGCATCCGGGCACGCGCAAGCTCTACGCCGACAAGCTGCTCGCGCAGGGCGTGATCGCGCCCGAGGAGCCCGAGGCGCGAATCAAGCAGTACCGCGCCATGTTGGACGCCGGCCAGCAGACGGTCAGCCCCGTGCTGTCCAACTTCAAGAGCAAGTTCGCGGTCGACTGGGCGCCGTTCCTCAACTCGAAGTGGACCGACGCCGCCGACACGCAGGTGCCGCTGGCGGAACTGCAAAGGCTGGCGGAAAGACTTACGACCGTGCCTGAAGGCTTCAAAGTACATCCGACGGTGCTGCGCGTGATCGAAAGCCGCAAGCAGATGGCCGAGGGCAAGCTGCCGGTCGACTGGGGCATGGCCGAGACGCTCGCCTACGCGTCGCTGCTGGCAAACGGCTACGACGTGAGGCTCTCCGGGCAGGACACGGGACGCGGCACCTTCGCCCATCGGCACGCGGTCTTGCACGACCAGGAGCGCGAGCGCTGGGACGAGGGCAGCTATATCCCGCTGCAGAACATCTCCAAGGACCAGGGCGCCTTCGTGGTCATCGACTCGGTGCTGTCGGAAGAGGCGGTCCTGGGGTTCGAATACGGGTTCTCGACCGCGGAACCGAACGCGCTGGTGATCTGGGAGGCGCAGTTCGGCGACTTCGCCAACGGCGCCCAGGTGGTGATGGATCAGTTCATCAGCTCGGGCGAGACCAAATGGGGCCGCGTCTGCGGCCTGACCCAGTACCTGCCGCACGGCTACGAAGGACAAGGGCCCGAGCACAGCTCTGCGCGGCTCGAGCGTTATCTGCAGCTGTGTGCCGAGCACAACATGCAGGTCTGCGTGCCGACGACCGCGGCGCAGATCTTCCACCTCGTCAGGCGCCAGATGCTGCGGCCGTTCAGGAAGCCGCTGGTGGTGATGACGCCGAAGTCGCTGCTGCGCAAGAAGGAGGCCTCGGCGTCGATTCACGAGCTCGCCAGCGGCTCGTTCCAGACGGTGATCCCGGAGCTCGAGCCGCTCGAGGCGAAAGACGTGAAGCGGATCATCGCCTGCTGCGGAAAGATCTACTATGACCTCGTCGCGAAGCGAAAAGAGCTGCAGAAAACGGATGTCGCGGTAGTTCGCCTCGAGCAGCTCTACCCGTTTCCCCACAAGCAGTTCGAAGCCGAGGTGAAGCGCTATCCGGGAGCGGGCGAAGTCGTGTGGTGCCAGGAGGAGCCGCAGAACCAGGGCGCGTGGTACCAGAGCGGCCACTATCTGCGCGAGAACATGCGCGACGACCAGAAGCTCTGCTATGCGGGCCGTCCGCCGTCCGCGTCGCCCGCGAGCGGCTACATGGCGCGGCACAACGAGGCGCAGAAAGCACTGGTGGAACAAGCCTTCGGAAGATTCAAATAGACCCGGAAATCAGGGACAGACCACGTTTTTCGAAGCCTTGAGCCTGTGTAAAAACGTGGTCTGTCCCTGATTTCGAATTCAAATAGCAGGCACATCCCGTCATGATCATCGAAGTGAAGGTGCCGCAGCTGTCGGAGTCGGTCGCCGAGGCGACGCTGCTCGACTGGCACAAGAAGGAAGGCGAGCCGGTCTCGCGCGACGAGAACCTGATCGACATCGAGACCGACAAGGTGGTGCTCGAGCTGCCGGCGCCCTCCGACGGCGTGCTCGTCAAGATCCTGAAGCAGAGCCGCGACCCGGTGACCTCGGGCGACGTCATCGCGCAGATCGATACCGACGCGAAGGCCGCCGCAGCCCTGTCTCCTGAAAAAAAATCTCTTCCCGAGAAGAGCAAGACCGCCCCTCCGGTGATGCCCGCCGCCCGGAAAATCGCGGTGGAGCAGGGCATCGATACCTCGAAGATCCCTGGCACTGGCCGCGACGGACGGGTCACCAAGGGCGACGTGCTCGAGCAGGCGGCAAAGGCTTCCGCCGCGAAACCGCCTCTTCAGCAGCCCTCGCCGCCGGTCGATATCGAGGCTCTTCTCTCGGGCCGGCCGGAGCAGCGCGTGCCGATGTCGCGCCTGCGCCAGCGCGTCGCCGAGCGCCTGGTGCAGTCGCAGCACACCGCCGCGATCCTCACCACGTTCAACGAAGTCAACATGGCGCCGGTGATCGAGCTGCGCAAGAAGTACCAGGAGCGCTTCGAGAAGGAGCACGGCGTGCGCCTGGGCTTCATGTCCTTCTTCGTCAAGGCCTCGGTGCACGCCCTGAAGCGCCACCCGGTGGTCAACGCCTCGATCGACGGCACCGACATCGTGTACCACGGCTACTTCGACATCGGCATCGCGGTCGGCAGCCCGCGCGGCCTGGTGGTGCCGATCCTGCGCGACGCCGACCGCATGAGCTTCGCCGAGATCGAGAAGAGAATCGCCGACTTCGGCAAGCGCTCCCAGGAGGGCAAGCTGACCATCGAGGAGCTCACCGGCGGCACGTTCTCGATCTCGAACGGCGGCATCTTCGGCTCGATGCTGTCGACGCCTATCATCAACCCGCCGCAGTCGGCGATCCTCGGGGTGCACGCGACCAAGGAGCGCGCAGTGGTAGAGAACGGCCAGATCGTGGCGCGGCCGATGAACTACCTCGCGCTGTCGTACGACCACCGCATCATCGACGGCCGGGAAGCAGTCTTATGCCTGGTCGGTATTAAAGAGGCACTGGAAGATCCTGCCCGCCTGATCCTGGAGATATGAAGTCCTTCGATGTCGTCGTGATCGGCGCGGGACCCGCAGGCTACATCGCCGCGATCCGCGCCGCGCAGCTCGGCCTCGCCACCGCCTGCGTGGAGGAATGGAAAACGCCCAAGGGCGAATACGCGCTCGGCGGCACCTGCCTCAACGTCGGCTGCATCCCTTCGAAAGCACTGCTCGAGTCCTCGGAAAACTACGAGCGCGTGCTGCACCAATTCAAGGCGCACGGCATCACCGCGAGCGGCGTGAAGCTCGACCTGAAGACCATGCTCGACAGGAAGGACAGGATCGTCGGCAGGATGACGAGCGGGGTCGCCGGCCTGTTCAAGAAGAACAAGATCACCTGGCTGCAAGGACACGGCAAGCTCGTCTCGGGCGGAACCAGCTGGAAAATACAGATTGATTCTGAAACTGTAGAAGCGAAAAACGTCGTGATCGCCACCGGATCGAAAGCCAGGCACCTGCCTGGGGTCGCGGTCGACAACAAGATCATCTGCGACAACGAAGGCGCGCTCGCTTTCGACTCGGTGCCCGAGCGGCTCGGCGTGATCGGTGCCGGTGTGGTCGGCCTGGAGCTCGGCAGCGTGTGGCGCCGGCTTGGCGCGAAAGTGAAGGTGCTGGAGGCGCTGCCGGCGTTCCTCGGCGCCGCCGATGAAGCCGTGGCCCAGGAAGCCTGGAAGCAATTCACCAAGAACCAGGGCCTGGAAATCGAGCTGGGAGTGACGATTTCCAAGGTTGTTCAGTCAAAGAAATATGTGTCAATTCAATATACTGTATCTGATAATTCGAGTAAAAGCTTGGAATGTGATCGGCTGATCGTTTCAGTCGGCCGCGTACCGAACACCGATGGCCTAGGCGCCGAGAATGTCGGCCTCAAGCTAGACGCCAAGGGCTTCATCGAGGTCGACCAGAACTGCCGCACCGGCCTGCCGCGCGTCTACGCCGTCGGCGACGTGGTGCGCGGGCCGATGCTCGCGCACAAGGGCGAGGACGAGGGCGTGATGGTGGCCGAGATCATCGCCGGGCAGCGCGGCCACGTGAACTACGACGCCATCCCGTGGGTGATCTACACCGCCCCGGAGATCGCCTGGGTCGGCAAGACCGAGCAGCAGCTGAAGTCCGAAGGCGTCGCCTACAGGGCCGGGCGCTTCCCGTTCGCCTACAACGGCCGCGCGCTCGGCCGCGAAGAGCCCGAGGGCTTCGTCAAGATCCTCGCCGACGCGAGGACCGACCGCATCCTAGGCGTGCACTCGATCGGCGGCCTGGCGAGCGAGCTGATTGCCGAGGCGGTCGTGGCGATCGAGTTCGGCGCCTCGTCCGAGGACATCGCGCGCATCAGCCATGCGCACCCGTCGATGTCGGAAGTGACGCGCGAGGCGGCGCTCGCCGTCGACAAGCGCTCGCTGAACGGCTGATGCAGGATGTCATCGCGCTCTACGAGCAGAGTCTCGCGCGCCGGGGGTTCGTCTCGGACCCGTCGCAATGGCGCGCGGTCGAGCGGCTGCAGCAGCTCTACGAGGAGTGGACCGCCTACAAGGCGCGGCGCAACACCCGCCTGAAGCGCCTGCTGGTCAGGCCGGCGCTACCGAAAGGGGTCTACCTGTGGGGCGCCGTCGGGCGGGGCAAGAGCTTCCTCATGGACAGCTTCTACCTGTGCGTGCCGCTGGTCCGCAAGCGCCGCGTCCACTTCCACCACTTCATGCGCGAGATCCATCGCGAGCTCGACGCTCTGAAGGGCACCGAGGATCCGATCGCCGCGCTCGCCGAGCGCACCGCCCGGCGCTGCCGGCTGATCTGCTTCGACGAGTTTCACGTCTCGGACATTGCCGACGCGATGATCCTCGGCCGCTACCTGAAGAAGGTGATGGAGCGCGGCGTCGTGCTCTGCATGACGAGCAACTACCACCCCGACCGGCTCTACGAGGACGGTCTGCAGCGCGACCGGTTCCTGCCGGCGCTCGGGCTGATCAAGAGCCGGCTCGACCTGGTCGAGGTCGACGGCGGGCTCGATTACCGGCGCCGCAAGATGGAGCGGCTCAAGGTCTATCACGCCGGCCCGGGCAGCGAGGCGGAGCTGGAGCGCATCTTTTCCGATTTGCGGGACGTCGAGGAGGAAAAGCACCCCCTGGACGTGGAAGGGCGCAGCATTGCCTGCCGCAGGCGCGCCGGCGGCCTGGTGTGGTTCGATTTCGCGGTGCTGTGCGGCGGGCCGCGCTCCTATGCCGACTACGTGGAGCTCGCCATGCGCTTCCACAGCGTGATCCTGTCGGGCGTGCCGAAAATGTCGTCGCGCAATGCCGACGCCGCGCGGCGCTTCACCTGGCTGGTCGATGTGTTCTACGATGAGCGGGTCAAGCTCATCGTATCGGCCGAGGCGCAGCCCGAGGCGCTCTACCCCGAGGGGACCCACAGCGCGGAGTTCGCGCGCGCCGTGAGCCGGCTCCACGAAATGCAGTCGTCCGATTATCTGCAGAGCGAGCGCAGGAGGACCAGTGGACAAGTTCAAGGCATACCAGCTCACTGAGACGCCGGACAAGAAGATCCGCGCGGAATTCGTCGAGCGCTCGCTCGACGAGCTGGATCCGGGCGAGGTCGTGGTGCGCGTGGCGAACTCGGACGTCAACTATAAGGACGCGCTCGCTGCCACCGGCAAAGGCAAGATCCTGCGCCGCGCGTCGTGCATCGGCGGCATCGACTTCTCTGGCACGGTCGTTTCGTCGGCCGATGCGCGCTTCGCCAAGGGCGACGCAGTGCTCGCCGTGGGCTATGACCTCGGCGTCGCGCACGACGGCGGCTACGCGGAGTACGCGCGCGTGCCGGCCGAATGGCTCAGCAAGCTGCCGAAGGGGATGTCGCTGTGGGACGCGATGGCGTTCGGCACCGCCGGCTTCACCGCCGGCATCGGCATCGTGCGCATGGAGCAGAACGGGCTCAAGCCGCAGAGCGGGCCGGTGATCGTGGACGGCGCCACCGGCGGCGTCGGCTCGATCGCCATTGCGGCGCTGGCCAGGCTGGGCTATCACGTCGTCGCGCTGACCGGAAAGGAATCCGAATCCGACTGGTTGAAGAAGCTGGGCGCCAAGGAAATTCTTCTGCGCAACAACCTGAATCTCGAGAAAATCAAACCCCTCGGCAAGGCCACCTGGGCTGGCGCCGTCGACAACCTCGGCGGCGAGGCCCTCGCCTGGATGGCGAGCACGATGAAGGTGAACGGCGTGATCGCGTCGATCGGCCTCGCCGCGAGCCCGAGCCTCAACACGACGGTGCTGCCCTTCATCCTGCGCGGGGTGAGCCTGCTCGGCATCAACTCGACCGACAGCCCCGGCCCCGAGCTGCGCCGCGAGGTCTGGCGCCGGCTCGCCACCGACCTGCGGCCGCCGCTGCTCAAGGAGATGTGCCGTACGATTCCGTTCAGCCAGCTACCCGCGGCGTTCGACGATTTCATCCAGGGGAAGGTGAATCGCAGGATCGTCGTCGACCTGGCGGAATAGGCGGGGACCCACGGATCTACCCGAAAGGCGCGTGCTCGTCATCGATGACTCGAGGTTCGTCCGCAAGACGTTCGCGAGCATCCTGAGCGCGTCGTTCGCGGTGCGCGAGGAAGCCGACGGCGAGGCGGGCTGGGAGGCGGTCAGCACCGATCCGTCGATCGTCATGGTGTTCACGGACCTCGACATGCCGAAGCTCGACGGCTTCGAGCTGCTCGAGCGCATCCGCAGCTCGAGCGATCCCCGCATCCGCGAGCTGCCGGTGGTGGCGATCTCCGGCAACCGCGAGGAGGCGAACAAGAAGCGCGCAGCCAGCGCGGGGGCGAACGATTTCATCGCCAAGTCGGCCGATGGCTCCGAGGTCCTGTCGCGCATCCAGAACCTGCTGCGCCTGGTCAGGACCAGTCGGGAGCTCGAGGCGAGCCAGCAGGCGCTCGCGCAAAGCGCCACGCACGATCCGGTCACCGGCACTCTGACGCCGCATTATCTGCTCACCGAAGGGCGCAAGCATTTTTCGCACGCGCGCCGTCACGGCGCGCAGCTCTCGGTCATGGCATTCCGCATCGACAGCTACGCTGATCTTGCGAATCAGGTCGGCAAGGAAACCGCCGAGCAGTTGCTGGCGCGGATCGCGAACATGGTCACCGCGAACCTGCGCGCCGAGGATTCCGTCAGCCGCACGGCCGAGGCCACCTTCATGATCGTCTCGATGGGCACCGGCCCGCCGCAGATGCTCGCTTTCGCACGCCGCCTGCGCGAGCAGCTGGAAGGTGCGCACGTCACCTGGCGCGGCCAGCCGGTCCGGATCACGAGCAGCTTCGGGGCGGCTTCGCTCAGCATCGACGCGGTGGGCTCGATCGAGGAGCTGATGCGCGCCGCGATGCAGCGGCTCCAGGCAGCCAGCCGCCAGGCCGAGCCTATCGTCGGGTACGAGGAGGCCAGGCCAAGCGGGCCCGCGACCTTGCCGGGCGACATCGAGCGCGCGCTGCTGGTGCTGGAGCAAACCGATCCGCAACCCCTGGGCGACCTGGCGGGCGAGGTGGCGAAACGCCTGCTGCGGATCGTCGAGCTGTTCAGGGGAAAAAAGCCGGGGTAAGGCTTTACACTAGGGGCGCAAGGAGGAAACGGATGGCGAGCTACGCCGAATTCCACCGCCGTTCGATCCAGGACCGCGAGGGTTTCTGGGCCGAGCAGGCGAAGCTGATCCATTGGCACCAGCCGTGCAGCGAGGTCCTCGATTACTCGCGGCCACCGTTTGCGCGCTGGTTCGTCGGCGGCGAAACCAACCTCTGCTACAACGCGCTCGACCGCCACATCGCGGCGCGCGGCGACCAGAAGGCGCTGGTGTGGATTTCGACCGAAGTCGGCGAAAGCAGGACTTTCACCTACAAGCAGCTGCTCGCCGAGGTCAATCGCGCTGCAGCGATGCTGCAGTCCCTCGGCGTAAAGAAGGGCGAGCGGGTGATCCTCTACCTGCCGATGATCCCGGAGGCCTGCTTCGCGATCCTCGCCTGCGCGCGCCTGGGCGCGGTCCATTCGGTGGTGTTCGGCGGCTTTGCCGCGGCCAGCCTCGCCGCCCGCATCGACGACGCAAAGCCGGCGCTGATGATCACTGCCGACGGCGGCAGCCGCATGGGCAAGACGGTGCTGTACAAGTCGCTGGTCGACGAAGCGCTCAAGCTCGCCAGGCACCCGCCGCAGAAGCTGCTGATCTTCAAGCGCGGCCTGGACTACGCGATGCCCGTGGTGCAGGGGCGCGACCTCGACTGGAAAGCGCTGCAGAAGGACTTCGCGAACGCAGAGCTTGCCTGCGCCTGGCTCGAGTCGAACGAGCCCTCGTACATCCTGTACACCTCGGGCACCACCGGACAGCCGAAAGGCGTGCAGCGCGACGTCGGCGGCTACGCGGTGGCGCTCGCCGCGTCGATGAAGAACATCTTCTGCGGCGAGGCCGGCGAGACCATGTTCACCACTTCCGACATCGGCTGGGTGGTCGGCCATTCCTACATCATCTACGCGCCGCTCATCGCCGGCATGACGACCATCATGTACGAAGGCGTGCCGATCCGGCCCGACGCCGGCATCTGGTGGAAGATCGTGCAGGACCACAAGGTCGACGTGATGTTTTCCGCGCCGACCGCGATCCGCGTGCTGAAGAAGCAGGACCCGGCCTACCTCAAGAAGTACGACGTCTCCTCGCTCAAGCACCTGTTCCTCGCCGGCGAGCCGCTCGACGAGCCGACCCACGTCTGGATCACCGAGTCGCTCGGCCGCCCGGTGATCGATCATTACTGGCAGACCGAGACCGGCTGGCCGCTGCTGTCCGCGCAACCCGGCGTGGAGAAAACGCGCCTCAAGATGGGCTCGCCGAGCTTCCCGGTCTACGGCTATGACGTGCGGCTGCTGCACGAGGCGACCGGCCAGCCGGTGCCCGCCGGCGAGAAGGGGGTGGTGGCGATCGCCCCGCCGCTGCCGCCGGGCTGCATGAGCACGGTGTGGGGCGACGACGAGCGCTTCGTGGAGACCTACTTCAAGGACTTCAAGGACCAGCTGATCTACTCCACCTTCGACTGGGGAATCCGCGACAAGGACGGGTACTACTTCATCCTCGGTCGCACCGACGACGTGATCAACGTCGCCGGCCACCGCCTCGGCACGCGCGAGATCGAGGAGGCGGTCAGCATGCATCCGAACATCGCCGAGTGCGCCGTGGTCGGCGTGGCCGATTCCCTCAAGGGGCAACTGCCGCTCGCCTTCGCAGTCGCGAAGGATGTTTCAAAATTGAGCTCTGCCGAAGGCAAAAAGAGACTGGAGAAAGAGGTGATGGCGACGGTAGACAAGCAGCTCGGGGCCATCGCGCGACCGAAAGCCGTGCATTTCGTGACGCTGCTGCCGAAGACCCGCTCTGGCAAGACGCTGCGCCGCTCGATCCAGGCCATCGCGGAGGGCCGCGACCCGGGCGATCTCACCACCATCGAAGATCCCAACGCACTGGAACAGATCAAACAGGCCCTGCACGCATGAAAACACGACCGATGCTCACCCTCGACGACTGCCGCAGGATTTCCGCCGCCGCGGAAGCCGAGGCGAAGCGCAACAACTGGAACGTCTGCATCGCCATCCTCGACGACGGCGGCCACCTGCTGCACCTGGCGCGCATGGACGGCGCCAGCCCGGCCAACGCGCGCATCGCGGTGGAGAAGGGGCGCACCGCGGCCGAGTCGCGCCGTTCCAGCTTGGTGTGGGAGGAGCGCATCAAGGCCGGCCGCAACTCGATGCTCGGCATGCCCGGCATCACCCCGGTACAGGGCGGGCTGCCCGTCATCGTGGAAGGAATCTGCGTCGGAGGTGTTGGCGTCTCGGGCGTGCAATCGCATGAAGACGAGCAGATTGCCGCCGCAGGAATCAAGGTTCTCGGCTGACTGACTTCGTAGTTCAACCACCACAGGAGAGGAAACGATGAAAGCGCAGCTTCGTGTAGCGGTAGCCTGCGTATCGGCGTGCCTGGCACTTGCCGCCGGCGCGCAGCAGCCCAGTCCGTTGGACGCGGTGCCGGAGAAGATGCCGAACGACATACCCTACGGCACGCCGATCTCGCTCGAGCGCGCGCAGGCGGCCATCGCCGCGGCGGTAGGCGAGTCCAAGAAGCGCGACTGGAAGTTGAATGTGGCCGTGGTTGATTCCGGCGGCCGGCTGGTCGCCTTTGCGCGCATGGACGGAGCCCAGCTCGGCTCGATCGCCATCTCGGAGCACAAGGCGCGGGCGGCAGCAATGTACCGGCGCGAAACCAAGGCGTTCGAGACGGGCGTCCAGGCCGGCAACCATTACCTTCTCACCCTGGACGATGTCATCGCATCGCGCGGCGGCATCCCCATCCTCGACGGCGGCAGGCTGATCGGCGCCATCGGCTGCTCCGGGGCCACCGGCTCGCAGGATGAAGTGGTCTGCAGGGCCGGCGCCGACGCCGTGAAGCGATAGGGAGCTGCCCGGTCTTTGCCGGTGGCCCGCAGATGCAGCCGCATGTCTTGATTGCCGGCGGCGGCATCGGCGGGCTCACGGCGGCGCTCGCGCTGCTCAGGAGCGGCTGCGACGTCGACGTCTACGAACAGGCGGCGGAGCTGAAGGAAGTGGGCGCCGGGCTGCAGCTCGCTGCGAACGGCACGCGCGTGCTCCATGAGCTGGGCATCGGCGAGCAGCTCAAGCCGCTTGCCTGCGAGGCGACCGGCAAGGAGGTCAGGCTGTGGAGCAGCGGCGAGACCTGGAAGCTGTTCGATCTTGGCGCCGTCTCGATCGAGCGCTACGGGTATCCCTACCTCACCGTGTACCGGCCCGATCTCCTCGGCGTGCTGGCGGCTGCGGTACAGCGCGAAAAGCCCGACGCCATCCACTTGGGTGCAAAGTGCAGCGCCGTGAGCCAGGACGGCAAAGGCGTCAGGCTGCGCCTCGCCGACGGGACCGAGGCGAGGGGCGATGCGCTCATCGGTGCCGACGGCGTTCACTCGCGCATCCGGCAGGCGCTTTTCGGCCCCGACCGGCCCTCTTTTACCGGAATCATTGCATGGCGCGGCGTGATTCCCATGGACCGGCTGCCCGAGCGCATGGCGCGCAGCGTCGGCACCAACTGGATCGGCCCCGGCGGACATGTAGTGCATTACCCGGTGCGCGCAGGCAGCCTGATGAACTTCGTCGGCGCTCTCGAGCGCGCCGACTGGCAGGTGGAATCATGGAGCACCCGCGGCACGACCGAGGAAATGGCCGCCGACTTCGCCGGCTGGAACGAGGATGTCCAGACGATGATCCGGAACATCGAAACGCCGTACAAGTGGGCGCTGATGGTGCGGCCGCCGATGGAGCGCTGGACGCTCGGGCGGGCGAGCCTGCTGGGCGACGCCTGCCACTCGATGGTGCCGCTTCTGGCCCAGGGGGCGAACATGGCGATCGAAGACGGCTTCGTTCTCGCGAGGTGCCTGAAAGAGCACCGCGACGACCTCCCCGCCGCGCTGATGCGCTACGAGAATGCGCGCCGCGACCGCACGCGCCGCGCGGTGGAGGGGTCGGCTGCGAACATCCAGCGCTTCCACAATCCGAAGCTGTCCGATCCGGCGGAAGCGAGGAGATACGTGGCCCGCGAATGGGCCGAAGAGCGCGTCGCCGAGCGCTACGAATGGCTGTTCCGCTACGACGTGACCACGGTTGCGATCTGAAGTGACGCTGGCATAATCGCCGGCACAAGGAGGGAGTCCGAATGACCAACGTCAGCGCAACAACCAGCTACAACCCGATTCTTCCTCTGGTGGGCCGTATTCTCGTCGGCCTGATCTTCCTCGTCGCGGGCGTGCGGAAGGTGATGGGATTCGCCGGCACCGTCGCCTATCTGGCCAAGCTCGGCTTTCCGGCCCCGGAAGTGATGGCGGTGATCGCGATCATCATCGAGATCGGCGGCTCGCTACTGCTCATCGTCGGCTGGCGCGCTCGCTGGGCGGCATGGCTGCTCGTGTTGTTCGTGGCCATTGCGGCGTTCGCGGCGCACCGGTTCTGGGAACTCACCGATCCGGGGCAGTTCAACAACCAGATGAACCACTTCCTGAAGAATCTC
>Ga0209157_1001264_pt1 | contig 21294 bp, 28 predicted proteins | sample GraSoiAngelo_135_FD_185892 | JGI IMG/M metagenome (GOLD analysis project Ga0209157, IMG submission 185892) | Grasslands soil microbial communities from the Angelo Coastal Reserve, California, USA - 14_0929_05_40cm (SPAdes) (version 2) | ecosystem: Environmental > Terrestrial > Soil > Grasslands ...
ATAGACTTTGTCGTGGTGGGCGAGGGGGAGGTGCCGTTCCCGATTCTGGTTAGGCAGCTCTTGGAGGGAAAGACGGACGGTGTACCGGCAGGAGTGGCTTATCGGAAGGGAAATCAGGTGGCCTTTCAGCCGAACCAACAGTTGTTTTCCGACTTTCAGCGCACTCCTCCTCCAGATTACGACGATTATTTTGAGCAACTGAGCGCGGAGGCTCCTCAATCTTTTAAAGGGTTGGACCGCATCCTCCTGTACGAATCGGCTCGGGGCTGCTGGTGGGGAGAAAAACATCACTGTACCTTTTGCGGGCTCAACGCGCAGAGCATGAAATTTCGCTCCAAGTCACCAGAGCAGGTGCACGAGGAATTACGATATCTGTCGAGCCGCTATGATACGAACCGATTTCGCTTGGTCGATAACATTATCGACATGAACTACATCGACGACGTGTTTGGAACATTGGCGGAGCAACATTACGATCTAGAATTCTTCATCGAGACGAAGAGCAACCTGAGCAAGCACCAGGTTCATACGCTGTCACGGGGAGGTGTTCGGAGCATGCAGCCGGGGATTGAAAGCCTGAGCATCAACCAGCTCAAGGAGATGGATAAGGGCGTCAGCCCGCTGCAAAACCTCCAGTGCCTCAAATGGAGTAGCTACTATAACATCCACGTATCCTGGAATATTCTGTTGGGATTTCCAGGTGAAACCGATGAGGATTATCGCAGGCAGATTCACCTGATCCCTTCAATTGTTCATTTTCAACCGCCGGAGAGTGTCGGAAAATTCTGGTTGGAACGGTTTAGCCCGTTTTTCACCCGTCCTCACACACTTGGTGTCCGGATCACGGGGCCAGGCGTGGCCTACGAATACGTGTATGATCCAGCCGTCGTGGATCTGAACAAGATCGCCTATGACTTTGAATATGAGGCAGATTGGCGGGTCGATCCCGGATTATTCGAAGAATTCACGGCGCTCGCGCAGGACTGGAAACGCCGACATGCCTCAGGCGACCGGCCGTTCCTCTACTATGCCAAGTCGATGGGGTACGTGACGATTTTTGATGGTCGGAGCACCGGTCCGCCCTCGAAACACCGCTACGACGTCCCGGGAGCCTTCATTATTGAATATTGCAGTGAGTCACCAAAGTCTATCGAGCAGATACGGGAAGGGCTGAAGAGTTCGAGCGGGCCCTGGCAGTCAGACTTTGATGAAGTTGACGAAGCCATCAGCCAGCTTCTTGCGGCAAGGATTCTTTATGAAGAGCGAGGCAAGTACTTGACGCTGGCCCTTCCGATGAACCAAAACTTGTGATTCCCCCGTTCTTGTCAGTCGTACCCCTACTTGCAGGTCGTTCCGTCGAAGACTTTGCAGGAGGATTCCCCACCGGCCACCTTCCAGGTTTTGATCAGTGGCGGGTTCTCTCCCCGTAGCTCGACCACCAAGTCGATCATGCCCGAGATCGGGAGCTTACCCAAGTGTGGCTTGGCTGTCTCGCTTGCTTCCACCGCAAAGACTTTCCCGTCTGCTGACACGACGATGAAGCCTTTTTCCATATTGACGTCGATGATCGGGCTGAAAAAGCTCTTGTCTTCGGCGGCCGCTGGTCCGATCCAACCGGTCCAGGCAAGCATGACGATGAGCATAACATTCCATTGATGAATCCGTGATAAGGCCATGGCCGGCGTCCTCCTGTCACGAATGTGGGTATGAGCCGGCAAATTATGGCAGTGTTGCCTGCGGAGGTCTACTGGATTTTTCCATCCTGAGGCGATCAGGCAGCCAGGCCTGCGGCCATCAGATCGGTACGAATTCGGTCGGAATGACCAGACGGTCTCTGATCCAGTAGGCCCGAATATCCGGCTTGGATTTCTCTTCGAGCGAGATAATGAGGTAAGCGGCCTCGGGGTAATAGGCGAGGCCGATATCGGTGGGGGATGGATAGGCGGGCGAGTGGGTATGAGAGTGATAGATTGCGGCTAAATCGAACTGACGCTCTCGCATATCCTTGAAGGCCGCCAGCATTTCTTTCGGGTCCATGAAATAGGCGACCTCAGCGCGCGTTGTTGCGGAGAGGTGCCCCAATTGTTTGGCCCCTGCTTCCTCGAAGACTGTCGTCGCTCGTGCGTCTTGTGCCACCGTATTGGTGATGCGATACTGCCGGGTCACGGTCCCGTGTTTCCCCGCCAACAAGCCACAGCACTCGAATGGGTCTAACTCGCGCGCGTGGGACACCATCGCATCAAGAATATCTTGCGGAATCTTCAGCACAGGTATGTCAGCCCGGGCTAAATGCTACAGGAGACGCTATAGTTGCCGCTTAGATCGGAGATGGTGGGGTGGGGCCCACAGAGTGGGCATGCTGGGTCTTTCGGACGGGTCACCTTCCGGAATTTCATCTCAAGAGCGTCATAGATCAGCAGTCGGTCGGCGAGCGTTTCCCCGATGTCCAGAATCTCCTTGATTGCTTCGGCTGCTTGGAGCACTCCGATGGTCCCGGCCAGCACCCCCAGTACCCCGGCTTCCTGGCAATTGGGCACGAGCCCTGCTGGAGGCGGCTCGGGATAGAGGCAGCGGTAGCAGGGATAGCCCTCGTGCGGCTTGATCGTGGTCAGTTGACCTTCGAAGCGGAAAATGCTGCCGGAAATGAGGGTCTTCTTGGCAAAATAGCAGGCGTCGTTCACCAGAAACCGCGTTGTGAAGTTGTCGGACCCGTCCAGGACAATGTCGTAGTCTGGGAGAAATCGCATGATGTTATCGGCTGCGATGTTCACCTGGTAGGTCTTGATCGTGATCTCCGGGTTCAGCCTGGCCAGCATTTGCCGCCCGGATTCCACCTTAGGGACGCCGATGGTCGCGGTGGTATGGAGGATTTGCCGTTGGAGATTGGAGAGGTCCACCACATCGCCGTCCACGAGGCCTAAGGTACCTATTCCGGCGGCGGCCAGGTACAGGGCGGCAGGGGAGCCCAACCCGCCGGCCCCGATGATTAAGACTTTGGCTCGGGAGAGCTTCTTCTGCCCTTTACCGCCCACCTCCGGCAGGATGATGTGACGGCTGTATCGCTGAATCTGTGAGTCGGTGAATTCCATCGTATTCGTTAGGCGTAAGGTGTCAGGCGTGAGGGGGAAAGCAAGCGGGTTTTTCGCCTTACCCCTTACTCCTCACGCCTCACGGTAGTTCATTCGACCACGTTCAACTCAATGGGGTCAACCAGCACCCCTTTCTTCCTCAGTCCCGCGACTGCCCGCTCGATCTCGGCGGTTTCACCTGTGAGCTCCACGTCCATCCAGCCTGTGGTCTCTCGGACATCGGCTCGACGCACGTTGGTGACGATCTTATACTCGTGGCCGATCTGGTAGATGATCGGCTCCTTGATCTTGTCCTCAGGAAACCGAATGTGAAACCGGAGGCTCGGCATCACTGGCCCCCTGCAATCGCCGGGACGATGGAGACCTCATCCCCGTCCTTCAGCGACGTGTCCTTTCCCTTTAGAAACCGGATGTCCTCTTCGTTCACGTAGATGTTCACAAACCGGCGCAGCTCGCCTTTCTCATCGCACAGGCGGTCCTTCAACCCGGGATGCGTCGCGTTGAGATTGTCAATCATCTCCACAATGCTGGATGCCTTGGCCTCGACTTCGCCCTGCCCGCGAGTCAGTGGCCGGAGCGGCGTAGGGATTCGAACTTTGATCATGCGTCGAGACCGCCGTTCTTGCCCATCTTGAAGGTGCGCTCAAAGCTCACGAGGCTCGGCTGGATGCGAACGGGCCGGCCGACCGCGTCAATGACCGCCTCCTGGGTCTTCAACCCGTTGCCGGTAATGTAGGCCACCGTGACGTCGTTCTTTTTAATGATGCCTTGCTTGATCAGCTTCCGGAGCACTCCTACCGTCACTCCCCCGGCAGTCTCGGCAAAGATGCCCTCGGTCTGGGCGAGCAGCTTGATTCCGTCCACCACCTCGTCGTCGGACACCATATCCATCGCGCCCTTGCTTTCAGCGGTCGCCTTCAGGGCGTAATAGCCGTCTGCCGGGTTGCCGATGGCGAGGGACTTGGCAATGGTCTTCGGTTTCACGGGTCTGAAGAAGTCTCGTCCTTCTTTGTAGGCGGAGGCGATCGGGGAGCACCCCTCCGCTTGGGCGCCGTTGATCCTCGTCCGGACGGAGTCCACCAAGCCGAGGGCCTGCATCTCGTTTAGACCCTTCCAGATCTTCGTCAATAGCGACCCCGAGGCCATCGGAACGACCACCTGGTCAGGCGTCCGCCAGCCCAGTTGCTCCACAGTTTCGAAGGCCAGGGTTTTAGACCCTTCCGCATAGTAAGGACGGATATTGATGTTGACGAATGCCCACCCATGTTCGCCGGCGATCTCGCTACAGAGACGATTGACATCGTCGTAGTTCCCTTCCACCTCCACGACGTTGGGACGATAGATCAGATTTCCCAGAACCTTTGCCGCTTCGAGGTCGCCCGGAATGAAGACGTAGCACTGCATACCGGCGGCGGCGGCGTGTGCTGCCACGGAATTGGCCAGGTTGCCCGTCGAGGCACAGGCGACGGTTTCGAATCCCAATTCTCTGGCCCGGGTGAGCGCGACGGCGACGACCCGGTCCTTAAAGGACAGCGTAGGGTGATTGACCGTGTCATTCTTGATGTAGAGTTCATCCAGTCCCAGATAGGCGCCGAGATTACGGGCCCGCACCATCGGGGTGAATCCCGCGTAAGGACCCACGGTCGCTGCGCCCTCGATCGGCAGCAGGTCAATGTAACGCCACATGCTGTGGGGACCTTCTTCGATCTTCTTCCGCGAGATGGTCTTCTTGATCTCGTTGTAGTTGTATTTGACCTCCAGCGGTCCGAAGCACATCTCGCAGACATGGATTGCCTTGGTCGGGTACTCCTTCCCGCATTCCCGGCACACAAGGGCTTTCATCTTGGCCATGGTATCACACTCCCGAAAGGTTGAGGTTCAGGTTGAGGTCTCCTCCTTAGCCTTAGCCTTAGCCTAAACCTCAACCTTAACCTGCTTCACTGCGCAGGACTCCGGCTCATAATCAAACAGCTCCGTGATCGTCGGATGCTCTCCGCACAGCGGGCAGTTGGGGTTTCGCCTCGTCTTAATCTCTCGAAACGATGTGCGACGCGCGTCGAAATCCAGCATCCGGTCTGTCAAAGGCCGGCCGATCCCTAAGACTAACTTGAGCGCCTCGGTCGCTTGGATCGTCCCGATGATTCCCGCCAACACGCCGATCACTCCGGTTTCTTGGCAACTAGCCACGAGGCCGGGCGGGGGAGGGTTGTTGAACACGCACCGGTAGCAGGCTGATTTCTTAGGGATAATCGTGAAGACGCGGCCATCAAATCGCAGAATCCCACCGTGCACCAGCGGCTTCTCGGCGAATACGCAGGCATCGTTGATCAGGAATTTGGCAGGGAAGGTATCCACGCCATCAATCACCACGTCGTAGCCGCGGATCAGTTCCAGGGCATTCTTTGCGATGAGGCGATCTTCATACATGACCACGCTGACATCGGGATTGAGCGCCTGAATCTTCTCTTTTCCTGAGACGACCTTGGGCCGGCCAAGGTCCGGCGTGTGGTGGAGGATCTGGCGCTGAAGGTTCGAGAGGTCTGCGACATCGCTGTCGATCAGCCCGATCGTGCCGACACCGGCCGCCGCCAGGTAGAGCGCGGCGGGTGAGCCAAGGCCGCCTGCTCCGACAATCAGGATGCGGGACTTGGCGATCTTCTTCTGTCCCTTCCCGCCGATTTCGGGAAGCAGGATATGCCGGCTATAGCGGGTGATCTGTTCGTCGGTGAATTCCATCTCTTGGTCAGTTAGGCGTGAAACGTTAGGCGTTAGGCGAGTATGATCGCAAGAAGTTTCTTTTCACTCTGTCCCCTCACGCTTTACGCCTGACGCCTCACCTCAGATGTTAAAATACTTCTCGATACTGATATACCGCTCGCCCGTGTCGGGGAGCACCGTCACGACATGCTTATCGGTCCCAAGTTGCTCGGCCACTTTCTGTGCGGCGAAAACGTTGGCGCCGGCCGAGATGCCGACCAGCAGGCCCTCCTTCTTGGCCAGCAGCTTGGCAGTCTGGTAAGCTTCATCGTCAGTGACCGTGATCACCCGATCCAGAATCGAGCGATTCAAGACCTTGGGAACAAAGCCGGCACCGATTCCCTGAATCTTGTGCGGGCCTGGGTCTCCGCCGGACAGAACCGGGGAACCGGCTGGTTCGACGGCGATGACCTGCACTCGCGGATTCCGCTCTTTGAACACTTCCCCGCAGCCGGTGATCGTGCCTCCGGTCCCGACTGCGGCCACGAAGGCGTCAATCTTGCCGTTCAGCGCCTCCCAGATCTCCACCGCGGTCGTGCGTCGGTGTATCGCCGGATTCGCCGGATTGGAAAACTGGTCCGGCATAAAATACGACGGGTTCTGTCCTACGATGCTCTCGGCTTCCTTGATGGAGCCTTTCATCCCTTCCCAGGCAGCGGTCAAGACCAATTGCGCGCCATATGAGGATAGCAGGCTGGCCCGCTCCATGCTCATGCTCTCCGGCATGACCAGGATCAACTTGTACCCGCGGACCGCGCAGATCAGTGCGAGACCGATGCCGGTATTCCCGCTGGTGGGCTCGACGATGGTAGAACCGGGCTTAAGCCGGCCTTGCCGTTCCGCCTCGTTGATCATGTTCAGGCAAATGCGATCCTTAACGCTGCCTCCAGGGTTGAACGATTCGACTTTGGCATAGATCGTGGCGGCTCCATCAGGGGAGAGTCGGTTTAAGCGGACCAGCGGTGTCCCGCCGATGAGCTCAGTGATTTCCTTGTGCGCCTGCACCGTCATTGTCCACCCCCCATGTAGAAGAGGAACTCCACCTGATCGCCTTCCTTGACGGAGGTCGTGGCCAGATGATCGTGTTCTAGCATCGTGCTATTCAGTTCGACGGCTACCATGTGGGGATCAATGTTCTTGGCCTTGAGCAGGTCAAGGACTGTGGCTCCCTGGACCTCCTCTGCTTTTCCATTGATTTTGACCTGCACGAAAGCTCCGAACTTGGCATAGAGACTGGGGAATTTATGCAGGCTAACAAAGCAGGCACTCAGTTGTCAAGGCGAACAACTTCGGGACCAGTTCGTGTGTCTTGGTGGTTCGGACCACGATATGGCATTCCGGTGTTTCCCGGAATGAGCTTCAGCGGTCTCTTGACCATGTTGGCGCGATGACCTTGGTGAAAATAGCCGATCCAAGGCAATCACCCCCTCGCACTTGAGCAGGTCAGGTTGGATGTCCAGACCATGCTGGAATAGGTCTTTCCAGGACAATCAGAATGATCACGGTCTTTAGACGTTGTTCTATCAATGCCTTATCAAGCGGCGGGAGAGCCCTGATAGACCGGAATATGACCTCGATACCGAGGGACTTGTTTACAGAGCGACGAATGGAAGCGAGGTAAGAAGAGAGCCGTTTGGGAAGGATGTCGGAGGCCTGGAGTGTGGCGAACGAAAAAAGCCCTTACTCATAGCGGATGAAAAGTTAAGACCCCACGATCCTCTCTAGAGGATCTACGGATCGAAACCCCTTCAGGTATTCCCACTCGTTGCATTCAGGTCTTCTCCTCATTGTTTTTCTCCGACTGAGTTTATATCATTTTTACCGGAAATGACATGGGATCCAGTCACGCGTCGAATTTTCCGAAGGATACAGAAACAAATCCTTTTTAGGCAACAGACCGGCTAGGCAGACGTCCGAACGGGTCCCTCCGTCGGTTCCTTGAGGAAGAGGAGTGCGTGATGAGTTGCGCGCGATGTGGCGGCCTATTGGTCAATGAATTTATTGTGGATCCAATCGAAGGCTCCCATTCTGGCTTTCACGGGCAGCGCTGCCTGAACTGTGGCACGATTGTCGATGAAGTCATCGGAGAGAACCGAACGCTTTCACTGTCGCGCCAACGTCACCCTGTCAAGTCCCGACCACGCTTGCGCTTTGTCTTCACGAATATCGGAAAAGCTTACTAAGAGATACTTTCAGCATGTGACAACGACCGGTTTGCTCAATGAGAGCTAAGAGGAAAGGGAACCGGGGTATGGCATCGAACGATCCTAAAGGCGACGAACGCCGGCGCAGTCAACGCATTGCATTGGCGGTGGACCTTTACGTTGTGAGCCTGGATCCTTCGGTTAGCTTTCGCGGGCGCCTGAATACTATTCAGGTGAGCAGACACGGTTGTCTGGTCGGCACGCGGCGCCCTTTCCGACGCGGGACTGTGCTTCGTCTACAGCTTTTCGACACCAACCGCAGTATCACCGCTCAGGTTGTACACTCAGACCCGACAAGAACCTACACTAGGATGTGGAACGTTGCGTTGGAGCTTGCCGAGCCCGGAAATTTCTGGGGGATTGACTCACCGCCCCAAAATCTGGGGTCCCACGCTGGGGAAGTCTGACTCCATCCACGGTCTTCTACGCATAGTTCAAGCCTGATCACTTTTTACTCAGCCATACCGCCTTCAGCTACTCAAGTGGTCATGGTTTCAGCTTGTCTCGACCACCTTCTTATTATTTCTTCTCTCTGAGTCCACAATTCGCTTGAATGTCGCCGATCTCCTGGAGAAGGGTGTGCCGGCTGGCCCGAGTGATCTGTTCGTCGGTGAAGTCAACAGGCTGGCCTGCTCCATGCTCATGCTTTTCCGCATCGCTGCCATGCCGGCCCTGATCCGTATTCTACGATCTGCCTGTCCAACGTTATCGCGGGTAGAGGGGCAACGAGCAGCTTCATCGCCCCTTGACATTCCATTCGGTTGACCTACAGTATGGCCACTTTTGAGAGCAGGCGCTCCTTGTATGTGGAAGCACAATTTCATGTTTCGGGCGCAGGAATCCAAACCACTCGAACAGTCTGAGAACGAGCTTTTTCATGACACGGAGCCGGCGCTCGATAGTGCTGGGATGCATTTCGAGAAGTTTATCTCTGTGTGGGTCCAGGGTGAAGGAGATGACGGGGCTCCCACTACCTATACCACTGTCTATGTACGGACAGCCACCCTGGACTTCAACAAGCGGGCAGGCTTTCTTCAGCCACTCCAAGGACGATCCCACCAGATCAAACAACTGTTGACTCCTGGCCAGAAGGCGTTCCTGAAGAACTGGCTAAGCAAGACTTCTCCCCAAGCCTGGAACGCCGCAGAGGATCATTTCCGAGAACTCTTCGAAGTCGACTGATCACAGGGAGACTGACGGGAACTGCAGAGAGCGGGGAGAACTCCTGGCCGATGCCTTCTAAGCGGCTGGCGGGAAGAAGGGAAGATCGTGAAGCGCTACGTGATCATCGGAGGTGGGCCGGCCGGTGTCAGTGCCGCCACAGTCATCAGGGCCAAGGATCCTGATGGGGAGATTCTTCTCTTCGACCGAGACCAGGACCTTCCTTACTATCGCACGGAACTCGACACCTACATCGGTGGCTCGACATCCGATGCAGACATGCCCCTGCATCCCTCCACCTATTATCAAGAGCAGCACATCGTCCTCCGGCTGCGTGCCGTCGTTACGAAAGTGCAACCACCGGAGCGATGGGTTGAATTGGACGGCGGCGAACGTGTTTCGTACGATGCGCTCCTCCTGGCGCCCGGCTCCTTTCCTCTGACGGTCAACTGCTCTGGGGACCGGGTATCCGGCGTGACGACGATGCGGACCTGGGAAGACGCCCGCAGGCTGATCCGTCGGATTGAAGAGACAAAACCACCTGTCGTCGTGGTTGGAGGGGGAGTGCTTGGCTTGATTCTGGCCGAAGGCATCCGGCAGCGAGGCAAACCGGTTGTCTTATTGGAGCGGGAACTCCGCCTCTGGGCACCGGTCTTGGATGAGACTTCCTCTGAGCTCATCCGGCAAGCTCTCGCGCAGGCCGGCATTGAAGTGTCCTTAGGTGAAGAAGTCGTTCAGATCAACGGAGCGAACGGGCGAGTGGCAGGTGCCAGTACTTCCAAGGGCCGACGTCTTGACACTGAGCTTGTGGTGGTTGCCATCGGGGTGCGGCCGGACATCGGGTTTCTGCAAGGAAGCGGCATCAGGACCGACCGCGGCATCCTCATTGATCACGAGTTTCGCACCAACGTTCGGGAAGTGTTCGCGGCCGGGGATGCAGCGCAGGGGTACGATCCGGTGTCGGGGCTCTTTCGAGTTGCGACGAATTGGAACAATGCCATGGAGCAGGGCAAGTTGGCCGGTGCTTTCATGGCTGGTGGCGGGGATCCCTATCGAGGTGTCATTCTCTCGAATTCAGAAACCTTCTGCGGACTGCGGGTCAGTGTGCTAGGCCTGACGCAACTGTCCGCTCCTGGTACCGTCGTTCTGATTGGCCGTGATCAGGATAAAGGCATTTATCGGAAACTGGTCCTATGTCAAGACAAGCTGGTCGGCGCTATCCTGGTCGGCAACACGTCGGGAGAGGGACTGATGAGAAGAATGATCGTCGAGGGAAAACCCACGGGCCCTACCGAGGTCAAGTCGAAGTTTCTGACCGGGGTGGTGATAGAAGAGATCCTGTACTCATGAGGGTCGGCGCACAGAGCGGGGCAACGACACGGCTGAGCAGCCTGCTCTTACTGGCAGTTTTAGCAGGGCTCTGCTTTGTCTGGTTGGCCGCTGGACCGTTCCTTCACGCCGCGGCAATTGAAATCTATTACGCTCCGGAGGATTTGCCCGGAGACAAATTGGTCGCCATCTACGATCGAGCCAGAAGATACATCTATGTCTCAGTCTATGGAATCACCTATCCACCTGCCGTGAAGGCCTTAGTGGCTGCAAAGAATCGAGGGGTGGATATTCGGGTCATCACGGACCGAGAGAAATTGAATGATCCCAAACAACGGGCCGCCCTCGAGACCCTGCGGTTGGCCGGCATTCCAATCAGGGTGAATCAACATGACGGCCTGATGCATTTGAAACAGGTGGTGGTGGATGACGAGATCAATACGTCCGGTTCCATGAACCAGACGACGAGCGCTCACCGGTACAATGATGAGCGGTTGGATGTCATAACTGATCCGATCACAAGTGCCAAGGTGCGCGACAAGTTCCTGGCGATGTGGACAGATCCTGTTCGCTATGGGCTGTGGCGATGATTTCAAAAGGCTGAAAGAGCACAAAGATGACGGAACGGACAGAGGTCGTGATCGTGGGGGCAGGAGGGGGAGGCGCCGTGCTGGGTTTGGCCCTTGCCCGGAAAGGGGTCAGCACTGTGGTGCTGGAACAAGCTGCCGGGCCGCCCGGAGGTTTGCGAGGCGAAATCCTCCAGCCCAACGGCCAGCAGGTGCTGGATCGCCTCGGGTTGTTGGGACAGCTTCCGCCCGATGCGACAAAGTCCGTCCGACTGTTCCACTTCTGTCGCGTGGGTGGGAATCGACTCTGCACGGTGGACTATGACCTATTGCCACCGCCATACAATCGCGCGATCGTCACGCTACCGAATGTCGCACATCACACGATCTTACAAGCTCTGAAGTCGCGCGCTCCCGGGGCGTTGCGATATGGGGTCCAGTTCAGGGGGCTCTTGCGCGAAGGGAGACGTGTGGTCGGAGTGGAGGCGGAATGCGGGAACAAATCACTGACTATTTCAGCCAAGTTGGTGGTGGGTGCAGACGGAGCCTTCTCCAAGGTCCGTGAGGCGCTCGGAATCCCGGCACGTCTGCACCTGTACGGGGAAGCGTATCTCATTGCGATCCTGGAAAGTCCTGACGAGCTGGAGGACGCCCGATATTTTGTCGGTCGCCGGACGATCTTTGGATTATTTCCAGCCGCCGGTCGGAAAGTCTATCTCTTTTATATGATCCCGGCTGGTTCGATGCCGGCGGTGAAGATCGCTGGCCTCGACGCGCTTCGAACCAATTGGCTGAGAATCGATCCGAGTCTCGAAAAGACGAGCCAAAGCCTCGTGGACTGGGACCAAACCGCCTATATGCCTGCAGCACGGGTTCGGACAGCCAGATGGGTGACCGAGGGGGCGGCGCTGATCGGCGATGCGGCGCATGCCATGAATCCCCATGCGTCCCAGGGGCGCATGCAGGCTATGGCGGATGCCATGACGCTGGCAGATCTGATCTCCTCGTGCCGGGAACGGGGGGACTGGTCTGCTGAAGCCTTGGCGTCATATGAGCGGAGCCGCCGTCCCCAGGTGGAGATGCTGCAGCGCTTGGCGGATGAGCAGGTGCTGTTCTGGAACACAGGCAATCCTCTGCTGGCTTGCCTTCGCGATCGTGTGTTCAGGACCCTAGACCGTAACCAAAGACTTCGGTACCGGGTTTTGGCCACCACGGCGGGGTTGCGCACGGTCGCGCCGTTCGGGCTGATTGACCGGTTAATGGCGGCAGGCTTTTTGCGTGATCCCCATGCCGATCGGTTATCGGCAGAAACAAGTGATGAGCGATGAGTGGTGAGGTCCTCCAAGACCTTCCGCTCGACGTCCGCGAGACACTCCGATCGTATCTGACGGATATCACCGCCCTCTTTGGTCCTTTGTTGGAGGCTATCATTCTTTACGGGAGCGCGGCTCGTGGCGAGTACCTTCCTGGACGATCGAACATCAACCTGCTTCTTCTTCTGGCGAAGCACGATGTCGGGGCTCTGCAACGATACGGGAAGGAGCATCGTCGTTGGAGTAAAGAACGCATCGTGGTCCCGCTGTTCCTGACTGAAGAAGAGCTCCGATCATCCGCATCCCTCTTTCCTCTGGAGTACTTGGAGATCAAGGAACAGCATGTGTTGCTTGCTGGTCGTGATCCCTTCCCTACTCTTGCCATAGATTTGCGCAACCTGCTGGGACAATGTGAACAGGAGATCCGAGGAAACCTCTTGAGGCTCCGGCAGCGATTTGTAGAAGGGGCCGGCAAGTCGGAAACGGCCGCGATCCTGCTGCCACTTTCCCTCACGGCTCTGCTTCCCTGTTTGAGAGGCCTCTTTCAGGTATTGAAAATTCCAATCCCGAGAATGACCGAAGCTTTGCTGGAGAGTCTCCAGCCTCGCTTGGGGGTTGATCCCGTGACTTTTCAAGATGTATTGTTTTTAAAGCGGGGACTGATCTCCCCTGGTCCATTGGAGATGCCCCGCCTCTTCGAACGCTATGTTTCTTCCCTCCAGAGCTTAATTGAACGAGTGGAGCAGTTGAAGGCACAGGGTCGTTTCTGAGAGAGAAGCGTGAGGGGTGAACCGGAAGGGCGAGGAGCGTTAGGCGTAAGGGGTGAGGGGTGAGGCGGAACGGATTCGGTTGGCCGATTGCGCTGAGTCTGGTGCTCGCACCAGGGTTAGCGAACGGATTGCCGCAGGGGAAGCCGCAATTGCCAGAACCGCTTGGCTACGTGAGCGATCATGCAGGAGTGGTCGAGATTGATTGGAAAGCCCGCGTGCGATCGGTGTGTCAGGATCTTGAACGAAAAACCGGAGCTGAGATGGTTGTGGTCACGGTCAATACATTCGCACCTTACGCGACGGCGAAGGATTATGCGGAGGCTCTCTATCAGCGTTGGGGAATCGGAACGGCCCAGCAGGAGCACGGCATTCTCGTGCTTGCGGTGGCGGATGGGCGGCAGGCCACGGTCACGGTTGGACGGAGCTTGCTTGCAGTGGTCTCCCCGCAGGTTGTGGAAGACGTTGGCAAGAAATATTTGGAGCCAGCCTTTCGTGGGGGACGATACGGCGAGGGCCTCTATCGTGCAACGGTTGCTCTAGCCTCGGTTGTACAAGACATCCGAGTTGTCGAGCCGCATCGGTCACGGTTGAAGGGGCTGGGCGTCGTCTTAACGCTGTTCACCAGCTTCGGAGCCTTGTGGTTCCTCTGGTGGATCAGCCGCCCGGACTTGCGCCATCCTTTTGGGCGTATTCACAAAGGAGAGTTCTGGGGCAGTGGCCAGGGCGGTTTCGGCGGGAACTTCGGCGGATTCGGAGGAGGAATGGGAGGGGAGAGTCTTAAGTGACGCCCGGTAACCGCTCATCGTGAGTTGTTTTGTCCGTGTATATCGGTTGTGTCAGTTTAATCCGTTAACGGACCAACGGACCTAACAGACGTAACGTTTTCCAGTTCACGGTTAACGCCGAACGGCGCGCTGAATCGGAACAGGGCGTCCTTCTTCCAGGTCCAAGAGATCCGTCCAACTGGTGATGTCCGTACGGCTTGGGTCCACTGCTTCCAGGATAGACTTGAAGTATTGCCACTTCTCCTCAGTATCGGGGCCTCGCGTCAACATGACCTCGTTCCAGGCTTCGATCTCAGCTTGAGAATGCTGCGCAGCGTTCTCGGCGAACCAGTCCGCAACGGCTTGCTCGGAGGATCTGGCCTGGACAGTCTCGGTGAACTGATCCGCCTCAAGCCCGGCGAACTCCAACAAGCGGCGATCCATGGGGCAAGGATAAATATATTCTCCCTGCGTGCCAGCTAGCACGGCTCGGCACTTGTCAATCATCCGGGCCAGATGCACATATCCGGCTAGCTTCTCCCGCACACTGCGTGGGTAGTGGATTCGCAGGTCCATTCTCTTAGCCCGAATTTTCCATGAATACCTACTGCGGCGATCGATCCTCTTGCGGGGTGCCCATTGCTCTCCAGGATGCAATGGGCCAAGGGCTTTTCGCCTCGACGGACTGTTGACCCGTTGCAAAAACGAGCAACGGTGATCCGGAGCAATGGGCGCCCCGAGCAACGGGTACCCCTACGCCTGCGTCGCCCTCACTTGCGAGAAGCCTCGGCGGACTTCGGTCTCATTCACCTCGTTACGACATCCATGAATAATCCGGGCTGGGCTCAGAGCATTTTGTGATTTTCAAAGGTGAGACTTTTGACCGTCACGCCACCATTCTCGTAGGAAATAATGCGCCTGGTTGCAGGAAGGTCGGAAGTGGCTACACGCCTGTGTGTATCGGTAAAGCTCTCGACATTGGTGAGCTTCCCGTCTTGGGGCGAGTAGTAATAGACGGTGTAGCGGGTGGTAAGAAACTTCCCGTCTTGCGTAATGGCGCTATCCTCCACGTTGATCGTAAAGCCGATGGGCGGCATGCCGGGGTGAGCCATCTTCCGGTTGATCTGCGTGATCCGATCGCCCTTGATCCGATAGAACGAATGCATGCCGTCTCCGTTGATGACCAGCCTGGGTCCCATCGGATGATCCCGGTCCTGACCCAAGGTCAAGGCGTACTTGCCGTCTGATTCCTCAAAGCTCCGGGGTCCCCGGTGGACGGCGATCATGGCGATCTGCCCTTCCGCCCGCTTCTGTAGCTCCGGGTCGGACAGCCCCACGCTCACGTCCCGGGGGCCCTTGACTGTCACGGTTCCGCGAGATTCCTTGCCATTGACGTTCACCGTGAGGTCAGCGGTAAAGCCCTTGAAGTCAGGTTGCCAACGGGCTGTTTTTTCAAAGGCTTTGCGCAGGAGCTCACGTGCCAGCGGATCATCCTTCACATCCAGTGTGCTTTCTTCACGTTGATGCTGTTCCATCGGTGTCGCTCCTTCAATTCAGAGAATTGCCATCCCCATCCAGTGGCGTGGGGGAGGAGAACTGGATTATAAATCGACGAGTTGCTGACATACAACCGCTGACCTTGTAGCCGTGATTCATAAGAAGCCATGGCTCTGGTGTGATACAGGCTAGCGCCAAATGTTTTCAATAACTTACGATATGAAGACCCATAGTTGCTCGAGTTGGCATCACCGGATTTTTGAGAAGATTTTGAATGGCTAAGCTTATTTCCCCTGGTAAAATGACGGGCTCGTGGATATAATGACCGCTGTCAGTGTAAAGCCGGCCATTTTGGTGATAGCTCGGAGGGAGTAAGGCTTGAAAATGCAGCGACGAGCGGGCTCCCATACTGAAGAAGAAGAACTGAACCAGCGGAGACGACTGCTCAATCTGGCCAGGAAGGGCGATCCAAAGGCCATTAGCAGGCTTTTTGAGTTGTACCAGGTCAGGGTGTACAGCGGAGAAATGCTGAATAAGGTCGGGCGCTTACCCTTCTTCCCTCCCATGCATCAGAAACCAGGGAAGCGCCCGGTCCGGAAAAGGGTCACCAAGAGGACATCGCGATCTTCACGCACCTCCCGTCGAGTCGCCAGGAGAAAACCGGGGCGAAGGGCCGTTCACCGGTAATCCCTTCATTCCCTGTCACTGGACTGCCACGAGCAGCCCGCCTCCGACAAGATGCTTGGCGATCCCTTCTGCGGTCTTCCAGTCCCCCATGTAGACAGTGGCACTGCCCTGGTGGTCGATCTGCCAAGCCAACTCAAACGCTTTATGCGGGTTCATACCCGGTATTGCTTCGCAGAACAGAGTGATCACCTGCTGATATGTATGGCAACTGCAATTATAGACAACCACTCGGGCTTCCAGGTCATCGCCTGTGCCGGTGCTTTGCTCTTCGATCGCTTTGGGGATCGTCGCTGGAAGCGGTGCCTTAGCCATTGTGCAGCCATTTTACCAAACTTGGTACCTGGTGCCAAGACAGCCTAACCCACCAACCAGTTGTAAGGCGTTGGAATAGCTTTACAATTTCAATACATTTCCCTTGGAATCCACCGATTGTTGATGGAAATCCGATCTCTCACGCAGGTGCGCTCAAGCAACCGAAAGTGACCTTCCGAATCAGTGACTGCAATGAGTCCATGGATCAAGCTCAGGCGAATGGTGTAGACGAGCGCCGCAGAGGTCTTGACCAGCGCAAGCCCATATTCGTAGTCATACCCCTCCTCAAGCGACAGCTGGCGTCCGCTCAAGCGCTGGAGTTCCTGCAGTGAAAAGGGGCGATGCTGTCGCGAGGCTTCCACCAATCGTAAGAGAGCTGCAGGGCCAGGTGCCGTTGCCGGGCCGATCTGCACTCCGTGCGTCAAATTAAATAACCCGCGCTGGAACCGGCGGTCGTTCAGGAGGGAGGCGTGGAATTCAGATCGCCAAGTTTCGTCTGCCAGGTCCCGATTGACGGCGGCGATCGCCTCCCCATCCAGCGGACCGCTGACTGAATAGCCCTGCACGAGCCGTCCGGATGCAACCAGTTCCGGATGGGCATTGCCCATCCGATCCATGTATGCCGTCGTTCCGCTCATCGCCGTCAGCTGCAGAGCCATATAATCCCTGAAATGCAGGGACGAGTAGTCAGCCAGCAGCTTCTGAAGAGTCTGTTCATGACAGAGATGAAATGGATAATAGAGAGCATGGCGTGATCCTTGAGATGTCATCGACATGTCCAGGAGGCTATGTTACGGTGGCGGCGCGTTCGTTAAGCGTGAATCGTTATTCGTTAACCGCAAGTTGTTTTGTCCGTTATATCGGTTGAGTCAGTTTAGTCCGTTCACGGATCCAACGGACCTAATGGACGCAACGTTTTCCGTTTTGCGCTTAAGGGTGAACGTCTAACGACTAACGGGACCCCAAACGACGGCCAATGGATCGGACTTGCATCGGCACCTGGGCCTGGAACGTGCTCTACGCCTTCGCACCCCTCGCCGTTGCGCTCGAGCTGCTCCATGCGGATCCAATGCTCATTTTCATCTCGTCAGCCCTGGCAATCATCCCGCTTGCGAGTTTGATGGGGAAGGCCACAGAACACCTGGCAAGCCGCGTGGGTGCCGGGATTGGAGCGCTGCTCAATGCCTCGCTGGGCAATGCTGCGGAGCTGATTATTGCGTTGGTCGCTCTTCGTGAAGGGCTCCACGACGTCGTCAAAGCGTCGATTACCGGGTCCATCATCGGCAACATCCTCCTGGTTCTAGGTCTGTCCATGGTGGCCGGTGGGCTTCGTTACGACCGCCAGCGGTTCAATCCGACGGCTGCAGGGATGGGCTCAAGCCTCCTGCTGCTCTCGGCGATCGGTCTCGTGGTGCCGGCGCTGTATCAGTTTACTGCGTCAGAGCAGGGTCAGGGATTGGAGCGAGAGCTGAGCCTCGAAATCGCCGTGATCCTTTTCGTCATCTATCTGTTAAGCCTCGTCTTTTCGTTGAAGACTCATCGTCATCTCTTCTCCGGCGAGACGCCCAGGTTGAGTCAGGACATGCACCAATCGTGGGGGCTGCGGTTTGCGATTGGAGTCTTGGTGATCGTCACCGTGGGAATTGCGGTGATGAGCGAGTTACTCGTCGGAGCGATCCAGCCGGCTGCAATCCGTTTAGGTCTGACCGAGCTGTTCGTAGGCGTGATCTTGGTCGCGTTCATTGGCAACGCTGCAGAACATTCGACTGCCGTCTTGGTCGCCATGAAAAACAATATGGACCTCGCGTTCGGAATCGCTGTCGGGTCGAGCCTGCAGATCGCGCTGTTTGTGGCCCCGGTGTTGGTCTTTGCAAGCTATATCCTTGGCGCGCCGCTTGACTTAATCTTCACGCCGTTCGAAGTGGCCGCCGTCACCATCTCAGTGCTGGTCGTCGGATTCGTCGCAATGGATGGGGAATCTCACTGGATGGAGGGCGTGATGCTAGTGGGCGTCTATCTGATTCTTGCCATCGCGTTCTATTTTTTACCGGCGTAGCCTAATTACAGTTTAGAGTTATGAGTCTTGAGTCGTGAGTGCAGCACACTTCGTTTAACTCAGCACTCATAGCTCAAAACTCATAACTTGAAGGGTTACCATTTATCCATGTCGATGACCTCGGTGGCGTCCCAGAGGTTCTTCCATTCCGCATCAGCAAGCGCCTTCTCGCAGTCCTCATTCGTCTCCACACCAAACTGCTTTGTCTTGGGCCTGGCAGGGTCCTGAGTCTGGGGGCTGGACTTCGCCGGAACCTCTTGGGGTTCAGCACGCGGGCGACGTTTTTTCGGGTCCATGTTGACAGGCATGGTCTGGCTCCGTTCGCAGGTGACTGGCGGCTACCTGTTTCCTACAACCGTCTCAGGCAATTGTCAAGCAGAGGTCTGAACGTTCAAAGCTGCAAGTCGGATTGACGCGGGGAGGATCGGCTGCTAGAGTGCCGCCGCTTGTTCAACGTTTCTGATGCGAGACAAGGGATCGATGAACTGAGAGGATGCGATGGTTCTGAGCGCAAAAGTTCTGTGGCCGCTCTTTCCACTCCTGCTGTTGATCGTGGTGGTCTGTTTGACCTGGGCGCTGGTCTATGCCGTCCGTCGGTCACGCGGGGCCACCGCCATTTGGCTGCAAGGAGCAGCGCTCGGTTGCTACCTTCTCGCCGCAGGGGCTGCCATGGCCAGTGAACGGGGCGCGATGTCGGCGCACATCCATCGCCCCTTTTCGCTTCTCACCCAGCTCACGATCGCCGTGGCATTGTTTCGCATCTGCGGGCGCGAACGGCCTCTGATGGTCCTCAACATAGGTGCCTGGGCGGCAATTTTAGCTGACACGGCGCTTCACTATTTATTGGCTCGTTGACAAGCTTGCTCCGCTAAAGCAACTCCACCGCAACGGAGTCGGCGAAGCGACGCCCTCTTTCAGTCATTTTGACCCGTCCTGCCTGTTCCTCCAACAGACCTTGATCCATCAACCGGTCGAGCACCTGCTCCCAGGCTCTATCCGTCGTGTCCTGTACGATCCCAAGGTCGATTCCCTCGATGAGACGTAACCCGAACACGATCGCTTCTCGCCGCCGCTGGTCCGGTGTGAGCTGCTCGCGTCCCTGAATTGGGAAGTCTCCTGATTCCAGAGAGCGATGGTAGGCCTGGAGATCATCGACGTTTCCGAATCGGCAGCCGTTGAGGTAGGACTGGGCGCTTGGTCCTAGCCCAAGGTATTCTTCACCGCGCCAGTAAAGCTGATTGTGTCGGCAGGCGTACCCGGGCCGACTGTAGTTCGAGATCTCGTAGCGCTCGAATCCTGCCGACGCCAGCCGTCGGACCGCCTCGTCTTCCATGGCATTCTGGAGGTCAGCGTCTGGTTCGTCGCTGTGACCATCTCGATGGTCACGGTGCGGCTTCGATCCCTCCTCCAGCGTGAGCGCGTAACAAGACAAATGGGTTGGCTGCAAAGCGACGGTCTCCTCGAGCGTAGCGCGCCAACTCTCTGTCGTTTGACCAGGCAACCCATAGATCAGGTCCAGGTTGATGTTGACGAATCCGGCCGATCGAGCAGTTTCGACTGCGATACCTGCAGCATGTCGAGGCGTCCGACGACCGATCCGTATCAATTCGCCGTCATCCATCGACTGCACGCCGAAGCTAATCCGATTGAACCCAGCGTGAACGAGGCTGCGCAGTCCCTCCTTGGTCACGGTAGCCGGATGCGCTTCCAGGGTTACCTCGGCCTGTTTTTGCAGTTCGGAGCAGTGTCGGACCTGTTCTAGTACAGAGGAGAGCTCATTGGAACTCAGGGTTGTCGGAGTGCCTCCGCCGAAATAGACCGTGTCCAGTGGACGTCCGTTGAGGCTGTCCATCTCAGCGTGAAGCCGGATCTCACGACTGAGGGATTCTAGGTAGGCCAGGGCCCGATCCTCACGATGAATCTGGAGATAAAAGGCGCAGAAAGAACAACGTGCTTTGCAGAAGGGAACGTGGAGGTAGAGGCCAAGCCCCATAAAAGGTCTTCGTTCGGTCCGGCCGCTAGTTCAGTCTAGACAGGTCTTTAGTGAAGTCCTTCATCATGGCAATTTCAATCTCGTCCTCAGGTGACACGCCGCGGTTGCGGACATGCACGGACCAGGATGGATGGCGCCGCAAGGAATCAAAGATGACTTTCAGGAGATCGGGCTTGACCTGTGCCTGCCAGTCTCGGAACCACGCGAGATTATCCTGGTCGCCATCGTAGTCATCCGGGAATGTGGCCTCCAGGCTGAAGCGTAAATTAAACTTCTTCTCTTCCTGAATCATGCAGGCCTCCGTAGATAATCGTCACTGGAACAGCCACTATCGCCCCGTCTACATTGCCAGATGGGATGCGCCTGCTTATAATACCATTCGTGACCTCTAACAAGGAGTAGAAACCATGCCGATCTTTGAATATGTCTGTCAAGAATGCAACCATCGCTTTGAGATGATCGTGCAGGGCTCGACGGTGCCGACCTGTCCCTCCTGCAAAGCCACCACATTGCAAAAGCAGTTCTCTGCGTTCGGAGTCGGGGCCACGGCAAGTTGGGCGACATCGAGTGGACCGGGACCATGCGGCACCTGCGGCGATCCACGAGGCCCTGGTTCTTGTGCGACGAACTAGCTGAAAGGCGTTAATCGTTAAACGTGAGACGTTAATCGCGGGAAGACGTGAACCGTTAATCGTTATTCGTGAACCGAAATAGAGCCCTTCGCGTTTGACGTTTAACGAATAACGTCTCACTGCACTTAGCGGTTAACGATTAACGAATAACGATTCACGAAGCT
>Ga0209157_1001266_pt1 | contig 21289 bp, 19 predicted proteins | sample GraSoiAngelo_135_FD_185892 | JGI IMG/M metagenome (GOLD analysis project Ga0209157, IMG submission 185892) | Grasslands soil microbial communities from the Angelo Coastal Reserve, California, USA - 14_0929_05_40cm (SPAdes) (version 2) | ecosystem: Environmental > Terrestrial > Soil > Grasslands ...
CTGACGAGGGCTGAGCGAAGCGCCAATCACGTAGGTGCCGGGCGCGCCCGTTTGCACGCTGAGCCAGGTGGTGTCGCCAGCCGGTCTCCATGATTCGCGTGGAATCGGATGCCGTTGCGTGGGCCCAACCATGCTCAGATCGAGTAAGCGGTCTGCAGCTACGGGGCCCTCGCTAGCCGCAAACGTGCCATTCAGCACTGCGACACGGACTCTGCTGTTCGCCGGCACAAAGTAGTTATCGAGCTTCAGGAAAAGGTCGTGCGCCAGGAGAAGCGTTGCGCTGATCATCAGCAGGATCGCCGCACAAACCAGTTGCTTCCGCATGAAGGTCCCCGTGTCTACACTTCGGGCATGACGCTGCGCCAAGCCGTCGCCTGTACCGCGACCGCGCTGATTCTGCACCTGGGCTTCGCGGCCGGGGAGTCCCGCTGCGTTCCCGGACATGAACGCGCCGGGAGAGCCCCCGCCCCGGTGCCGGCCCAGCATCATAAACAGCACTCGGAAAGCCCGCCGACGACTCCCACCGTGCCGGTGTGCTGCCAGGCACTGACATCTTGCTCCGTAACCGTCGACGTGGCCAGACCTGCTGTGGCGTCGTTATGCGGCTCGATGATCCACCGCAGCGGCGCCACCCCGTTCAGTCCCCCGCGGTCCCGCAGCTCCGCTCCAGAAGCGCCTCCCCCCAGAGCCTAGCCCAGGCAACTCCTTGTTCGCATCCGCAGCGAGCCAGACAGTCGCTGCGAGTCCACGACTTTGGCTCCTGGATCAGAGGCTCATCATGTTCACGGTTCTTGCATTGCTTGCAACGCTACAGCATCCCGAACACCCGGCGATGTCGACGATGATGATCGACCCGCTGGGCATCTCGATGGAACGCATGGGGTCAGGCACCACGTGGATCCCGGACGCGGTCCCACTGCCAGCGCGTCACTTCATGACCGGCTCGTGGCTCATCATGCTGCACGGTTTTGGCTTCGTGCAGTACGACAAGCAGAGCGGGCCACGGGGCGATGACCAATTCGGATCGCTCAATTGGGCGATGCTCATGGCGAGTCGCGACCTGCTCGGCGGCCGCTTCCAGGCGAGAACGATGCTCAGCCTGGACCCCGCGACTGTATCGAATCGTGGGTATCCGCTCTTGCTGCAAAGCGGTGAGACGTACCGCGGCCAGGCGCTCGTCGATCGGCAGCATCCGCACGATTTCTGGATGGAATTGGCGGTGATGTACGAGCGCGCACTCTCGCGGAGCATCGGCGTGACGGTTTATGCCGCGCCATCCGGCGAGCCGGCGCTCGGCCCCGTGGCGTTCATGCACCGCCCGTCTGCAATGGACAACCCGGTCGCCCCACTCGGTCACCATTGGCAGGACGCTACCCATATCAGCTTCGGCGTGCTCACCGCCGGAGTGTTTGGACACCATTGGAAACTGGAGGGCTCGATCTTCAACGGCCGCGAGCCGAATGAGGAGCGCTGGGGCTTCGATCGCATCCGGCTGGACTCGTACTCCGGACGGTTCACTGCCCATCTGGATTCGAATTGGACCGTCTCGGCAGGCTACGGCTATCTCGCCAGTCCCGAGGCATTGAGTCCGGGAGAGCCGACGCACCGTACGACAGCATCATTGCTGCATGGCCGAAAAATCGGAATGGAAGGCCAGCTTGCGGCGGCGCTGGTGTGGGGAGCAAACCGCCACGCCGGCATGACCACCCACTCAGCGCTGTTCGAGACGGAGGCTGTGTTCGATCGTCGTAACACCCTCTATGGGCGAGCCGAATTGGTCGGCAAAACAGCCGAGGACCTCGTTCTGCCCACGGGCCCCGCTGGGTTCACTGCGGAATCGAGCTTCGCGGTCACCGCGCTGTCTCTGGGATATATCCGCGAAATCATCCATAGCAGAGACGCAACGTTGGGCCTGGGCTTTCAGGGAACGGTAAACGTGCTGCCGTCGGCGTTAGATCCCTTCTACGGTTCTCGGACACCCTTGGGAGGCATGGTCTTCATCCGTCTCCGGCCTGTGCATGGCCCCCATCAAATGGCGCAAGACCGAATGCCGATGTAAACGACGAGGGCCACCGCACGGTACTGTCTGAGAACAGGGAGGGTTCACGGCTACCGGCGCACCATCCGAGCGGGAACTGATACGCGGAGCCCTGGCCGGCGACGAGCGTATGTACCGGGAACTGGTGTCGCGTTATCTCAGGCGAGCGCTCGCGGTCGCCTGGGAGTTCACGGACACCATCGAGGATGCTGAAGATCTCGTTCAGGAGGCATTCCGCCGGGTCGTGGCGGCGCTCCCCCGTTTCGATACAGATCGTCCATTCGCTCCATGGTTCTTCACAATCCTGCGTAACGTCGCCCGAAACGTGGCCGGCGCGCGTACCCATAGGCTGCTCGCTGCGCTGGACGAAAATGCGCCCGATGACGCGTTAACGCCGGACGCAGAGGTCGAATTTCTGGAGCTTGAAGCTCGCGTAAACCTGGAGCTTGACTCGCTTACCGATATGCAGCGCGCGTGCTTCCGCCTCTGTGTGCTGGAGGGACTTTCCAGCAAAGAAGTTGGCGAGGCGCTGGGCGTGAGCGATCGCACGGTGCGAACCCACGTGCATCGAGCCCGAAAGTTGATGCGGAAGGCCGTACTTCCATTTGCCGATCAGGAGGAAAGATGATCTCCCGTTTGCCTGAGGACCAAGGCTACTGGAATGCGCTGACCGATCGCCTCGTGGCCAGCACGTACGGGGGCGGGGGGGACGGCGCGACGCGGTGGTGGCACGGCCTGTCCCGGTTTGCCGTACCGCTGGGGATTGCAGCGGCCGCCGCGCTGCTGGCAGCGCTGGCTTGGCAGCCGAAGGTTTCGTCACCGCCGAGCCTCTACGGGTTTGCGCCAACTGACCCATTGGCCACTCCATTCGTAACGTCCGCAGTCGCGCCGACGATGGCCACGCTCTTCGCCATTCCAATCTCGGAGGCCTCACAATGATCCGCTTCAACGATTCGGCCCGCGCGCTCCTCGCGGTCGCCGCGACGTTCGTCATGGGCATCGTCGTTGGTTGTGGACTGGACCGGAATATTCTCAGTCCTCCTTCGTATGCCGCTGCCGGCGCAGCGCAGCACGACGTCGCCCGTCACCATGAGGAAGTGCTCGCCGAGCTCCGCACCGAGCTGCGCCTGTCCCCGGAACAAGCTGCGCGGGTACAGCAGATCTTCACGGCACGCCAGGCCGCAATCGACACGGCATGGGCGCAGGTGCACGCGAACCTGCAGCGGGCAATGCAGCAGACGACGATCGAAATCGAGACCGTGCTTGATTCCACGCAGATCGAGCGGCTGCACGCATGGATTGCGAAACGGCACGGCCCGACGCACGGCGACGCGGTGCGCCATCATTGACGTCAGTGTCGCAAGCGCGCCGAATCTTGTGGGGATGACGTGGCCTAGGCCGGTCGCTTGCGCCGTCCCAACAACTGCGCATTCACTGCTACGATCACCGTGGACGCCGACATGAAGACCGCACCAAGCGCGGGCGAGAGCAGGATGCCGGTCGCGCGATACAGCACGCCCGCTGCTAGGGGAACGGCCACGGCGTTGTATCCCGTGGCCCACCACAAGTTCTGCACGATCTTCCGATAGGTCGCCCGTGCCAATCCGATGATCGCGGGAACGTCGCGCGGATCGGAGCGGACGAGAACGATGTCGGCAGATTCGATCGCGACATCCGTCCCTGCCCCGATGGCGATGCCCACATCGGCTTCGACCAGGGCCGGCGCGTCATTGACCCCGTCGCCGACCATCGCTACCGTCAGCTTTCGGCCTTTGATCTCCCGGATTTTGGCGGCCTTTTGATCGGGAAGCACTTCGGCGAAGTACTCATCGAGGCCAAGTTCCTGCGCCACCCACCGCGCCACGGCCGTCGCATCGCCGGTGAGCATCATGGATCGGATACCCATTCGCTTTAGCCGAGCCAATGCCTCCCGTGCCTCGGGTCGGATGACGTCCGCCAGGGCAATCGCCCCGGTCAGCTTCGAATCGACCAGTACGTAGACGACCGTCTTGCCCTGCTCAGCCACTCGTCTCACCCGCGCATCGTCCGCCGCGAGCCGCTGTTCTTTGAGGTATCCCGGGCTTACGACGGCGACCTGGGTCCCGTCCACGACACCGCGCGCGCCCTTGCCGGGAATCGCCGCGACATCGGTCGGTGTTGGGTACCGGATCGCGCGTTCTGTCGCGGCCTGGACCACCCCGGCGGCAATGGGGTGCTCCGAGCGGCTCTCGATAGACGCAGCGACTCGCAACACCTCCTGTTCGCTGCGACCATCCAGAGAGATGACGTCGGTGACGCCGAACCGCCCTTCGGTGAGCGTGCCGGTCTTGTCGAACACAATCGCATCGAGCGCGCGCGCCCGCTCGAACGCGGCGCGGTCACGAATCAGCAACCCGCTCCGTGCCGAGAGTGCGGTCGAAACAGCGACCACGAGCGGGACTGCCAATCCAAGTGCATGCGGGCAAGTGATCACCATGACAGTCACCATGCGCTCCAGCGCGAAATCGAGCTGACGTCCGGCCGCGAGCCAAGCGGCCAGCGTTACGATACCCGCCACGATCGCGATCACAGTAAGCCAGAGCGCCGCGCGGTTCGCCAAGTCCTGCGTGCGCGAGCGCGTCTCCTGCGCGCGACGGACGAGGTCGATGACCTGTGACAGGTAAGTCTCGGCGCCGGTACGCGTCACGCGCACCGTGATCGCGGCTTCGCCATTCACGGCGCCCCCAAGCACCTCATCGCCCGTGCCCTTCTCGACCGGCTGCGATTCTCCCGTGAGTAATGCCTGATTGATCGTGGTGCGCCCGTCGGTGAGCTTGCCATCGGTGGGGATTTTTTCACCTGGTTTCACGAGCACCAGGTCGCTGGATTTGAGCGCCGTCAGCGGCACGTCTTCGGTCGACCCGTCGGAACGGAGTCGATGCGCTTCGGATGGGAGCAGCCGCACCAGCTCCTCGAGCGCCCGCGAAGCGCCGAGGACCGAACGCATCTCGAGCCAATGGCCGAGCAACATGATATCGATGAGGGTCGCGGTCTCCCAGAAGAACACGGAGCCTTGCAGTCCGAACACCACGGCTGCGCTATAGACGTACGCGACCGTGATCGCGAGACCCACCAGCGTCATCATGCCGGGCACCTTCTTCTTTAGCTCGTCGACAAGCCCGGTGAGGAACGGCCACCCGCCATAGAAGTAAACGGCTGAGGCAAACGCGAACCCCACGTAGCGGTCGCCTGGGAATGCGAGGCTCGCGCGCAGACCGAAGAGATGTTGCAACATCTCCGACGTCGCGAGCACTGGGAGCGTCAGCCCGAGCGGCGGGGGCGGCGCGTGATGGTGATGTTCGTGGTTCACTTGTGCATCATTCCGGCGTGCATGTCGATGAGCCGGCGCATCCGCATGTCGTGGGCTCGCATGCGCGTCTCCAGCACGCGCCCAGACAGTGTCGGAAGCACCGCCAGGTCTTGCCGCACCGAATCAGCCAGTACCGTCCACGCCGAGTCGCCTGGCATCCCCATCATGCGCATGTCGCTGCCCATCGCGTCGAGCATGCGAGACGCTAGCTCCTCGTGTCGGGCAAGCATCGCAGCGTTCATAGACGAGCCCATGTCCAGCGACTCAAGCTGCGCGCGCATCATCGGCATGAGGGAATCTGCCTGCATCGTCATGCCCACCATTTCATCCGATGCGGGTGCCTTTTTCTCCCGGCATCGCGCAACGAGGACGGCAAATGTCATCAAGCCTAGTATTCCCTTAAGCATCTCCTTCTCTCTCCTTCCAAGCTTCGAGTCCTTCCCGAATGATTATTGGCAGCATCGCCAAGGCAGCGAGCGGATCGGCCCACCACCAGCCCAGTAACGCGTTAAACGCCAAACCGAGAAGAGTTGTTGCCGACAGCCAAGCACACACGATCGTCTCGTGGGCATCCGCCCGTAACGCGCGACTGCCGAGAGCGGCCGCGACCCGAAGCTTCGCTCGGGCGAGGAGCGGCATCACGATCAGAGAAAGCGTGGTGAGCGCGATACCGAGACCGCTCGACTCCGGTCGATGAAAGGCCAGCAATACTCTTGTCGAGTCGACGACGATGTAGATCGCGAGTGCAAGGAGCAGCAAGCCGGCGCCGCGGGCCGCCCGACGTTCAACGGCCGGTCCGAGCGGCGCGGACCCCGAGCTCGGCGCGGAAGCGCCACCACAACAGCCCGCCACTCGTTACCTCAATCACGGAGTCGATTCCAAACCCTGTGAGAGCTACGGAGCCGGCAGCGACTCCAGCGCTCACCGCAACGAGACCCTCTAAGGCGTTGTAGCCGACAGTGACGCTCTCGAGCGTTACCCCGCGCTGCAGCAGCGCGACGCGATTAGACGCTGAGTCCACGGCGCCGCCACAGGTAATACAGAACCGGAATGACGACGAGGGTGAGCACCGTGGACGTCACCATTCCACCCACCATGGGCGCCGCGATGCGCTTCATCACATCCGCCCCCGATCCGTGACTCCACAGCGCCGGCACGAGCCCCAGCATGATCGCCAGCACAGTCATGAGCTTGGGGCGCACGCGGTTCACCGCGCCCTCTTCGATCGCCGAGATAAGTGTTGCATCCCGCATCCCGCTTCCCGCATCCCGCTCCTTCCACGCGTGATCGAGATAGATCAGCATGACGACACCCGTTTCCGCCGCCACTCCCGCCAGCGCGATGAACCCGACCGCTACCGCGATCGACAGGTTGTAGCCGAGCAACCACATGATCCACACGCCGCCGACGAGCGCAAACGGCAGCGACAGCATCACGATCGCCGTCTCGGCGACGGTGCCGAAGGTCAGATACAGTAGAAGGGCGATGATCGCGAGCGTGAGCGGTACCACGACCTGGAGCCTGGCCTTCACCCGCGCGAGTGCCTCGTATTGCCCGCTCCACCGCAACCAATAGCCGGCTGGAACGTTGACCGCGCGATCGACCAACGCGCGCGCTTCAGTGACATAGCCCCCAACGTCGCGACCACGCACATCGATCGACACCTGATCGTACAGGTAACCGCCTTCGCTGCGAATCATCGCGGCCCCGGCACTGAACGAGATGCTCGCCACCTGGCCCAGCGGTACCTGCGGCCCCCCCCCGTCCGGACGGCCGACGAGAATCCGCGCGATCTCGTCGGGGTCGTCCCGAAAATCCAGGGCATAGCGCACCGCGACGGGATAGCGTTCGCGGCCTTCGACCGTCGTCGTAACCTCCTCGCCGCCGAGCGCCAGACTGATCACCTGCTGCACGTCGCCGGTCGTGAGGCCATACCGCGCCAGCGCGTCCGCGTCGGGGCGGATGTCGAGATACCGTCCGCCAAATGTGCGCTCGGCATAGACGCTCGCCGTCCCGCGCAGCGACGCGAGCGTCCGTTCGATGTCCTGCCCGATGCGCTGGATCATCACGAGGTCCGGCCCGAAGATCTTCACGGCCAACGTCGTCCGCACGCCCGTGGACAGCATGTCGGTGCGGTTCTTGATCGGCATCGTCCAGGTGTTCACAGCGCCGGTCAGCCGCAGGCGCGAATCCATTTCCGCGATCAGCCGGTCCTGCGTCATTCCGGACCGCCATTGCGATGCCGGCTTGAGGTTCACGACCGTCTCCACCATCGAGATCGGCGCCCAATCGGTGGCGGTGTTCGCACGCCCTGCCTTGCCCCAGACCGACGCGACTTCGGGGAATGTCATCAGAATGCTGTCCTCGACGTGCAGTAGGCGACGCTGCGTGGTGAGCGACACGGCCGGCAGTGTGTTGGGCATGTACATGAGCGAGCCCTCGCGCAACGGCGGCATGAACTCGCTGCCAAGCCCCGAGAACGGCAACAAAGTCAGCAGGAGAATCACCGCCGCGCCGCCGAGCACGAGCCACCGCGATCGCAGCGCCCATTGGAGAATCGGCCGGTAGACGCGAATCGCCCAGCGGTTTACCGGATTGTCCGCCTCGGCGCGGATCTTTCCCCTCACGAACCAACCCATCAGCGCCGGAATCAAGGTGACCGAGAGCAGCGCCGCCGCGGCCATCGCGAACGTCTTCGTGAGCGCGAGCGGTCGAAACAGCCGGCCTTCCTGATCCTCCAGCGTGAACACCGGCAGGAACGACAGGGTGATGATGAGCAGCGACATGAACAGCGCCGGCCCGACTTCCCGTGCCGCCGCCAGCACGCGCTCCCAGTGCGGCCGCTCGGGCTCGCGCTCGATGTGCTTGTGCAGGTTCTCGATCATCACGATCGCCGCATCGATCATCGCGCCGATCGCAATCGCGATGCCGCCGAGACTCATAATGTTGGCGTTGATCCCGAGCCAGCGAATCAGCGCAAGCGCGATGAGGATGCCGAGGGGCAATGTCGCGAGCGCCACGAGGGCGCTGCGAGTATGCAGCAGAAAGAGGGCGCAGACCAATCCGACGATGATCGACTCCTCGATCAGCGTGCGCCACAGCGTCCTGATCGAGCCGTGAATCAGGTCCGAGCGGTCGTACGTCGGGACGATGCGAACCCCGGCCGGCAGCGCGGGCGTGATTTCGGCGATGCGTCGCTTCACGGCGTTGATCACGCGCAGCGCGTTCTCGCCGTAGCGCATGACGACGACGCCACCCACCGCCTCTCCTTGTCCATTTAGCTCGGCGATCCCGAGCCGTAAATCCGGTCCGACGGTCACCCGGGCGATATCGCCGACGCGCACCGGTCGTCCGTCCTTCCCGGCCCCAAGGCCGACTTGCGCGATGTCGTCCACACCCCGGAAGTAGCCGAGTCCGCGGATTGCGTAGTCCGATCCCGCGATCTCCACGGTGCGCGCGCCAACATCCTGATTCGCGCCGCGCACCGCGTCGACCACCTGCCGTGCTTCGACGCCGTAGGCGAGCAGCCGCGCCGGGTCGAGCAACACCTGGTACTGGCGCACGAAGCCGCCGAGGCTGGCCACTTCCGCGACGCCGGGCACTGACTGGAGCGCGTAGCGGACCTGAAAATCCTGAATCGAGCGCAGCCGGTCCGGCCCATATCCCGGCCCTTCGACCGCGTATTGAAAGATCCATCCCACGCCGGTCGCGTCGGGGCCGAGTCGAGTTTTGGCCGCGGTCGGAAGGCGGCTCTGGATTGCGTTCAGATATTCGAGCACGCGCGAGCGCGCCCAGTAGAGGTCTGTCCGGTCCTGGAAAATCACGTAGACGAAAGACGAGCTGAACATCGACTGGCCGCGCACCGCCTTGACGCGCGGCACCGAGAGGAACTGCGTCAGCAGCGGATACGTCACCTGATTCTCGACGACTTGCGGCGCCTGCCCGGGATAGTCGGTGTAGACGATGACCTGCGTGTCGGAGAGGTCTGGAATCGCGTCCACTGGCATTGTGCGCAGTAACCAGATGCCGGCCACGAGGACGAAGAGCGCGCCGAGGGCGATGAGCTCGCGCCGCCGGATCGACCAGGCGATGAGTTTCTCGATCATCGCCGCTTCTCCTGCGTATCCGGCCTTTGCATCCCGCCCATGTTCAGGCCCATCCCCATCTGGAGCATCAGACCCTGGATCGCGGCGGCAAGGTTGGACTCGGAGTCGAGCAGATAGGTTGCCGACGCGACGACTTCGTCTCCCGGCTTCAATCCCTCCACGATCTCGATGAGCGAGTCGCTGCGTGCGCCGACGCGGACCTCCCGTGGTACGAACCGGCCGTCGCCGCGATTGACGAACACCAGGTCTTTCGTACCGGTGGGAAGGACTGCCGTGAGCGGTACACTGACGACGCGTCGCCCGACCCGCGCCAGCTCGGCGGTCGCATACATCCCCGGCCGCAGCGCGCCCGCGGAGTTGGCGACCTCGACGCGCGCCGTGAGCGTGCGCGTCTTCTCGTCGAGCTGGGGATAGATGAACGTCACTCGACCCCGAAATGTCCGGCCCGGAAGTGCGTCGACGAGAATGGCAGCCGGCGTTCCCACACGCACTGCGGCGGCATCCTGCTCGAAGATCGCCACGTCCACCCACAGCTCGCTGCGATCGGCGATGAGAAACAGGTTCATCCCTGCCTGGACCGCCTGGCCTTCGATAACGTTCTTCTCCACGATCTCGCCCGACCGCGGCGCGCGCAGCATCAAAGTCCGAGCGACGGTCCCACGCGCTTCCAGGCTGTCGATCTGGTCGGCGGGAATGTCCCACAGCGCGAGCCTGCGTCGCGCGCTCGCGGCGAGCGTGTCGTCCCGCAGCCGCCGGGCGAGCAGATACTCCTCCTGCGCGCTGACCAGGTCAGGCGAATAGAGCGCCAGCAGCGGCTCACCGGCAGTTACCCGCTTACCGACATAATCGGCATAGAGCTTCTCCACCCAGCCGTTGACGCGCGCGTTGACATACGCCTGTCGCGGCTCGGCGTACTTCAGCACGCCGACCGCTCGCACGGACGTCGTGATCGGCCGATCGGTCGCCCGCGCGAACCTGATACCGAGTCGCGCCGCTTCGGCGCGATCGATCGGTACACCACTCGAATCCGTCTCCTGGGACATGCCGCCCCCGGTCATGCCCGGCATGTCGGCCATCGATTGCTCCGGAGTCTGCTGCTTGCGGCAGGCGCTCAGTCCCAGCAGACCAGCGAAAAAGACAATCACTATGCGTTTCATCGCCGCGACTCCTCTGCGGTCAGTTCCCGCAGCCTGACAAGTTGGGCTTGGTACTCAGCGGCGACGGCTGCGGCCTCGATCTCCGCCCGGTACCGGGCGTCCTCGACCGAGAGCAGGGTGAGGAATTCTGCGCGCCCTACCTCATAGCTCCGCAGCACCGACTCGACGGTGCCCCCCGCAGCAGGGATCACCCGGTCTACGAGCAGCACGAGACGTTGCTGCGCCGCCGCGACGCGCGCAGCCGTTTCCGTGACATCGCGACTCAATTGCAATTCCGTCTCGCGTAGCTCCGCGCCGGCCGCGGCATAATCCGCGCGTGCCGCGTCGGCTAGGCGATGCTGTTTGCGCGACGCCCACAGGGGTAACCGGATTCCAACAAACGCCGAAAAGAAGTCGGGGAAGTTGTAGCCGATCACGCGGGGCCTGTAGCCGTATCGCGCCATGAGCGTGAAGTCGGGTCGTCCCTCGAGACGCTCGACGTCAATCATCCACGCAGCGGCATCGACGGCGGCGTGCCGCGCGGCAAGGCGCGGATGCGTGGCCAATGCAGTGGCGACCAGCGAATCAGTCGGTAGCGGCGACGCTGCGTCCGACCGGACCGCCGCCAGATCGATCGGCGTGACCGGCACTGGATCAGCGGCGGGGTGGTTGCGCAGCGCATTCACGGCTGCGAGCGCACTCACTCGGTCGCGGTCCGCGGCGATCGCTTCCAGTTGCAGCCGGTCGCGCGCGAGCTTCGCTTGCAGCGGATCGCTCTGCGGGGCCGCGCCGGTGCCGTACCGCGTTGTGCTGAGCTGCACCGCCGCGTCGAGCAGCGTGAGCTGGCGCTGCAGGATCGCCAGCGCCGATACGGCGTATTCGAGGCGATAGTACGCGTCGCCCATCACGGCGACGATCTCGCGGCTGGTCACCTGCTCTTCCGCGCGGGCGCCGGCGGCCGATGCCTTGGCCGCTCCAGACCGGGCGCCGAGGCTGCCCGGCCACGGCACGGTCTGACTCACTTCGGCGTCCAGTTCCGTGAAGTCGCTGAGGTTGAAGTCAAAGCCGGGCATCTGCAGATCCATCACGCCGGCGGTTAGCACCGGATCCGGCAGCGCACCGGCGGGGCGGATGCGAAACGCGGCCGCTCGCGCCGCCGCCTGGCGCTGCGCGATGCTCGGGTTCTGCGCCAGTGCCTCCGCGATGAGCGCGTTGAGCAGCGAATCGCGGTGCTGCGCAGATGCGGGCGCCGTGCAAACAAGCACGGCGAGCCATAGCAATCGACGGATGTTCATGCCTCTCTCCACTCAACAATCCCGGCAAAGTGGCCGGGGCCGACGCGGGCGCAGGGCGCGCCGCATCAGGGCACACTACTCCTGGGAGAGGCTAGGCTTGGGGCGGAGGCGGAAGCGGCGTCGCTGGGTCGCGAGGATGAGAGTCGGACTCGGACGGAATGTCCGTGCGATGTACAGCGCTTGTGGCAAGCCGGATCTGAGCCGTGACGGTCACGGCGTTAGGAACGACGGCGCAGAATGCAGAATTGGGACACGAAGACGGCGTCGTCGCCGCCATCAGGGTGGGCCCGCTCGCGGGATGCTGCATCTCCTGCTCACAGTTTGCCGCCCTTGCACCCGACGAACCCGGGCAAAGCAGTGGGAGGCCCAGCGGAGACAGCTGCGCGGCCAACACGATGACGGCGACGATCCTCACGGCTACAGTCATGGAGTCATCATCATGCTCGTCCAACGATCCACCCGAGCGCGTTGCTCATCTGTGAGCACGGCTCTCGCTTGGGCGGCGGCGGCGAGCATGGCCCACTGCGCCTTGCCCATGGCGGCATGCGCCGCCTGGAAGTGCATCTTCACCGCTCCCGTGTCGGGGGCCGCGACGTTGAGCGCCTGCGCCACGCCGTCCATGTGGGCCTTGGCGTCCGCTGCGGCGGCGTCGTGAGCAATCTTCGCGGCGTCACGCAGAGCAGTGAGGCGGGTGATCTGTTGTGGCGTGAGGTTCAGCGTATCCTTGCGGGCGAGCAGATGGTCGGGTGTGAACGCCATGGCGCGCATCATCGGCGCCATGATCTGCTCCATTTGTCGCATGTGGTCCTGCTGTTCGTGCCCCATCATTTGGGGCTGCTGCGCGGCGAGTGGCGCGGCCGCGAGCATGAGCGCCGCCAGTCCAGGTCTACACATCATGCAGTTCCTCCCTTTCAGCTGAAGGCTACAAAGGGACGCACTACCCGCCGTTAAATATCGCTGAAGGAACTGTCAGGGAGAACCCGGCTTCCGCTCTGCAGCGGCGCGCGCCAGTTTCGACTTGTGACACGTCTTGAACGCTGGATCGAGCCGCGTATTGCGGCGCATGGCGGCAACAACCGCTCGGCATTCCGACTGCTGGCGACCGGCCTCGATGCGTTCGTCGCCCGCGCCGTCCTCATCGAGCTCGCCGAACGCACCCTGGACCTGCAGTACTACATCTTCCATCCCGACAAGACGGGATCGCTGATCGTCGATCGCCTCATCGCGGCGGCCGATCGCGGCGTCCGGGTCCGGGTGCTGCTCGACGACTGGGGTACGCTCGACAAGAAAGACGAATCGGTCGCCGGACTCGATGCACACCCCAACATCGAGGTGCGACTCTTCAATCCCTACACGCACCGCTCTGGCCTGCACCGCCTCGGTGAGCTGCTGATCAGTTTCGCGCGCGTCAACCGCCGTATGCACAACAAGCAGTTCATCGCCGACGGCATCACGACGATCCTCGGCGGCCGCAACATCGGCGACGAGTACTTCGGCGTCGGCGAGCTCGATTTCCAGGATGTGGACGTGCTCGGCGCGGGGCCGATCGCGCAGCAATCGACAGCGAGCTTCGAGACCTACTGGAACAGCCAGTTTGCCGTGCCCATCACACAGCTCGGCAAGTTCGCTCCGGACCCGAGCTTCTTCCCCGCCGCGCGCGTGAAGTTGCGTGACCGGTGTGAGGGCCTGCGCGACTCGATCTATACGCGGGCGCTCACCGAATCCCACCTCGCCCGGGACCTGCGCGCGGACGACCTGCACGTGCATTGGGCGGATGCCCGCGTCATCGCGGACCCGCCCGAGAAACTGACCCAGCCGGCCGGCACCCGCAGCGACACCTACCTCGGCGGCCAGATCTCGCCGCACGCGCGCGCGGCGCGGTCCGATCTCCTGGTCGTTTCGCCGTACTTCGTGCCCCGCAAAACGGGAGTGGAGTTCTTCGGCGCGCGCCGGCGCGACGGCGTCAGCGTCCGCGTCTTGACCAATTCACTCGCCGCGACCGACGTTTGGCTCGTTCACGCGGGCTACATGAAGTACCGCCGCCCCTTGCTCGCGGAGGGCGTGCGACTGTACGAGCTGCGGCCCGAGGCGGCCGGCGCAACCAAAGCGCGGCCGTCGAAATTGACGATCGGCTCGTCGCGCGCGAGCCTGCACGGCAAGACGTTTGTGTTCGACCGCACCTCGGTCTTCATCGGTTCGGTCAACCTCGACCCGCGCTCCCTCGAGCAGAACACGGAGGTGGGCGTGCTCGTCAGCAGCCCGGAGTTGGCCGCGGAGGTCGCGGCCTTGTTCGATCGGTGGTCGAGTCCCGAGCTGGCCTACGAAGTCACGCGTGGAGCCAATGGCGGTCTGCACTGGACCGGCGGCTACACCAATGAGCCCGAAGCCGGATTCTGGCGTCCCCTCGGCGCGAAATTCTTTTCGCATTTGCCGATCGACTCACTGATCTGACTGGAGACCTATGCTGACGCTTCTGCTTCTCCTCCAGGCTGCCGCACCCCAGAGGCCGGCGCAGCTGACGCAGTTCCTGCGGCAGAGCATCGGCTTCGACGCCGCGCAGCTCGACGCGGTCGAGCGGGGCGAGCCGGTCGTGAAGGTGCTCGACACGCGCGACCGGCGCGACGTGGCATTGTTCGGCATCATTACCGCGCCGCGCACGCGGGAAGCCTACATGCGCGCGCTGCGCGATTTCCCGGCCTCACTGCGTAGCTCCACCCGTCCGCACTTCGGCATCTTCAGCACTCCCGCGACCGAAGCGGATGTCGCCGAGCTCACGGTCACCACCCGCGACGTCGCGGAGATGAAGAACTGCAAGCCCGGCGACTGCGTCGCGAAACTGCCCGCGACCGACATGCGCCGCATTCATGAGCAGACCAACTGGTCGGCGCCTGCCGCCGACGTGCAGGCGCAACTCAGCGCCTACGCGCGGCGCCGTCTCGTCGAGTACGTAACGGACTATCGCCGGCGCGGCGATTCGGCGATGGCGCTGTACGATGATCGCGGCAACGTCACGGTGCGCTCGAGCGAGGCGTTCGCCGCACAGTTCGCCGAGTCGCCGTACGTCTATCAGACCGTGCCGTCGCTCCAGAAGTATTTCGCCGACTATCCCCGTGGGGCCCTGCCGCCCGGCGCGAGTGAGATCATCTTCTGGTCCGAGGACGTGCTGCCGCGCCTCAGACCGATCCTGAGCGTCACGCACCTGGTGGTGTACACGCCGCCCGAGCTGCCGGGGATGACGCTCGCCGCCGCGAAACAACTCTACGCGAACCATTACTTCGAGACGGCGGTCGATCTGTCGAGCGCGGTCGATCGCGGCCCGGGCGAGAGCATTTACATCGTCGTGCTGCGGCGGTACCGCTTCGACAATCTGCCCGGAGGCATCCTGAACATTCGCGGCCGCGCCATCGGTGCGCTGCGCGATCAACTCACGGCCGACCTGCGCCGCCAGCAGCAACCGCATTGATCGTCCATCTCCTCGACGGCACGTACGAGCTGTTCCGGCATTACTACGCCATGCCGAAGCAGACCGATCGCGATGGCCACGAAGTCGCTGCGATGATCGGAGTGCTGGGGTCCGTGCTCGGCATGCTCGAAGGAGGCACCACGCACATCGGTGTCGCGACAGATCACGTCATCGAGTCGTTCCGGAACGACCTCTGGGCCGACTACAAGACGAGCGCGGGAGTCGAGCCGGACCTTCTCGCCCAGTTCCATCCGCTGGAAGACGCGCTCCGGGCGATGGGCGTGGTGGTGTGGGCCATGGAGGAGTTCGAGGCGGATGACGCGCTCGCCGCGGCCGCCCAACTCGCCGCAGCATCGCCAGAAGTCGAACAAGTGATCATCTGTACTCCCGACAAGGACCTCAGCCAGTGTGTCCGTGGCGAGCGCGTGGTGCAATTCGACCGGCGCAAGCGTGAGCAGCGCGATGAGCGCGGCGTCGTGGCACGCTTCGGCGTCGGTCCCGCGTCGATCCCCGACTACCTCGCGCTGGTCGGCGATTCAGCCGACGGCTTTCCAGGCATTCCCGGTTGGGGGGAGAAGGCGTCCGGCGCGGTTCTGGGTCGCTACACGCACCTCGAACGGATTCCGGCAAAGTCGACGGAATGGTCGGTACCGGTGCGCGGCGCAGCGCGGCTGGCCGCAGCCCTGGAGGAGCATCGGGCGCTGGCCTTGCTATTTCGCACGCTCGCGACGCTGCGGACCGACGTACCCGTATTCACCGATGTCGAGGAGCTGCGGTGGCGTGGTCCACGAGCCGAATTCCAGGCCGTGGCACAAGGATTAGGGGTGCCGGGTCTCTGGGATCGGGCGCGCCGCATCACTCTCACGGATTGAGGTCTGCTTCACGGCCGGCGGCCCAACTGCCCGCTCGCCCATAGCCCCGCCTGCACCGACGTCTCCGCCGTGGGGCCCTCGAAGGCCTGCACCAGAACCGCGGGCCGCCCGCCCTGGTTGACGGCCACGAGGTGCAGGATCGCGATTGTCCCCTCGGCGGGAGCGTACTTGAGTCGGAGCTGAGCGCCTCCCGCTTCGCCGCCGGAGCTCAGCGCAATCGCTCCGCCCGCCCGGCTGTTGAACTGGTCGACCCATTTTTGTAGCACATCCATCGCGTCCTTTTGCATCACTCCCCCCCCGTCCCCTTATCCTTCGAACGCCCCGGCCTCGAGCGCCCGCAGTCCAGATGTCCCGTCGGAATTCCGCCCGACCAGTTGCAGGCCATGCGCCGGGAGCCAGGCTGGATAGTGACCCGGCGTACCCCACCCGCTCAGATCGTAGGTCTTTCGAGCGTCCACGACCTGGAGCAGCACGATCCCTACCTGCTGCGCTGCCGCAACAGCATCAACTTCGAAGTCCGCAGTCGCCGCGATAACACCGACGTCGGCCTTCGCGCGCGCCACGCGTGACGGGAGTTCCGTGACGATCTCCTGCCCGACCGCGTGGTCCTGGCGGTAGCACGCGAGCAGGGCGCGCTTGCGCCAGACGCCCCGGCCGCCCACCCCGGGCGTGAGCGAGACCGCCAGTTCCAAAACGAAGCCGCGGTGCGGTTCGGGAAGTTCGCTGCGACGGTGGATGCGGGGTTCACCTACGTCCAGTCCTGCTTTCCGTAGCTCGCGGACGACGAGGATCTGGAAATACTCGGGGGTCACCGCGGGGAGCTCGCTCACGAGGATAATCCTACACCCTTGACTCGCAATGACCACGTGGTGATGGTGAAAGCGGATAGCGTCGGCTTCCGGTCCACAGGCACACGGGGAGCGCCCACGGCCGATGGCCGGCGTCGAGATTCGGCACCTGAGCAAGCGATTCGGGCAGCTCCACGCGGTCGACGACGTGGACCTCTCGATTCGCGAGGGCGAGTTCTTGGTGTTGCTCGGCCCGTCCGGATGCGGTAAGACCACGTTGCTCCGTATGATCGCGGGGCTGGAGCGGCCCACCGCGGGGGAGATCCATATCGGCGGGGCGCCACCTCGCGCCCGCGGGATCGCGATGGTCTTCCAGAGTTACGCGCTGTACCCCCACCGCACAGTCTCTCGTAATATTTCGTTCCCTCTTGAGGCGCTCGGCCTGCCGCGCGCGGTGATCGAGCAGAAGGTGCGCTGGGCGGCCGAGATGTTCAGCATCGCGCGCTATCTGGATCGCTACCCGCGGCAGCTGTCCGGCGGCGAACGGCAGCGCGTCGCGCTGTGCCGCGCCCTGGTGCGCGACCCCAAGGTCTTCCTGCTTGACGAGCCCCTCGCCAACCTCGACGCCAAGCTGCGCAACACCGCCCGCGACGAGCTGAAGCGGTTCCAGCGACAGGTGAAGCGCACGGTCGTCTACGTCACTCACGATCAGGTGGAGGCGATGGGGCTGGGCGACCGGATCGTCGTGATGGATCGGGGAAAGGTTCGTCAGGTCGGGACGCCCCACGAGGTGTACGAAGACCCGGTGGACACGTTTGTCGCGACCTTCCTGGGTCAGCCGCCGATGAACCTCGTCGAGCTGCAAGGCGCGCTGCTCGGCTTTCGCCCCGAGCATTTTCTCCCGGTCGCCCACTTCGGCGCGAACGAAGCGCTCCGGACATTCCCGCTGTCGGTGCGCCGCGTCGAGTACCTGGGCTCGGACCGCTACGTGTACGGCAGCGTCGGGGGCGCGGGGGCGACGGTGATCGCGAAGCTGCCGGCGACCGTCGCCACGGAGATCGCGGAGGGGAGCGACATGGAGTTCGCGGTGCCGGAGCGGGCGCTGTGCTACTTCGACGCCGCCACGGGGGCACGGCAACGACGGTGAAACGCAGCCTCGCCGACCGTGAGAACGTCTTGGGCGCTGCCTTGTTGGCGCCGGCACTCGCCTATGTGCTCCTGCTCGTCGGCGTCCCGTTCGTGCTGGCGATCGTCCTCAGCTTCAGCACCGCCACCGCCGGCAGTCTCAGCTTCGGGTGGGCCGGGTTCGCCAATTACCGTGCGATTCTCGCCGATCCCATTTTCCGGCGCGCCCTGGCCAACACTGCGATCGTGACGATCGGATCGCAGGTGCTGGTGGTCGTCCTCGCGACCGCAGCGGCGCAAGTGTTCCGCGCGGCGTTCCACGGCAAGCGCACCGCTCGTTTTGTCCTCCTCCTGCCGTGGGCAGTGCCCGTCTCGCTCGCCGCGATCGCCTGGACGTGGATTTTCGACTCCACGTTCAGCGTGATCAACTGGACGCTGAAGGTCGGTGGCCTGCTGCACGGGTGGCTCTACTGGCTGGGGGATCCCACGCTCGCGCTGGTCGCGATCATCATCGTGCAGGCGTGGCGCATCTTCCCCTTCGCCACGGTCATCGTCCTTGCCGGGTTGTCGTCGATTCCCCAGGAGGTCGTCGAGGCGGCGATCGTGGACGGCGCCGGGTTCTGGCGGCGGCTGTTCCACGTCGAGCTGCCGCTCTTGCTCCCGGTCGTCGCGGTCGCCGTCCTGTTCGGCGTCGTCTACACGGCGACCGACTTGGGCGTCGTCTACATCCTGACGGGCGGCGGGCCCGCCAACACCACCCACGTCCTCCCCACGCTCGCCTTCCAGCGCGGTATCCAGGGCGCTGACCTCGGCCAGGGCGCCGCCATCGCGGTGTTTCTGCTTCCGTTCCTGATCGTGGTCGCGATCGCGATGTTGCGGCTGGCTCGCCACACGGAGGTCGGCACAACGTGAAACGCGTCGCCCTGTACGCCGCCGCCCTCGGCTTCATGGCCTTCGCCGGATTCCCGTTCTACTGGATGCTGATCACCGCATTCAAGCAGAACCGGGATCTTTACGTCGGCGCATTCGACACACGACACGTGCCCTGGATCTTCAACGACCCGCCGACGCTGGAGCACGTGCGGCTACTCTTCGGGCAGACAGACTTCCTGCGCTGGATCGCGAACACGCTGATCGTGGTCGTGGCCGTCGTTGTCGTCACGGTTGCCGTAGCGGTGCCGGCGGGCTACAGCCTGGCCCGGCTCACGGGCCGCTGGGGCGAGCGGCTCGGCATCGGGATCTTTTTCACCTATCTGATCCCGCCGACGCTGCTCTTCATCCCCTTCGCGCGCCTCGTGGCGCTGCTTGGCCTCCAGAACTCGCTCGGAGCCCTGATCCTCATATATCCGACCATCACGATCCCCTTCTGCACGTGGCTGGTGATGGGGTTCCTCCGCTCGGTGCCCTGGGACATCGAGGAGCAGGCCATGATCGACGGCTACAGCCGGCTCGCCGTGATCGTAAAAGTCGTGCCCCGCCTCATCGTTCCGGGGATCTTGACGGTCGTCGTGTTCAGCTTCACGCTGGTGTTGCAGGAATTCGTGTATGCCCTGACTTTCATCAGCTCGGTCGACAAGATGACGGTGAGCCTGGGCGTGCCGATCGCATTGGTGCGGGGCGATGTGTACCACTGGGGGGCTCTCATGGCCGCGGCGCTGTTCACGAGCATTCCGCTGGCCATCGTTTACAACCTCTTTATCGACCGCTTCATCCAGGGATTCACGCTGGGAGCGGTCAAGGGATAGTCCCATGGCCAAGCGAAAGGGGATGGATCGGCGGCAGTTCGTCAGGACGACGGGGGCCGCGGCCGCAGCGACGGTTCTCGGGCCGACGATTTGGGTCAAGCGGCAACAGAAGACGCTCAGGATCATCCAGTGGAGCCACTTCGTTCCCGCCTACGACGCGTGGTTCGACAAGTATGCCAAGGACTGGGGCACCGCGAAGGACGTCGAGGTCACGGTGGACCACATCTCACTCGCGGACCTGACGACGCGGGCCAACGCGGAGGTCGCGGCGCAACAGGGCCACGACCTCTTTCAGTTCCTGTCGCCGCCGGGGGCGTTCGAGCCGCAAGTGCTCGACATGGCGGACGTCGTGAAGGACGCCGAGCGCGCCCACGGGCCGCTGATCGACCTGTGCAAGCGCAGCACCTACAACCCGGTGACCCGGAAATGGTTCGGCTTCAGCGACAACTACGTCCCCGATCCCGGCGACTACCTGAAGAGCGTCTGGACGGAAGTCGGGAAGCCCGACGGGCCCGCCACGTGGGAGGACCTCGTCACGGCGGGGCCGCAGATCAAAGCGAAGCACCCCGAGATCCAGATCCCGATCGGCATCGGGATGTCGCAGGAACTCGATACGAACATGGCGACGCGTGCGATGCTGTGGTCGCACGACGGCTCGATCCAGGACGCCAACGAAAACGTGGTCTTGAAGTCGGACCACGCGCTCGAGGCCTTGAACTTCGCGAAGCGGCTGTTCGAGGCCGGGATGAACCCGGCGGTGCTGAGCTGGAACGCCGCTTCGAACAACCAGGCCCTGAACGCCCGCCAGACGTCATACATCCTGAACTCCATCTCCGCCTATCGCACCGCGCAGGACAACAAGCTGCCCGTGGCGGACGACATCTTCTTCGTCCCGGCGCTCAAGGGGCCGCGGGGGACCGGATGGGCGAGCGAGCACGTGATGGGCATCTACGCGATCTGGAAGTTCGCGCAGAGCCCGGACGTCGCGAAGCAGTTCCTGCTCGATCTCATCGCGCATTACCGGGACGCCGTGATGGGGAGCAAGCTGTACAATTTCCCCGCCTACCCCGGCTCGTTGGCCGATCCGGGCACACCACTGGGGCAGAAGCCCGCCGCCGGCAACCGCTGGCTCGAGCAGGCGACGGCCAACGACCCGTTCGGGTCGAACCCGCCGACGAAGCTCCGGCCGATCGCCACGGCGCTGCAATGGGCGACGAACATCGGTCATCCGGGACCGGCCAACCCGGCGGAGTCCGAAGTGTTCGACACCTTCGTGTTGCCGACGATGTTCGCGAACGCGGCCACGGGGCGAATGACGCCGGCGCAGGCGCTGGACGATGCGCACCAGCAGGTGAAGCGGATTTTCGAGAAA
>Ga0209157_1001271_pt1 | contig 21199 bp, 19 predicted proteins | sample GraSoiAngelo_135_FD_185892 | JGI IMG/M metagenome (GOLD analysis project Ga0209157, IMG submission 185892) | Grasslands soil microbial communities from the Angelo Coastal Reserve, California, USA - 14_0929_05_40cm (SPAdes) (version 2) | ecosystem: Environmental > Terrestrial > Soil > Grasslands ...
CATGATCTCCTCGTCGTGGCCCACCTTGAAATTCCCGAAGCTCTCCCCCATGTCGCAGTTAATGTCTATCTTCCGCACTGCAGGGCTCGAGAGAAAGAACCCGCGTTCTTATTTGTGCTGCCTGAAGAATCAGTTCTCCTCGTCGTCCCTCTAGTTATTCTTATTAGCCCAGAACAAGCCGTCGGAACGGATGAAATTCGGGCTGATTTATTCCTTCCAGGTCCCGCCCGGCTCCGGCGCGACGCACGCGCAGCTCTGGAAAGATGCCCTACGCGAGGCCGACCTCGCCGAGAAGTTGGGGTACGACTCGATCACACTCGTCGAGCATCACTTCCTTGACGACGGGATGAACCCATCACTCTTCGTTGGTGCGGCTGCAATCGCCGCGAGGACGGAGCACGTGAAGGTCGGTACGTCTTGCTACCTTCTGCCCCTGCACCATCCGATTGAGACGGCGGAGAACGCGGCCGTACTCGACAACATCTCGCAGGGACGGCTGATCATGGGCGTCGCGGCAGCCTACCGTGACGAGGAGTTCAAGGGATTCGGAATCTCCCGCGGGGAGAGAGGGCCGAGGATGGACGAGTACCTCCAGATACTCAGGGAGGCCTGGACGAAAGACGCTTTCTCGTTCAAGGGTAGGTTCTATTCCTGCAAGAACCTCTCCGTGACCCCGAAGCCGGTACAGCGGCCGATCCCGATGTGGTTCGGCGCTTCGGGGCAGGCGGGCCTCAGAAGGGCTGCTGTCCAGGGCCTTCCGCTCGTCGGCTCCAACAGGCACCACGTCTCCGAGCTGGAGCAGCACTATTCGACCTACCGCAAGTACCTCCGGCGCTACGGCAAGCGGGTATCTGAGGTCCCTCTCCTGAGGAACGTCTACGTGGCCGAATCCGACGGAAAGGCGGTCGAGGAATCCGCGGATTCGATGATGGCCGTCCTGGCAGGGTTGTACGGGAGGTGGGCCAGATGGAGAAAGATGGTCGACGACAAGGGAAGGTCGCCGGACGACCCCGCCTTCCACTCCTTTGAGTCTCACAGGGAGAAGTGCATCGTGGGGAGCACAAGGACCGCGGCAGACCAGGTCGAGATGTACTCGAAGCGCCTCGGCGTCAACCACCTTCTCTGCTGGACCGCCCTCCCAGGCTTGCCCCACGAGAAGGTCGAGAAATCCATCAAGCTCTTCGCGAAAGATGTGGTGCCCTCCTTCCGCTGACGACTCCCAAAAAAATGGACGTGTAGTTTATCTACGATATAGGTACCGCGAACTGTGGTGACCGGACTGGCGAGCGAGAGACGGTCCATGGAGGTTCTAAGGGGCGGCGTGGAGACGACCGTTCAGGATTATCCTGGCCGCCTCGGCTACTGGGACATCGGCATCCCGCCCTCTGGTCCTCTCGACGACTACAGCCTGAGGGTCGCCAACCTCCTCGTCGGAAACGCTCCCGGCGAGGCCGCCCTCGAGGTGACGGCAGGGATGTTCTCCGTGAAGGCGAGAAGCGACCTCGTCCTCGCTGTCACGGGGGCCGACATGCAGCCGACCTTGGGGGAGAGGCGCGTCCCGATGTGGGAGAGCTTCCTAGCGAAGGAGGGAGACGTGCTCAGTCTTAGAATCGCGGGGACGACCGGCTTCAGGGCGTATATCGCGGTCGCCGGAGGGATAGACGTCCCCTCCTACCTCGGCAGCAGGTCGACTTTCGCGGCCGGGGGGTTCGGGGGCTTTGAGGGGAGGGTGCTGAAGCCGTCCGACCTGTTGAAGGTGGGCTCGAGCGAGCGCACACCCTCCGAACTGGTCGGAAGGAAGGCCAGGGACGGAGTCATCCCCAGATTCGCCAAGACAATCGAGGTGGAGGCCACGGTCGGACCACAGGCTGCCCCCGACTTCGTCTCAGAAGATGACCTCGAGGCATTCTTCTCTGAGGTCCACAGAGTCGACAGGAACGCGAACCGGCTCGGCTACAGGCTGTCTCCCCGCCAGTGGAGGTGGGCGAGGCCCGACGGGGGGATCGCGGGGAAGCACCCGTCCAACATAATCGACAATGGTTACACGGTGGGCTCGGTCAACATCAGCGGCGACCAGCCCATCATCCTGATGAGGGACGGCCCGTCGGCGGGGGGCTTCATCTGTCTGTGCTGCGTGGTGACCGGCTCTCTGTGGAAGGTCGGGCAGGCGGCTCCCGGGAGGGACGAGCTGAAGTTCAAGAAAGTCTCGTACGATGAAGCGATACAGCTACGCAGGGGGCTCGAAAGGAACCTCCAGACGGGAATACGCTAATGATCTCGGCGAAGAAGAAGAGGAGTCAGTGACGTTTGGTTTCAACCGAGATTCTTGCTCCGACCGCCGGGCTCGTCGTCCAGGTCAGCGTTTCCGAAGGAGCGGCTGTCTCTGCTGGCGAGACGCTCCTCGTCCTCCAGTCGATGAAGACGGAGATAGCGATCACGGCCGAGGTGGGGGGGAGGGTCAGGAAGATTCACGTGAGGAAGGGGGACGAAGTGAACATCGGGCAGACCCTCGCCGAGATCGAATCGTAAATCCCGCCATGTTCTCCAAGGTCCTCATCGCAAACCGTGGAGAGATCGCGACGAGGGTAATACGGACCTGCAGGAGGCTCGGCATTGAGACTGTAGCAATCTACTCAGACGCGGACGCCGGGGCTCTCCACACCAAACTAGCAGACGAATCGATAAGGGTGGGCGAGTCCCCCCCGCTCAAGAGCTACCTTTCGATCGCCAACATATGCGAGGCGGTAACCCGGACCGGGGCGGAGGCCGTGCACCCGGGTTACGGCTTTCTTTCGGAGTTCTACCAATTCGCCGAGGCGGTCGAGAAGGCTGGAGCCGTCTGGGTCGGACCCAGCCCCAGCATGATGAAGAGAATCGAATCGAAGACGTACTCGAGGAGGGTCGCGCGGGAGAACGGCATCCCGACAATACCCGGGGCGTACGAGCCGGTCAGGGACCCCGTTGAACTGGAGAAGCTCCTGAGCGAGTTTGGGCCCATCTTGATCAAGCCTGATGCAGGCGGGGGCGGAAAGGGCGCCAGGAAGGTGACCGAACCCCGGACAGCCAAGGAGGCTCTGGAGGGGGCCTCGAGGGAGGCGAAGCTCTACTTCGGGAACGGAGACGTTTACGCCGAGAAACTGCTCGATGCGCCGAGACACGTCGAGGTCCAGATACTTGGCGACGAAGGCGGAGTGGTCCATCTCTTCGAGAGAGAGTGCTCTCTGCAGAGGAGGTTCCAGAAGGTCGTGGAGGAGTCGCCCTCCCCCGCGCTCACCCGGGAGCGACGGACAGACCTCCTCCGAACAGCCAAGGCGATGGCGATGGCCACCGGGTACACCAACGCCGGGACCTTCGAGTTCCTCTACGAAGAATCGAAAGATCAATTTTACTTCCTCGAGATCAACAAGAGGCTGCAGGTCGAGCACCCCGTCACAGAAATGACCACCGGAGTGGATATCGTCGAGCAGCAGCTCAGGGTCGCGAGCGGCGACGGCCTCGGGATCGAGCAGGATGGAGTCGAACAGAGGGGCAACTCGATCGAGGCGCGAATCTACGCCGAGGACCCGAAGACCTTCATCCCCTCCCCGGGCAAGATTACGAAGCTCAGCATCCCCGACGGCGAGCACATCCGCGTAGACCATGCCCTTGAGGTCGGGACGAGCGTCTCCTTCTACTACGACCCGCTCATCGCGAAGCTGATCGCCTGGGGGAGTTCCCGTTCGGAGGCGATCTCTAGAGTTGAGGAGTCACTCTCCGCCTTTGTCATAGAGGGTGTGAAGACCTCGATCCCCCTGCAGAGGGTTATCTTCGACGACAAGGACTTCCTGGACGGGAGGTTCGATACCACGTATCTCGATTCCAAGCTACCAGAACTGCGGGCACAGATCAAGGACTGAGCCGTGCTGGAACGCTTAATACTGGAAACCGAGCTCAATTCGTCCCGTGGCAGGGGGTTCATCCGAAGGGAAGAAGCGAGCCCTAAGGAACTTCATAGAGGCGTTCAACACCGGGAACATGAAACTTCTTGACGGTGTCGTGACGGACTCGACCACGTACACCTTCCTCGGCACCACGAGGCTCGCGGGAGTCAACAACGCTCTCAAGACGATAGATGAACTCGGAAAGTCGGCTTTCCCGGAGGGGATAAAGTTCGACATCAAGCAGATAATAGTGGACGGAAGCTTCGGGTGCGTCCGCTGGGAGGACTTCGCGACGAAGAACGGCCGCAAGTATCACAACTACGGCGTTTTCTTCGTAGAGTTTGACGGAAACAGGATTCGGAGACTCTGGGAGTACATCGACTACGAACGGTTCAAGGCATTCTTCGACTACGACCTCGTGCAGCGGAAGGTGGGGGAGTCTGTCTTCGACTAGAGCCGCCGCAAGCTTTGCCATGGTTACCTAAGGTAACTACAAATAATCCCGAAGAAACACCCCAGCGGTTGAGGTTACCGGAGTACGCTTCGTGCGATTCACCCTTCGCCTGCGCCGCGGCTCCCATCATCGCGAGAAAATGGCTGCCTGTGGTCGTCTGCCATCTGCTCAACGGGCCGAAGAGGTTCAGCGAGCTCAAGCGGAACATTCCTTATGCGTCCGCGAAGGTGCTGACCGAGAACCTGAGGTTCATGGTCGAGGAGGGGATGATCCTGCGCGAGGTTAGGGGGGAGCACACCGTCGAGGTCTGGTATCACCTGACAGGCCGGGGGAAGGACCTCGGGACAGTCATCAAGGCCATGAATAGCTGGGGTGAAAAGTGGCTTCAGGTTCCGGTTGGTTCCGGAGCATCCGACGATAAAGAAACAGGCGCAAGGTCTAAGAAGGCGAACATCCCGCTCGCCACCCAGTGGTGATCGGGGTGGAGGTTGAAGTTCTAATCGCATCGTGCTGCACCCCTCTCGAGGTCAGGCAGAAGGTCGTCTCAGTCCTTGAAGGAATGAAAGGAGAGGTCCCCGACCTCGCCTGGAGGGTGATGGACGTAGCAGAGGAGCCGGAGCTCGCGGTCAAGTACAGGGTGCCGATCACCCCCGCAATATTCATCGATGGCAAGCTCGAATTCATCGGATACCCGAAGCAGGCGGCCCTCCAGGCCAAGATCAGGGAGAACCACCATAAGTAACAGTCGAGAACGCGGTCACAAAGTTTGTTGACCGGGCGAAGCTCATCAATAGGCTGATAGGCGTCAGCTTCCTCATCGGTGGCCTGGTTCTTTTCTTCTGGCTGTAGCTAACCTCGCATACGCTCCTTGACGCGAAATGGCATCGAGGAGGGCCATCTCGGGGCCGTGGCGAGCGGGCTCTTGCGCATCTAGGTTTCAGGGAGAGCTACGGTCTTCGCCTCACTCCTGCTTCTAAGCATCACGACTCCAAATCCCCACCCCGAGCAGTGCAAAGAGAACCGGGACAGTAAAGAACCTGATGAACTCAGGAGTCGAGATTCCCGAAGTTGGAACGAAGGTTTCCACTAGATATTGATAAAATGACGGGAACTTGAATAGAATAAGTAATGGAACAAGACTCTTGAAGAAGATGCCGAGAACGAAGCCGATGATTCCTCCGACGACTGCCCCAGTCCGGTCCGATCGTCTCTCCCCTCCCGCGGAGAGCCAACCATGACGATTCCAATTTTGCGCGAAACTGCTTGGTTGTCCAGTTACGCTGCGGTAACTTCCCATCTTAAATAAACCGCGTTCGGAATCAAAGACCCAATGGACTTGGGGGAGTACCAGGCGATTGGTTCGGAGCTGATGCAACTCCTGCGCCTCGAGAACCCTCCAGTGGCGATATCGTTCGTGGACACGCCTCCTCGGGGAGCGAAGAAGAACAAAGAGAGCGTTGCCGCCGGCTGCGTCTTCTGGATAAGAGGCTTCAAGGATACCTTCTATACGGACCAGAGGGACCACGCGAACTGCAACATCGGCAGCTTCACTCACGGTTTCTTGGCGCCAGAGAAGGTGTCGCTTGATGATTGTGTGGATATTGCCCTCTTCGACAAGACTGGCTACTTCCCCGCCTCGGAGTTTGGCGGAGTTCCGAGGATGAGCGAAGCTCCAAACTTCGTGGCGTACGGCCCGCTTCAAAAGATAGGTTTCGAACCGGACGTGGTGCTGATGGTCTGCAACCCCCAGCAGGCGATGCTCGTAGGGGAAGCCGCGAGTGCTCCGAGGCTGATGGGCGCGCCCACCTGTGCTGCGATACCGATGGCCTACAACGAGGGTCGGGTGGGAGTGAGCCTCGGTTGCATCACGAACAGGATCCGCACCGGGATCAAGCCGAGCGAGATGGTGGTGACCGTCCCCCGCGAAGAGCTCGCCGGCTTCACCGAGAAGCTGAGGAGGCGAGCGAAGGCCAACGACGAAGTCGCTCACGCCGTTACAGCGATGCTGAAGGCGAAGTAGCCCGACTAGGGCCCACGTGATCGGAATATCGCATCTCGCACAGTCCAGCAACATTGCTTAAATCAGACGACAATTTCATGGAATCCTAATGAAAGCGTATGTCCTGATGCAGGTCGAGCCGACCAAGATAGAAGAAGTAGCCGAGAAGATCCGCGGAAGAGGGGCTGGCGGAGGCAAGTGCACCTCGGTAGATATCGTCACCGGACCATATGACATCGTCTGCCTCTGCGAAGGCCCCGACCTCAAGGCGATCTCCACCTGCGTCCTGAAATGCTGCTGTGTCGCCGGCGTTCAGAGGACGACGACCTGTCCCGTCATGTGACAGGCAGTCGTTTCTCCTCTAAAATCTGAAAGGGGGCGGCTCAGTCACCGCAGTCGCAGGCTATGCGCTGAGTCATCGGCCGGTGGAAAGGTGCGGTGCAGTCCCTGTAGGGCAGCCCTGATCCACACGGACAGAGGTCTTCCTCGATGGTCTGCACACCGCATTCCGGGAGTCCCGCTATATGAACTAGTCCCACAGAAATCTTCTTCCTACCTCAGCGCGTCGTACGGCTCCATCCGGCTCGCGACCCTTGCGGGCCACCATGCCGCCAGTATGCCGGTGAAGACTGTCGCGGCCATCGCCGAGAGAAGGATGGCGAGTACCTCCTCCAGGGGTGGAGAGATGTATGATACGCCTATCTCGGCGATTATCCTCGCGTAGAAGAGACTGAAGAGCGCGTAAGCGCCGATTATCCCCAAGGCCCCTGCCGTTGCCGTCACGACTACCGACTGACTGAGGACCAGCCCCCGAATGAAAGAGCGGGTTGCGCCGATCGACCTCAGGAGTCCGAACTCCCTCTGGCGCTCTCTGACGGAGAGGGTCGTCATCGCGCTCACCAACAGGACCGAGCCAACCCAGACGAGCGTCCCCGAGATTCCGAACTGGTAGAGAAGCCCGGCGAAGCGCACATTGGCCGAGTGAGCAAGCGCGCTGAACGTGAAAGCCTGAACGTTGGGGTCTGCTGTCAGAATCTTCTGCACTTCCAGGTCGGGGTTGACGCCGTCGTCCAGCTTCACGAAAACGGCGCTGGCCTGCCCCAGTCGGAAGCTCAACGGTGCCATGAAATCGGGGTCTCCCTGGTTCGGATGAAGGCCCTGCCAGGTGAGCATCTTCACCGCGGTGTCCGTGGAGATGAAGACGACGTTGTCGAGGAAGGTGCCTGTGGGGGCGAGCCTGTACCTAGGAACGATCGTCGTGCCGTAGAAGCGACCTCCGTGGCTCGGTATCGTATCCCAAGGCGGGACCGAGGCTCCAAGAATCGTTCCGTCATTGGCGAGAGGCTGGGTGATGTTGGCGGGCAGCCAGCTCTTGAGCATGAAGTTGTTCTGAGGGTCTATCGCGATAATGTAATTGAAGCTGGTCACCCCAGTGTCTCCCCCCGCGAAGCCGAACATCGCGAGAAAAGTCTCGGGAGTGACCGCCTTCACGCCCTGGACGCCGCCGATGGTACCCACTGTTTCCGAGGGGAGGTAGCTTCCGCTGGGGGTGTAGAAGAGGGTGTAGAAGGGCTGCGAGGAGACGTTGGTGCCCTGCGGTAGAACGACGATGTCCGAACCCAGCCTGTTCCTTGCGAGTTCGATGCTGTAGTTGGCACCACCCACAAGGAGAGTCGTCAGGAAGAGAGCTCCCACCACTACAGCGACGGCCGTCCCCGATGACACCGTCCGAAAGCTCCTGCCTCGTATATCTCTCCTGATCAGCGTCGTTGTGCGCGGACGCTTGTTGTTTTCCTTCCCACCTGAAAGGTTCACTGTCACTCTCCCCTGGTTAGCGCTTCGTAGGGGTCCATGCGGCTCGCCCTGTAGGCAGGAAATGACGCCGCCACGGTCCCTATGAGCATTCCCAAACCCAGCGACCCCAGCATGAATTCGATTAGGTCTGTCGTCGTCGGCTGGATGAAAGATACGCTGTACGTCTGGCTGAGGAAGAACTCTGACACGGCGAGGACGAGTCCACCAACGACGAGGCCGAGCACGCTGCCGAGAAGTGAGACGATGCCCACTTCTCCCATCACGACCTTCGAGATTGAACCCTTTGTCGCCCCCAGCGACCGGAGGAGACCGAACTCGCGCTTTCTCTCGTTGATGCTCATGGACACGAGCGAGGCGACAAGGATTAGCACCGATGTGCCCAGCAGCCCGGAGAGGAAGAACTCGTAGGTCGCGATTCCCCTCGTTTCCAAGCTGACCTGCCTTGTGGCGATGGCCCCGTAGATCACCACGTAATCGCTGATTGTGCCGGATATCAGTCGACCGACCTCGTCTTCAGATGCGCCCTTTTGCAGCTTTATCAGCAACGCCGAAATCTGACCTGCCTTGAACCCCACCGACAACGAATTCTGTCCTGGACCCGCAAAGCCCATGGACGAAGTGGCGCCGCGGACTAGTCCGTACGCCGTCTGAATGGGGAAAAAGATAGTCTGGTCCATCGTAGAGGAGGTAGGCTCGAGCACCGCAGTCACCCTCAGCGTCAAGGAACCCCAGCCTACGTTGTCTCCGGGCCCGTAGCCGGTATCTGAGCCGACGATTGCCATCTTCGGTCCCAGACTCGTCTGGCCCTGCCCCCCGGCCTTCAGCCAGGGGAGGACCGTAAAGTCGGTGTTGGGGTCGAAACCGACCAGGGCGACAGAACGGCCTGAATTGTTGAGTGTGCCTACGAACAACTGCGGGGAGACGCCGGAGACACCGGGGATGGCCGAAATGCCACGCTCGAGCGTCCCGTTGTCGTCGATGTACCTCGGCCTGAGGTAGACCAGGTGCGCTGTCGTGTTGCTCGGCGTGATGAAGACGGGGTCCTTCCACTGAATGTAGATTATGAGGTTGGGGAGCGGCGAAGGTAGCAAGAGGATATCAGCCCCGAGCCTGGCCGACCCTAACTCCGTGCTGCGCCGAACTCCAATTTCAATGACCAGGGTGGAGAAGAGAAGTCCGACAACCACTGCAACCGCGATTATGATGATGGCTGTCCTTCCTCGTGTCGCACTGAGGTTTCTCGCTACCAGTGCGGAAGCGTTCAGCAAGTGTCACCCACCATTCTGAAGATACAAACCAAGTGCGCTCTGGCCACAAGGGCGGCTGGCTTATTTCACCATTACGAATCGAGGACTGCGTCATCCTGGGCAGCGAAAGTTTCCGACAGCAAGTCATCGGAGCATCGAAGAAGAACGCACTATAGATTTATATGCGAAGTGGACTTACCTTGAGGTAATGGCGTTAGACGACGCCGAATCGTCACCAGAAGCGGACGAAGTTTCTAAGAAGTCGTTAACCAACGCGTCTGGCGGCGGAATGCCTGCCGCGGACGTCACTCGCAGGTCTTTTGTAAAGGGCATAGTCGGCGGTGCAATCGTCGCTGGCATTGCCGGCGCCGCTGGTGGTTACCTCTTACGATCTCCGACCGTTTCGCCGACGACGGTCACCGAGACGACCACGGTCAACACGATTAGCTCGCAGACGAGCCCCAACGTTGGGAAGCAGCTGGTTGTCGGTTCAGCGTTCCCCGAGACCGGCCTGTTCGCAGGCGATGGCCTCTCCGGAATAAAGTCGAGCAAGATGGCGTTCGACGACTGGGTCGCAATATTCGGCTCTCTCCCGAACGGGGCGCCGAGTTACAAGTTCATCAATGTCGACGTCCCGGCCAAGAACACCCAGCAAGCGAGCGCGGCTATCCGACTGCTGTTCTCTCAGGACAATGTCGATTTCATCCTCACCGACTACGTCACAGTCGACGGCACGGAGGAGCCCGAGGCGGCGAAGTACGATCACTACTACATCAACCATGACATCTCCGGCTTCCACGAAAGCAATGTGCTGCTGAATGGGACGTGGGCAGGAACTTACCCTACTCAGAGCGACGTGACTTGGAGGAGCTTCAACGGCTTCCCTAGCTACGACGGAAAGGTCCCGGCGTACCCGACCCATCCCTACTGGAACGTGTTCATGGGGGTCATCCACGACGAGGACTACTCGAGAAATCTGTTTATGAACTATCAAGGCTGGATTGAGCACGGGAAGCATAAACCAATTAACAAGAAATATGCGACCATCGAGACTGCTGGTTCGTACGGTCAGAGGATTCTCCACACATTTAAGGTACTAATGGATAACGCCGGCTACAAGAACAGCTTTAAGCAGAACATCGACTTCGGCACAGTCGAATACGGGACGATGCTTGCCCAGCTAAAGCAGGACCCACCGGACATCATATTCAACACCGACTTCGCTCCTTCTGACGAGGCGGCCTTCCTGAAACAGTTCAACGAGGATCCGTTGCCATCACTCGTCTTCTGGCAGTACGGCCCGTCAATCCCTGACTTCATACCACTAGCGGGTCAGAGCGCGGTTGGTTCCCTCTTTCACGAATGCAGAGGTCTGCTCAGGAACGGGAGGGGATACGATTATGAGGCTCACTACTGGGCCAAATTCAACAGCGCGCCCGCACTGGCAGACTCAGCGCAGTCCCAGGACTTCGCCTGGAACAGCCTAACAGTTGGTGGAATGGCGGGCGGATTCGTCGGCGACCAAGCGAGGAGGATGTCTGCAATCCTTAACAGCAGTGTTGATACCAATCACGCAGATTATGTGACGGTAGGTCTAGGGGGACCTTGGTCGATGAGACCTGGTCAGCTCGTTAGAGTCTGGCCGTTTGAGAAATTCAACTTGGACCTTCCGATGGGAGGACCAGTCGTCACCTACCAAATTAAGAACAGGATTGGCGAAACCCCGCCGGTGGACGGCGATAGGACCATCAACAAACCATACACAAGGCCGGGCAACACCCCGACCCGCATCCTGATCGGCAGCGAAAGGGCGTCGAGCTACTGGTTCGACCCGGCCGTAATTGCCAAGACAGGCTTCCAGGAGACCGACCAAGTCTACTGGAGTCCACTGCAGCAGGCGGTAATGAAGGACGACCCGAAGGCCTTCTACACCAGTGGCCAGTTCGCCTGGTCCACCGACGGCATCCAACCGAACTACGCCGACGAGACCTTCGAGGAACCAGAATACTTCTCCAGAGTCAGCGCCGCAACCAGAGGCAACATCAAGCCGTAGAGATGCCCGTCCGCAACGCAGACTTTCAGATTCTACTATTCGGTCTAAAGTCTGCGAATCATTTTGAAATCCATTTCGAGCCCTCTACGAGTTAAATAGCGCGCTAGTACGAGCACGGGAAGCGCGCAATTGGCGATTCTCGAAAGCACGAACCTGAGCAAGAGCTTCGGTTCGCTGAGGGCGGTCATCAATCTGAGCTTCGGTGTCAAAGAGAAGGAGATTCTCGCGATAGTCGGGCCCAACGGGTCGGGGAAGACCACGCTATTCAACGTAATCTCGAAGGTCCTCAGGCCCAATCAGGGGACCGTCGTCTTCGACGGGCATAGAATCGACAAGCTACCTCCCCACAGAATCACGCACCTGGGTCTGGCCAGGACCTTCCAGGTGCCGTCTTTCTTCAAGTCGATGACAGTTGAAGAGCAGGTCCTCCTAGCCGCTCATTTCGGGGGGAAGAACTCGCACGATGCCACGACAACTGTCTCGGATAGTCTGGGGTTCGTCGGACTGGCAGACAAAGCCAAGTCTCCGACCGACCTACTCGACATATACGGCAAGAAGAGACTCATGATTGCTTCCGCCTTGGCGGTCAAGCCCAAACTTGTGATGCTCGACGAACCTCTAGCTGGGCTCAACAACCAGGAAGTCGCAGAGGAGCTCGGTATGATTACGAAGATAAGGGAGCAGGGGATAACTGTCATGATCATAGAGCACAACATAAGGGCCATCTTCGCCTGGGCCGACAGGGCCATAGTGATGCACAGAGGCGAGAAAATTGCAGAAGGCTCGCCTCCGGAGGTTTCGAAGGACGTCCAGGTGATAAAGGTCTACCTCGGAGAGGGATACTTCTAGGTGACTAGGCCGTGCTGGTTCTAGAGAACGTCCGCTCAGGGTACGGCCAGGTCGAGGTACTGAAGGGAGTGAGTTTTGAAATCAAGAAAGGAGAATACGCCGCCATAATAGGGGCAAACGGCCACGGGAAGACCACAATCCTCCGGACTGCATCCGGCCTCTTGCGGCCTTCGTCGGGGAAGGTCAAGTTTGACGGTGAAGATATCACAGGGATGCCCGCTTACAAGGTAGCCGAAAAGGGGCTGATTCACATTCCCGAGGGAGCGAGGCTCTTCCCGCAGATGACTGTTCAGGAAAATCTGGTCGCCGGCGCGTTCGCAAAATCTTCATGGCGCAACAAGGCCAAAAACCTAGCGCGCGTGTATCAGCTCTTCCCAAACATCGCCGAACGAAAGAACCAGCTCGCGCTAACGCTGAGTGGCGGCGAAAGACAGACGGTCGCGATCGCCAGGGGCCTCATGGCGGAAAACGTGAAACTCTTGATGATTGACGAGCCTTCGGCCGGTCTCGCCCCCATCTTGATCGACGAAGTCTACGAAAAAATAGGAGAGATCAGGAAGACGGGCGTCGGAGTGCTGGTCGTCGAACAGAGTCCGAAGAGGATAGCCGACTGCGATTGCATCTATCTAATAGAGAACGGAGAGGTGAGGATGCAGGGAAGCGCCAAAGAAGTGCTCGAAAGCAAAGAAGTGATGCAGGCTTATCTAGGAAGTTAGGGGGCCCGAATTCCATTGGTTGAGACCGCGCTGCTGCTCCCTCCACTTCTGAGCGCCATCATCCTGGGCTCTCTATACGCGCTGATGGCTATGGGCCTGACCCTCATCTACTCCACCATAAGAATACTGAACTTCGCGCACGGCGCATTCTTCATGGCTGGCGCCTACATAGTCTGGTGGCTCAATACCCCCGAGAGCGCTACAAGGCTCTTCGGGACTATGATACCCGTCTCTGGTCTTCAACTCCCCCTCTTCGTGGCCGTGATTCCGGCGGTCATCATAATCTTCGGGGCAGGAGTCGTCACGCAGAAAGCACTGATTCTGCCGCTGATTAGGAAGCCCAACACGCTGATCACGACCCTCGTAGCCACCCTGGCCTTGGCGACGATCCTCGAGAGCGTCGCAACGGTAATCTTCGGAGGAGGCAGGTTTTCGTACGCACAGGAGTTGGTAGTAGGAAACGTCCGCTTGGGCGAATTAATCGTCACCTACGTAGAGATAATTCAGTTCGCGGTTGCCATCGGAGTGCTGTTGGCTCTTTACCTCTTCCTCAAGAAGTCTCGAATAGGGATAGGGATGAGGGCCGTCGCCCAGGACCTCGACGCGGCAAGCCTCTGCGGCATAAACACTCAGACAGTCTACCTACTCACATTCGGAATCGGCGCGGCGCTCGCGGCGCTCGCGGGTTTCCTCTTGACCAACATAATATTCCTGTCTCCGTCTGTCGGAGCGACCCCGCTGACGATAGCTTTCATCGTCGTTGTCTTCGGCGGGATTGGCAGCGTGCCGGGCACAGTAATAGCCTCCTACGTTGTCGCTTTGGTCCAGCAGTACGTAACCCTCCTCCTGGACCCTTCGTGGGGCCTCTCCTTTGCGTTTATTCTGATGATAGCAGTCCTCATCATCAGACCAAGAGGACTCTTTGGCTTCAAGGAGACTTAGGCAGTTGCGTCTGAGGACTATCTTCCTGTTTGTCCTCCCGGTGGCAATCCTCAGTTTGTACCCCCGCGTGGCCGAACAAGGCTATCTGACGTACACCCTGATATTGATTTTGGCTTATTCGATAATCGGATTCTATTACAACATGCTCCTCGGCAACGTGGGGATCCCGTTCCTCGGCCCGATGGTTCCCTACGCTGTCGGAGGGTACACCGCCGGATACCTCGCCCTGAACGGGTACAACCCTCTAATTGGGATCGTCGTCGGCTCTTTCTTCGCCGCTGGGAGCGGATTTGCCTTCAGCCTCCTTTCCAACAGGGTCCGGGGGCTTTACATGGCGCTCTATTCGCTTGTCATCACCCTCTTTTTCCACCAGCTGATTGTGCGGTCTGACATCCCGGCAATCTTCCACATATTCGTGGGCGCGATTGGCCAGAACAATATACCGGACATCACGCTGGGCGGGTTCCGCTGGAGGCTCGGAGACGGGGTGGCCTACTACTACCTTGGAATCCTACTCTTCGTCGGTTCGGCCATATTCCTGAAGATTCTGCTCGATTCGAGGTTCGGTGTGGCTTTCAAAGCGGTGAGGGACGCAGAGGTGTACGCAGCTTCTCTCGGGATTGGCATCTTCAGGGTCAAGGTCATCGCCTTCTTGGTATCTAGCTTCTTCATCGGGCTGTCCGGCGGCTTCCTCACCATCTTCTACCAGGCGGTCGGACCAGATATCCTGGAGACGAGCAACATGCTTCTGTTCTTCTCCATGGTCGTCTTCGGAGGCCTAGGTACCTTCTTCGGTCCGGTAGTGGGAGCGTTCATCCTAGTCCCTCTGAACAACTATCTAACCCCCTACGGGGCGTGGAGACTCTTTGCGTGGGGGCTGGCCATCCTCTTTGTCGTCCTCGTCGCCCCCGAGGGAGCGGTGGGGAAGGCCGAACATCTTCTGAGGGGCCGAAGCATACGCGGGCTCATAGGTTCAGCTCGAGCTTGGACCCGTACGGCTTCAGGAACCTCGACTTCCTGAAGGCCTTCACCGTCTCTTCCGGCAGGTCTTTCGCGTCATTGAGGACCCTCGGCCCCTCGGAGGCGCCTGGCGGAATCTCGCCCGGGATAAGCGTCGCTCCGGCGTAACCCTTGAGCACCCTGTCGACCCTCACAAGCTGGCAGGCGGCCTCACTGGCTATCATGAAAGCACTGTCCTTGATTAGCAGGGGCTCGACGACTCCCATCTCGAAGGCGTCGCGGAGGCGCCTGGCAAATACATCGATTCCGGTCCACTTCAGCCCACGCGCGTGGGCCGCCTCCATCTCAAGCCTCGCGTCGATCGGGTCTAGCCCAGCGTTCCTGGCGAGAAGCTCGACGAGTCCATCGAGCGCCTCGGCGTACGCAATCACCGCCAGCTGAGTCTTGTCATCAAAGGTGAGGGCGAACTTCTTCAACCTGTGGGCCAGCTCCGCCTCGACGGCACCCGCTCCTCCGACGACTCTCGGCTCCTTTACGAGTGCACGGCAGGCCGCTAGCGCGGCGTCCAGCGCCCTCTCGGACTCACCCAGTCCCGACTCGACCTGCCCTCTGATGAGTATCGTGACAGACCTTGGGTTGGTGCAGCCGTCTATCACGAACAACTTTTCCTCTTCATGGAGCGGCTCGCCGCTCTTGACTTCCTTCTCGAGCCTCCTGGTGTCAAACCGTGGCACCTTCACCTCCTCTGCGAAACCCGCGTGCCCTAGGTCCTCCTCTTTCAGGTCGTCTAGCGAGCCCACCGCCTTTCCGCCACTAGCCTTCGCCAACCTTCCTATCCCTCCGGCGTCTGGAACCCTGTGGACGACCTGGATGCCCCGTTCCGCGAGCATGGACGCATGGAGCTCATCGCACCCCTTTGACATCACGACGAGGTCGGCCCCGGAGGCGGTTATCCTGTCGACGTCCTCTCTTACCATCTTCAGCCTAGCCTCTCTCATAGAGCCGATCCTGCCAGGCGCTACCTGCACCTTGACGGGCGTCTCTTCCTCCCAAAATCTCTTGAATTCAAGCCCGCAGCTGAGCAGAGCAATCCGGGGGTTCTCGATTCTCTTCGGCATTCCCGGATGCCTGAGACCGCTCTGGAAAGCGATTCCGCGAATCAGCCGGGTCTCGTCACTCGTTTTGCCGATCACCTTCAATACGCAGATGTCCCCGATGTCCAGTTGCGGCTTCCCTCCTCGCATCTCAGTGATGTGCTGGACGGCGAAGACCGCGAACTCGGCCAGCTTTGCAACCTGATAGCCTAAGAACTTCGTCCCTGCGGCTGTCCGCGCGACCCTCAACATGTCGTCGTGGTCGCGCCAGTCAACAGGCTTCGAAATCCTCCTCAATATGCTGCGAGTGTGCTTCATCGCCTCGCGGTAACCATGGATTATCACCGCGGGCCTGACCTTCAGAGCTAGCAGCTTCTTCGAGTTCTTCAGGAGTTCGCCGGCAAGGACAAGCGTGGTAATCACGCCGTCGCCCACAACAATCTGGGAGTACGCCATCTCGCGGAGGATCCAGGCGCCCGGATGGACCGCGCCCATCGAGGTGAGTATCGTCTTTCCGTCGCTCGTTATCTCATCTCTCATCGGGAAGGGCTGAAGGATGAGCTTCACCATCCCCCTTGGACCAAGAGAGGACCTGAAGTTGTCGATGAGCAGCTCCGCCCCGCGGGTGAGCGACGGTTGGGTGTACAGGCGGTCAGGTTCGTTCCCGAATGGCTTCTCTACTGTACCAAGCCACGGCAAATGGTTCCTTCACCTCCTCAGCGTATATATCACTTGCTGGGTCGCATTGTCAACTTCCGAGGTTCGACCAAAGCTTACGTCTGCGCTGGAGCGCTGCGGCCGTGGCAACCAAAATCAGGAGTATCGCAAGCACGGAAGCGATGACCACGGGTTCGGGAGTCGGTGGCGGGAGGCTTGACCCATGAGAGCTGGCGCTGCCAAGGTCGATCGAGAAATCTCCGCTTGAACAGCGGCCTCTCGTAACTGCGACGAAGACTTGATCGTACCTATCCGGCGAGACCACAATGACCGGCCTCGACAACGTGACCCTGTATGTCTTGGAGCTGTTCGAAAGACGAGTCACGACTGTGGCCTCGAAGCAGGACCTGTCTTGCGCCCGGAGGTTGACGGAGAGAGCCGCGTTCGAGGTCGGTTCCACCTTGACGTATTCTATGCCGTCCAGGCCCCTGACCTGCAGCGGGTCCCCGGCCGCGAACCCGTTAACCTCGCCCGTGAACCTCGCTACCGTCTCGTTGGTCCCGGTCCACTTCGCCGTGGCGCCGATTGGCGGAGGCTCTCGAAGGACGGCGGTCGCCCCGTCCCGGTCAGTGAAGTTGCCAGTGAGGATCGCGGTGGCGAACTCGTTCAGCACCTTCGTGAATGTCTTGTTGTAACCGAGGGCGCGCAGCTGGCTGACCACCACCCCGTCTGCGGTCGTCTCGCGGTTGGCGTTCGCCATTATCCTCTTTATTATTTCAGGGCCGCCGTAATGGTCGGAAAGGAAAACGAGGAAGAAGGCGTTGTCGTAGGTCCGCTCGTCGAAGGCTTTCTCGGTCGTCCCGTTGGGCCCGAGCCACGCCGAGATTACCCAGGGGTCCCATCTGGATTCGTTCCCTGCCACCGTATATCCCGCCCAGTTCGCAGAACCTTCGGCGAGCCAGCGCCCGAACGGGAGGCTGCCGTTGAACTGGGTGTACTGGATTGTGTGGAAGACCTCATGAGCAACCTCCCAGTTAGAGGTCGGGATGCCGCAGTCATTCGGGCATGGAGACCGGTACCTGTACTCAATCTGAAGGTGCTGCAGGCTCGTCGGCGTCAGGGGACACAGATTGCACAGCAGGAAATTGGTGAAGCCCCCCTTCACGAGGTCTAGATAGATCGGAATCGGGTTCCTTGCGGGAGGTGTAAATCCCTCATCGAGGACAAGCTTTGTGTACGCGGTCTCGGCCATCGTGCTGACGTTCCTGGCCCACTCGGGCCTCACGGAGAAACGCCCCGTGGTGTTATAGAAGACGGCGAAATGCGCGGTGGAGACGCTGTATTGAAAACACTGATCGAGCCAGTAGTCACAGTTGTCGGGCTGCGACCCCGAGGGCGCCCCCTGTGAAACCTGAAGGTTGACGGAGAGGATAAGAAGAATCGATGAAAAGGCCCATCGCTGTCTCTCCACCCTAGTCTCGAAATCCTTCTTCACAACTCTTGAGAACCCTCGGTCCTTACCTCGCTCCCTTCCTTATCGCTTCGTAGGCCTCCATTCGCCCTGAGATTCTGGCGGCGAGCAACGCCCCGATTCCGGCCGTGACCATCACGATCAGGACGGCCATCGCGACGTAGAGACCCGTCAGGCTCGGGGAGGGCGGCACGTACGGCATCTTGAACGCGAGGATGACTGAGTCGTAGACGACGGGAGAGTTGAAGGCAATCCAGACGGCGAGTATCGCCATCAAACCCGCGACGCTCGTCGTCAGCGCGCTCTGAGTGGCTACCATCTTCCGGACGAACCCCCGCGACCCCCCGAGGCTCCGAATCACCCCGATCTCTCCCCGCATTTCATTCGTGGCGAGGGAAGCCACTGTCGCTACGAGGGCCAGCGAGCCCACCCATACCAGGACCCCGGAGAGGGAGAATATCGATAACAACCCCGAATACTGTACAGCGGCCGCTTTCGCTATCGAATCGAGGGTGTAGGCCCTGACTCCGGAAACACGGGCACTGACCGCCGCCGCTCCGTCTGCCGGGTTCGCCCCATCTTTGAACTTGACGAAGACGGCGCTTATCTGTCCCTCCTGGAAGCTGAGAGCCTGCATTCCGTACCTGGTTGGGTCGTTTCCGGCCTTCTGCCACTGCAGCATCTTGTTCGCCGTCTCCATCGAGACAAAGATGACGTGGTCCAGGAACGTCCCCGTCCTGGGGAGAGTTGCTTGCCTCTGCAGCTGCACCCCGTAATACTGCCCCTGGGCTGGCAGCTGAGAGAATTCAGGGACCTCGCCTCCCGCGATTGCACCGTTTCCGCCGAGCGACTGGCTGACGTTCGTCGGGAGCCAGCTGTCCAGGACGAAGTTTCCCGTGGTGGCAGCACCCACTATGTACACAACGTCTAGCCCGCCGCATCCCCCGGACGGGAAGAAGTAAGTAACGAGCAGCTGAGGCGTTGTCTGCTTCACCCCGGAGATGGATGCAACCTGCTGCGTCACATTTCCTTCGAGGTACGGGGGAATCGAGAATGATAGAGTACCTGAGGCGGCTGCCGAGCTCCCCGTGTAGGTCAACGTATAGAAGGGCTGGGCGGAGAGGGAGGTCTGACTGGGAACCACCAGCACGTCCGCCCCGAGCTTGTCCTTGGTCGAAGAGATGCTGTAGGCCGCCCCGTTTGTCAGGAGCATCGACGAGAGGAGTATCCCCACGAGGACGGCTATCGCAGCACCTGAAGACGCGGTCCTGAGCGCCCTTCTGCGAACTTCCCGCCTGACGAGCGAGTATAGCCTCGGGGACCTCGGGTCGTGGTCTCGCAAATCGTGCCAGGAGACGATCAGGATCAGATATAGCCCCACTGTGACCGCGAGGACACCCGATCCAACCTGAGCGTACGCTATCAGGTGGTCCGTCGGGGCAAAAGCGGCGATAAGACCGATTCCTCCGACCAGAGCCGCGAACCCTCCCAGTAGTGGTGCGGCTCTGAGGGTCATTTTCACTGCCCCGCCGATTTGCTGAGGACTCCGTTGTCCATCGTTCGCACCCGCGTTGCATAGTTTACCAGCTCTAGGTTGTGTGTGACCATCACCAGGGTTCTCGGTCCCTCTTCATGGACCTTCTCTATAAGGCGCATTATCTCCAGCTCCGTAGCCTTATCGAGGTCGCTCGTTGGCTCGTCAGCCAGCACTATCTCCGGCCCGTTCATCAGAGCCCTTGCAAGAGCGACCCTCTTCTGCTGCCCCACAGAGAGCTGGGAAGGGTAGGCGTGAGCCTTCTCTGAGAGTCCAACCATCTCAAGCAGGGCAAGCGCTTTCTCTCCGACCTTATCAACGCCCCTTGAGAACATCGTGGGGAGCTTCACATTGTCAAGGACCGTCAGGGTCGGGAGAAGGCTCGGTATCTGGAATACGAACCCGATCTTCTCGGCCCGAAACCTCGACTGCTCGGAGTCGCTCATGCTCCAGAGGTCTACCCCGTCGACGTGAACTGAGCCCGCGGTCGGCTTTGTCAACCCTCCGATCAGGCTCAGCAATGTGGTCTTGCCGGAGCCCGACCTGCCAATTATCATCGCGAACTCCCCCTCTTCTACGGTCAGGTCGACCTTGTCCACCGCCTTCACGAGAACGTCTCCGCTTAGCCTATAGTGCTTCGAAAGGCCTCTCAGCTCGATCATTTACTCCCCCTTTCTTATCGCTTCGTACGGGTCGCGCTTCGTCACTCTGTAGGCGGGTATTACCGAGGCGACGCTTCCCGTTATGATGCCTATGGCAACGGACCTCACAATCAAACTCAACGAGTCCGAGAAATCAGGACTCATGAGAGAAGTATTAAACGTGGCTACGAGAAACCTTTTCCCGAAAGTAACAACCACCTCTCCCAAGACCAGGCCGAGCGCGCTACCGACCGAGGCCACCAGTCCCGCCTCCTTGAGCACGTTGACGAAGACGAAACGCCTTGTCGCACCAAGTGATCGCATCACACCGAGCTGGCGGCCGCGCTCATTCGTTGTCATCGAGAAGACAAGAGCAACCAACAGGAATACGGATGCCGCCATTATTACTTCCGCGAGAAGTTCGTAAGAGGCGATCCCAGTCGTATCGACGATCACCCGGGAAACCAATCCAGACGCCTCGACGACCCTAAAGGAACCCAGCTCGTTCTTGACCTCCGACTCCACCACGCTCAGAGAGGCGCCACGGGCAAGCTTCACCATGACGGCTGAGACTTCTCCGCCCTTGGCGCTGTTCAGACTGCCGTTGAGCGGAGGCAGGGTATACGCGGCCTGAATGGGAAAGAGGACTGTCTGGTCCAGCGAAGTGTTCGTAGGGTGCAGGACGGCCACTACCTTCAACCCGAGACCGTCATAGCACACCTCGTTCCCCACGGAGAGATTTGTGTCCGGGCCCGCTACAGCCTCGTCCCTCTGAAGCCCCGTCAACGTATCATTCAGCCAGGCTCGAACAACGAAGTCCGTCCCCGGGTCGAAGGCTACCAGTCTG
>Ga0209157_1001274_pt1 | contig 21181 bp, 21 predicted proteins | sample GraSoiAngelo_135_FD_185892 | JGI IMG/M metagenome (GOLD analysis project Ga0209157, IMG submission 185892) | Grasslands soil microbial communities from the Angelo Coastal Reserve, California, USA - 14_0929_05_40cm (SPAdes) (version 2) | ecosystem: Environmental > Terrestrial > Soil > Grasslands ...
CCGTCGAGGACCGGCCGATCATCACGGGCGAGGAGCTTGAGAAGGCGACGGCGCGCCGCGACCAGGTGACCAACCAGTCGGTGGTGGACTTCGTGCTGTCGCGCAGCGGCGGACGGAAGTTCGAGCGTGAGACCGGCCGTCACGTAGGCCACTACATGGCCATCATCCTCGACGACCGCGTGCAGGGCCAGCCGCCGGTCATCAAGAGTCAGATCGGGCAGCGCGGCCTGATCGAGCTCGGCTCGAAGCCGCTGCAGGAGGCGCAGGACCTCGCACTCGTGCTGCGCGCCGGCGCCCTCCCCGCGCCGCTCGCCATCGTCGAGGAGCGCACCATCGGCCCCTCGCTCGGCCAGGACTCGATCAAGGACGGGATCCGCGCCGGCATCGTCGGCGTCGTGCTCGTCGTGCTGATCATGGTGGTCTACTACCGCCTGTCGGGAGTGCTCGCGGTGGCGGCGCTCACGCTGTACGTGCTCTTCACGCTGGCCTGGCTCGCGGGGTTCGGGTTTACGCTCACGCTGCCCGGCCTGGCGGGGCTCGTGCTCTCCGTCGGCATCGCCGTGGACGCGAACGTGCTCATCTTCGAGCGTATCCGCGAAGAGCTGCAGCACGGCAAGCTGGTGCGCACCGCCGTGGACGAAGGGTTCAAGCACGCGATGAGTGCCATCATCGATTCGAACGTCTCGACCGCGCTCACGGCCTTCATCCTGTATCTGGTGGGCACGGGCCCGGTGCAGGGCTTCGCCATCACCCTGATCATCGGTATCGCCGCGTCGATGGTGACCGCCATTTTCGTGGTGCGAACCTTCTACATGATCTGGCTGCAGCGCCGGCCGGACATGGCCACCCTGAGCGTTTGAGATGATCCGCCTTTTCGCCCACGCCAACTACGACTTCATCAAGTGGCGCCGCTGGGCCATCGGCCTCACCCTGGCCTTCATCATTCCCGGGTACGCGCTGTTCTTCGTCCGTGGGCTGAATTACTCGATCGAGTTCACGGGCGGGACGCTGATCCAGGTCACGACGACGGACTCGGTCGGCACCGGCAAGATTCGCAGCGCGCTCGATGCCGCCGGCATCCGCGACGCCGAGATCCAGCAGTTCGGCGCGCCCAACGAATATGTCGTCCGGGCGCGGCTGGGCGCCGCGGGAGTGGTGGCCGAGGGGACCGCACAGGCCACCGCGGAGGCGGTGGACTCGGCGCTGGCGCACGGCCTGGGCCCGAACCAGTACAAGATCGTCCGCACCGAGGCGGTCGGCCCCAAGGTCGGACAAGAGCTCCAGGCCAAGGCGTTCCTTGCCATCCTGTTCTCGTTCGTCGTCACGCTGATCTATCTCGCGATCCGGTTCGAGTGGCGGTTCGGGCTCGCCGCGGTGCTGGCGACGTTCCACGATATCCTCAGCACGATCGCGTTCATCCACTACCTCAACCTCGAGGTGAGCCTGGTGGTGGTGGGTGCGGTGTTGACGATGGTAGGCTACTCGCTCAACGACACGATCATCATCTTCGACCGGGTGCGCGAGAATCTGCGCAAGTACCGGCGCCAGAACCTGTACGAGATCCTCAACCTCTCGATCAACGAGACGCTGCCGCGCTCGGTGCTCACCCACGGGACGACGATGGCTACGACCGTCGCGCTGGTGCTGCTGGCAGGTGAGGTGCTGCGCCCCTTCGCGCTCGTCATGACGTTCGCCATCTTCACGGGGACGTTCTCCTCGATCTACATCGCCGCGCCGCTCCTGATGTACATCGAAAAGCGCTGGCCGGGCCAGGACGCGCGCGGCGCGCGGGCGTTCCGGCCGGTGGGGACGGCGGCGCCGGAACCGCGGGCTCCCCAGCCGCAGCCCACCCGGTAGGGGCGCGCCAATGGCGCGCCCCTACTTGGTCGACGCCCACTGCCATTTGGGCGATGGGGCGTTCGATCCGGATCGGGCGGCGGTGCTGGAGCGGGCGCGGCACGCCGGCGTCGGGCACGTCGTGGTGATCGGCACGACGCCCGAGGATAGCGAGCGCGCCGCGGCCCTCGCCCGGAGATACCCCGGCCTGTCGGCTACCGCGGGCCTCCACCCCCACGAGGCGGCGGCGTGGTCGCCGGAAGCGGCGGCCCGCCTGAGGGCGTTGCTCGCCCTACCCGAAGTGGTGGCTGTCGGTGAGACCGGCCTCGATTACCATTACGATCACTCACCGCGCGACGTACAACGCCGGGCATTCGCGGCCCAGCTCGCGCTCGCGGCGGAGCTCGGTAAACCGGTCGTTGTGCACGCGCGCGAGGCGGACGACGACGTGGCGGCGATGCTTGCGGGCATCGGGACGATCGTCGTGTTGCACTCGTTCAGCTCGGGCCCGAAGGTGTTCGAAGCGGGGATGTCCATCGGCGCGTATTTTTCCTTCTCGGGCATGATCACGTTCAGGAACTGGAACCCCACGGTCCGACTGTCCGACTGTCCGGCAGACCGGCTCTTGGTTGAGACGGACGCACCCTACCTCGCCCCCGTGCCGCATCGCGGCAGGCGGAACGAGCCGGGGTTCGCGCGCGAGGTGGCCGAGGCACTCGCCCGGGCCCGCGGGGAGCCGCTCGAGGCGGTCGGACCGCGCACGACGGAGAACGCGCGGCGGCTGTTCGGACCGCGGCTTGGATCCACGCTCTAGCCCGAGAGGCCCCGTGACCACTACGGCCAAGGTCCCCACCGACATCGCGATCGCCCAGGCCGCGAAGCTCCGTCCGGTCGCCGAGATTGCCACCGAGCTCGGGCTCGCCGACGACGAGATCGAGCTGTACGGAAAGTACAAGGCGAAGATCCGGCTCCAGGCCTTGGCGCGCCGCAAGCCGACAGGCCGGCTGGTGCTCGTCACCGGGATCAACCCGACGCCCGCCGGCGAGGGGAAGTCCACGGTCACGGTCGGCGTGACCCAGGCCCTCCGGAAGCTCGGCAAGAACGCCGCGCTCTGCATCCGCGAGCCGTCGCTCGGCCCCGTGTTCGGCGTGAAGGGGGGGGCGTGCGGCGGCGGGTACGCCCAGGTCGTGCCGATGGAGGACATCAACCTCCACTTCACCGGTGACTTTCACGCGATCGCGAGCGCGCACAATCTCCTCTCGGCGATGCTGGACGCCCACTTGCACCACGGCAACGCGCTCCGGCTCGACACCCGCCGCGTCACCTGGCCGCGCACGATCGACATGAACGATCGCGCGCTGCGCAGCATCATCATCGGGCTCGGGGGCATGAACGGGGGCCCCACCCGGGAAGATCGCTTCGTGATCATTCCGGGCTCGGAGATCATGGCCATCCTGGCGCTCGCCACGGGGCTGGAGGACCTGGAGCGGCGGCTTGCGCGCATCATCGTCGGACTCACCGCCGACAAGGCGCCCGTTCGGGCGAGCGACTTGAAGGCGTACGGTGCGATGACCCTGCTTCTGAAGGACGCGGTCAATCCCAACCTCGTCCAGACGCTCGAGGGCGGGCCGGCGTTCATTCACTGCGGCCCGTTCGGCAACATCGCCCACGGCTGCAACTCCATCGTCGCGACGAAGCTCGCGCTCAGCCTGTGCGACGTCGTGCTCTCCGAGGCCGGGTTCGGCGCGGATTTGGGCGCGGAAAAGTTCTTCGACATCAAATGTCGAGCCGGAGGATTGAATCCCGAAGCGGCCATCGTCGTGGCCACGGTGCGGGCGCTCAAGATGCACGGTGGGGTGCCGAAGGACCGCCTCGGCGCGGCTGACCCTGCTGCGGTGGAGCGGGGTGCTGCTAACCTCCGTCGCCATATCCGCAACGTCAAGAAGTTCGGCGTGCCGGTGGTCGTGGCACTGAACCGGTTCCTCACCGACACCGCTGCTGAGCTCGACGCGGTGGGCGAGGTGTGCGGGGCGGAGGGCGTGGGCGTCGAGTTGTGCGAGGTGTGGGAAAAGGGGGGGGAGGGCGGCATCGGCATCGCCGCGGCCGTGCTCAAGCTCCTGGACGGCAAGGGCGCCAAGTTCAAGCCGCTGTACGACGAGAAACGGCCGGTTCGCGAGAAGATCGAGACCATCGCCAAGGAGATCTACGGCGCGGGCGGGGTCGCCTTCGCGCCGGCAGCTGAGCGCGCGCTGGAGCAGCTTCCGGCGCTGGGGTTGGGCGAGACGCCCGTGTGCATGGCGAAGACGCAATACTCGTTCAGCGACGATCCTGCAAAGCTCGGTGCGCCCACGGGCTTCACCCTGCAGGTGCGGGACATTCTCCCCTCCGCTGGCGCCGGATTCGTCGTGGCGCTTGCAGGGGACATCATGACGATGCCGGGGTTGTCCAAGTCGCCCGCCGCAGAACGGATCCGGGCGCATCCGGACGGGACGATCGAGGGGCTCTTCTAATGAAGCCAAAAGGACTGGGGATCGTGACCACGCAGGCGGCGCCGCAGGCGATCGGCCCCTACAGCCAGGCGGTCGTCGTCGACGCGACGGTCTACACCGCGGGGCAGATCGCCCTGGACCCGCAGACCGGCGAGGTGGTGGGGAAGACCGCCGCCGAGCAGACCGAGCGCGTCTTAAAGAACCTCGCGGCGGTGCTCGAAGCCGCGGGCTCGGGACTCGCTATGGTCGTGAAGACCACGGTCTACCTCGCGGACATGGCCGATTTTCCTGCGATGAACGAGGTGTACGCCAAGCACTTCGGGAGCCACAAGCCCGCGCGCTCGACCGTGCAGGCGGCGGGCTTGCCGAAAGGGGTGCGCGTCGAGATCGACGCGATCGCGAGGATAAGCTAGCGCGGGGGCGGATCGGGCCTGGTGGTCCGACTGGTCTTCAAAACCAGCTGGGGTCCGTTAGGACCTTGGTAGGTTCGATTCCTACACGCTCCCGCCAGGGCCCTCCTGTGATCTTCATCCCCGGCTTGGGAAACACCGTCCATGTGTACGCGGGTTTCGCCGGCCGGTTCACCGCTCGCCACCCGGTGGTCGCGGTCACGACGTGGGGGTTCGGGGCGTCTTTGCCTAACGATCGAGGTGCTCCCCTCGACACTATCCGGAGCCGGACAGCGCCCGCTACGACCTGCCGTATTGGAATCGCCTGAGCGGATCGGCTCGGGTCTCGGCCGACAGTCTCCGGACCTGGTTGGTCCGGAGCACTCGAGCGAATATCGCTTCAGTGCGCTCACTGATGCGGCGTCTCGAGGTCGTCCTGATCCCCAGGTCGGGCCATTTGGTCTTCCTCCTCACACCCGAGGAGACTGAGGCGGCGATGCGCCGCTTTCTCGACCGACCATGATTGGAGTCACGCTGTAGCAGGCTCTAGGCCAACAAAAAAGATGCCGCGTCGGCGTGGGGCGCGCCCAGCCCGGACAAGTTACCCTGGGCCGTGTGCCCTGAGTCACGTTTCGGGGACCCCGAGGGCGGTTAGCTTGGGTGCCGCAGCATCCCCGACCAGCCTCACCTCAGCAGATGGAGCACAGGGAACCATGTCAGGAATGCAGTGGGGTCGCCTCCAGGTGGACGTGAACTGCCGGCTCCGCCGCGGTGCCTGGTACCGCGTCACGGAGCTGGCATCGCTCAAAGCCGTCCTCGACGTCAACCGCCAGTTGCTCGCCGTCCCGCACTTTCTCCTCGAAGTCGTCTCCGCGCCACCCCGGCGCTGGACCGTGGTGCCGCGCCCGCGGAACGCTCGTGTGCTCCCGCAGAAATGGGGCGCGGCGTATGCCGTCTGTCCCAGCTGCCGCGAGCGCGCGGAGCTGCGCGGGCGTCCCCAGAAGATGGACTGCCGGCGCTGCCACGGGCGGTTTGAGATCGCGTGGGACGAGGCGTATCTCGTGGACTGACTGGGGGCTGGCCCTTGACGGAACAGGCGCCCTGTCCCACCCTAGGAGCGGGATTCGATTCCGGAGAGCGCGATGACCGAGCAACAGTGGGGGCGCGTGCGGATCGACGCCGAATGCCCGCTGCGGCGCGGCGCCTGGTACCGCGTGACGCGTCTGACGTCCAATGAAGCCGTCGTCGACGTCAATCACAACGGCGTGAGTGTCCCCCGCTCGTCCCTGCAAATCCTGTCGCGACCGTATCAGCACTGGACCGTCGTGCCACGGCCCCGCAACGCGGGGCGGCTGCCCGCGAGCTGGGGGGCGCGGTACGTCGTCTGCCCGAATTGCTGCGAGCGAGCGCCGCTCGGCAGGCCGGCGGCGACCATGCGCTGCCTGCGTTGCAATGGCGTGTTTGAGATCGGCTGGGGGGACGAGCCGTTCTGACGGGCCGGGATGCCCGATCCCGCGAGCGCCATAGCGTCTATCTTGCAGCTGTCTGATCCACGCCCAGATCATCCTCAACCCCGCCGCGGGCGGCGGCGCTGGCGCTCGGGCGCTCGACGCCGTGGCGCGCGAGTTCCGGCGCCAGGGCTGGGCCGTGGACGTCGTCCGGACGGAGGCCCCAGGCCACGGCACCGAGCTCGCGGCGCGGGCCGCCCGTGACGGCGTCGCTCGGGTCGTGGCCGTGGGCGGCGACGGCACGGTCCACGACGTGGCGAACGGGCTGCTCCGGCACGAAGCCGATGTCACGCTCGGCGTCGTTCCGATCGGCACGGGAAACGACTTCGCGAAGCTCGCCGGCGTCTACCGCCACAGCGCCGTGCGCGCGGTCCAGCGGCTCGTGACCGCGGAGGTGCGACGCTTCGACGTCGGGCAGGTACTGGGCGAGTGGTTCGTGAACAGCATGGGGCTCGGCTTCGGCCCCGCGGTGGTCCGCGTCCGCAACGGCATGCCCGGCCTCACCGGCTTCCTCTCGTACCTTGTTCCCGTGTACCGCGCGTTCGCTACGTTTCGGGCGCCGCGTCTCGACGTGCGCTCGTCCGGGTTCGCGGCGACGGGGTACATGATGATGGTGGAGGTGTGCAACGGCACCACCGCCGGCGGCAACTATCGGTTTGCTCCCGACGCCGACCCGTCGGACGGCCAGTTCGACGTTTGCCTCGTCCGCCGCGTGTCGCTGCCGCGGTTCCTCATCGCCGTGCCACGCGTGATGCGTGGCACTCACACCCGCATGCGCGAGGTGACCATGTTCCGGACGACGGAGCTGACGATCCGCTGCCCAGAGCAGCCGCTGCTGCTACACCTCGACGGCGAGCTCCGCGACCCGGGAGTGCACCACTGCACCGTGCGGCTGGCGGCGCGGCGATTGAACGTGTTGGTGGCGCGATGAGTCGGACAGTCGGACAGTCGGACGGTCGGACGGTATGGTGCGGCATCGCGCTGGTCGCGTTGCTGTCCGTCGGTCCGACTGTCCGGCTGTCCGGCCAGGGCGACACCACGCGCACCCCTGTCGTCACCACCGGGGCGACCGTCGTTGCGTCCGACACGACCCGCCGAATCGGGCCGATGGGCGCTTTCTGGCGCTCGCTCCTCTTCCCCGGCTGGGGACAGGCGAAGACCGGCCGGCCCGTGACCGGCGGGCTGTTCGTCGCCTGGGAGGGCGTCGCGGCCATGATGACGCTGAAGGCGCAACAGGAGACGCATTATCTCAAGGAATCGGGCTCGGACAACCTCGGCGCCAAACGCCAGGAGGTGCAGGACTGGCTCGTGCTCTGGATCTTTAACCATCTCTTCTCCGGGGCCGAAGCGTACGTGTCGGCGCACCTGCAGGACTTCCCCCGGGAGCTGAAAGTCCGCGTCATCCCGAACGGCGTCGGGATCAGTGTACCGGTGCCCTAGTCCGTGAACCCGGCCCCGCTCGGCGTGTTCGACTCCGGCATCGGAGGGCTCACGGTTGCGCGCGCGCTGTTCGAGCGCCTCCCGCGGGAAGCGGTGATCTACTTCGGCGACACGGCGCGCGTTCCCTATGGTCCGAAGTCGCCGGACACGGTGCGTCGCTACGCGGCGGAGATCCTCGCCTATCTGCTGCGGCGCGGTGTGAAGGCGCTGGTCGTGGCGTGCAACACGATCACGGCGCAGGCGCTCGAGTACTTGAGAGAGCGCTCGCCCGTGCCGCTGGTCGGCGTCATCGAGCCGGGCGCGCGCGCGGCCGTGCAGGCGACCAAGACGGGCAAGATCGGCGTGATCGGGACGGCGGGCACGATCGCGAGCGGCGCATACGAGCGGGCCATCACCGCGGCCCGCCCGGACGCAACCGTGTACGCGCGCGCCTGCCCGCTGTTCGTGCCGCTGGTGGAAGAAGGCTGGTTCGATCACCCGGCGACCGAGCTGATCGCCCGCGAGTACCTGAAGCCGCTCCAGCGAGCCGCCGTGGAGTCGTTGGTGCTCGGCTGCACCCATTACCCGCTCCTCAAACCCCTGCTCGCGCGGGTCATGGGGCCGGGCGTGACGCTGGTGGATTCAGCGGAGGAGACCGCGCGGGTGGTGGCGCAAGAGCTGGAGGCACGCGGCCTGCTCGCGGGGGACGGAAGCCATGAGCACGTCTTCGTCGTGTCGGACGACGAGCCGCATTTTCGGAAGGTGGGGGCGCGGTTTTTGGGCGAGAAGCTGAAGAAAGTGGAGGTGGTTCCGCTGGGCTGAGAGACGTCGAGTTTGAGACGTATCACGAACTACGTCGTGGGTGATACGTTTCACGTGATACGTCTTACGTGATACGTCTCGCGTGATACGTTTTGAGTTTTACGTGATACGTCAAGCGTGAAACGTCCTTAGCTCGACGTCGTTTGCCGTGACGACCGCATATCGCCCCCCGTCGAGAAACGCCCCCGGATTGAGATAGGCGCGCCCGTTCCCGAGCTCGTCGAGCGCCGGGCGGTGCGTGTGCGCGAGGATCACGAGCCCGAGGTCGGAGCGGCGGGTGAGCAGCTCCTGCGCGTACTGTGCCTGGGCGCGCGCGGCGCGGTCGAGCACCGCGGGGTCGCGCGTGTTGTCGGCGAGCGTGCCCGACAGCTTGTGCGCGATCCAAAAGCCCACGTCCGGGTGGAGCGCGCGGAACACCCGGACGGTGACGGGATGGCGGGTGACGCGGTGCATCAGCCTCGCGCTCCAGTGCTGCTCGGTCAGGCCGTCGCCGTGCGCCACGAAGGCGCGCCGCCCCGCCACATCGATCTCCGCCTCACCGGCGTAAAACCCGATCCCCAGATCATGGATGAGGAAATCGCCGCCCCAGCGATCGTGATTGCCGCCCACGAAGGTGATGGGGATGCCCTGCGCGCGTAGTGCCTGCAGCTTCGCGACCGTACTGAAATGGCGTCGCGGGATCACGGCCCGGTACTCGAACCAGAAGTCGAACAGGTCTCCGTTGATGAGCAACGCCTGGCCCAGATCGGGGACGGCCGCGAGAAAGCGGTGGAAGGCGGACTCGATCGCGGCGGGGACCTGTCCCAGATGGGCGTCGGCGACGACGAGCACACGGGAGGGCACGGCCCCCAAGCTAGGAGCGGCCCCGGAGCGCCGCAAGCCAGGATGCTGTATTTTGCGCGGCGTGATCAGCACGATTACGCTGCGCGTCAACTATTCCGAAACCGATCAGATGGGCGTGGTCTATCACGCCAATTATCTGATCTGGTTCGACCGCGCACGTACCGAGCTGATGCGCGAGACTGGCGTCACCTACAAAGAGCTGGAGCAGCAGGGCGTCTACCTCGCCGTTTCGGAGGTGAGGGTCCGCTACCGCGCCGCGGCGCGTTACGACGACTTGGTGCGCGTGCGCTGCTGGGTGCGCGAGCTCGCGTCGCGGCGTGTGACCTTCGGGTATGCCGTGGAGCGCGCCGCGACGGCCGAGCTGCTCGCCACGGGCGAGACGGCACTCGTGTCGCTCACGCACCAGCACACTGTCACGCGGATCCCCGACGATGTCTTCGAGCTGCTCAAGCCGGTGCCTGATCCGGTCCGCGTGTAGCGCCGGGCTGGTGCTCCTGCTGGCGGCTGCGGCGCCGTGGCGGCGTGCGGTCGCGCAGCAGCAGGATGAGGCGCTGGTGGGCGAGCTCGCCCGCCTGCTCGCCGCCGCCGACGCGCGCGCTTTCGACGCGCCGTTGTTCCGCGAGGCCCTGCATGCTCCCGACGCCGTCGTGCGGCGACAGGCGGCCCTCGGCCTCGGCCGGATCGGTGACCTCGCCGGGACCGATCTGCTGGTCGAGTCGCTGTCGGACTCGGACCAGACCGTCCGAGCCGCGGCGGCGTTCGGGCTGGGGCTGCTCAAGGACGCGCGGGCGGTCGAGCCGCTGCTGGCGCTGGTGCGCGCGGTGCCGGCCGGGGAGCAGGGCCCGCCCCAGGCCGAAGCCGTAACCGCCATCGCGAAGATCGGCGACGACCCGGGCGCCGACGCGCTCCGCAGTATTCTGGGCACCGGCTCGACGGCAGGCGTGCCGACGTCGCTCGCTCAGAGCACGGCGCTGCTCGAGGCGTGGCGCCTCGGGACGCGCGCCCCCGTGCCGTCGCTGCTCGGATTCGCCGACGACCCGGACCTTAACGCGCGGTGGCACGCCCTGTATGCGCTCGCACGGTTGCGCGGGGCGCGGGGCGTGCCGGCCCTCCTCCGGGCGCTCGACGACAGCAGCGCCCTCGTACGCGCCGTCGCCGTCCGGGGGGTGAGCAGAGCGCTCGTCGACAGTGCCCGGCTCGATCCGCAGACCGTCGTGGGACGTTTGCGGCCGCTGTTCGCCGACCGCGACCCGCAGGTACGGATCAACGCCCTGCGCGCGCTCGCCACGTTTCGCGACACTGCGCTGTCTCGTCTCGCCGCCCCGCTCGCCGGCGACGGGGACGTGAACGTGGCCGTCCAGGCCGAGACGACGCTCGGCGTGCTGGGTGGAAGCGCTGCCGTGGAGGCGCTCACCGGGCGGCTCGCCACCGCCGTGTTCGCGTTGCGGCGGCAGGCCCTGATCGCGCTCGCCCAGACGGACAGCGCCGCCGGGGCCACGGCGGCCGCGGCGCTCACCGGCGACGCCGACTGGCGCTGGCGCAGCGTCGCCGCAGAGGCGTTCGGCGCAGCGCACGACCGCCCCCGGCTCGAGGCCCAACTCGCCGATCGCGACGGGCGGGTCGTCGCACAAGCGCTCCAGGCGCTCGCCCGCATCGTGCTGGGCGACACCACCCTCGGCCCTCGCGCACGGGAGCTGCTCGCCCACGCGGACCCCGCGGTGCGGAGCGTCGCGGCCGATGTCCTGGCGCGCCATCCTGCCACGGCCGACGTGGATCGCTTGGTCCAGGCCTACAACCGGGCGGCCGCCGACCCCTTCAACGACGCCCGCCTCTCGGCCGTGACCGCGCTCGGAGCGATCGCGCGCGCGAGCACCGAAGGACGACTCGCCGTCGCCGGGCGGTTCCTCGCGGCGGTGCCCCGCGCCGACGACTACCTCGTGCGCCGGCTCGCTGCCGAACGGCTTCCCGACGCCGCCGAACGGTGGGGGGCCGCGGCGCCCATCACCACCGGCCGCGGCGCGGAGGCGTACCGGGACGCCGTGCGTCGTTACCTGCTGGCGGCGCTCCGGGGCCAGCCCCCACGGGTGACGATCGAGACCGACCGCGGGACGATGGCGGTGGAGCTCTACGCGACCGAGGCCCCGCTCACAGTCGCCGCCTTTCTCTCCCTGGTTGACCGGCGCTACTTTGACGGCTCCCGCTGGCACCGGGTCGTGCCCAACTTCGTGGCGCAGGACGGCGACCCACGCGGGGACGGCTGGGGGGGTCCGGGTTTCGTACTGCGGGACGAGGTGAATCCCATCCGTTACGACGCGGGTACCATGGGGATGGCGCTTTCCGGGCCGGACACGGGCGGCAGCCAGTTTTTCATCACGCACTCGGCGCAGCCGCACCTCGACGGCGTCTACACGGTGTTCGGGCGGGTGGTCTCCGGCCTCAACGTGCTCGGCGCCATCGCGCAGGGTGACCGCATCCGGAGCATGCATCGGTGAGAGCGGGCGTTGACGCGCGGATTCGGGTTCATGCACTGAAGCGTGCGCTCGGCGGAGCACTACCCTTAAGGGTAGTGTTTCGCCGAGCCCAGGCTTTAGCCCGTGGATCGGCGCTGCTCATTCTCCTTGCCCGCTCGGCGCCCGCCCAATTCGGGTACTTCGGGCAAAACAAGATCCAGTACCGCGGCTTCGATTGGCACGTGCTGCGCGGCGAGCACGTCGACCTCTACTACTATCCCGAGGAGCAGGAGCTCGCCCGTGTCGCGCTGACGTACGCCGAGGAGAGCTACGGCGCCCTGGAGCGGCGCTTCAATCACCACCCCCACCGGCGCATCCCGCTCATCATCTACGCCTCGCACTCCGATTTCGAGCAGACCAACGTCCTGCCGTTCGTGCCGCCCGAGGGACTGCTCGGCGTCACGGAGTTCTTGAAGCAGCGCGTGGCCCTGCCGTTCACCGGCAGCTATTTCGATTTCCGCCACACCCTGCGCCACGAGCTGGTGCACGTCTTCCAGCTGAGCCTCACGAACCAGGCGTTCGCGCGCTATCCCCGCGTGCGCCACGTCGACCCGCCGCTGTGGTGGACCGAGGGGCTCGCGGAGTACTTCTCCGCCGGGGAGGACTCGCGGGACGAGATGATTCTCCGCGACCTGACGGTCTCGGGGCGGCTGCCGGCGCTGCGGGAGCTCACGTACGCCTCGGGCGGGATCGTGTATCCGCTGGGAGGGGCGATTCATCACTTCCTCGCGTCCACGTACGGCGAGTGGCGCATCGACGAGGTGTATCGCGACGTGTGGAAGTACGGCGCGTTCGAAGACGAGGTGCACGCCGTTTACGGCCGCACGCTCGAGCAGCTCTCCGACGAGTGGCAGTACTGGATGCGGCAGCGCTACTACCCCGCCGTGGTGGTGGCCGAGCCGCTGTCGATCACGGCTCGCGTGCTCACCAAGCTGGCGATCAAGCCGGCGGTGTACGGCGCGCCCGAGGGGGCCGACAGCGCACGCGGCGTGCTGTACTTCTCGCCGTCCACCGGGTACACCAATATCTACGCGCAGTCATTCGCCGGCGGCCGGCCGCGCGCCGTCGTCAAAGGCGAGCGCAGCGCGGAGTTCGAATCGTTTCACTTCTTCGAGTCGCGGATCGGCGTCTCGAGCGACGGCATCGTGGCGTTCTCGAGCAAGTATTTCGACCGCGACGCGCTGTTCTTCTGGAGCCTGGAGAAAGGGCGGGTCGTCGGCCGCTATCAGTTCCCGGCGCTCGTTTCGATCCTGTCGCCCGCGTGGGTGCCGGACCGCCAGAGCGTGGTGTTCTCGGGGCTGGCGGTCTCGGGCTACTCGGACTTGTATCGCCTCTGGCTCGGCGACGGCCGGCTCGAGCGCCTCACCTCCGACCGGTACCAGGACCTGGATCCCACGGTAAGCCCCGATGGGCGGACCGTGGTGTTCTCGTCCGACCGCACGCCGTTCGGGCCGCAGGGCGGCCGCAATCTCTTCACCCTCGACCTCGCCACGGGCACGATCGCCTACCTCACCTACGGCGACTGGCGCGACGACCAGCCCCGCTGGGCCCCGGGCCCGGACGGCCGCATCTTCTTCGCGTCGGACCGGGACGGCACCTACCAGATCTACTCCGTGGACTCGGGCGGCGCCGGCCGCCGGGAGACCAACACCCTCAACGGCGCGTTCGATCCGGAGTGGGTAGACGCGGAGCACGGCCTCGTGTTCGGGGGGTTCGCCGACCTGAGCTACAACATCTATGTCGCGCAGCCGGTGCCGCAGGACACGGCCCGGCGCGTGGCGCTTGCCGCGGAACGGCGCGCGCCCGAGTGGACGTGGCCCGAGCTGGCGAGCCCGCAATACGCCCGCGCCAGCGCGGCTCCGTACGAGCGCAAGTTCTCGCTCGATTTCGCTGCCGGGGACGCCGTGGTGGCACCGGGAGTCGGGTCCGCGCAAGGCGCCGTCTTCGTCTTCAGCGACCTGCTGAGCGACCACCAGCTGTATCTGCTGGTGTCGTCGTTCTCCGGCTCGGGCTTCGGCAACCTGCTCGACAACTTCAGCGGCACCGCCTTCTATCTGAATCAGTCGCACCGCGTCAACTGGGGCGTCGGCGCCTTCCGGTTGCGCGGCCTCTTCTACGAGGGCGACTTCAGCACCCTGTACGACGAGACCTCCGGCGGTGCGTTCGGGGAAATCCGCTATCCGCTGTCCCGGTTCACGCGCATCGAAGCGGAGTATCGGGTCGAGCACTCGAACCGGTTCGACGTCACGCGGCCAGACCTGATCGAGAACGGTCCGACCGAGTTCCACCGCGTCGGCTGGCTCGCGTCGAACTACCTGAGCTACGTGCGCGACAACACCCTCTGGCTGCCCACCGGGCCGATCGACGGCGGCCGGGTGAACCTGACCGGCGGTCTGGTGAACGACATCAGTCATGGGCGCTTCGACACGTGGGTCGTCGCGGCGGATTACCGCCGCTACTTCCGCACGTCGCTGCGCAGCGCGTTCGCCGTACGCCTGCTCGGCTATTACGCCGGCGGGGAGCGCCCTCGCCGCGTGAACATCGGCGGCTCGTGGGGCCTGCGCGGCTACCCGCGCTATGGCTACGTGGCGGGCACGCGCGCCTGGCTGTTCAACTCGGAGTGGCGCTTTCCGATCACGGACTTCCTCTCCATCGGCTTCCCGTTCGGCGTGGCGCGGTTCCCGGGGGTGCAGGGCGCGTTGTTCTGCGACCTCGGGAGCGCCGCGACGGCGACGTCGTTCGGCCGTGGCACGCTCGGCAGCACCGGGCTCGGCCTGCGGATGCCGCTCGGGCCGCCGCTCGTCTTGCGGCTCGACCTTGGCTACCGGTTTCATTCTGGGAACGTCGATGGCTACGCGCTCCCGTCGGGCAGTCGAGGATCCCGCTTCGTCGACTTCTTCTTCGGGTTTAACTATTGAGCCGGCAAGGCTTTTTGCTTGACCGGCGCGTGACGCTCTCCTACATTGGCGCCTGTTGGCTGCTCGCCGGATGTCCCGGGCGACCGGCGCCACTCGTTCCGATGCCGCTCGCGCCCGCCGATGGCGCCGCGGCGACGGCGTGGGCCCGCGCGACGTTGCCCGGACGCCCCACCGCGATCCGGTTCCACTGGAAGTACCAGGACCCGGACAAGCGCTGGGGTGGCCGCGGCCAGGCGCGCATCGCGCCGCCCGACTCGCTGCGGTTCGACTACGTTGGACCGCTCGGGCTGGGCGCAGGGGCGGCCGTCGTGGTGGGGGACTCGGGCGTGTGGGCGGACCCGGAGCGGAACTTCCGCTCCCTCATCCCGGCGGCGCGGATGCTGTGGGCTGGGCTCGGCATCGTTCGGCCACCGCCGGCGGGTGCGGGCGTGTTCGGGCTGCAAGCGTCGCCGGTCGCGATCTGGCGGTTCGTGGAGGCGGCGGACACGTTCGATTACCGCGTGACCGACACCGCCGGCGGGGATCACCTGCTCGAGGCGGAATGGCGACGCGAGGGCAAGGTCGTGGCGCGCTCCCGCACGCAGTTGGATACTCACGCGATGCCGGCCAGCGCGCGCATCGACTTTCCGGAGGTCCCGGCCCGTTTTGAGCTCTCGGTGGTTGCGGTGGACACCGCGGCGGTCATCGATCCGGCGCTGTGGCGCCGCCGCCGCTAGCGCTGGCGGCCTGGCGCTCGCGGCCTGCCTCTACGGCTTCGCCGGCGGCGGCCTGCCCAACATCAAGACCGTCGCCATCCTGCCGTTCGACAACCAGACTCCGGAGCCGGCCTTAACCAAAGAGGTCAATGACGCCGTGCTCGAGGCGTTTCAGGGACGGCTGGGCCTGCGCCCCGCCGCCGAGGCCAACGCCGATGCGGTCGTGCGCGGGCGCGTGGTGCGCTACGATCCGGACGTCCCGCTCTCGTTCACGCCCGGTCAGGGGCGCACGGACGTCACCCGGCGGCAGGTGCAAATCACGGTCGACGTCGAGCTGGTCGATCAGCGCGAAGGGAAGACACTCTGGCAGAGGCAGGGCCTGACGGTGGTGGGCGAGTACCCGCCACCGCAGGAGGCGGCGGGCCGCAAAGTCGCCCTGCAGAAGCTGGTCAACGACCTGGTCGACGGCGCCCAGTCCCAATGGTGAGGCGCCTGGCGCGATCGCGGCCGTTGGGCCGGCGCGGGGCGAGTTCCACGGGGTGCCTCTTCTCGCTGCTGATCTTCGTCGCGGTGCTGTACTACGGTGTCAACATCGGCGAGGTGTACTTCCGCTATTACCGCTTGCTGGACGAGATGCAGACCCAGGCGCAGCTGGCTGCCGCGTTAGATGACGGTACGATCCGGCGTCGCATCCAGGCGACGGCGCAGGACATCGGCCTGCCGGACCAGGCTCAGAACATCAAGATCGTCCGCCGCAGCTCGCCACGGGAGATCGTCATCGAGAGCGAGTACAGCGAGGCCGTCCATCTCCCGCTCTTCAACCATACCTTCACCTTCCACCCCAAGGCGACGCAGCCGCTGTAGCTCCGCCCCCCCCTGAACACCGCCGCCAAGCTCCGCATGCCTGATGAAGCCGCCGCCTGGCGGCAGCGCCAGCCCGGGCCGGTGGTCTTCACGAACGGCGTGTTCGATCTGCTCCACGTCGGGCACGTGAGCCTGCTGGAGGCGGCGCGCGCCGAGGGCACGGCGCTGGTGGTCGGCGTGAACAGCGACGCTTCCGTGCGCCGGCTCGGCAAGGGCGGCGACCGCCCGCTCGTCCCCCAGGGAGCGCGCGCCCGCCTGCTGGCGGCACTCGCGTGTGTGGATTGTGTCGTCGTGTTCGACGCCGACACGCCGCTGGCGCTCATCACCCAGCTGCGACCCGACGTGCTGGTGAAGGGCGCGGACTACGCGCGCGACGCGATCGTGGGCGCCGAGCAGGTGGAGAGCTGGGGCGGCCGCGTCGTGCGGGTGGCGCTGGTCCAGGGTTACTCGACCAGCGACCTGCTGGAGCGGTTGCGACGCCGCGCGAGCCGATGAAGCTGCTAATCGCGACGCGCAACGATGGCAAGGCCCGCGAGATCCGCGACATCTTCGCCGGCCTCCCCTTCCAGCTCGTGTTTCCGGTCGACCAGTTCCTCGAGCGACTGCCCGACGAGCTGGACCTGGAACGCGGCACGAGCTTCGCGGAGAACGCCGTCGCCAAAGCGCGCTACTTCGCGACGCGCAGCCATCTCCCGACGCTCGGCGAGGACTCCGGCCTCGAGGTGGACGCGCTCGAGGGCGCGCCGGGGGTGTTCTCCGCGCGGTGGTCGTTGCTGCACGGGGTCGAGGGAGGCCAGCGGGAAGGTGGAATCGATGCGGCGAACAACGCGCTGCTGCTCGAGCGCCTCGCCAACGTGCCCGACGAGGCCCGCACCGCCCGCTATCGCTGCGTCGTAGCGTACATCGAGACGGCGACTGCCAAGCCGGAGCTCGTGGAGGCGACGTGCGAGGGCCGGATCCTCACGGCGCCGCGCGGCAACGGCGGGTTCGGCTATGATCCGCTGTTCCTGTCGACCGAGCTGGGCGTGACCTTCGCCGAAGCGGCGCTCCCGGCCAAGCAACGCGTGTCCCATCGGGGACGCGCCATCCGGGCGCTGATCGAGGTGCTGGTGCGCCGCAGCCAGTAAAGGAGAGACTACCCGTGACCGTGCCGACTATGCTCGTCCTACTCATCGCGCAGGGCGCCGCACCGGGTGCGCCCGACGACCAATGGCTCATGCCCGCCAAAGACTACGCCGCCACCCGCTTCTCTGGGCTGGCACAGATCAGTGCGGCGAACGCGCCGCGGCTGCGCGCGGCGTGGAGCTTCTCGACAGGGGTCCTCGCCGGGCACGAGGGACAGCCGTTGGTCGTGAACAAGACGATGTATGTGGTCACGCCCTACCCGAACGTGCTGTACGCCTTCGACCTCACCCAGGACGGCTACCCCCTCAAGTGGAAATACCGCCCCAACGTGGACGCGGCGGCCATGGGGATCGCGTGCTGTGACGTAGTGAACCGCGGGGCGTTTTTCGCCGACGGCAAGATCGTCTACAACCTGCTCGATGGGCATACCGTCGCGATCGATGCGGCGACGGGCAAGGAGGTGTGGAGCACCCAGGTCGCCGAGGTGCGGCAGGGGGAGTCGACCCCCATGGCTCCCCTCGTCGTCAGGGACAGGGTCATCGTGGGGACGGCCGGCGGCGAGTTCGGGGTGCGCGGTTGGGTGAAGGGGCTCGACCTCGCCACCGGGCGCATCGTCTGGACCGCCTACAACGCCGGCCCTGACGCCGAGCTGCTGGCGAGACCGGGGACGTTTCGGCCGTTCTACGACAAGGGCACGGACCTAGGACAGACAACCTGGCCGCCTGAGGGGTGGAAGCACGGCGGGGCACCGGTCTGGGGATGGCTCTCCTACGATCCCGGGCTCGATCTCTTCTATTACGGCACCGGCAACCCGGCTCCCTACAACGCCGACCAGCGTCCCGGCGACAACAAGTGGGCCACGAGCGTCCTGGCCCGCCGCCCCGGCGACGGCACGCTCGTGTGGGCGTATCAGTTCACGCCGGCCGATAACTGGGACTACGATGCCGTGCAGGAGATGATTCTTGCGGATCTGACCGTCAAGGGCCGCAGCCGCCGGGTGCTGGTGCACTTCGACAAGAACGGCTTCGCCTATACGATTGACCGCGCCACGGGAGAAGTGCTGGTCGCGGAGCCCTATGTAGCGGTGAACTGGGCGAAGCGGGTGGACCTCACGACCGGCCGCCCCGATGTCGATCGTACGAAGCTCACCGGCGCCTCGCACGGCAGCGTGAAGGACATCTGTCCCACGCTCGAGGGCGGGAAGAATCAGCAGCCCGCGGCCTACTCGCCGCGCACCGGCCTGTTCTACGTTCCCACCAACAACATGTGTATGGACTACCAGACGACGCCCGTCACCTATCTCGCCGGGACGCCCTTCATCGGCTTGAACGCTCCCTACAAGCCGGGCCCCGGCGGGAATCTGGGCGCCCTAATCGCGTGGGACGCGGGGGCCGGGAAGAAGATCTGGGAAATCAAGGAGAAGTATCCGGTCTGGAGCGGCGCCCTCGCCACCGCCGGCGGCGTGGTGTTCTACGGTACCCTCGACGGCTGGTTCAAGGCGGTGGATGCGACGAGCGGCCGCGCGCTCTGGAAGTTCAAAGTGGGGTCCGGCGTCGTCGGCAACCCGATCACGTTCACCGGCCCCGACGGCAAGCAGTACGTGGCGGTGTACGCCGGCATCGGCGGCGACTGGGCGCTGCTGGCGGGCGACGTCCGCTCCGACGATCCCGCGGACGTGCGCCCACCCGCGAGCTTCATGCCGGATATTGCGAGGCACACCAGCCTGGGAGGCATTGTATGGCTGTTCGCGCTATAGCGGCTGCGCCGCTGCTCGCGCTGCTCGTGACGTCGGCACAGCAGTCGGTGCCGCCCTCCGTGCGCTACGAGCAGCACGTCTTCGCCGGCGGGAACCCGCCGCCGGCCGGGAGCCTAGAGAACCCCTTCAGGGGTGACCAGCGGTCGGCGGCGGATGGGGAGAAGTTGTTCAGTGTGTTCAACTGCGATGGCTGTCATTCGCTGGGTGCGGTGGGGGGGCAGGGGCCCAGCCTCGCGGACGGACGCTGGCGCTACGGTGGCGCCGACGGCGCGATCTTCCATTCGATCTATTTCGGCCGGCCGCGTGGCATGCCGGCGTTCGGCGGCGTGTTGCCGCCCGAGGCGATCTGGAAGCTCGTGACGTACTTGCAACGGCTCGCGCCCGCGGCGGACCTCTCGACTGAGTCGTGGTGACGCCGCGCACAAGCGCGGTGGGGTCCCGGGTGTTTCCGGGAGGCTGAGGAAGCGGTAACTTGGTCGCGGGAAAGGGGGGGCATGGCGCGGCGAGGGAGATGCACTGGGGCACAGCCCGCCCCGGTCGAAGCGAGAGGCCAAATGATGACACAAACGTGTACGGAACGGGACAGTTTGCCGCACGCGGTGTTCCTCAAGCGGTTGGCGGGGGCGCCCACGGCGACCTCGGTCGACGGGCGGCTCGGCAACGGAGCGTTTCTCGCGCTCCGTCTGGTGGATCTTCTAGGTCCCGGGAGCGAGCCCGCTCATCCCGACGCGTTCCGCTATCAGCATGCGGCCACCGAACGGATGTGCCGCGAGCTCCCAGCTACCAGCACCGAGACTGGCCACCTTACCGGACTGGTCCGCAGTGCCGCGGAGGCGTTCCGGAGCCGCAATCCTGGGCAGGTGATACCCGCGTTGCTTGCCTACGCGCACCACCTGGAAGACGAGTTACGACTCGAAGAGGCGCTGGATGTGTTGGAATCGCTGGTCGCCGTCGGCGCGGAACGGCTCGGATGCTCGGACGCGATCGCTGCGCAGCTGCGGATCGGCCGTGTGAACCGGAAGCTGAATCGATTCGACGCAGCTGACATGGCGTACGCGCTGGCCGGATTGCTGGCGGAGGCGGCGGGCGATGTGCACTCCGCCTTCCTCAGCCGTGTCGGACGCGCACTCTCGGTACAGGCGCGCGGCAATTTGGCGATGGCTGAGCAGTCTTTCCACGAGATTGCGGTTGAAGCTCGCGCGGCTGAAGACCGGGAGATAGAGGCGCATGCGCATCACGCGCTCGGGACCACTCTGCTGTTTCGCGGTCAGATCGCCGAGGCGCTTGTCCACGTCTGGCGAGCTTTCGAGTTGTATGAGGATGGGGGGTCGCGCATGAGGGCACTTGGCGACGTGGGTACGATGCTGCTGACTCTCGGCGAAGTCGCTGTCGCAGAACGCGCGTTAGGTGAGGTAGTGACGAGGGGAAGTGGGATGCAGGATGTCGTATCCAACGCGATCGCGGACCTGATGCATTGCGCATCGTTCCGGCGCGACCGGTTAGGATTCGAGCGCTGGCGCGCAGCATGCGAGGCGCGGAAGGGCAGTATGCCGCCGAATATCTTGGCGGACTTCTATCTCAAGGCAGGAATCGGCCAGGCGCGATTCGGCCAATTCCGCAAGGCGGAGCGGTTGTTGGACAAGGCGGTTGAGCTCGCCAATAACGCTGGGATGCACGAACTGGTGTTCCGCGGCGAGCGGATCAGAGCCGGGCTCCGCGACTGCGAGGCGGAATCATCTGCCGTCCTCCAGGCGGCCGCGGAGCCGATAGAATCCTGCGACTCAGTGCGAGAGATCTCAGTCTCGCTCGCTCAGCTCGGCGAGTGAAGACCTCAGTGACACACGTTCGGATTGTTCACGTCGCACGTGAGCGGCTGCGGTGCCGTGGAATCGGCACACGCCGAGGCCACCAACGCGAAGGACACGAGCAACAGAGCGAGTAGAGCGCGAGTCGGGCGCAACATAGAGCCTCCAGGGGTTGGGTAACCGTGTGTACTGCGGGCGACAC
>Ga0209157_1001280_pt1 | contig 21101 bp, 12 predicted proteins | sample GraSoiAngelo_135_FD_185892 | JGI IMG/M metagenome (GOLD analysis project Ga0209157, IMG submission 185892) | Grasslands soil microbial communities from the Angelo Coastal Reserve, California, USA - 14_0929_05_40cm (SPAdes) (version 2) | ecosystem: Environmental > Terrestrial > Soil > Grasslands ...
GGTGGACGTCCTGCTCGGTGCGGGGTTCGCCGTCTCCGGCGTCCTGCGTTCCGTCGGCGGGTCGGTCGAACTGGCGCGGGCAACGGGTCAACTGTGGCTTCGGGACGGCCTCCAATGGGTGGAGTTCGTCTTCCCCGGTCCTCAGATTCGGGGCAGTGGTGTGGACGGACCATACGAGGGGATGTTGTCCATCACCCCGGGCCCAGCGGGCATCGATCCGACGACGACCTACATCACGAAGGCGTACCGGGCGGCGGACTTCGATAACGAGTCGCTGGGAACGCGAGGATACTGGATCAGCAACGTGACCGCGACTCCCACCGGGTCGAATCTCGCGATCGCGGTCGGCGTGACCCGGGGACCCGACATGCTCGCGCTCGTGTTCGAGGATTCGCTCGAGGTCCGGGTGACGAATGCCACGGGCGCGTTCGTCGGATCGTTCCAGACGAAGGTCTATCTCGCGAGCAGCGGAACGGAACAATCGTTCACGTTCTCCGTGAGCGGGCTCTCCGCTGGCCGTTACACGGTCACCGTGATCCTCGGCCCCGAGTCCCGACCCGTCGACACGCGGACCGTCGTCGTGACCGTCTGAATGGTCGAGGCAAACCTCAAGGGCCGCGGAGCCGTGCGGCGCGCCGTGGACGGCGACCCGCGCGAGGTCCTCGCGGACCTGGGCGTCCGACCTCGCCGGCGGATGGGCCAACATTTCCTGATCGATGCCCGCGTAGCCGCCAGGCAGGTCGCCCACGCGCAGATTCGACCGTCGGAAGTGGTCCTCGAGATCGGGCCTGGGCTCGGCGTCCTCACGCGCCTCCTCGCGGAACGGGCCAAGCGCGTCGTCGCGATCGAGGCCGATCGACGCTTCGCGGAGTATCTCCGCCGCACCCTTCCCGACGTCGAGGTGATCTCGGGCGACGCATTGAAGGTCGAGTGGCCGCCGTTCGACGTGATGGCCTCGAACCTGCCGTACCAGATTTCCTCCCCGCTGACGTTCCGGCTGCTGGAGCATGCGTTCGATCGGGCCATCTTGATGTACCAATGGGAATTCGCGCGACGGATGCGGGCGAAGCCCGGGACCGCCGACTACTCCCGACTCACCGTGGGCGTGTACCGTCGGGCCGCATGCGAGATCCTGGAACGGGTCCCTCGGAACGCGTTCCATCCGCAGCCGAAGGTCGATTCCGCCATCGTCTCCCTCGTGCCCAGGCCGGCCCCCTTTCCGGTTTCGGATCCTGACCGTTTCGACGCGGTCGTCGACGCCTTGTTCGCGCACCGACGGAAAACGGTGGAGAACGGCTTGCGGCTCGGGTGGCAGCTCTTCGCGCCGTCGAGGGAGGCGCTCGAGGCTGTCCTGCCCCACATCCCCGACCGAACCCGCCGCGTCGGGGAATTGTCGCCGGAGGACATCGCGCGAATCGCCGACGCCTTACGCATGGCGAAAGGTTAATGGCACGACGGCCAATCGCTACAGTCCATCCCGACGTGGGGGAGCCGATGGTCCGGAAGAAGACCACTTCTGAGTTGGAACAGGCCGAGATCAAGCTCGAGAGCCTCCTTCAGAAGCGGGACATGTTGAATGACGAGGCGCAGCAGATGCGCCAGGAGCGGGACCTCGTCCACGAGAAGAAACGGGAGGTCGGCGAGAGGCTGCGGGCCCTGCAGGACCGCCGCGCCTCCTTCGCCGCCGAAGCCCGTGCCCACCGTGAGAAACGGGACGCCCTGCAGGGAAAGGCGAAGGCGCTCATCGAATTGAAGCGGAAGCTCCGGACGTCCGGCCATACGGACGTCGGGGCGGAGTTGCGCGCCTTGACGAGACGCGTGTCGCAGATGGAGATGCGGCAACAGACCGCGTCGCTGACGGTGAGCAAGGAAAACGAACTGATCGACGAGCTCAAGGAGTCGATGAAGCGGCTCAAGATGTTGCAGGGACTGAAGTCGGATCAGGACAAGATCGCGAAGGAGGTCCGGGACCTCGATGGAGGCATCACGGACCTCTTCGAGGCCGCCGAGAAGGAACACGCTGTGGCCGTCGCCTTGAGTGGGAAGGCCCGCGCCGTCCACGAGGAGACGGTCGGCCTGTCCCGTGAGGTCGCTGCGCTCGTCTCGGACGGCAACGAGAAACACGAGGCGTACCTTGCGGCGCGCGAGAAGGCGGACGAGGTCCACGCCAAGGTCGTCGAGATGCGGGAGAAAGTCCTCTCGATCAAGGGCGCGAAACGGGCGGAGATCCGGGAATCCCGCGATCTCCTCCGGCAGCAGAACCGCTCCGTCCGAGCGGCCCTCCTGGACGAGAAGAAGCTCGAGGCCTCCGCGGACGCCGCGCTGAAGGCGTTGATGGAGAAGGGCAAGGTGGAGATCGGTCGATGAAAGCCGTCGTCCTCGCGGGCGGCGAAGGCACCCGCCTCAAGCCCTTGACCTACAAGCGACCGAAGCCCCTGATGCCCGTCGCCGGCCGCCCGTGCATCGATTACGTCCTTCGGTCCCTCGCGGCGTCCGGGTTCCACGAGATCATCGTGACGACCGCGTACATGTCCGACGCGCTGATCAAATCGATCGGCGACGGGCTCGATTACAACGCCTCAATCCTATACAGCTTCGAAGAGAATCCCGCCGGCACGGCGGGGGCGGTCCGCCGGGTGGGAAATTTCTTCGACGAAACCTTCGTCGTCTCCATGGGGGACATCCTGTGCGATCTGGACTTCAAGGCGCTCTACGACTTCCACAAGCGCAAGGGCGCCGCCGTGACGATCGCCCTGACGGAAGTCTCGGACCCGACGCAGTACGGCGTCGTCGGCCTCGATGGGAACGGCCGGATCGCGAAATTCAAGGAGAAGCCGAAGGCCGAGGAGGCGTTCTCGAATCTCGTGAACGCCGGCATCTACGTCCTGGAACCGGAGGTCCTTGAGTTCGTCCCACCCGATCAGAAGTTCGACTTCGCGAAAGACCTGTTCCCGAAACTCATGTCCAAAGGTCTGGGCCTGTACGGTTCGAAGATCGACGGCGTCTGGATGGACATCGGACAGCCGCACGACCTGTGGAAGGCGAGCATGGCGATCGTGACCCGGGAGGGCAAGCCGCTGCATCGGAAGGACGTGACCAGCGAGGGCCCCGTGATCCTCGATGAGACCGCTCGTCTCGAGCCAGGGGTCACCATCCGCGGCCCCTGTTACGTCGGACCGGCCGTGTTCCTGGGGAAGGGAAGCATCGCGGATAACTCCTGTCTGTATGAGGGAGCGCGCCTCGAGACGAACGCAATCGCGGAGAAGAGCATCATCCTCGAGGGCAGCACGATCGGGTCCGGGGCGCACATCGTGGACAGCGTCGTCTCCCGCGATTGCGTCATCGGCGACGGCGCGCGGATCGTGTCGAGCATCATCGGGGAGGGCATGACCGTCCGCGCGGGCTCGCGGCTCGAGAACGCGACCGTGTCCTTGCCGCCACGGTAAGCCCGTCCCCGAACCGTTGGCTCGCCCCCTGAGGACTCTCGCCCGCAGGACTACTCCGGCAGCCGCCGACGATCGAAGACGCGGCCCCGCTTCACGACCGTTTCGACCGCATTGCCCCCCATGCGGTAGCCGAGGTGTCGCCAGGAGGGGATGTCGAGGATCAGGAGGTCCGCGAGTTTTCCAGATTCCAGGCTTCCGACGTCGCGCTCCCGTCCGATCGCGTGGGCCGCGTTGATCGTCGCTGCCGTGATCGCCTCCGCGGGGAGGAGTCCGTCGTGATGGCACGCCAATGCGATCACGAGCTGCATCGACTCGCACCAGGTGTTCGGATTGAAGTCGGTCCCGATGGCGACGGGCACACCCGCGGCGACGAGTCGACGGCCATCCGCAAAGGGGAGGTGGGATGCGAGGGAGGTCGCGGGGAGCAGGACCGCGATGACGCCCTCGCGCGACATCGCCTCGACTCCCTCGGGAGAAGCGTGATTCAGATGGTCCGCGGATACGGCGTGCACGTCGGCCGCCAACGCGGAGCCGCCCGCGTCGGAGAGTTCGTCCGCATGTACCTTCGGACGTAGCCCGGCGTCCCGCGCCTTGGTGAGGATTCGGCGGGCTTGGTCTGCGGAGAAATAGCCTCCATCGACGAAGACGTCGCAGAAGGAGGCGAGGCGATCCGAGAGAACCGCTTCTAGCATCTCTCCGGCGACGAGGTCGACAAAGGCCTCCGGCCGACCGTCGAACTCGGACGGGATGGCATGGGCGCCGAGGAACGTCGGGACCACGTCGAGCCCCGCGATCCGTCCGGCCCCGGCGATCGCTCGCAGGATCTTAAGTTCGTCGACCGTGCGCAAGCCGTAGCCGCTCTTCGCCTCCACCGTGGTCGTACCGAGGGCCGCCATCGCACGGAGGCGATCCGCTCCGTCCTTTGCGAGTGCTGCTTCCGTCGCGTCCCGGGTCGCCCGGACCGTCTGAAGGATCCCTCCTCCGCGGGCCGCAATCTCCGAATAGGTCAGGCCCTGCGATTTCCATTCCACTTCGTGTTCCCTCGAACCCGCGAAGACCGGGTGGGTGTGCGGGTCCACGAAACCGGGCATCACGACCTTCCCCGTCGCATCGAGTTGCACGGAAGCCCGCGGATGGCGGGACAGGACCTCGGACGTCAGGCCGACGTCGACGATGCGATCCCCCTCCGTGTACACGGCCCCGTCCTCGAAGAGACCGAGTTCGCTCGCGGCCTCCCGCGTCCGGGGACCCGGGGTTCCTCCCAACGTGAGGAGTTCGGACGCATGCAGGACGAGGAGCGATGCCAGAGCCGGCGGACGTTCCCCGCGGGTAGCGCGCACCTTGTGCGCCCTCACGGTCATCCGAGCTTCGCCACCCCGAGGGAGTCGGATTGGACGATGAACGCCTTTCCTCCCGCGGCGCGGATGGCCTCCGCCGTCACGGAGGGACGGTCCGTCAAGGCGACGATGCTCCCGCCCCCTCCGGCCCCGGTCAACTTCGCCCCGTAGCTCGACGGGCGGGCCGCTTCGACGAGCCGATCCAGGGAGGGATGGCCCACTCCGAGGTCCGTGAGGATCGTGTGATTTCGATCCATCAGTTTTCCCGCGGCCACGAGGTCCTTGCGTTGCAACGCTCGAACGCCGTCCAAGGTGATCTCCCCGATCTGCCGGACCGCCTCGGCCGCGCGCGGGTCGCGGTCCACCCGGTCCTTCACCTTCGCGACGAGCGGACCCGTCGCCGCGCTGATGCCGGTGTTCCCGATGACGAGGTCCAGAGGAGGCAACGCGGTGCGGTGCACGAACCATTTGCGTTTGTCCCGTTCGATTGACCATAGGAGTCCGTCTCGGGGCTGTCGGAGCACCAAGATCCCCCCGCCCGCACTCGCCGTGCTCGTGTCGATCGGGCTCGCCCGACCCTGGACCTCATGTTCGACCTCGAACGCTTCCCGCGCAATCGCGAGGGCTTCGATCGACCCTTCCCGCCCGTGCAGCGCGCCCAACGTCGCCACGGTCACCGCCGCCGACGATCCGAGCCCGGCCCCGCTGGGGACCATCGAGCGGATCTCGATCCACAGCGGACCGTCGGGTTTCGCCTTCGCCACCGCCGCTTTCACATAGCGGAACCGGGATTCCTCGAGGGACGCCCCGTCCACGAGCCATTCCGTGTGCGGCCGGGCGTACACTTCCGCGCGCAAATTGATCGCAGTACTGAGAGCCGGCTCGCCGAAGACGACCGCGTGCTCTCCGAAGAGGATCAGCTTGCCGGGAGCGGAGGCCGCCATCATCGGCGATTCCTCGCTCCGCGTCTTAATCCTTCTCGTCCTAGCTGACCTCGGGCCCTCGAGGGAATCGCGTCGGCATGCGGGTATACAGGGAGGCGTCCCCCGTCTGCGGCTGGATTCGTTTCATCGCGGCGTCGAAGTGCCGCTTCTCGATGGACACCTTCTTGAGGGATGATTCGTCCAGCTTCGGGAACTTCAGCGCGTATTCGCGAATCGCGAGCATGGACGCTTCATTGCAGACCGCCGCGAGCTCCGCGCCCGTGTACTTGTCGGTCCGTCGCGCGATGTCGTCGAGGTCGACGTCCTTCGCGATCGGCTTCTTCCGGGTGTGGATTTCCAGGATCGCCTTGCGGGTCGCGAGATCCGGCGGGGCGATGTAGATGTGCCGGTCAAACCGACCCGGCCGCAGGAGAGCCGTGTCGACGAGGTCCATCCGGTTCGTCGCCGCGATCACGGTCACGTTGTGGAGTTCCTCGAGGCCGTCCATCTCCGTGAGGATCTGCGAGATCACGCGCTCCGTGACCTGGGAATCGCCGCTCCCGCCGCGCACCGGCGTGATCGCGTCGATCTCGTCGAAGAAGATGATGCAGGGGGCCGCGGTCTTGGCCTTCCGGAACGTCTCGCGGACCGTCCGCTCGGATTCGCCGACCCACTTGCTCAGAAATTCGGGTCCGCGAACGGAGATGAAGTTCGCCTCGGCTTCCGTGGCAACGGCCTTCGCGAGGAGCGTCTTGCCGGTCCCGGGAGGTCCGTAGAGCATGATGCCGCGAGGAGGCCGCGCATCGAAGTGGGCGAACAGTTTGTTCATCTTCAACGGCCATTCGATCGATTCCCGCATCTCCTGCTTCGCCTCGTCGAGGCCTCCGATGTCATCCCAGTGGACGTTCGGCCTCTCGATGAGGACCTCGCGCAGCGTCGAAGGTTCCATTTCCCGGTACGCCTGGAGGAAATCGTCGCGCGTGACCTCGAGTCGATTGAGCACGTCCGGTGGGACGTAGTCGACTTGGATGTCGATTTCGGGCAGGATCCGTCGGAGCGAGCGCATGGCGGCCTCCTTGGAAAGCGCCGACAGGTCGGCGCCGACGTATCCATGGGTGATCCCCGCCAGTTCCTGGAGGTCGACGTCCTTCGCGAGCGGCATGCCTCTCGTGTGGATCTGGAGAATCTCGAGCCGACCGTCCCGGTCCGGGACACCGATCTCGATCTCCCGGTCGAAGCGACCGGGCCGACGCAGCGCGGGGTCGAGGGCGTTCGGGCGATTCGTCGCACCGATTACGACGACCTTGCCGCGAGCCTGGAGTCCGTCCATGAGTGCGAGCAGCTGAGCGACCACCCGACGTTCCACCTCGCCGGTGACCTCGTCCCGTTTCGGGGCGATGCTGTCCAGTTCGTCGATGAAGATGATGCTCGGCGCGTTCTCTTCGGCCTGTTTGAAGATGTCCCGCAGGTTCTCTTCGCTCTGGCCGTAGAACTTCGACATGATCTCCGGTCCCGAGATGGAATGGAAGTTCGCATTCGTCTCGGAGGCGACCGCCTTCGCGAGGAGCGTCTTGCCGGTCCCCGGCGGTCCGTGGAGGAGGACGCCCTTCGGGGCCTCGACGCCGAGTCGTTCGAAGAGCTCCGGGTGACGCAACGGGAGTTCGATCATCTCCCGCACCTTGCGGACCTCTTGGCCGAGCCCGCCGATGTCCTCGTAGTCGACCTTGGGGACCTTCGCCGCTTCTTCCTTCGTCGGCTTCTCTGCGATCTTGATTTCCGTCCCTTGCTCGACCAGGACGGCGTCCGCGCTGGGCGAGAACGAGGTGACGACGAAGTCGAACTTGCGGCCCATCACGCTGACGCTCAACACGTCCCCGCGCGTGATCGCCCGTCCCTGGAGGACCTGCGCCATGTACTCCTCGCCGCCCATGATCCGGATCGGTTCCGTGGGAGCGAGGGAGACCTTCTCGGCCGGGCGGGCGAGCGCCTTCCGGAGGCCCACCTTGTCGTCGATGCCCACGCCGGCGTTCCGTCGTTGCATGCCGTCCATGCGGATCACGCCGCGGTTCGCGTCCTCGGGATACCCGCGACGGACGCCCGCCGCGGTGGCCTTGGCGCCCAGGATCAGGACGACGTCCCCTTCCTTGAACTCCAGGATCTTCATGACCTCGGGGTCGATTCGGACGATCCCACGACCCGCGTCCGCGGGCTTTGCCTCCGCGACGCGCAGAAATTTCTCGCGACCGGTCGCCATGGCTGATCAGACTCCGGAGCCGTCCGTCGACGCGGACCGGCGTCCGTGGCGTCGCATCGGATCGGGATTACTTGAAATCATGTGGATACCGGCATAAGGAGGAAAAAGAGGGGGGAGTGCCCGCTTACTCGACGGGCACTTTCACGGCTTTCGATTCGGGGGTTGGCTGCTTCTTCGGGACCCGCACCTCGAGGAGGCCGTCCTTCAGGGTGGCGGACGCGAGGTCCGCCTTCACCTCTTCCGGGAAGCTGAGGACACGCTGAAGGGCCTGGTAGGTCCGCTCGGAGTAATAGTAGTCCTTCTCGTCCTCCTCGCGGGACCGCTTCGTCTGGGCCCGGATCTCGATTCCGTCCTGGGTCACGGTGAGGTCGACGTCCTCTTTGGACACGCCAGGCACCTCCGCGCGCACGACATACTCGGAGCCCTTGTCGATCAGGTCGACGAGGGGCTCTCGCACCGGCGCGTCGGACCCGGTCCAACGGGCGAGGGGCCCGCCCCAGAACCGGTCCTCGAAGGTCCGCCGGACGTTGTCGAACCATCGGTCCATGTCCTCGAACCAGCCGAAGTTCCACGGGGTCGTCCTCGCGAGGCCGGTCTCCTTTGCAACGGCCGTTATCTTGTTCTTGCGCTCCATGGTGATCCACCTCCAAGGGTTTCTTGGCCTAATTATGTGTATACAGTTCTATATAAAATCTGCGATTCATGCGTAGGACACAATCGATCGCCTTTGGCACGGTCGATGGCGGGCGCGCACGAGATGCGTCAGGTCTCCCGCTTCACAGTGATCGGGATGGCCCCGCTGTTGAATTCGATCCACGCGATCTCGATCGGGTCCACGACCCCGGAGGGCACGTCGATGAGGATCGGGGACCCCATGCTAATCTGGAGGGCCCGGGCTCCGATGATCCGGGCTTTCTCAAATCGCGTGTAGCGCATCGCGGGCCCTCGGGCCAGGCCGCGGGCGAAGGAGCGTTCAGGAGTCGGGGACGGCCGTAGGGGGCCCGAATCGGGTACCCCTACTTCAACCTTGCTCAGCGCCGTCACCCTCCGCGATTCCGTTTCGTTCTGACGCGCCTGTCGCCGTGACCCCGACTCCAATCCCCAGGTCTGTTCGTGACATCGGATCGTCGCGATTGTTCGTTCTGGCCGACAATACTCATGTGTGAGAATCCCGGGGGACAGCTTATGAACTCCAAGCTCCACGGTTGATAGAGTTCGGGGCGTTTCAGGCGCGTTCCGATGAAGGTAACCTCCTATGGACCAGCAGACGTTCCAGCGAGCCATCGTGCTCCTCTCCGGCGAGCACAGCCTCTCCATCCTGCGGTCCCTTCGCGACGCCAATTGGCACCTCTCGAGCGAGGTCGCCCGTTCCCTCGACATCCACATCACGACCGCGTCGAAGTTCTTGCAGCGCTTCGCCGAGCTCGGCCTGGTCGAACGACGAGAACACGATTCGCGGACGTTCGAGTATCGCCTGCGATCGCCCCACCTCCGGTTCGACGTCGACCTCATGGACGACACGGCGCCGTTGCGCGAAGTGATTGACTTCTACGTCGCATATTTCCACGCCCTCTTCGAACGAATCCGTCACTTCGGTGCGCCGGCGATCCAGACGGAGATGGAGCACCGGCTGACGACGGACCATCAGGAACTGCGGAAGGCCGTCTTCGAGCAGATGGTCGACGGGACGGGAGGGAGCTTGGACTATCTCCGAGAGCTCGTCGCCGAGGTCCACCGAGACCTCTGGTCCGTCTGCGCCGAGGGCCTAGGAGCGGACACCGCGAAGGGCGTCTTCAAGGCGGCCCTGCGGGACGCCATGGGCGTGTATCCGGACCTCGCCATCCGTTGCGGCCTCACCCGGCCTTTGGAATCGTGATCGCATGACGCGGCTGGCCACGGGCATTGAGGGTTTCGACGCCATGGTCCAGGGCGGCCTGCCCGTCGGATCGAGCGTCATCCTCCAGGGCCCTCCGGGCCAGGAGAAGCTTCGCTTCGCACTCACGTTCCTCGCGGAAGGCCTGAAGTCGGGGGGCAGCGGACTCGTGGTCGTCTCGAGCCAATCGCCCGACGCGGTCGTCGCGGACCTTCGCGGACTCGGCGTGGACCTGGACGCGGTCACGACCGAGAATCGCCTGAGGATCGTGGACTGGTACTCCTGGAGCGAAGAAACGATCCTCGACATCGAAGAGGAAGGCATCGTGATCCGCTCCTCCATCGATCTCACGAATCTCGGCGTGGCCTTGAGTCGCGCAATCGCTGCCCTCCCTCCGGACCCGGCCCGCCGTGCCGTCATCGAGATGCTCTCGCCCGCCATGAACGCGTACGAGGTCACCCAGGTCTATTCGTTCGCACAGAGCGCGAAGAAGAAGTTCGACCGCAACGGGTTCACGAGCCTCGTCCTCCTGGAGAAGGACATGCACTCCGGGCCCGAGATCACGACGCTCCTCCAGCCCTTCGACGGCGTCATCGAGGTGGAGCGCATCCGGACGGGCGATCGGATCTTCCGGAAGGTCGGCGTCCTTCACCTCAAGGACACCGCCCCGGACCCGACGTTCCGGATCCTCGAGATGACGGAATCAGGGATGCGGGTCGTCCGCGAGACGACCAAGCCCTCGCCGGCCTCCTCCGTCGGCCCTGCCGAAGGCGCGGTCCTCGAATCCCAGGAGGAGCGCGCGCGGCGGCTCTCCCTCATCATGCAGATTGCCAGCGAACGGCTCAAGATGAACCCGAAGGACTCGGACGCCCTGTTCGCGATGGCCGCGGCCCAGGCGACCCTCGACGATCCGCGGGCCGCGCTCCAGTCCCTCGATCGGCTCGCCGAACTCGATCCGGCGTACCCGGGGCTTTGGGTCCTGAAGACGAAACTGCACGCTCGCCTCGGGGAAGCGGATCGCGCCCGACAAAGCCGTCTGCGAGCGGACCAGGTGGAACTCCCCGAAACGAAGGGTGCCGTGTCCACGGTCCCTTGTCCGATGTGCGATGCGCCGGTCGCGGACGATGCCACGGCCTGCGGGAACTGCGGAGTCAAGTTTGCGGCCGTGCGGAATCTCGAGGACGAACTCGAGGATCTCGGGCACGCCGCCATCCAGGACATGGTTCAAGAGGAGCTCACGGAGGGAGGATCACCGCCCGTCCCTGAAGCCCCGAAGCCGAAACCCGAACTTGCGCCTCCCTCAAAGCCGTCGCCCAAACCGATTCCGAAGAAAGGCCTCACGAACGGCCTGGTTCTATCCCGGAGCGCGCGCCGCCAGGCTGGCAAGACGAACGGCCTGAAGGGCCGGACGAACGGGCTGCGTGGCCGCACGAACGGTCTGACGAACGGCCTCGGTCGAACGAACGGACTCACGAATGGCGTCGGCCGGACGAACGGGTTGACGAATGGTCTCGGTCACACGAACGGTTTGACCAATGGGCTCGGCCGGACAAACGGTCTGACGAATGGTTTGGGTCGGACGAACGGAATTACAAATGGCCTGGGACGCACGAACGGACTGGCGGCCGGACGTGCGACGGGCTTCCGCTCTGCGAGCCTCCGCGGAATGATGCGAACCGCGGGATGGAAACTGTATGTGATTCCGCTCGTCGTCGTCCTGCTCCTTCTCATGCCCTTGTTCTTCGTAGCGCCGTACAACGGACCCCAATCTCCGATCCAAATCGACGGACAGTTCAATGACTGGGCGGGCGTTGCGACGGAGGCCATGGCGTCCGGCGGGGTGCTGAATCCCAACGTGGACATCGTCCGCTTCGGCGTCGTGCCCAACCTCGGCCCCATCGCGTTCTTCGTCGAAGTGGCGGGGTCCGCCCTCATGGGAGGCGGCCCTTCACCAGGCACCATGGACACGGTCCGGATCTTCATCGACATTGACGGATCCGCATCGACCGGATACCGCATCGACGGCCTTGGCGCGGACCGGATGATCGAGGTTTCCGGCTACGCCGGGAGGGTCCAGTCGAGCACGCTATGGGAATTCGATTCGAACCGGAACCAGCGGGACTGGAACGGTTGGATCAAGGGGACCGCGACCCCGGCCGCCGCGAGCGGATCCCGGATCGAGGCCGAGGCTCAGTGGCTTGCCGACGTCCCGACATCGGTGCCGGTCGCCGCGACCGTGCACACGGTCTCGTGGGACAAGCAGGTCGACCAAGGAGATTTCCCTGTGAGCCCGGGTTTCGGGACCCTGTCCATCGTGTCCGATCCTCAGGTCCCCGATGTCATCGCGGGCAATGACGTGCCGCTTCTCCGGCTCACCCTGACGGCGCATGGCCAACCAGTCAGTCTCAATTCACTCCAGGTGGAAATAGCGGGCACGGCCCCCACCAACGTCGCGACCTCCCTCCGACTGACGGACGGGACCAACCTGCTCGCCCAAGCCGCTCCGACCTCTCCGAATGTCCGATTCTCCTTCGCCCCGATCCAGATCGCGGTTGACGGTCCGACCACGTTGTTCGTCGTCGGGGACTTTGCCTCGACGACGGGCGACACATTTGGAGTTCGGCTTCCGGGGACCCATCCCTTCGGCGTGGATGGGGGCGTCGTCGCTCTGCATGAGAATCCGGGTCCCCGGGCCCTCGGCTACCTCGGCGTCAACCCAGCGACGCCCCGGGTCGATGGCGGCTTCGACGAGTGGACGGCGGCCTCGGCAGACCCGACGAACGATGCGACGCCGCGGGCCAACCCGAACATCGATCTCACGCACTATGGCGGACTGCACAGCGGGACCGCGACGTTCCTGTACGCCGAAGTATCCGGTCGAATCCTGGGAGGAACGCCGACGCCGGCAAACCCTCAGCAGGCGCCCCTTCAGAATTCGACGTCTCTGGCCGACACGGATCGGGACGGTGTGCCTGACGCTTTCGACCCGATGCCGTACGACTTCAACAACGACGGGATCCTAGACGCGCAAACGAACTGTGACGTCGACGGTGACGGCATCATCGATTACGGCTGCAGTGGAGGTACGGACTACTGGCTCAACACGACGATTCCCGGCAGTTTCCCCGCGCCGTATGCAGGGCGCCTTGTCAGCGTGTACATCGGGCCGGACAATCGACCGCCAACCCTGGGAGAGGACCTCGTTCGGATCTTCCTCGATATCGACAACAGCACGTTCAGCGGGTACTCGATCGGCGGAATCGGGGCGGACCGGCTCGTCGAGTTCCGGGGGAAGGACGGCGCGGTGACGCAATCCACTCTCCTCGCGTTCTCGGGGTCGTTCCCGGGCGAGTGGTCTTGGACGGCCCTCTCTCCGGTCACGGTCGCGACTGGCTATCACGCGGTCGAGCTCTCCATCCCGTTGAATGCGACGAAGATCTATGTCGAAGCGGGCGACTTCTGGGGATCGGTTGACTCGACTACGGCCGTCCCCGCACGCGTGGCTCAGCCGATGTCGCCGCGGTTCTCGTCAGTGGACCAGCCCCTATCCCTCGCTTCCCCCTCTCTCGGCCCGGGGCCCGCCTCGACGCTCCTCGACCCGGGCTCGAGCAGCCTGACGACGACGTACAATCAACAGCGAAAGGTCGTCCGGGCGGGGACGGTCGCCAACCAGGGCGCGTGCGACGCGACCAACTCGGGCGGATGCTTCTACGCAGTATACCAGAACCAGGTGCCGAGCTCCCCGGATTCCGCCTACAAGGATGGCGGTTCGGTTGCCGTCCCGACGAGCCTGGGGTTTCTGGACTCCATCCCGACCTCCCTGGCCGCGGGAAACAACCTCGTCATCGCCTTCATCCAATTCAACAACAGCGGCGCTGCGGCGCGTCTCATGACGGCGGGAAACGTGCAACTTCGGCGGGGCACCCTGACCTCCGACCCGCTCCTCGCTCAGACCGAATTCGAAATCCGGTTGCCCGCGACAGGTACCCCTGGCGAAGGAGGCTTCGCGGGTTTGCTCTACCGGGACGTCGGCGCGGCCGCGAGTCCCACGTATGGGGTTTTCGCGGCGGCCGACGCGACGGGAGCCAACGCGGAAGTCAAGTTTGTGGTGATCAGCGGCCTCGCCTCGTCCGACAGCGCGTTTGCGGACGGAGGGTCTGTCGCGATCCAAGTCTCGACGACGTCCCTCGGTTCGGTATCGACGACGTTCCCCGCTGCATCCTCCAGCTTGCCGAATCTGGTGATCGCGACCATTCAAACGGATTCCGTGTCCGGGAGATACAACATCCCAGGCGCTTTCTCCCAGATTCGAAGGGGAACCCTCAGCTCGGACCCGGTCATCGCGAGCAACCAGTTCAATAGCGCGTCCGCGAACAACGCCGCTCCGGATGGGGTCTATCAGATCCTGGTCGCTTTGGACGCGGCCGGCGCGGCGAACCAAGCGTACTCGGTTTGGACGATCAACAACATTGCCGCAAATACGGTTAATGGAGAGGCCAAAATCCTGACCTTCCGCGGACTCAGTGCGAGTTCGGTCGACACCGCCAGTGTTTCCGTTGGAAACGGGCGTACGGTGCTCGGGACCGCGACGACCTCGTTTGGCACCGGGGACGATGTCGTGATTGGGGCCATGGAGATGGAAGCGGTCGGCTCAACCCGAACCATCGTGACGGGTGCCGACGACATCCGGCGAACCGGAGAGACGACTGGCAGCGGCAACCAGTTCGGCCAGACGGCCGCCACCCTTTTCATCGATGGCTCAGGCCTGTACCAAGGCTTTCTCCGTAAGGTCTCGACGACGACCCCAAACCCCTCGTACGAAGGCGCGATGACAGGGCCCGCCTCCTCCTCCCTGCACGGCGAGCTGAAAATGCTCGTCATCCACGTTCGCGATACATACACTGGATGGGATCGGGTACTTCTGAACCGGAGCCTGGACACGGGTGGAGCAACGTGGGGCGCACCGATCGTGTTGGCCTCCGGTCGTTCGTCGGACAGCCCTCTCCTTTACAGTTTCGACAGCGCGGAGCCTTCCATCGCCATGGACTCCGGAGGATACCTCCATGTGGTTTGGGTGTCGGCGTCGACGGCGGGAGACCAGACCATCCTGAATCTCGTCCGGTACGCGAAGACCTTGATCACGTACCCGACGCAGGCCCAACTGGCCAGCTCCTCGAACTGGGCCATTGTGACCGCGGTGGACGACACGGCGCCGGGATACATGCCGACCATCTCCACGGACTCGGGCAACAATCCGCACATCGCTTGGAGCTCTTCGAAGACGAGCGGAACGGTGTATTACAAGAACAAGGCCGGCGCGACATGGAACCCGACCCTCTCTTGGGGTACGACCTACACGGGCGTGTCCGTCGATGTCTCCCCACGGACCGATTACGTGAGTCTCACCCGCTACTACGCGGCTGCTACGAACGAGATCCAGTACGCGGTGTGCAAGGACCTCGCGGGTGGCAAATGCGCGAATCTTGCGAACTTCACGAAGTCGAGCGGCACCGCGGGCTACGATACGGTGGCCTCGGGCTCGACCGGCAGCAGCTTTTCGGCGTTTCTAGATGGCGGTTCGGTGGCGATTACGACCAGTGAGACGACGTTAGGAAGCCTGCAAACGACCTTTCCCGCGGGCGACAATTACGTCATAGTAACGGTCGCCCTTTCAACAATTCCCCAAGGGACCGGGAGCACCATCGATGTTACAGGCGGCAGTCCTGGAAATCTCAAGCTTAAGCGGGGGGCCTCGATCCTCGCGAGCAATGAGTTCGCTTGCAGCGCAGGGGGGACCGCTCCGGGCCCGACGCAGTTCCCGACGAACTATTGCTACCTCTTGTTCAAGGATGTGGGTGCACCGTCGAGCTCTACGTACGACGTCACGGCTCTCGCAAGCGGTTCGGGGATGAACGGCGAGGCGAAAATCCTGGTCCTCCAAGGCGTGACCGGCAGCTTCCAGGACGGTGGTTCCGTTGTAATCGGCACATCCGAGACGACAGTCCTTTCCCACGCGCCGTCGCTCGCCTCGGCCGACAATCTCATCATTGCGGCAGTTCAGGTGTTGGACACCAACGGAGGAGGTTCAGGCGACCGGTGGATTCTTCCCGGAAACCTCCGGATTAAGCGAGGGGCCACGGTGTTGACCAGCAACGAGTACACGTACGACCTTATGAAGTCGGGTTCCGCGAAATCTTCTCAGGCCATCCTCCTCCTCGCCCGGGATCCCGGAGCACCGGCCAATCCGACGTACACAGTGACCACGCTTGCGTCCGGAACGGGCGTCAATGGCGAAGCCAAGATCCTGGTCCTTTCCGCGGGAGGCACCGTGCAGCATGCGTTGACGGATGGGACGTCAGTCGCTATCGGGACTTCCGAGACAGCGTTCGGGACGGTGGCCACGTCTTTTCCAGTCGGGGAAAATGTCGTCATCGCGTCCAACGAGTATCGTAACACCGGAGCCGGGCAGGTGAATATCGTAGCCTCCAACTCGAGAATCGTCCAGGGGGGGACGAGCCGAGCGAGCAATGCGTTCGATATTAGTTTGGCTCCCGTTACTGCGGGCCAGGCGGGCAACGTGAACGAAGGCTTGCTCTGGCGTCAGTACGGAGGCCCCTCGAACCCATCCTACGATTCGCGAGCCGCGGCGAGCGCCACGGGGATCGAAGGGGAGACCAAGATCGCCGCCATCCACATCCGAGACGGGACGGACATCGAACGACCCTCCTACCCCAGCATCGCCACTACGTACGAGGCCAACGGCGACCTGTGGGTTTCGTACGCCAAGGATGTCGACGGCGCGACGCGGGCGATCTACGCGCGGTTCCTCGACTACCCAACCGGAGCATGGCAGTCCGTAGAGACGGTGGCCTCGGTTTCGGGGACGATCCTCACGCGGCCGTCGATTGGGATCGATCGAAACGGGAATGTCCACGCACTCTTCGTCGACAGTGGGGTTCCTCAGCTCTACTATGAGGAACGCACGGTCGGCGGTTGGGGAGCCTCGGTGGCTGTCGGGACGTCTTCGGACAATCCATCGATCCTCGTGCGAGCGCCGGACGACCCCGCGTACGGCACATCCAGTGGCGGCCTGTTTTGGCAGGCGTCGAATACGGCGACCTACTTCTATTACATCCCGGAGTTCCAGGATGTCGTTGTCCCGATCCTCGGGGTACTCCTGTTGGCCCTTTTCTTCACTCGCCGGGAGAGGCTCCGGCGAAGGCGCTCCTCCGATCCGAGTCGGAAGGACATCGAATTGCCGCGGAATCTCGCGTGAGCCACCAGGCAGATGGTCGCCAAGCGTGGGGTGGACTGACGTTCGTCCTCGTTCACGTAGTCGCCGGATGAAACCTCGGCGGTTTCGCGCTCCCCCGATGGCTTCGTGATAATTTGTCCGGAACCCTCTTTACGTCTCCGGAGCATGGATCCCGTACCTGCCGGTGCGGTCCGCCGCTCTGTGGGAGGGGAAGTACCTATGGAACTCACACTTGTCCGAGCCACGAATCGCCGATTTCAGATGTGGATCCCGCTTCTTCTCGCATTCGGCTTCGTCCTTGTCGCCGCCGTCCCGCTCGCGGCAGGTGGCGGGGACCAACCTCTCGCGGCCTCGATGCTCGTAAGCCGCACCCAGGCGTCTCCGGGAGACAACGTGACCTTCTGGATCTGGATCACTCCCCTCAAGGAAAAGGCGCGAAACCTCATCGTGACGGAATCCAATCTCGACGGCTTCGCGGTCGTGTCGTCCGAAGCCCCGGGTTCCTGTCTGCAGACGCAACTCACCTGGGTATGCGTCCAGGATGAGCTCCGTCCCTTTGCGATCGGGGTCCACGTCGTCCCAGGATCCGGGACGGAGGGGAAGGACCTCGTCAACGAGGCCCGAGTCCAAGTCTGGGACAAGGGGGAGCACGACGATGAGGAATCCCACGGTGCGGATCCGATTTCCGTGAGCGCCGCGGTCCACGTCGTCGCCGCCCCGAAGGTGGAGGAAGCCCAGATCGGCGTGCAGCTGAGTTCGACGCGGGCGGACGTCGTCCCCGACAGCCTGCAGAACTATCGCGTCGATGTGACCAATCGGGGCAATTCGACGGCGAACCATGTCTCGGTCGTCGTCTCGGTGCCGGAGTCCATCACCCTGGTGTCCGCGTCTCGCTGGCCCGCTGTGGAGGACGATCGGCTCACCTGGATCCTCGAGTCCGTGCCGGTCGGATCGATGGAGCTGCTCTTCAACGCGACGGTGCCGTCCTCGAATCGAGTGGATCATGTCGAACTGGGGGTCGCCGCGACCTACCAAGCCGCGGACGGAGGAGTGGTCCGTGTCGAGACGAAACCCTCCTCGTTCAGCCTGCTTCCCCTCCCGTCAGGCCCGCGCGTCTGGCCGCTCCAGGTCGGAATGGTCCTGGCGGTCCTGGCGTTCGTGGGACGCTCTCTGTTCCTGCCTCAGGGGCCAATCGGCTCCGCTCGGACGAGAGCCCCGGGCGCGGAGGAAGTCTTCTTGCTGCACCGAAGCGGGATTCTCCTGAAGCACTTCTCTTCCGATCCCACCCGAGGCATCGATTCCGACATCCTCGGTGGGATGCTCGCCGCGGTCCGCATGTTCGTCGAGGACTCCATGCATCCCTCCGCGGGACCCTTGCAGGAGATTCGGTTTCGAGGCGGGAGCATTGTCTTCGTGACGGGAAAGAATGCGGCCGTCGCTGCCCTCAATGCCCGGGGCAACCACACCCTCTTCACCCACCGGGCCAGAGGGATCCTCCGGGATTTCGAGAGGCGAAACGGCGATGCGCTCACGAACTTCGACGGCGTCGCCGGGCGCCTGGACGGGGTCGACGCCCTGTTGGGCCGGATCGCCTCGTGATGGGAGCGTCCCTGACGCGGGAGACCGGACAAGACCGGGGGGATGTCCCCCGGCAGTAACAGCGCGTGTCACGGCCAAGCGACTGCTCACTCGACGCCCTGACCCTTGCCGAGGGATTGTTGGACATCGCGTTGTCCCCCTGTCACGGAGCGCCCCGGAATCGGGGCTGTCGAGGAGGGACCCATACGACGTCCTCTCCAGGCTTGCATCGCGCGTCACGAGTCGGCGCGACCTTACGCTGGAGCGTCCGAATAACGACCGGGTGCGGGATAAACGTTCGCTCGAACCGCCGCACGTTTATCTAGGCCCGGGCCGTTCCGTCGAATCCTGGAGCCCACATGGAGGAATTACGCGATGCGATCGCCCTCCTCTTCAAGCGGAAAGGCCGCGACGAGCTGAGCGAGCGGGAGTTCGTCCTGTCCGCGTCGATGGACCTCCGGTGGTTCCCGCCGCGGGACGCCCAGCGGCTGCTGCAGATCGGCCTCGAGACGAAACTGCTCGAGTCGCACGACGGCACGATCCGGCCGGGATTCGACGTGTCCAAAGTCGAGGTGCCGAGGGACTACGTGCCGACCACCGCGATCCTGTCCTCGCCGACGCCGGCGGAGGAAGACCTCTTCGTGCGCATCGTGGACGGAATCGCCGCGAAGACCGGCATGGACCGGAAGGCCGTGATCCGCCGGGTAAACGAGGTCCAGGAGAAGATGGACGTCGAGGTCGAGGTCGCGGCCCTCATCGCGGCGCGTCAGTCGGGCGTCGACGTTACGGCGTTCCTGGCGGCCGTGAAGGCGCGTCTGCAGATGCCTTGATTCAGTCCTTGCTTTCTTTGCCTTTCATCAGATCGCCCAGGGTGAGGCCCGCGCCGGCGGCCTGTTTCTTCACCGCGATCGGCTGAACGCGTTCCTTCAGCTTGATCCCGAGTTGCCGTTCCAGCTTCCGAACGAGGTCGTCCCCCGGCGTGATCGTCCCCGATTCGAGCTTCGCGATCACGCTCGCCCGCTCGTTGATCTTCGCGCCGAGGTCCGCCTGCTTCCATCCGCGGGATTCCCGCGCTTGGCGAATCATTTGGGGGAAGTCCTCCATCAGCTCCAATTCGCCACCCTGCGCGTACACGTCCTTCGGCGTCAGACGCCGTTGGCGGGCCTCCAGCCGTTGGGCGATGACGGGCGGCATCGTGCTCGGTCGCAACGGGGCGCTCGACACCTCCTCGCCGAAGCGGGCGCACTCCCCGCACACCGAAAGGACAGTCGCCTCGATCGCCACACTCTTCAGCCGGGGAACGTCCGCCCCGCACAATTCGCAGATCACGAACCGGGCCCGCAAAGACTAAATAAAAAGCGCCGGGTATATAGCCTTCCCTCATAGCCCACCCACCGGGCGAACCTATGGACGACGATCAGATCCGCGAATTCTCCGAGAAAATGTCGGTGCGCATCGCCTCGCTCGAGGACCGCAACGACAAGTTGTTGGAGACCGCCCGCCGGGTGGAAGGGGAGAAGCGGTACGCCGAGACGGAGCTCGTCCGACTCCAGAAGGAGATCCGACGGCTGAAACAGGAACTGGACCGGCTCAAGAGCCCTCCGCTGATCATCGGCAACATCCGCGACATCCTGGCCGACAGCCGCGTCGTCGTCAAGTCGTCGACGGGTCCGGACTTCATCGTCAACGCGGCGGATTACATCGCGAAGGAGAACCTCGTGGTCGGCGCGCGCGTGGCCCTGAACAAGCAGACCCTCGCCGTGATGGGCGTCCTGCCTCCCTCCCTCGATCCGATCGTCACCGGCGCAGAGATCATCGAGAAGCCTCCGGTCACCTACGGGGACATCGGCGGCCTGGAAATCCAGATGCGCGAGTTACGGGAGGCCGTGGAGGATCCCCTCTTAAAGCCGGACCTGTATCGAAAGGTCGGCATCGAGCCGCCGAAGGGCGTCCTGCTCGTCGGGCCTCCGGGGACCGGCAAGACGCTCCTTGCGAAGGCGGTCGCGAACCGCACGCAGGCCACGTTCATCCGGTTCGTCGGCTCCGAGCTCGTGCAGAAATACATCGGCGAAGGCGCCCGCCTGGTGCGGGAGTTGTTCCAGCTCGCCCGGGAGAAGTCCCCGTCTATCGTCTTCATCGACGAACTCGATTCGGTCGGCGCCAAGCGCCTCGAGGTCGCGACGTCCGGTGATCGAGAGGTCCAGCGGACGTTGATGCAGCTCCTGGCGGAGCTGGACGGCTTCAACCCGTTGGGAGAGGTCAAGATCATCGGGGCGACGAATCGTCCAGACATCCTCGATGAAGCGCTCCTGAGGCCGGGACGGTTCGACCGCATCATCGAGATCCCGATGCCGGGTTCCGAATCCCGTATGACGATCTTCAAGATTCATTCGCGAAAGATGAACATCGCCGGCGAGGTCGACTACGGCGTGCTG
>Ga0209157_1001285_pt1 | contig 21040 bp, 21 predicted proteins | sample GraSoiAngelo_135_FD_185892 | JGI IMG/M metagenome (GOLD analysis project Ga0209157, IMG submission 185892) | Grasslands soil microbial communities from the Angelo Coastal Reserve, California, USA - 14_0929_05_40cm (SPAdes) (version 2) | ecosystem: Environmental > Terrestrial > Soil > Grasslands ...
GATGCGCGCCGTCGTCTCGCACGTGTACACGCCGTGGTTCAGGGTGAGGCGTACGACGTCGGAGAGCGGTGCATCGGCGACGACGAGCACGCGCGCAGGTCCTTTCAGCGGAGCGCGCTGAGCGATGGCGACCCTTCCCAGCTCTAGGGGTGACTCCCGCCTAGAGATGAAGCCTACACCTCGGTATGAAGGCCCTTCATTTAAGACAAGGCGAAAGCGCCTGCGAATCGCTCCGCGGCGCCTTCGTCACATGCGGCTTATGTCCTAGCTCTGCTCTTTGAATTCGCCCTCGATCGTGTCGTCGCTCTTCTTGCCTTCGCCGGCCGTCGCGCCCGCGGGCTCTTCCTGCGGTTGTCCTTGTTCACCGTTCGCCGGGGCCTGCTGTTTCGCCTGCTCCTGCTGGTACATGAGCTCGCCGATCTTCTGCGCCGACGTGCGCAGCTCGTCCATCGCCGTCTTGATGCGCTGCGTGTCGTCGCCCTTCAGCGTCTCGCGCAGCGCGGCGATCTTTTCCTCGACGTCCTTCTTCGTGTCCGCGGGGACCTTGTCGCCGAGATCGCGTAGCGACTTCTCGATCTGGTATGCGAAGGTGTCGGCCTCGTTCCGCGTCTGGATCCGCTCGACGTTGCGGCGGTCCTCCTCGGCGTGGGCCTGCGCCTCCTTTACGAGCTTGTCGACCTCGTCCTTGTTGAGGCCGCTGGAAGCAGTGATGGTGACGTGCTGCTCACGACTCGTGGCCTTGTCCTTCGCTTTGACGTTCACGATGCCGTTCGCGTCGATGTCGAAGGACACGTCGATCTGCGGGATGCCGCGCGGCGCCGGCGGGATGCCATCGAGGATGAAGCGCGCGAGACTCTTGTTGTCGCCGGCGAGCTCGCGCTCGCCCTGGACGACGTGGATCTCCACCTGCGTCTGCCCGTCGCTCGCCGTCGTGAACGTCTGTGACTTCGACGTCGGGATCGTGCTGTTCCGCTCGATGAGCTTGGTGGCGACGCCACCGAGCGTCTCGATGCCCAGGGACAGCGGCGTGACGTCGAGGAGCAGGATGTCCTTCACCTCGCCCTTCAGCACGCCGGCCTGGATCGCGGCGCCGACCGCGACGACCTCGTCCGGGTTGACGGACTTGTTCGGCTCCTTGCCGCCGAACATCTTCTTGACGGTGTCGAAGACGAGCGGCATGCGCGTCTGACCGCCGACGAGGACGACCTCGTCGATCTTGTCCGCGCTCACCTCGGCGTCCTTGAGGCACTGGCGCACCGGCGCCGTCGTCTTCTCGACGAGGTCGCCGACGAGCTGCTCGAGCTTGCTGCGCGTGAGCGTGATGACGAGGTGCTTCGGACCGGACTGGTCCGCGGTGATGAACGGCAAGTTCACCTCGCTCTGCATCGTGCTCGAGAGCTCGATCTTCGCCTTCTCCGCGGCCTCCTTGAGACGCTGGAGCGCCTGACGATCCTTCCGGAGGTCGATGCCCTGATCTTTCTTGAACTCCTCGATGAGCCAGTCGATGATGCGCGCGTCGAAGTCGTCGCCACCGAGGTGCGTGTCACCGTTGGTGGCCTTCACCTCGAACACGCCTTCACCGAGCTGCAGCACCGAGATGTCGAACGTGCCGCCACCGAGGTCGTAGACGGCGATGAGCTCGTCCTTCTTCTTGTCGAGCCCGTACGCGAGCGACGCCGCAGTCGGCTCGTTGATGATGCGCAGGACCTCGAGGCCAGCGATCTGGCCCGCGTCCTTCGTCGCCTGGCGCTGGCTGTCGTCGAAATACGCGGGGACGGTGATGACCGCCTGCGTGACCTTGTCCCCGAGGTACGCCTCGGAGTCAGCCTTGAGCTTCTGGAGGATCATCGCGGAGATCTCCGGCGGCGTGAACTTGCGTCCATCGCCGAGGACGATCTCGACGCCGCCGTTCGAGGCGCCTTGCACCTTGTACGGGACCTGTTTCATCGATCGCTGCACCTCGGGGTCGGTGAAGCGGCGCCCCATGAAGCGCTTGATCGAGTAGATCGTGTTATCGGGATTGGTGATGGCCTGGCGTTTCGCGAGCTGACCCACAAGGCGCTCGCCACTCTTCGTGAATGCGACGACCGACGGCGTGATCCGTCCGCCCTCAGCGTTCGGGATGATGACCGGCTCGCCGCCTTCCATGACCGCGGCGGCCGAGTTCGTGGTGCCAAGGTCGATGCCAATGACGCGTGGCATTTAGTTGCTCTCCTTCTTCTTGGCGACCGTGACCATGGCCGGCCGGATCACCCGGTCGTGCAGCCGGTACGCCTTCTGGTGCTCTCTGATGACCGTTCCCTCGGGCTCGTCGCTCTCGACATGGGCGACCGCCTCGTGCTCGTATGGATCGAAGGGCTTGCCGAGCGAGTCAACGGCCTGCAGCCCCTCGGCCTCGAGGATCTGCCGAAGCTTGCGCTCGATGAGCCACATGCCCTCGACCCACGACGAGTTGCGCAGCTCCTCGGGGATCGTCGCGAGCGCACGGTCGTAGCCGTCGAGGATGTCGAGCAGCCTGGCGATGAGATCGGCCTTCGCGAATTTCGCGAACTCGGCGCGCTCGGCCTCGTTGCGCTTGCGGTAGTTCGAAAAGTCGGCCGTCATGCGCTTGAGGTCGTTCGTCAGAGCCTCGACGCTGTCGCTCGTTGGCGCTTCGTCCGTCGCGGCCTGCGCCGCCGCCTTCGCGCCGTCCTCTTCGATATTCGTGTGCCCATTCGGGCCACGCCGCTTGAGGCGCTCCTCGAGGAGCTCCTCCGCACGGCGCGTCTTCTCATCCATTACTCAGTCACCCTCCATGACGCGCACGAGGTCGCTCATGAGCGACCCCACATAGCGGACCGCGCCGATCGACCGCGCGTAGTCCATCCGCGTCGGTCCCATAACGCCCACGTAGCCGACGACGTCGGAGCCGCCGCCGTAGCGGCCGAAGACGAGGCTGAAGCCGCGCAGGTGCTCGAGCCGGTGCTCGCTGCCGATCGCGACGTGGACGTCGCCCGCGCCGAGATCGGCGGGAAGGATCGACACGAGGCGCGTCCGGTCCTCGAGAAAGCGAACGACGTCACGCACACTGTCGGTCTCGGTGAACTCAGGCTGGGCCATGATGTTCTGGATGCCGTCGTAGTAGACGTCACGCACCGCAGTCGCACCGTGCTGCTCGAGGAGTCGCGCGAGCGCACCGAGGAGCTCGCGATCGGCACCGGTCTCCATCCCCATGCTCGCGCGCACCGCGGACGCATCGCTGGTGCCCAGCGTCTCGGTGAGCCGCGACGAGAGGCGTCGCAGGTGCTCGATCGTGACGGGCTCGCTCAGTTCGACGAGCTGCTGGTGGACCGCACCGCCGTCGAGGACCGCGACGAGCAGCACCCTTCGCTCGCTGATCGGCACCGCCTCGACATGCTTCAGCAACGATCGCGTGGGCGACGGCGGCGTGACGATGGCGGCCTCAGCGGTGAGGCGCGCGAGCGTCGACGCGGCGAGGCGCAGCCATTCCGCGGTGTTCGACATCGCCTGCTGGAACTGATGCGAGACGGTCAGCTGCTCCGCGGGCAGCAGCGACGGGTGCGGCATGAGGCTCTCGATGAAATACCGGTAGCCGAGATCCGTCGGCACGCGACCGGCCGACGTGTGCGGATGCGTGAGAAGCCCAAGCTCCTCGAGCGCAGCGAGCGCGTTGCGCACGGTCGCAGACGACACGTCGAGGCCGTAGCGGCGCACGAGCGCAGCCGACGCGACCGGCTCGGCCGTCGCGATGTACTCGCGGATCACGGCGCGAAGCAGGTCGCGCTGGCGCTCAGCCAGCGTGGGCAGCGCTTTATCTACTGTTTTATGGGGCTTCTGGACCATTTAGCACTCTCCCGATGAGAGTGCTAACTAGGCTACGCCGCTCGCCTAGGCCCGTCAAGCACTTGTAGCCGGTACGCAACCGTCGCACGGCAGGCGTTCGGCTGGCACGGCGGCTGCCAGGCACGCTGGCATCTGCGAAGGGAGGCCGTACACCCATGTGGAATGAATTCAAGACGTTCCTGCTGAAGACCAACGTCCTGTCGCTCGCGCTCGCATTCATCATCGGCGTCGCGCTCGCCGCAGTCGTCGTCTCGCTGGTGAACGACATCATCATGCCGCCGGTTGGATTGGCGCTCGGTGGTGTTGACTTCCAGAACATGTTCATCGACCTCTCGGGCAAGCACTTCCCAACGCTCAAGGCCGCCCGCGACGCCGGCGCGCCGGTGATCGCCTACGGCAACTTCATCAACACCGTCATCACCTTCATCATCGTCGCGTTCGTCGTGTTCCTGCTCGCGCGCGCCCTGGTGAAGGCGACGACGAACACCAAGCCGTGCCCGCGTTGCGCGATGGACGTGCCGATCCCTGCGACGCGCTGCCCGTTCTGCACGAGCGACCTCGGGGTCCCAGCGGCGCGCGGTGCGGCGGTCTAAGCCGCCTGCGGCGTCACGAGCGCGCGGACACGCGAGACGAGGTCGTTGAGCTCGAACGGTTTCGTGACGTAGTCGGCCGCACCGAGCTCGGTCGCGTACATCCGCTCTGATAGCCCGAAGATCGCGGTCACGACGATGACCGGGATGTGCTGGATGCGGCCGTCGGCGCGCAGCTCGCGCAGGACGGAGAAGCCATCGCGCCTCGGCATCATGAGGTCGAGGATGATGCACGACGGCTCGTTCTGATCGACGAAGCGCATCGCCTCGTCGCCGTCGTGCGCGAGGCGCGCGTCCAGTCCCTCGTCCTTGAGCGCCGTCGCCACGACCTCGCCGAGCGCGGGATCATCCTCCACCACCAGGATGAGCGGACGCTTGCGCCGGACCGCTATGGCCTGATCTCCTTCGCCAGCTTCGCGGGATCCTTCACGACGATGTGACGCCGCCGGATCTCGATGATCTCCCGCCGCTCCAGGTCACCGAGCACACGGTTCACCGAGACTCGCGACGCGCCGATGAACGCCGCGAGCTCGTCCTGCGTGAGCGTCAGCTCGAGCTTCGCGCCGCCATCCTGCTGCGCGAGATCGAGCAAGTACTTCGCCACGCGACTGGGGACGTCGAGGAAGATGAGGTCCTCCACGCGGTCGGAGAGCCGGCGAATCGTCTTCGCGAGCACGTCCAGGACGACGCGGACGGACGCCGGGTGCGTTTCGAGGTACGAGAGAAAGTCTTCCCGCGCCAACAGCGCAGCGCGGGTGTCCTCGAGCGCGGTCGCCGACGCCGAGCGCGGGCTGCCATCGAAGAGCGCCAACTCTCCGAAGAAGTCACCGCCGCGCATGATCGCGACGAGCGCCTCCTGGCCGAACTCACTCGGCAGCGCGATCTTCACCGCGCCCGCGAGAACGAGGTAGAGGTGCGTGCCCGGATCGTCCTTACGGAAGAGCATCTCGCCGCGCTTGAACGAGCGGATCCGCGTGCGTTCCGCCAGCTGCAGGAGCTCGGCATCGGGAAGCTTGGCGAATAGCGGGTACCGTCGGAGATGTTCGGCGAGCTTCGGATCCGGCACGGTCGCGATAGTACGGAACGTCGAGCCGTCGCTTGACGGCCATGCCACTATCGACGACCCCAATGGACACTACGACCGCTATTCGCTTGGGTGAGGCGTATGTCTCGGGCGCGCTGACGTCGCTCGAGGACGGTGCGCGCACCCGTCTTTTCTATGAGCTCCTCGCCGAGGTCGTGGAGTCGGCAGGCCTCCGCGCCTACCTACCCCACCGCGTCACCGACCCGGTGACGGCGTCGCATCTCGATCCGCGCGCGGTGTACGACATCGATCGTGCCCACGTCACTGGATCGCGAGTCGTCGTCGCCTATGCCGGTATTCCCTCTTTCGGCGTGGGCATCGAGGTGGAACTGGCGCGAGAGCACGGGATCCCGGTCATCCTCGTCGTCGAGCGCGACCGGACCGTCTCGCGCCTCCTCCTCGGAAACCCCGCGGTCGTCGAGTGCGTCCGCTTCAACGATCTCGACGGACTTAGACGCAGTCTTCTCTCCGCGCTCGAGCGCGTGCGCGATGTCGTCGCGAGCGAAGCCGGCCAGGCGGTCTCCGACGACGTCGTCGTGCAGCGCTTCCTCGCGTCGCTCGAGCAGGCCCGCCATCTGGCCGACGGCGAGGTCGCCGCGCTGCTGCGCGTTGGCGAGCTCGACGGCGATGCGGCTCTAGCGGTCCGGGACGCCGTCGCGACCGGTCGATTGTTCGGCGCCGGCCTTCGCGATCTCGTCGGCCGCTACGCACTGCGCGGCGCCGACCTCGGTGCCTTCGTCCTCTTCCATGTCCTCGAGCGGCCGCTCGCCGATGTTGCTCGGATGGTGGGGAGCGATCCGCGCACGGCGAAGCGGCGGCTCGAGGCGGCTCGCGCGCGCATCGGGCTCGCCGCCGATGCGAATGCGAACGACGTCGCACAATGGCTGGTGACCGAGCTCATCGCGCCGCCAACGCGCGCGCTGCAGCTCCATCTTTTCTCGGGAGAACGCAATGGGACGCGGGCAGCGCAAACAGAAGACGACCGGCAAGCTCGGCTGGCGCAGCAAGAAAGCAAACCACGGGCGTAAGCCCGGCATGGGGCGCGGCAAGCGCAACTAGGGCGGGCGCGCGCTACCCGCGGTGCATCAAGACGAGTAGCGCGAGCGCGCCCAGCGCGAGGAGCGCCGGCGGCGTGCCCACGATGACGGGAACGCGCGTGACCGATCCGCAGTCGAGGAGCGGGCGCAGCGCGCTGATGTAGAACGGCTCGAGCGTCACGAGGATCGGGACGAGGAGCCCCAGCGCGACCGACGCCCCACAGCCAAGCGCGCCCTGCCCGCCACGCAGGCCGAAGAGGAACGGCACGAAGGCCACGCCGAGGCTGACGAACAGCGACGCCGACCAGAGCATCGAGACGTCGTCGCCGCAGTTGCTCATCGGCGCACGGCGTTAGCGGCGGCGGCGAGTGCCTTTCTTGCGCGCGCTCGTCTTGCGTCCGGAGGACTTCTTGCGGCCGGCGGTCTTGCGCGCCGTGGCCCGCTTCCGTCCGGTGCTCTTGCGCGCCGTCGTCTTCTTGCGACCGGTCGACTTGCGCGCAGTCGTCTTCTTGCGACCGGTCGACTTGCGCGCAGTCGTCTTCTTGCGAGCTGTCGCACGTTTCGCGGTGGCCTTCTTGCGGCCGGTCGACGCGCGCCGCGTCCCACCACCGCGCATGCCAGCCGCCGGTTTTGCCTCGCCGCTCATCGGCATCGGTGCGGGCGGCGCCGGCTGCGGCGGCTGCGCCGCCGGCCACACAGAGCCGGGCTGCTGCTGCTCGCTCGGCCAACCAGGACCGCGGTTCTCGTCGTTCATGCTGCCTCCCCGTCTATTTGCGCGCTATGCGTGGTGATAACGAATCCACTACGTCGCCGCAAGCACGCGCGATCGTGTCGCGACGTCATCGTCGGGCAAGAGTCGCACGAAGACCTCACTCGCGAGCAACCGACCGCGTGGGGTGAGTCGCGCGACGTCGTGATCCAGGCGCACGAGGCCGAGCGCGACCGACGCGGCGAGCGCGGCGCGCCTGCGCGCGACCGCGGGATCGCCGAAACGTCCGGCGTATTCCACCAGATCGAGCCCCTCGTCGAGGCGCAGCGCGAGCATCGCCGTGTCGGCCTCGTCGTCGGCGAGCGGATCGGCGATCCGCGGTGCGTCGGCGTCGATCATCTCGAGGTAGGCGGTGAGCGCTCCCGGCCGCCGCGAACGGGCGCCAGCGAGATGAGAGTGCGCGCCGGCGCCGACGCCCAGCCACTCGCCGTTGCGCCAGTACACGAGGTTGTGGCGGCATTCCGAGCCACGACGAGCCCAGTTCGCGATCTCGTAGTGGCGGTAGCCGGCAGCTTGGAGCGTTCGCTCCGCGATGCGGTAAAGGCGCGCCATGCCCTCGTCGTCTACTTGCGCCGCGCCGGCGTCGGCGCGCCAGCGTCGCACGCTCTCCCAGCCTGCGCCGGGCCAGTTTGCGACCGCCTCCTCGGGCTCGAGATTCAACTCGAGCGGGTAGCAGGAGAGGTGGTCTGGCTGGAGCGCGATCGCGCCCCCGAGGTCTGCGCGCCACGCCTCCGCGGTCTGCCCAGGCCAGCCGAAGATGAGATCGAGGCTCACTGCGAGCCCGAGCGAGCGAATCGCATCGACCGCAGCAGCGGTGTCCTCGGCCTGGTGTGTGCGACCGAGCGCGCGCAGCCCGGCGGTATTCAGCGACTGGGCGCCCAGCGAGACGCGCGTGATCCCGAGCGCGCGCCACGCGAGCAGGCGCGCGCGATCGAGCGTCGCGGGGTTTGCCTCGACCGTCGCCTCCTCCAGCGCGAGGTCGAAGGCGTCGCGAAGCGCGCCGGCGAGCGACGCGATCTCGTTGGGCTCGAGCAGGCTCGGTGTTCCACCGCCGACGTACAGCGTCCGCACCGATGGGCGGTCGAGCGCGGCGCCTTCGCGACCGATCTCCGTCGCGAGCGCGTCGAGGTAGCGCGAGCGCAGGCGCGAGGTCGCCGGCGCCGTCGCGAAGTCGCAGTACGGGCAGCGCGCCGCGCAGAACGGGACGTGGACGTACAGGCTGATCGCGCTCACCGGCGGATGCCTCCGAGCGGATCTGGCAGCTCCGCGTCCGCGGAGAGCTCCGCGGTCTTTGCGAGATCGACGAGCCATTCGCGGGACTCGTACACGAACGCCATGAGATGGCTGGGCGTCCACTCGTTCTCGCTCACGACGCGCTCGTCACCGAAGTCCGGCAGGAGGAGCACATACGCGGTCGCGCGATCGACGAGCCTGGCGTTCGAGACGCCGTACCCGCCGATGCGCTCCGCACCGAGCGCGGTGAGGATCGACGCGCGTAGTGGCGCGAGCACCGATCCGAGCCGCACGTCCGATCCATCACCCTCGATGCCCGCCGCGAGCCGGAGCGACACCCCCGCGCGCGCCGCGTAAAGGCCCTCGAGGAATCCGCGCGTCTCGCGCGAAAGCGCCGCCCACATCGCGGCGGCGTCACCGCTCTGCGTCGCTCGCAGGAACGATGACGCCGCGAGCTGCGTCGGGTGCTCGAATTGAAGCTTCGGAGCCTTCACCACAGAGATCCCGCAAGCCTTGCGAGCAGTGCTCGCACTTTCCTTCGACGGTGGAGATGGACAGTGGAGAGCGGCGGGATACCCCTCGACGAGCGTCTGCGCACAGCCGGCCGCGCTTTCACGGTCGCCATGAAAGCCCCGCCGGCGTAGCCAGCTGCGAGGAGAGGGGTACCCGCCGCGCGATGCTGCAAAGCCATCCTCAACCCTCGTCCTTTATCCGCAGCACTGCGAGGAAGGCTTCTTGCGGGATCTCGACCGATCCCACCATCTTCATGCGCTTCTTCCCTTCCTTCTGCTTCTCGAGGAGCTTGCGCTTGCGCGTAATGTCACCGCCGTAGCACTTGGCGAGTACATCCTTGCGCTTCGCCTTCACGGTCTCACTCGCGATCACCTTGCCCCCAATGGCGGCCTGGATGCGCACGTCGAACATCTGCTTCGGGATGAGCTCGCGCAGCTTCGACACGAGGATGCGGCCCATGTGCTGCGCGCGGTCGCGGTGGACGATCACCGACAGCGCGTCGACGAGCGTGCCCGACACGAGGATGTCGAGGCGCACGAGGTCGGCGGCGCGGTATTCGGCGAGCTCGTAGTCCATAGACGCGTAGCCCTGCGACCGGCTCTTCAACTGGTCGTAGAACTCGACGATGACCTCCGAGAGCGGGAGCTCGTACTTGAGCATCGCCCGCGTCGGATCGACGTAGGACATGTCCATGAGCGTGCCGCGCTTGTTCTGCGCGAGATCCATGATCGGCCCGACGTAGGTCGTCGGCACGATGATCGTCGTGCGCATCCAGGGCTCGCGGATCTCGGTGATCGTTCCGGGGTCCGGCAGCATCGCAGGGTTGTCGATGGCGATCTCGTCACCCTTCTGCGTGATGACGCGGTATTCGACCGAGGGCGATGTCGCGATGAGATCGACGTCGTACTCCCGCTCCAGTCGCTCCTGGACGATCTCGAGGTGGAAGAGCCCGAGGAACCCGGCGCGGAATCCGAACCCCAGCGCCTGCGAGGTCTCGGGCTCGTACACCAGCGACGCGTCGTTGAGGCGGAGCTTCTCGAGCGCATCGCGGAGCTCGGGATAGGCCTCGGCCTTCTGCGGGTAGAAACCGGCGAACACCATCGGCTTCGCCGGGCGGTAGCCGGGGAGCGGCGTGGCCGCAGGCCGCGCCTCGAGCGTGAGCGTGTCGCCGACGCGCAGATCCGCGACGGTCTTCAGGCCCGTCGCGGCGTAGCCCACCTCGCCCGCGGCGAGGCGCTCGACCTCGCGCGGCTCGGGCGCGAACACGCCGAGCTCGAGCATCTCGCTCGGCTTCTGGGTGGCCATCGGGAGGATGCGATCCTCCGCGGTGAGCACGCCGTCCACCACGCGGACGTGCGCGACCACCCCTTTGTATGTGTCGTAGTGCGAGTCGAAGATGAGCGCACGCAACGGCGCGGTGGGCTCGCCCTTCGGCGCCGGGACGCGCTCGACGATCGCGTGAAGCAGCTCATCGACGCCCTGCCCGGTCTTCCCGGAGGCGAGCAGGATCTCGTCGTCCTTGAACCCGAGCGTCGACCGGAGGTCCTCGCGCACCATGTCGAGGTCGATGCTCGGCAGGTCGATCTTGTTGATCACCGGGATGACCTCGAGGCCCTGCTCCACGGCGAGGTACGCGTTCGCGAGCGTCTGCGCCTCGATGCCCTGCGACGCGTCGACCAGTAGCACCGCTCCCTCGCACGCCGCGAGCGAGCGGCTCACCTCGTAGTTGAAGTCGACGTGGCCGGGCGTGTCGATGAGATTGAGCTCGTAGTCCTCCCCGTTGCGTCCGGTCCACGCCATGCGCACCGCGCGCGCCTTGATCGTGACGCCGTGCTCGCGCTCGAGCTCCATCGAGTCGAGCATCTGCTCCTTCATCTGGCGCAGCGGCACCGTCTTCGTGAGCTCGATGAGGCGGTCGGAGAGGGTCGTCTTCCCGTGGTCGACGTGCGCGATGACGCAGAAGTTGCGGACGCGGCTCTGCGGATCGGACATCGGACTCAAGCCTATGGGTGAGCGGGTCGACGGCGCGCGAGCGCGGTGTGCGGGCCGTCCGGGACGGCGTGAACGCGGTGCTAGGCTCGGTCGAGGACTGTCGCGGGGAGGGCTCAGATGTCACGCCATCGTTCACCCATCCTTTTTGTCATCGCGCTGCTCATCGCCGCAGCGTGCTCGAGCGCAACACCGACCGGCGGCGGCACTGGCGCGCCGCAGGCGAGCGGCGCCGCCGGGACGCTCGTGTACTACGCCGACGTGAGCGATCTCATCTCGCTCGACCCGGCCGTCGCGTACGAGTTCAGTGGTGTGCTTCTCGTGCACAACGCCTACGAGACGCTGGTGCGGTTCGAGGGATCCGACCTCTCGACGATCAAGGCGGGGCTCGCGACGAGCTGGGAGCCGAAGGACGCCGGCTCGACGTGGGATATCACCTTCAAGTTGAAGAGCGGCGTGAAGTTCACGAGCGGCAACCCGCTCACCGCGGACGACGTCGTGTACTCGCTCCAGCGCGTCATCAAACTCAACAAGTCACCCGCCTTCCTCTTCACCGACATTGCTGGGCTCAAGCCGGAGAGCATCAAGGCGACCGACGGGAGCACCGTCGTCGTGAGCATGCCCAAGACCTCGAGCCCGCAGGGCTTCCTCTCGATCCTCACCTTCACCGTCGGTGGCATCGTCGACTCGAAGGAAGTGAAGTCGCACGAGACGAGCGGCGACTCTGGATCGGGGTGGCTCCTCGACCACTCGGCCGGCAGTGGGCCGTACGTCATCGACCACTGGACCAAGAACGCCGAGGTGCTCCTGAAGGCCAACCCGAACTACGGCGGCACGAAGCCGCCGCTCTCGGGCGTCCTCGTCAAGCACGTGCCAGAGTCGACCAACCAGCAGTTCGCCCTTGAGAAGGGCGATGCGGACGTCGCGCGCAACCTCGGTCCGCAGCAGATCAGCGCGGTCCAGGGCAAGCAGGGCATCGCGACAACGCAGGGCAACAGCCTGCTCCTCGTGTACGTCGGGATGAACGCGACCGTGAAGCCGCTCGACAACGTCAACGTGCGCGAGGCGCTCCGCACGGCCATCGACTACGACGGCATCATCAAGGAGCTCCTCAAGGGGAACGCGAAGAAGGTCCAGAACATCGTTCCGGCGGGGCTCGCGGGCTACAACGACGCCACGCCGTTCCAGGCCGACGTGAACAAAGCGAAGTCGTTGCTGCAACAGGCGGGACAGACCTCGGTGAACCTCGAGCTGCTCGTTCCCACAGGCCAGGCGCCGGGCGGCGTCGCGTGGGCAGACCTCGCTGCGAAGCTGCAGGCGGACTGGGCGAAGATCGGCGTGACGGTCACGATCAAGCAGACCGCGCAGGCCGACCTGCTCACCTCGTATCGTGCGCAGAAGGGTCAGCTCGTGATGATCCTCTGGGGTCCGGACTTCCCCGACCCGGACGCGAACGTCGGTCCGTTCACCGACTACGCGGCGAAGTCGATCGCGTACCGGAACGGCTGGGACGACAAGACGATCGCGCAAAAGGGACGGGACGCCGCGCTCATCACCGACACATCGAAACGCGCGGCCGCGTACAAGGACATCACCGAGTACGTCCTTCACAACGGGCCATACGCCATCCTCTACCAGCCGACGGAGCTCTTCGGGCTCCGCTCGAACGTGAAGGGCTTCGCCTGGAACCCGATGGGCTGGTTGGACTTTGCTGCCATAACCAAATAGGCCCGAGGTAGCGTGCGCTTCCTCGCGTTCCTCATACGACGACTGATCGGGATCGCGGCCGTGATGATCGGCGTTTCGGTCATCACGTTCGCGATCTCGCATGTCATACCCGCCGACCCCGCGGTGGCCGCCCTCGGCGACCACGCCACCGACGAGCAGATCGCCGCGTTCCGCGCCGAATACAAGCTCGACCGACCGCTGCCGGAGCAGTACCTCACATATGTGAACGACCTCCTGCACGGCGACTTGGGCCGCAGCATCCGCACGCGCCGCTCGGTCGCGGACGATCTCGCCGACTCGTTTCCAGCGACGTTCGAGCTCTCGTTCACTGCGCTCCTCGTCTCGATCGTCGTTGGCATCCCCGCGGGGATCTGGTCAGCGATCTCGCGAGGACGCCTACCCGACGTCGTCGTGCGCGTGCTCGCGCTGGCCGGCGGCTCGATCCCCGTGTTCTGGCTCGGGCTCATCGTCATCGGGCTGGGTTACTACCAGCTCGGCTGGTTTCCCGGCGGCGGTCGCATCGACGCGTTCGTCGCGCCGCCTCCGCTACGCACGGGTCTGTACGTCGTGGACAGCCTCGTCGCCGGCGACGTCGAGGCGCTGCGGAGCAGCCTGATCCATCTCGTGCTGCCCGCGCTGACGCTCGGCTACTTCTCGACGGCGGTCATCACCCGCATGACGCGCTCGAGCATGCTCGAGGTGCTCGGTCAGGACTACATGCGCACGGCCGAGGCGAAGGGCCTGCGCGAGCGCACCGTTGTGCTCCGGCATGGGTTGCGTAACGCCCTCATCCCCACGGTCACGATCATCGGCCTGACGTTCGGGAGTCTTCTCTCGGGTGCCGTCCTTACCGAGACGATCTTCAGCTGGCCAGGCCTCGGCCGGTACGCGACCGCATCCGCGGTAAGCCTCGACTTTCCGGCGGTGCTCGGCGTGACGCTGCTCGCCGCGGTCGTCTATCCCGTCGCCAACCTCGTCGTCGACGTCGCCTATTACTGGCTCGACCCACGGATCCAACGTGGCTGATCGCGCCATCGCCGCCGCGCGTGGTGGCGCACTCGCCGCGGTTCGCGTGCCGGCCCTTCGCGAGCCGCTCACGATCCTCGCGCTCGCGATCATCGCGCTCTTCGCGCTGGGCGCGGTCCTCGCGACGCTCATCGCGCCGTATGACCCGCTCGCGCAGGACCTCGCCTCGCGTCTCGCACCGCCGAACGCAGCGCATTGGCTCGGGACGGACCAGCTCGGCCGCGATCTCCTCAGCCGCGTCCTGTATGGCGCGCGTATCTCGCTCGTCATCGGCGTCGTCGTCGTCGCGCTCGCAGGCGTGATCGGCACGGCCGTCGGCCTCGTCGCCGGGTACGCCGGCGGTCTCGTCGACGAAGCGCTCATGCGCCTCACCGAGGTGTTTCTCGCGTTCCCGCCGCTGATCCTCGCGATGGCGATCGCGGGTGCCCTCGGCCCCAGCCTGGTGAACGCGATCATCGCCATCGCCGCCGTCACATGGGCGGTCTACGCACGACTCGCGCGGGGTCAGGTCCTCGCCCTTCGCCGGCGCGAATTCGTCGAGGCAGCGCGTGCGATCGGAGCGCGCCGCGCACGCATCCTCTTGCGACATCTGCTGCCGAATGCGGTCGCGCCACTGCTCGTCCAGGCAAGCTTCGACATGGGCTCCGCGATCGTGTCTGCCGCGGGCCTCTCGTTCATCGGGTTCGGCGCGCAGCCGCCGACGCCCGAGTGGGGCGTGATGATCAGCGAAGGCCGGAACTTCATCAGCACCCAGCTGTGGCTTTCTCTCTTCCCCGGCCTCGCGATCCTGCTCACGGTCGGTGCCTTCAACCTTCTTGGCGACGCCTTGCGCGACACGCTCGACCCGCGGCTTCGTCGCAACCAATGAGAGACGACGACACTAGAGTTTCCGTTCTGCGAGTCACCGCGTTCTGACAGGAGGACCGTCATGCCCGAACAGCGCGTCATCCCGATGCTCGCGTATGAGGACGCCGGCCGCGCGGCCGAGTGGATCACGAAGGTATTCGGGTTCCGCGAGACGGAGCGTTTCCACGACAAGAGCGGCACGGTGACCGACGTCGTGCTGGAGCTGGAGGGCGCGACCGTGATGGTGGGACACCCGAGTGAGGCGTATCAGGGGCCACGCCGTCACGCGCAGGTCTGCGCGCTCGCCCGCGCCTGGCTCGAGACGAAGTGGATCGTCGACGGCGTCGCCGTCTTCGTCAACGATGTCGAGACGCACTTCGCGACCGCGAAACGCAGCGGCGCGAAGGTCCTCACCGAGCTCGAGCAGGATGGGAACGAACGCAAATACCGCGTCGAGGACCTCGAGGGACACCGCTGGATGTTCGTCCAGCGCGACCTCATCTAGGCATCGCGAACGGGCGATGTAGTCCGCGCGTCGCGCGCCTCGCCGTCACGCGCACGCTCGAGACCGTCAAGGATGAGGTCCAGGGCGAAGATGAATTCGAGGTCATCGTCGTGATGAACACCCTGCAGCGCCTCGGCGATCGCGGGATACTTCCCCTGCCGGACTTCCCGCAGGATCTCCTGCACGCGCCGGTGTCCGTGATCGTCGCCAAGGAACAGATCCTCGCTGAACCCGAACGTGCGGTTGCCGAGCACGTGCATTGCCGTGTGCGTCAGCTGGCGAGAGAGGCCGCCGGCGCGGAGGCTCGCCACGACCGCGTCGTGATGCTTCATCAGGTTCACGCCCTCGGCGTTCGCGATGAGGCGGAACGCCCAGGCATGAGGACGCAGGTGCTCGCGCGCCGCGAGTGCGCGAGCGCGGATGGTCGCCTTCCAGTCGCCGGCATCCGGCGCCGGGAGCTCGCTCACGAGAAGCTCCAGCATCCCCGCGACCACTTCCTCCTTGTTCGTCACGTGGTGGTAGAGCGACATCGCCTCGACGCCCAGCTCCTGGCCGAGCCGCCGCATCGTGACGGCGCCCAGGCCGTCGCGGTCGGCGACCAGGGTCGCCGCGCGCAGGATCTGCTCCTTGCTGAGCGGCGCGCGGCCCTTCCCGCGCCGTGACGCCCGTCTCGGCGCGTCAGTTCCCGTCGATCGCTTGACAGCCTTACGCTGTATGGCTAGTGTCCGCATACCGACTTACAGTGTAAGCCTTCGCGTGGCATTCACGAATGCTTCACATCCGGGCGGCAGAGTCGCGACGAATCGCGAGAGGGAGATCGATATGAGCGTTCAGGTGGAGGACAAGTCCATGCCGGCAATGCGCACGTCGGACAAAGGCAGCATGAGGGCGCTGGTCCAAGAGGGACGCGGCTCCGCGGACGTGCTGCACATCCGAGAAGTACCGAAGCCAGAGCTCATCGAGGGCCGCGTGCTTGTGCGCATGCGGGCCGCCTCGGTGAATGCGCTCGACTGGCACTCCGCGCACGGCGGTCTGCTGCTCGAGGTGGTCTCAAGGATCATGCGCCAAAAGCCGCAGCCGATCCGCGGGGTCGACCTGGCCGGCACCGTCGAGGCCGTCGGGCCGGGCATTACACGGTTCAAGCCTGGGGACGAGGTCTTCGGCGGAGCGCCTGCGGCGTTCGCCGAATACGTTCGGGCGCGCGAGGACGGTCTCCTCGTGAAGCCGCAGAGCCTTTCGTTCGAGCAGGCGGCCACGATCGGCGTCGCCGGACGGACCGCGCTGCAGGGCCTGCGCGATCACGCGCAGGTGAAGCCGGGCCAGCGCGTGCTCATCCACGGAGCCGGCGGCGGCGTCGGCACGTTCGCCGTCCAGATCGCGAAGGCGCTCGGGACGCATGTGACCGCGGTCACGGGCCCACGCAACATCGACGTCGTGGCCTCACTCGGCGCGGACGAGGTGATCGATTACTCGAAGGAGGACATCACCCGGCGACCACAGCAGTTCGATGCCGTGCTCGACATCGCTGGGACACGCTCGGTCTCTTCGCTCCGCCGCCTGCTCGTGCCGAGCGGCATCTTCGTCCAGGTCGGCGCGACGAAGGGCAGCTGGTTCGGGGTGTTCGGCCGGATCATCGCGGTGATGCTGCGCTCGCGCGTGCTGAAGCAGCGCGTGAAGTTCTACGTCGCGAAGGCCACCGTCGAGGATCTCGCGTTCCTCAGGGACCTCTTCCTGGCGGGCAAGCTGCGCCCAGTGATCGACCGCACATATCCGCTGAGCGAGGCGCGCGAGGCCATCCGGTACCTCGGTACGGGTCAGGCACGAGCGAAGGTCGTGATCACGGAAGACTAGGCCCGCTCCGCTACGACCGGACCGCGGCGAAAGCGCGTGCGCACGACGGCGAGGACCTCCTGCAGCTCCGCGATACGCATGAGGTACGCGGCGGCTACGTACAGGGCGCCGCCGAACGCGGTCGCGATGAGCGTCTGGATGAAGAGCACGGGCTTCGAGGGCTCGACGCAGCCGGCGCTCGTCACCGCGGGACACACGAGGTCGAACGGCGTGTTCGTGACGCGGATGAAGAGGAACATGCCGACGCCCATGAACAGCGCGGCGGTCACCTGCTTCAGCGTGGCGTAGCCGAGCCCGACAAGGCGCAGGCGCGCGCGCGGCGCGAGGAACGCCAGCAGGAGCGCAGCCTCGGCGAGGGTGGCGATCGAGTTCGCGAGCGCGAGGCCGTTGATGCCGAGGACCGGCGCGAGCGTCACGGACAGGATCACGTTCGCGCCGATCGACACGAGCGTGAGGGCGACAGGCGTGCTCGTGTCACGCGAGGCGTAATACGCGCGCGCGAGGATCTGCACGAGCGCGTGGCCGGCGAGCCCGAGCGCGTAGAAGAGGAACGCCGCCTGCGTGAGCTCGCGCGCCGCCGGACCGAAGGCGCCGTACTGGAACAGCAGGTTCACGATCGGGCGGCGGAGGACGACCATGATGATCGCGGTCGGCAGCGTGAGGAAGAGGATCCAGCGGATCGCCTGCTGGAGCGCGTCGCGCATTCGCGCCGCCTGACCAAGTGACGCGTAGTGCGAGAGCGTCGGGAAGACGGCGGCGCTGATCGCGATCGAGTAGACGCCGAGCGGCAGCAGCATGAGCTGGAACGCGTAGTTGAGCGCGGTGAGGGAGCCTGTCGGCATGAACGACGCGAGATACGTGTCGACGAAGAACACGATCTGCACCGCGGCGAGCGAGAACGTCCGAGGTCCCGCGAGGAGGAACACCTCGCGCACGCCGCGGTGGTCGAGATCGAGTGAGAGCTCGTATCGCGTGCGGCGGAACGTGAGCTCCGGGATCTGGACGAGGAACATCATCGCGGCGCCCGCGACGACGCCGTACGCCAGCGCGTCGATGCCCAGGAACGGCGAGAGGAAGAGCGCGAAGAGGATCTGCACGCCGTTGTAGACGAGCGGCGCGACGGCGCCGGCCAGGAACTGCCGGTACGACTGGAGCACGCCGGTCACGAGGGCCGAGAGGCCCATGAAGATGGGACTGAGCAGCATGACCCGCGTCAGGCGGATGCACTCCTCGAGCTGTGCAGGGTCGTCTTTGAATCCCGGCGCGACGATCGTCGGTACGAGCCAGGGCGCGGCGAGCCACATCGCCGCCGAGAGCCCGACGAGCGCAAGGATGAGGACGTTCATCACGCTCGACGCGACGTGCCACGCCTCCTTCTCCCGTTCCTTCGCGAGGTAGCCAGCGAATACGGGGATGAACGCGGACGCCAATGCTCCAGCGACGAGGAGCTCGAACAACGCGTTGGGGATCTTGAACGCCGCCAAGAACGCGTCGAGCTGCGGGCTCGCGCCGAAGGTCGCGCCGATCACCGAGAGGCGGAGCCAGCCGAGGACCCGACTGGCAACGAGCGCACCGATCATGACGATCGACGCGCGCGCGACGGACATCGTCACTACAGAAAGTATGGGGCGCGGTTGTGCGCTATCGTCCGTGACCGATGGCAACGAAGAAACGCAAGCGCTCCGCACTCAAGCGCATCCGTCAGACGCAGCGCCGCACCTCGATCAAGACCCTCGCTCGCTCGGCCGCGCGATCAGCCGTGAAGACTGCACGCGCGGCGCTCGAGAAGGGCGGCGAGGCCGCCGAGACCGCGCTTGCGGAGGCGTCGAGCATCCTCGACCGCGCAGCGAAGCGCGGCGCGATCCACAAGAACGCTGCGCGGCGCGGCCGCAGCCGGCTCGCGAAGCGCGAGGCGAAGGCAAAGAAGCACTAGCACTACCGCACGAACGGCGGCGCGCGACAAATAAGGGGGAGATCGGCATGCCGAATCCAGTCACGTGGTTCGAGATCATGGGCAAGGACTCAGCAGGTCTGCAGCAGTTTTACCGCGACGTTTTCGGCTGGAAGATGAGCGCGCCCGTCGCCGAGATGGGCAACTACAGCATGCTCGAGAATCACGAGCCCGGCATCGGCGGCGGCCTCGGTGACGAGATGGGCGGCGGCAACCGCGTGAGCGTCTACGTCTCTGTCGACGACCCGCAGCGCTACCTCGACAAGGCGGCCCGCGCCGGCGCCGAAGTGCTGATGCCGGTCACGACCATCACGCCGGACACCACGATCGCGATGTTTAGAGATCCTGCCGGCAACGTGACCGGGATCATGAAGGCGAGCCCGCGTCCGCAGCAATCGACGGCGCGTCGTGCGAGCAGCCCGACGCGCGCGCGACGCAGCGCGGCCAGCGGGCGCAAGAAGGCGACGGGGCGCAAGACGAGCGCCCGCAAGAAGTCCACTACACGAAGTGCACGCGGAGGTCGAACGCGCCGGCGACGCTAGCCGGCTTCGATCACGATCGTCCCTGCTGACCCGTCCACGCGGAGGCGCTGACCGCTCGCGATTCGATCGGTCGCGTTCGGCACGCCGACGACGGCCGGGATGCCGTACTCGCGCGCGACGACCGCGCCGTGCGACATCATCCCGCCCATCTCCATCACCAGCGCGCTCGCCGTGAGGAAGAGCGGCGTCCATCCCGGATCGGTCGCCGGTGCGACGAGCACATCACCCGGCTCTAGCTGCGCACCGACCGGCGACCGCAGCACGCGCGCCGTGCCCTGCGCCGTACCCGGGGATGCCGGCGTGCCGCGCAGATCGCCGCCTCCGGTTGGTGCGTAGGCCGCCTCCGCATCGGTGCCATCCGAGAGCAAGACGCGCGGGATGTGGCGGCGCCGCATCTCTCGCGCATATTCCGCGCGGCGCGCGGCGACGACCGCGTGAAGATCTTCGCCGGCGAGGCCGCTCCGAACCTCCTTCAGCGTGAGGAACCACAGGTCATCGCGTCCGTCGATGCGGCCGGCAGCCGCGAGCTCGTCGCCGATCGGCGCCAGGATCGCGCGACCGCGCGCGAAGAGCCGCATGATCTGGAACTTCGGCATCTCACGCAGACCGGAGAGCGCGCGCACGCGATGCAAGAGCGCGCGAACGATGCGGCGCCGCGGACCGTGCACCCGGGAGGCGAGCGTCTCGATCATCGCCTCGGCGTCGCGCGCCCCACGCGCGAACTGCGCGTCCGGCGCGACGGCATCCCTGGGAAGACGCCGGTAGCCGGCGATCGCGTTGCGCAGATGCTCGGGGTCCTCCCGCCACCGCGGCACGCCGAGGTCGATCTCCGCGACCGCGCGGTGGCCGTACAGCTCGAGGAACGAGGCGAACTCGCGCCGCTCCGCTTCGGAGTCACCCTTTGTGCGCTGCGCGATATCCCAGAGCGCGAGATCCATCTCCGTCGTCGGATTGAAGGGGAGGCTCCGCAGCACGCTTCGCAACTCGTCCTGCGTCGCGCGCGATCCGAGCATCCGGCTGGCGGCGCCGAACGATGCGAATCCCGCGAACACCATGGCGATCAGCCTCGGCCCGAGGCGCGCGGGGTGGTCGGTGATGAGGCGCTCGAATGCCGCGATACGTTCGGCGGCCGTCGTTGTCGGACCGACGTCCGTATCGACGAGCGCGTGCACCTCGCTCATGAGCGAGGCGCGAGTCGCCGCGGGTCGCAGGAGCGCGCGAAGGACGATGAGTGGCGCTCCGGTGCGAGCGACCGCGCGCACGAGCGCCAGGCGCGCGCGGAACGTCGATCCGGCACGAACGCGCAGCCGCGGATCCTCGAGGATGCGCCGGAAGACAGGCTCGCTCCGCGCCTCCATGACGGACATGGCGCGCACCGGAAGGTCGCGGGTCGCGGGATTGAGGATGACCGCCGTCAGATCGAGCCAGAGCCGCATGCCGGACTGCTTCGTCACGAAGATGCCCTCTTCCACATCCGCGGGCGGGCGGCTCGCGAAGTGTTTCGCGAAGCCCGCACCGAGCAGCCGGAACGTC
>Ga0209157_1001287_pt1 | contig 21027 bp, 15 predicted proteins | sample GraSoiAngelo_135_FD_185892 | JGI IMG/M metagenome (GOLD analysis project Ga0209157, IMG submission 185892) | Grasslands soil microbial communities from the Angelo Coastal Reserve, California, USA - 14_0929_05_40cm (SPAdes) (version 2) | ecosystem: Environmental > Terrestrial > Soil > Grasslands ...
GCTTTCCGCTCCTTTCTTTCAGTACGACGCCCACAAATGAAGGATTGATGTTTGTGCGGCGAATTCTCGATATTCTCTTAGCCACGCTCATCCTCATCATTTTTGGTCCGCTGGTCATGTTACCGGCGGCCATTCTTATTAAGCTCACCTCGCCCGGCCCGGTGTTGTTCAAGCAGAAGCGCTGCGGTTTGAACGGGCGCGTTTTCACGATGTACAAATTCCGCTCGATGATCGACAACGCCGAACAACTCCGCGTCGAGTTGGACACGTTCAATGAAATGGATGGACCGGTCTTCAAATCTTCGCGTGACCCCCGGGTTACCACGATCGGGAAACTCATCCGCCGCCGCAGCATCGACGAACTTCCCCAAGTTTTCAATGTCTTGCAAGGCCACATGAGCCTTGTTGGCCCTCGCCCTCCGCTCCCGCAAGAAGTGGCTCGGTACGAGCGTTGGCAGCGCCGCCGGTTGAGCATGAAGCCCGGCATGACCTGCCTCTGGCAAATCAGTGGCCGCAACGAAGTCAGCTTCGAGGACTGGATGAAGCTCGACCTCACCTACATTGACAACTGGTCCCTTCTCTTGGATTTAAAAATTTTGCTCAAAACGGTACCGGTCGTGCTTTTAGGTAGAGGGGCGAAGTAGCATTCCCATCCTCGCAGAGCAGGGGTGCGCCCCGCGAAGCGCAAGCGCGATAGCGCGCAGCCACAAGAGAAGGGCGAAGCCTCACGCGAAGCGCGAGCCCGACAGGGCGAAGCCTCGATTGAAGGCGCAGACGGGGTGGTCAGAACGGCGAAATGTCTGGGCGGAACAGAATACGCCTTGAACCGGGTTATAATCAGAGTTGTCTGTATCTTGACAGAGAGTTGTCTGTATCCTGACTGAGGGCACTTATGAAACATTTGGTGGCCGCGCTCTTCTTAAGCATGATAATTACCGGCTCTTTCGCTGCCGGTAAAGGTCCCGAAATCAATCTCGTCGATAACAAGCTCTCCATCAACGCCGAAACCATTCCACTTGGCCGATTGCTACGCCTGTTGGATCTTGCGACGGGCATGCAGTCAAAGGTTCCGGCAGAGCTTGCCAACCGCAACATCAGTGTCAAATTTTCAGGCTTGAGTATCGAGGATGGCGTTCGAAAGATATTCCAAGGGCAGCCGTTGGACTACGTCGTGGTTGAAGGCCGAGGGGTCATTGTTACTTCGGCATCACAGATGACCTCAGCCGGCGGGGAATCGGCGCCGATTTATAATGCGCTGCAGGCTCAGCCGTTTCCCCAGCCCGTTGAACAGCCATTCACGCCAGATTTTCCGCAGGTTCCGATACCTCAGCCCGGCCAGCCGCCGGTACCACAACAGCAGCCACCCACTATCCAGACGCCATTTGGACCCATCGCAAATCCGCGGGCCGGCCAACCTGTGCCTCAAATTGTTCCTGCACCTGCACCAGGACAGCAGAATCCGCTTTTTCCCGGTCAGCCGCTGAACCAGCCGGGCATAGTCGGGGGGACGCCCACGCCCACCCCGTTCGGGGCGCCTAGCCCGTTTGGGGCGCCCCAAAATAATCAGAACAATTTTAATAATATGTTCGGTGCTCCTCCAACGGTGTTTGGCGTTCCAGGCGCAACGCAGCCTAGGCCGTGAAGGAAATTGCCGTCAACCGTCAAGCCTTCCACAATTACGAGCTCCTTGAAAAATTCGAAGCCGGCCTTGTTCTGACGGGTACCGAAATCAAGTCCGCGCGCGAAGGCCGGGTAAATCTGAGAGACGCCTATGGACTCGTAAAATCGGGAGAAGTCTGGTTACTGAATTGCCATATCAGTCCGTACTCCCATGGCAATTACGCCAACCACGATCCCTTACGCAAGCGAAAACTATTGTTGAAGCGTTCGGAGATCAACCGTCTCATTGGGCGTACCACTGAACGCGGTTTGACGCTGGTGCCGCTGCGGATGTACCTGAAAGACGGGCTACTCAAATGTGAGGTTGCTTTGGCGAAGGGACGGAAAGTCCACGATAAACGTGAAGTCTCTCGCCGCAAGACCATTGAAAAAGAAACCAAACAGGCCGTGCGGGAGAGGAAATAGTGGTGGCGTGTGGAACGTTGTGTAAGCGAGCAATTCCCCTCCTCGCAGAGGAGGGGTGGCGCGACAGCTTAATAGAAACTGGCGGGTGGTCAGTTCGGCGAACATTCCGGTCGAACTGACCACCCCGTCTGCGCCGCCAGCCCGCTGGCTGTCGGCGCAGCCACCCCTCCTCTGCAAGGAGGGGACTATGGGAGTCAAAATGCCTGAAGACTTGCCCATCTATTCCGAGTCCATGCTCCGAACGAGGCTGCAATTTGCGGATCTGGAACAGTTGAAGGGCGTTGATACCGCGGTGGTGTGGGAAAAATCGGACAAGTTCATCGAACAGTTTGAAGGGGCGATCGATGTTCGGCGTGCTCGGGAATCGTTAACCTTGTTGACAAAACCTAACCTGCTGCGTGCTCATGCCATCCTCTTCGACGGCCGGGAGAACGCAGGTCTTTTGCGGCGTGGCTCGATTAAACCCTTTTATCGGGGTCAAGACTGTCCCGCTCCGCAATTCATCGACCGTTCTCTGCAGAATTTTTTCAGTTGGCTGTCGGCTGAAAGTGTTTTTGAGGTCCACCCGATCGAGCGAGCGGCCCTTGTGCTTACGCGGATTGCCGACATCTGGCCGTTTGAATTCGGTAACCTTACAGTTGCTTTGGTTTGCGGAAACATGTGTTTGGGCCAGGCCGGCTTTACGCCATTCTTTTTTCCACCAGAACATGCGAAGGAGTTCAACACAACTATCGCTCAAGCGATGGTTATCGAAACCCAGCCGCTGGTGAACGCAATCTACAAAACCGTTAAGCGGGAGATGCAGGCCCTTGTCCCACGATGATCGTTATTCCAGACAGATACGATTCACGCCTATCGGGGAAGAAGGCCAGAAGCGGCTCGCTTCGTCCCGCGTCCTCCTGATTGGGCTCGGTGCGCTCGGCACAGTCGCCGCCGATCAGATCGTGCGTGCCGGCGTTGGCTTTCTGCGCGTGCTGGACCGTGATTTTATCGAGCTTTCCAATTTGCAACGGCAATCGCTCTTCGATGAAGACGATATCAAAAACAATCTTCCCAAAGCTGTCGCTGCAGAGGCGAAACTGCGCCGTGTGAATTCCGCCGTGCTCATCGAAGCCAGAGTGGACGATGTGAATCCCACGAACATCGAAGACTACATTGGTGATGTCGATCTGGTACTCGATGGGCTGGACAATTTTGAGACGCGTTTCGTGATTAACGACGCATGCGCCAAGCAACGGAAGCCATGGATCTATACGGCCGCGGTCGGGAGCTATGGTTTGGTGATGCCGGTGATTCCCGGGGCGACCCCGTGCCTGCGCTGTCTGCTCGGAAACCTTCCGGCACCCGGCACCTCGCCGACATGCGAAACAGCGGGCGTTGTGGCTCCCATCACGCATATCATTGCTTCCATCCAAGTAGCGGAAGCCTTGAAGTTCTTAACTGGACATCTTGATTCTTCGGACGTTCGCCTGATCGCCTATGATGTCTGGTCCCATCGATTTCAACGCATCGATGTGGGTACGGATTCAATGGCGGCTTGCCCCGTCTGTTCGAAAGGAAGTTTTGAGTACCTGAATGGAAATCCGCTCCGGACGATCACCCTGTGCGGACGAAATGCCGTACAACTCATCCCCGGCGTGAAAGGCGACCTCAATTTCAAAGAACTTTCCAAATCTATTTCTGCGTTTGGCCCTGTTCAGTTTAATGAGTTCCTTTTGAAGTGTTCCTCACCGCCCTACGAGATCACCTTATTCCAAGATGGCCGCGCCATAATCAAAGGAACCGAGGAGCCGGGCGTGGCCCGGTCGGTGTACTCGAAAATGGTCGGGTTGTGAAGCGGATCGCATTCCCCTCCTCGCAGCAGTCGGGACCCGCGTAAATAAGAAAATGGTTTCCAACCGCTATAGAGCGCTATAAACTCTGCGCCAAATGAGAAGGAGGGAAACTGTGAAAGCAAAAATCTCAACTACCGTCATTCTGATTGTTCTGTTAACTCCAACTCTGCCGCTAATCGCCCAGAACACTTCGGGCTCGATTACCGGAGTGGTTCAGGACGCATCGGGAGCCGTCATTCCCGGCGCGCAGGTGACGCTCATCAATCAGGAACAGGGAGTGACTGCACGCGACACAATCACCAACGAAGCGGGCATCTATCTCTTCAGTGCTCTACCCGCAGCTACATATACCGTGAGCGTAGAGCTTCCCGGATTCAAGACATACAAGAAGACCGATGTGAAACTTTTTGTGAACGACAGGATGGGTTTGCCGCCGATCGTCTTGGAAGTTGGATCACAGGCGGAATCGGTTACCGTGGAAGCTGCCGCGGTCACGCTGGAGACGGTATCGGCGGAGCGTTCCGGGATCGTCACAGGCAGGCAAATGATTGACATCGCCCTCAATGGCCGCAACTTCGCTAGTCTTCTGAAGCTTGTGCCAGGTGTTCCCGCTGATACGGCTCCATCGGGCCTTGGCGTGAATGCTTACATCAATGGGCAACGCGCCAATCAAAACAATTTCACAGTCGATGGGCAGACCGTGACGGATTCTGGAGTGAACCAGCAGTTTGCATATCGCATCAATGTGGACGCGATTGCCGAATTCAAAGTCTCGACGACCAGTCAGAGTGCTGAATTCGGGCGTAATGCCGGTGCTCAGGTGCAGGTGGCGACCAAAAGCGGTACTCAAGTTTTCCACGGAACCGGATATTGGTTCAAACGTTATGAAGGCTGGAATGCGAATTCCTTTACCAACAACCGGCAAGGCATTCCCAACCAGGTCTATCGGTTTCTGACGGCCGGATACAACTTGAGCGGTCCCATCTATATCCCGGATCAATTCAACAGTGACAAGAGCAAGCTATTCTTTTTTCTTTCTCACGAATGGGGCCGCCAGAAGACACCCCCGGCGCCGGTGCGAGTGATGGTTCCCACCGCCGCCGAACGGCAAGGCGATTTCTCAAATACTCGCGACGCCGCCGGCGTTCCGGTGACGATCAAAGACCCGCTGACGGGACAGGCCTTCCCTGGAAACAGAATTCCACAGGATCGGTTCAGCCCGTACGGTCCGTCGATTCTGAATTGGTTGCCGCAGCCCAATACGTTTGGAAATCCGACTTACAACTATGAAACACAAGTAGCTTCGGAATTGCCATCCTTCGACCAGGTCTACCGTGTCGATTACAACATCAGTAACAAATGGAGAGCCTTTGTCCGGGTACTTCGCGACAAACGAACAGAAAATAATCCCTACGGCCGGTTGGATTCAGCGAATGACCTAGGGATCTCGCCACTTTACGCTCCCACTTTTGGCTGGTCCGTCAGCGGAAACGTGGTGACGATTTTGAGCCCGACCCTGACCAATGAGCTCCAGATTGGCTACACGAAGAATGGAATCCCCGGAGATGCTCCCCCTAGCGGTAGTCCCTACTACAGGTCCGTCTCGAAAATAAATCTTCCTCTGCTTTATCCCAACGCGGATCCGTCGGGTCTTATTCCGAACTTCGCTTTTGATATCCCCTCCACAAGAGGTAGCACCCAAGTGACCAGCACCCAGTTGACCAGGTTTACGGGCTTGCCTTACTACAATGCGAACCCCATTACGAATGTCACCGATAACATAGCGAAAGTGCGGTCGAACCACACAATTAAGGCTGGGTTCTTCATCGAGCAAGGAATCAAACACGAGAGCCCCTTCAGGCCCTACAATTCCGACATTTACTTCACTCGCGATTCAGCGAACCCTGGAGATACCGGCTGGGCCTTCGCCAACGCGTTGCTCGGAAATTTCCAACGGTACCAGCAATTCAGCAAGACTTTGATCGAAGACGCTCCTTACTGGAACATCGAATGGTATGGTCAGGATACCTGGAAGGTAACTCCAAAGTTGACCCTCAACTACGGCCTGCGCGTCAATCTCGTTCCTCCCATTTACGAAAAAAACAATTTATTCACGAATTTCGACCCTGCAGTCTATGACCCTTCGAAGAAAGTCGTTCTCTACCAGCCGGCTCTGGTTAATGGTCAGCGCGGCGCGCGAAATCCGGTTACGGGAGAAATTGCTCCGGCGGTTTTGATTGGAGCCATCGTGCCCGGAGTAGGGAATATAGCTGACGGCATCGTCCATGCGGGACAGAACGGTATACCGCGAGGGTTGATCGACAGCCGTGGTCCGCAGTGGGGCCCAAGACTCGGTTTGGCATACGCGGTAAATAATAAGACAACATTCCGTGCCGGGGGCGGAGCCTATTATGAGCGCATTTCCACGGCGTCTGTAGGCTATACCACCAACTTTCTGACCAACCCTCCCGAGGTGCAGTTGTCTCAAATTTTTTATGGGAATCTTTCCTCCATCGGCAGTTCGGGAGGAACCTTGTTCCCATTGCAGGTGGCATCGCTTTCAAAGGATGGTCATGTCCCAACGGTGTACAACTTTAGTGCGGGGATTCAGCGCGAACTGCCATCACAGGTTTTGTTGGATGTGTCGTATGTAGGCATGCAGTCGAGACACCTGGTCGAGTTCATGCCGTTCAACGCTGTGCTGTTCGGAAGTGCGTGGCTGCCGGAAAATCAGGATCCGGCATTAGGAAGACCCATAACCACCGATGGAACCACAACACTGCCGGCGAATCTTTATCGTCCCTATCCCGGTTATGCCGGAGGGGCCACGACGGTTGGGCAATCTGCTATCGGTATGTACGGATTTGGAAGTACAGCGAACTACAACGCATTGCAGGTGGCAGCCAACCGGCGCTCAGGAAGAGGTTTGCAATTGGGTGCCACGTATACCTGGTCGAGATCGCTGGGAAATGCCGACAGTTCCTGTGGCGCCACGTCATGTGGCCATCTCCTGAACACCCGAGCGGTCAATTACGGGCTCCTGTCCCTCGACCGTTCTCACAGCCTCGCGTTCAATTACATTTACGACATCCCGAGCCTCGCCCGGTCGAATTCATTTCTGGACAACTCACTGGGACGCCAGATATTTTCCGGATGGCAGCTTTCTGGGGTATCCAGTTTCACCGTGGGGGCACCTTTGACACTTGGTTACAGTCTGACCGGAGTCGGCGCCCAGGAAAGAAATCGGCGGATCACGGGCAGCGAAGACTTCGCACCACGCGTCGTCTTAACATGTAATCCGAATCTCCCGCGCAGCGAGCGCACAATTCTCGCGTTCATCGATACGAAGTGCGTGGCGCCCGGTCTCAAAGGCAGTATCGGCAATGATTCTGGCGTCGACACGGTTCGCGGACCAGGTCTGAATAACTGGGATATCTCGATCTTCAAGAAGTTCAACTACGGTGAGAGCGCGGAGAAGCACATTCAGCTCCGCCTCGAAATGTACAATGCGTTTAACCACACGAACTGGGCAACGATGAACTCTACGGCCCAGATCAACCCTAACACCGGCCAGATCGTGAATTTACCAAGTGCCGTAGGCCGCGACGGTTTTGGCGCATTAACTGCAGTGAGGGCAACAGGTCTGCCAGGTAGTCCGCGGATCATTCAGCTTGCCGCAAAGGTGTACTTCTAAGTAGGAGAGATCGTATGCAGTCCGACGCGGTGCTGCATGAAGCATCGCGTCGCACGCACCTCTACCTCCTTCACCGACGGGTAAAAATCCACGTCAGGTATAATCCCGCACCACGATGTACGCGCCACGCCCGGTCCTGTTGCTCTTTTCAGTCGTCTCTGCCATTCCCATTTGCATGGCCCAACGGTTGCCAGCGAGCGATCGTCTCGTCTTCGGTCTGCAAGCCGCCTACGGTTTGGAAAACGGAATTCCTCGCAATATTTCCCACATCAACATGCTCTATGCGCAACCGCAGGTAGGCATCATTGTCTGGGATTCTCCCGAATCCAGGCTGCCCATAAAGCGATTTGAAATTGTGAGCGAAGGTATCGTTGGCGGGGCCATTCATCCGGGTGGGCACCTTTTTGGGGATACGCTTATGTTCCGTGTTAGCGGCAACCCCAGAAGAAGGTTCGTTCCATTTTTCAATGTGTCTTCCGGGCCGCTGCATACAAGTTTGGATCAAAAGGCGCCGGAACTCGGGGGGCATATCCAGTTCATATCGCAGGGAGGGGCCGGCATACAGCGCCGTCTGAACTTGGAAAGCTCACTCGTGATCGAGTACCGATATTTCCATATGTCAAACGCGGGATTGACTCAACCGAATCACGGCTTCAACGGAAGTATGTTGTCGATCGGGATGCGTTGGAACCGGATCCGATGAACCTCCTTCCATAACGCGAGCTGGAGAAGTTTCACGATTATCGTGACTGGATCATTCCTTCCTCTGGAGATATTCGAGTTGGCTCGACACCCCAGCGTCGCAAAAGTCGTCGTTATGCGTGAGGGTGCACACCTGAACTCCCGAACCGATAACAGGAAATTCAGGTGCGCGCACCTCAATCGAGAGCGCCGGCGCGAAAGCTTTTGACACCGACCGTAATTGCCGCTGGAGATCGCTTTGCCGCAGCATCGGATCTTGTCTGAAAGAATCACTTCGAGAAGTCCAAGAAGTGCCATCGCTCAGTCGTGTAATACCACATCAGAGAACGCGGCCCCTTCCCACGACAACGCCGTCCCTATTCGCGGTGTAGCGACTCGCTTCGAGAATCTTTGCGTCGATGGGATATTCGCAGGAATCCGCAGTCAGGATCGAAGTCAGAACGATTTGCGTCTGTGTTTGTCCTACAAGCCTTCCGGCTTGTTTGGATTCCGTCACGTTACCAGCACAGCAGGCCGATTGTAATCCGGCTTTCGCGAGTGCAATAATCCAGTTGATGCATATTAGTGACCCTCGTGAAGTGGAAGAGGTCCTCAGTTTTTTCCGGACACACCTTGGCCGCGAGTTGGATATTGCCGTTTCTATGTTTGAAGGTCTCACTCAATATGAGCGAATGAGGGTCCAGGAGGTTGATGCAGCCCCACCTCGCATCCTTTTATTGGCTCCAAAGTCCCAGCGGCAGATCGCGATCGATCCTCACCAATTTTCGTTTGCAACAGTCTCGCCGGATCACACGCGACTGGAAGTGGGACGCCTGCTCGGTTCGAATTTGACGATGCGGCTTACTGCAAGGGAGTCAGCCTGACATCTCTGGTCCGCGTCTATTCACTAGCTGGTTCCGCTTCCATCGGTTCCCGGACTGTCACTCTGCGCTCGGCGTAGCGATGGACAATCAAGTACATCGCGGGCAAGACCAGCAATATAAGAATTGCCGATGTTAGCATCCCGCCGACGACGACTCGGGCCAGTGGCTTTTGAGTTTCCGAGCCGATGCCCGTTGCGACAGACGCCGGAAGCAAGCCGATAGCTGCAGCGAGAGCAGCCATCAATACTGGTCGCAGCTGCAATTCGGAGCCTTTAGCAACGGCATCGCGTAACGAGTATCCTCCTTCGCGCAACTGCTGAATGCGTGAGACCAAAATCACGCCGCCTAACACGGAGACGCCGAATAAAGAGATGAATCCAACAGCGGCGGAGATGCTGAAATTCGTGTGCGTCGCCAGCAGCGAGAGCATGCCTCCGATGAGCGCCAAAGGGACTGTTCCCAGCAGCAATAAGGCATCGCGGAGACTACGAAACATACTGTAGAGCAAAAAGAAAATGATCAAGAGGCTGATCGGAACGACGATCTCCAGGCGCGCCACCGCGGCTTGAAGCTCCTGAAATTCTCCGGCCCATTCATAGTGGTATCCGGCAGGAAGCTTGACCTGCTCCGCAATTTTCCTCTCTGCTTCCGCGATCGTACTCTGCAAATCCCGTCCGCGGACACTGAACTTTATGGGAATGTAGCGGCCGTTATCCTCTCGATAGATGAAGGAAGCTCCGGTTTGTTTGACGATCTCGGCGACTTGCTTCAGCGGAATACGGCCGCCGTCAGGCATGCTTACAGGAATGTTGGAAATGGTGTCCACGTTGTTTCGATACTGAGGCAGAAACCGGACCACCACATCAAAACGCCGCTCCCCATCGAGTACTTGAGTTACGGCTTGACCGCCGATTGTGGCCTGAACAATGCCGTTCACATCGCCTGGAAGGACTCCGTATCTGGCCGCCCGCTCGCGATCGATACGCACGAGCAAGTTGGGTTGACCGAGTTCTGTGAGGACGCTGAGATCGGCGACGCCCTGAACCGTTCCCATGATTTTTGCCAGACGATTCGCCGTCGATTCGAGATCCTCCAAATTGCTTCCGAACAGCTTGATCGAGTTCTCGCCCTTCACGCCCGACATTGCTTCTTCCACGTTGTCTTGAATGGTCTGCGAGAAGTTGTAATTGACTCCGGGAATCTGGCGCAGTTCGGCCTCGATCTGGCGAACCAACTCCGGTTTGTCCACGCCGGCCCGCCAATATTCGCGCGGTTTAAGATTCACGAAAAATTCACAATTGAAATAGCTGGTGGGATCTGTACCGTCCTCGGGCCGTCCGAGTTGGCTAACGACATCCGTGACTTCGGGATATTTTTTAAAGGTAAGCCGCATCTGATCGGCCAATTGCCGCGCATAGGAGAAGGAGACGGTATTGGGCATCATCGCGCGGACCCAAAGATTTCCTTCTTCCAGCTTCGGCATAAACTCGCCGCCAATGAATGGCAAGGTCGAGAGCGTTATCGTCAGAGCGATGACCGCAATCATCACGGTTGTCCACGGGCGAGACAGCGCGCCTGCCAGGAACCGCGAGTACACCCGGCGGATTCCACGAACAACGAGTGTTTCATGCTCCTCGGACTGAGGTTTCAGAACCATCGATGCCATCACAGGAGAAAATGTCAGTGCCAGCAGAAGCGCTCCCGTGAGTGCGAATCCGTACGTCAGCGCCATTGGTCCGAACACTTTTCCTTCGACCCCCGACATCGTAAACAACGGCAGGAAAGCAGCCACGATGATTGCAGACGAAAAGAAAATCGGCTTGGTGACTTCTTGAGCGGCCAGCACCGTCGTGCGGCGCACGTTGTGGCGGTATGGATTCGGCTCCGACAGGTGCCGGTAGATGTTTTCGACCATTACCACTGAAGCATCCACGATAATTCCAAAATCGATCGCCCCCATCGAGATCAGGTTTGCCGATTCGCCCCGAATCACCATCATGACGAACGTAAACAACAGGGAGAGGGGAATCGACAGTGCGACAACAAGGGATGCCCTGAGGTCACCCAAGAATGCGAGGAGGATAAATCCGACCAGGATCATTCCCTCGAGCAGCGTATGCGTGACCGTATGTGTGGTGATATTGATGAGGTTCGTTCGATCGTAATAGGGTACGATGCGCATGCCTTTGGGCAGTATTCCGTTATTGAGCGCCTGCACTTTTTGGCGTACCCGCTCCAGAGTCGGAAGCGATTTTTCGCCGCGCCTCATCAGAACAACGCCCTGAACAATGTCCGGTTGCTGGTCTTTGCCGACTTTTCCAAGCGGCACTTTCGCCCCGACCGTCACTTCGCCGAGCTGTTTGACGTAGATAGGCGTTCCGTTTTTCGCAGCGACTGCAACATTGGCGATATCTTCAGTGTCCTTAAACAAGCCAATGCCGCGTACGTTGTAGCTCTGCGCGCCAATCTCCAGGTAGTTTGCGCCCACATTCGAATTGCTCTGGGCGACGGCATTCATCACTTGAGGAACCGAAACGTTGAAAGCGATCAGCTTATTGGGATCAAGATCGATGTGGAATTCTTTGGTATCGCCGCCGAAGCTCACAACATCAATGACACCGGGTACCTGTTTAAACTGACGTTCCAGGATCCAATCCTGCGCGACTTTCAGATCCATGAGGCTCTGGCCGTCGCCGACGAGTTGGTATCGATAGATTTCACCCACTGCCGAAGTCGGAGACAGTTGCGGTTCAACGCCCGCCGGCAGTTCAGCCATTTGAAGGCGGTTCAGCACTTCCTGCCGGTCAAAGTTGTAATCGGTTTCGTAGCGGAAGTAACACTTGATATCGGTCAAGCCGAACAGCGAAATCGATCGGATATGATCGAGTCCGGGCATCCCATTCAACTGCGTCTCGAGCGGTACGGTGATTTGCCTCTCCATCTCTTCGGCAGACCACCCGGCATTCTGCGCGATGATTTCGATGGTTGGTGGCGAAGGATCGGGATACGCCTCGATATTCAGAACATTGAAAGCGTAAAGACCACCCGCGACCAAAAGGATAGAGAAGCCGATGATAAGGAACTTCTCCCGCAGCATGAAATCGATAAGCTTGCCGATCACCAGTCCGTCCTATTCCTTTGATTTGCTGAGTTCGTTCAAGAGCAGAGCACCGCGGCTGGCAATGACCTCACCCTGACGGATACCTGAGTCGACGATCAAACCGCTTTCGACTTCACGACCCACCCGGATACTGCGGCGCCTGAACCGGCTCGGACCTTCCGAAACGAAGACGAAAGAATCGTTTCCTTCCGCAACCACGGCGCCGGCGGGCACAACTGGCATGCCTTGCTGTGCTGCCGAACCTATCTTAACTGTTGCAAACATATCTGGTTTCAGAAGTCCGTTTTGATTCGCAACAAGGCAACGGACGCGTACAGTTCGCGTCGCGGGATCGACCGTAGGGCTGATGAATGATATCCGCGCCGGAAAGACCCGATCGGGATAAGCCGCGACACTGACTTCGACCGGCATATTCAAACGAACAGCCGCCACATCGCTCTCGAATATATCGACGAGTACCCACAACGTTGTCAGATCCGATATCAGGAACAACGGATCGGGCATATCGGGTTTGACGTATTGGCCGGGTCCGATTTTCCGGTCAACGATTGTGCCGGAGATCGGGGCGCGCATCACGACACGAGTCTCGACGCGCTCGAGTTCCTGAGGTTCCCGGCCAAAAAGCCTTAGCCGGTTTTCTGCGACAGCGACGGCCGCTTGCGACCGGCGTACATCGTCTTGCGCGCGAGCCAAATCGGCTTCCGCCTGCTGCAGGTCTTTCGTCGACAATGCCTCCTGGTCGTGCAGGCGTTGCGCGCGCTGCTCGGCAACCTGAGCGGTATTCAATGCGATGTTCGCCTTGGCTAAGTCCGAACGTGCTGAAGCCAGATCATTTTGGGAGCTGACGAAGTCTGGGGACTCGACTGTCGCGAGCGGCTGCCCGGTCGTGACGCTGTCACCTTTGTTCGCCAGCAGTTCAACGATACGGCCGGAAAACGGCGTGAATACAGGGGTCAAGCGCTCTTCGTTGAACGCGATCTTGCCCGTCGCCTTACGATCGATGTTGACCAGGCGTTGTTTAACCACATCAGTCGAGATTTGCTGGAGCTGCTGGTCATTGAGAAGGATCACATCAGCAGGCAGGCCGGCCTTCTCTGAAGGACGGTCTGCCGTCTTTGCGGGAGTCGCCGTACGCTGCCACAGGAAGAAGCCGACAACGGCAGCGAAAACAACCGTTAACGGAATCCAGATGCCGCGTCCCGAAGCTCGTCCTGCCCGTTCGAGATGTTTGTCCGCGGCCGGAGACTCCGATGTGTGATGACTCCCGATCTCGACTGGATCAGCTATTTGATTTCTACTTGGGTTGCCGTCGGTGGGACGTTCCATAGCTCTCCTGTACGCGTAAACTTCTCAACGTTGCGCAGTGTTGGTGCCCAACCGCAACTGCCGTGCCGTCGCTTGTTCCAGTTGCCATAAGCTCAGTTGGTAATCCGACTTCGCCTGATTGTAAGCAACCATGGATTGGTTGTATGTGCGCTGCGCGTCCAGGACTTCGAACAGACTAGCCGCGCCTTCCTTGAAACTGATGTTGGATATCGTCCTTAGCTTTTCAACTTGCGCAAGGTTTTCGGAATTATAAAGGTCCATCACTCTGCGCGCCGATTCGTAAGCGCGATAGGCTTTCTCGACATCGGTCAATGCCTGGAATTCCACCTGCCGGAGTTGGGCTTCAGCCGCGCGCCGTTGCGCATCGGCCTGAGCGATAGCCGCTTGTTGGTTGTTGTACATGAAGAGGGGAAATTGGAACACGATTCCGGCGGAATGGTCGCTGCCGACGCGCTGGTACTCATAGCTGATGTCGAGATCTCGCCTGCGCAGTGATTGGGCCAGGAGCAGGCCGCGATTTGCGCCCTGAAAAGTGTTACGCGCGGCGATCACATCCGGACGTTCGGCCAGAGCGATGTCGCGCAGTTCCGAAACACTTTGAAGAAGCGGACGCGTATCGAAGGTTCCCACCACCTCCAGGACTGCGTTTCGCAGCGAACCGGGGGAACCTCCCGCCTGGGGATCGGATCCGAGACTCGCATTTTGAGCAATCGGCCCGGAAGTAACTTGCTCTGCGCGCGCACCGAGCAGATTGAGAATATCCCGAGTGGCCTGGTCATAGGCCGCTTGAGCCTGAAGCACTGCCTGTTGGAATAGAAGCTTTCCCGCGCGGACACGATAAAGCTCCAAGGCGGGAAGATCGCCGTTTTCCAGTTTGACCTGAGTGAGCTTTTCTGTCTGTTCATACTGTTGCTGGGTGGTCTCTGCGAGGATGGCGTTTTGGCGCGCCAGGATTGCGTTGTCGAATGCTTGCCGCAATTGAAACAGTTGCGTGCGGATGGCATCGAGCATCTGCGCTTCGGAAGTCTTCACTTGAAAATCCGCCTGCTCCGTTCGAAATTCTCGTTTGCCGCCGCGCTCGAGGATTTTGTCGTAACGGAAGGTGTAGGTGGGCTGCGCCCCCGCGTCGGAGTTCGTCTTAAAAAATCGGGGCATATCATGCAGCGGAGAATAAACTGGAAACTGTTCTGCCCCGATGGTCAGAACAGGGTTCGGCTTATAGCTCGCAATCAAACGTGCAGCCCGGCTGGCTTCGACCTGATAACGAGCGGCAATAAGGGTAAGATTACGCTGGAGCAAGAGGTTTTCTGCGTCGGCTAGTGTCAGCCGTGACGGAATGCTCGGCTGCGCATCCTGGGCGATACCCGTTACAGCCAAGCTAACGAGATATGTGCCTATAATGAACGTGCTACTCAAAATCGTCTTCTTTCCCAAAAACATTTCTTGATTCCTCTGATTTCAATGACAAGCCGCAGCGGACGGCTTTTGGCGATTACTTCGAACTAAAGGTGTTTACGAGAGATCGGAAAGAAAGAATCGAGGAGGAGCACGAGGACCGGTTGAACACAGAAAAACTTCTTTTCCCGGTTGCAGCTCTGAGGACCAAATATGTCGGCGCGCTGCTATGGACAACGACTCCAACGCGATTGGCCCGGCTGCCGCGATCACCCATTTGCGAACGGGAAGGGCAGGTATGATTACAGGATTCGGCGTCGGTTCAAGCGTCGCTCGATGCCGATGCGCCACGCGGCCGTGAAGAATTTCCTTAGTGTTTCCTGGATGAAATTGCCCGCGGCCATTATTGATCCACACGCCAACCACATCATCGCTGAATGTGCGGGTCAGAATGACATCGAGGTCCTGGTCATTGTCGAAATCTAGGACCGAGAATGTCAGCGAGTGGGGCGACCGAAAATGAAAGACCTGACTCGGTTCGAAAGACAGGCCCACTTGCAGTCTATAGGTATAGCCTTGAGACCCAGAACCTGTCCGATCCGCGATCGCGATGTCTGGTTTCGCATCTGAATTAAAGTCTGCGACCGCCGCGAAGCTAAAGGGACTCGCCGGCAAAGCCAAACGGAATGCGCTTCGAGATTTGTTACCGCTTGCGTGAGCCCAATAAGGAAGAACAATGCAGAGAGTCGCAACTGCCAGCGACACGAATATGCGTTGCCGCCAACGTTTCCTCATCATGCTGTCCTCATCGACCGGCATAATCGTCTACTATAGTAGACCCTTACCTTCATTGTCGGCAAGCTACTGGTGCCACCCGGGACATCAAGTCTTCTGACGCCCCCTGTGGGAGAAAGATTCCTTTCCGAATTCCAGATGCAATCGCAGACTTGAAATCCAGACCGGACCGCGGTCGCGGTTGAAGGCAGGATTTCTGACGTGCTGAAGATCAAACGTCAGGAAGACGCCCGGATGTAGACGCGCATTGTAATAGCTTTCCCAAACCTCTTCGGGACCATAGCGTAGAGCACCGTCGCCGATGAGGAAGTCATGACCCCCTCGCGTCAGATATAGAGCATGCACTCCAGAGATTCCGCTGACGGTCAGGACGGTCGCGGTAACATCGAACGGCCGTCTCCAGGGATTACCTGCCATAGAAACTCCGCCGCTGACAAGCCGGTCAATCGCGGTGAAGGCAAAACTCTCCGTTTTTCCGTCGTTCCAGCCTAGGCGCACGAACGCGCCGAGGTCCTTCGTCAATTCCTGTTCGGCACTGATTCCTAATCCGTACTTGCGCGTTCCGACCCGCCGTACCGTTGTCACATCCGGGACGGTGCCGGACTGGTCCGCCAATCGAATTGCTTCTGCGTAACTTCCAGAATTGGTGTGATGGATGAAACCCAACGTCCGAATTGCTCCTCGACGCTGCCTAAGCGAATACCGTGCCTCGCCTTCCACCATGTCGCCACGGTCGCGAAATACGCGCCGGTCAAAGCGCAAGCCATTAGCGACTCTCGGTTCGGCTGCGCTTCCATAACGGACGGACCAATCCTTTAGGTGGATTTCGTGAATCCAGCCCCAGGTATAGCCCCGGACATCAGCCGGATAGTCCCAGGCGCCGTTGTACATTACAGCCCAGCCCATGAATTGAGTCCGCGGATCGTGCGTGTACCGGTTGTTGTCAAAAAAATCGGTGACTGTGAAGCGGCCTATTGTGATGCTGTACCTTTTCAGGGGCCGTGAACCCGCAAGCTGGTTTTCGTCGCTGGAAAATCGTTCGATTTGATCTCCAAAACCAAAGTCTTGGGTGATATACGCTCGCGCAAGATAAGGTTTTGGAGTTGCGGACGCAACACGCGGGAGTTCACCATTCGGCGCATTGGCGATACCGTTGACGCCGCTAAAACCGCGGCCGCCGGCGATCTCCGGATCAATGTAAATTTGCGTGTTCTGCGCGACGCGAAAGCCGAGAAAAAAAGTCGCCGTCAGCGAAGCTTCACGCTCGGTTCGGTTCTGAAGACTGAATGGCCCGCTGTAGGGTGAACGGAAGTGTCCATGCGACTGGCCTATCGATGTCGCCTGGAAAAAGAGATTCCATCTTTCGGAATTCTCAATACGATCGATTTGCGGGGGTTCTTGCGGAGAGGAGTTCTCGGTCGCTTCAGCGGCAATCGGAGGGGTCGCCAGGAGTCCTGCCAGGAGCAGGAGACTTAGTTTCATATCCTCTCGTCAGTATACATGGTGAGACAACTTTCGGGTGCGCCGCCATCACTGAGCGGTGTGGCACACGGAATGAAGGAGGCGCCCGCGGCTGCCGTTATTTACAGCAATCTCAGTGCGGTTTATGAAACATTGGGAAAACAGGAATGTGCATGTGCCACCGAGTCCTGAGTAGGATTCAGAAGATTTTTGGTTACAATGCGGCAGTAATGCGGGTTCTGTTTTTAATTCTCAGTTTCTTCGCCACCGTCGGATTCCCCCAAACGGAGAAGTACGACAGAAAGTTCTTCGTCCAGCTGCGTGGCGTTTTCGGCAGATTTCGAGATTCCGATCTTCAGCGGGTTTTCGACAACGCGCATCCGATCCAATGCTCTGAACTCATCAATGGCGACGGTGAATGGCGGACGGTCGCATTCTTTAATGAAAAGCGTGAACTCGGTGACTGGTACCGCCGCAACTTCGATGAAGTGAAAAACGATCTCGCGGTGTTCATTTTTAAAGGCGTTTGCCGCGGGGAGCACGGGCCGGTTCAGCTCACGACGAAATTTCCTGTGACCGAGAGCGTTGAAGCCTACACTCAGAACCGCATCAGGCTCGAGGAAATTCCGGTCAACCTCAATGCTGCAGTCCGTGTGGCATTTGATTCTCAAAGCCAGGCGTACGCGTTCGATCTTCCTTATTTGTTTTTAGTCGGCGAACGCGACGGCGAGCGGCTGTATAGCCTCGATCCGCCGGCTCTGGTGGATCGGTACAAACACGCTGCAGGTGTCGTTGATCACTGGGATTGCAAGTCCGTTATTGCGGACAACGTCACATACCAATTCTTGATTTGCCGCACCACGACGTTACCTCGCAATCCGGCTGAAAGGAGTCAAAGCCGCCCCGCTTTCGGCGCATCGGCTTACTTCATCCTGTCCGACGGTAAGGAAGCGTCATCGAGCGTGAAGTTGAGCTTTGGTGATTCCGACGGACCGAGACATCCGGTTGAAGACGCGAGCGGGTTAGCTGCGGGTAAAATCGACAATCCAACCAATTCTCAAAGCCCAACCGCCTGGGAAGTTCCGGATTCCGATGAAAAAATTGTGGACGTGATGCGCGATGAATTCCGGATCCGCTTCAGTCCACAAAGTTGGACGAACCGCATCGGCTCCGCCCAGGTTCTATCTGCCAAAAGACTGTCGAGCCTGGAATCGGCGAAACCGGCCGAAGGCGCCGATTACTGCATTTGGCTTCCAGCTGCGCCGGCTGCGGCCGGCCGCGTGCTGACAGACGATACGGTCGCCTACGTGGTAAACGCGCATAATCAGGACGCCCAGTCATCCAGTTCGATCGTCGTCACCATGAACGCTCCGGACGGTGTTCATTTGGGCACACTTCAGTGCATCTTTCCACGTGCGTTGTCGGCGGCAAACATCGATTTCCGCCGCTGGCTATTAACGGTCGGCGAGCATTTATTGATTGAAGTGAAGCCCTGAAAGGTAAATTAAAGAAGCCGCCAATTCCGCTGGTGCGCCCAACCAGCAACGTTCATTCGCGGATTTGGCAGCCGGGCCTACGGTCAATGCAACTGCGTGCGAAAAGTGAGTAAATCGACGAACTTGTAGACGACTTCCTGAAGGCAAGCTGACCCCCTCAACAGAGGGACCTGCGGATTTAGGTCTCGAGAAACCATTTTGGCGTGGCTTTCGTCATCCACGACCTTAAATCCTGGACGTTTGCTTCGCCCATAGCGAGTTCTTCGAATCACTTACAGCGCACGGCTCGATCCATCAACTGAAAAGCGGTGTCTTTTTTACTTTTCAGTAAATTCAAACACCAAATCTGCCGAAGAAGAGATTATGAAGATCGCGGTCAGGGCCGAACAGGGAGCCCTATACCCACGGATGGGGTAACGACAAATGGTTTCTCACTCGACAGGACTTCGGGGCGAAACTGTCCTTGCTTCTTCGACTGAACGTGCCGCATCGACACGTGGGGAGGAATTGCGACGCCACGAACGATCGAAGTGGTGCCAGCGGCATACGCACCATCATGAGCCGCTCGAGTTCCGCAGCGTCATTCTAGGCCTGATAGTCCGGGTTGGAGAATACCTTGCTCACCGGCCAAAATCGCATGTTCTCCTGATCGGTCTCCTGACGGTCGGGATGATTGGTGCGCTCGACCTTTTGACTGGGCCCGACATTTCGGTTTCGCTCTTTTACCTGTTGCCAATCACATTTGTAACGTGGCGCATCGGCAGGAATGCAGGATTTGCACTTTCGTTTTGCGTCTGGGTCGTTGTTGATGCGAGACAGATCTATTCGCATACAGCCGTCGGGTATTGGAACGCCGCGATCAGTTTGGCATTTTTGCTAACTCTTTCGTCCACGTTGGCGGAGTTCTCCGTTCTGCTGGAATGGGTCCGCACGGACTATCTGACTGGTTTGGTCAATGGACGAGGATTTCATGAACTGGTCCAGAAAGAGATCTACCGTTGCAAACGAACAGGCAGAAGCTTCAGTCTGGCTTACCTCGATATCGATAATTTCAAATCAACCAACGATACGCTCGGCCACAACGCCGGTGACGCCGTCCTCCGCCTCGTCGGCGATACATTGCAAAAATCGACGCGCAAGAGCGACAGCGTCGCCCGGATCGGCGGCGACGAATTCATGATCCTGCTTTGCGGCGCCGACCAGCAATCCGCCTCAGCAGCCATGGCAAACATTGAAGAGGCGCTCCGGACTGAACTTTCCCGCGGTCAATGGCCTGTGACATTAACGATCGGCGTCGCGACGTTCCTGCACGCACCCGATACGGTCGAAGCCGCGGTCCAAGAGGCGGACGACTTGATGTATGAAGGAAAGCAGATGGGTAAGAACACACGGAATCATCGGGTGATTGCGGGCAGCTGTGGAGGCCTGCAGCCATCATGACACCGGAACATCTCCTGCTGATCCGCGAAACATGCGACTCGGGCGACCGCGATCTGATCCGGCGATGCATTGAAGGCGATCAGGAAGCCTGGAAAGCGCTCGTGCGGCGTTACGAACGCCTGATTTACTCGATTGCGTTGCGGATTTGCCGCGACTCCGAAACCGCCGCCGATGTCCTGCAGCAGGTTTGTCTGGAGCTCTATCAGCGGCTGGACGAGGTTCGCAACATTGCAACTTTGCCCTCATGGATTGCAACCGTCACGCGCAGAAAATCTTGTGATTACTGGAGAAGTTGTGAACCGGCCGAGCCCCTGCTGGATGACGGTTCCGCCGATTCGGAAGATATTTTCGCCAATATCGAACGCCAGCATACGCTCGAGCGCGCAATGGCGAGTTTGCCGGAACGCAATCGCCGTCTGATGCAGATGCTGTACATGTCCGACCGTGACTACTCCTACCAGGAGATTGCTCAGCAACTGGGTATGCCCGTTGCCAGCATCGGTCCGACGCGTATACGGTCGCTGAAAAAACTTCGAAAGCTCCTGAGTTAGTTGCATGACGATGGATGTGACCAGCCTTCTCGAGAAGGACGATCGGGATCTCGAACAATACGTGCGCACAATCGAAGACCGCGAGTTCGAGGCCCTTTTCGCCCAAATTTGGAATAACATCCGCCAGACACAGCTCTTCGGCGGCCAGGCCCAGAGCGCTCGGTCCAGCGAAGCGCTTGCGTTTGCGCGGCTCGCCCTGTCAGTGGCCTCACATTCGAATGTTCAAACTCTCCGTGCCGAAGCGCACCGAATGATGGCATACG
>Ga0209157_1001288_pt1 | contig 21022 bp, 16 predicted proteins | sample GraSoiAngelo_135_FD_185892 | JGI IMG/M metagenome (GOLD analysis project Ga0209157, IMG submission 185892) | Grasslands soil microbial communities from the Angelo Coastal Reserve, California, USA - 14_0929_05_40cm (SPAdes) (version 2) | ecosystem: Environmental > Terrestrial > Soil > Grasslands ...
TTGAAGCCATCGAGGCGATCCCAGGCGCCCTGGAGTGCGGCACCCACCTCTTCGCCGCTCGTGACGTCGGCGGGTGTGAAGATCGCGGCCTGGCCCATCACCTTCGCGACGTCCGCCCCCGCCGAGGCCGGACGGTCGAGCAGGGCAACCCGGGAGCCCGCGGCGATGAGCCGCTCGGCTGTGGAGCGTCCGAGGCCCGAAGCGCCGCCGGTCACAACCGCTGTTACCGCGCGAAGTTCCATGGAGCCCCCCTCGGCCTCGCATTCTAGCCGATCCTTCGTTCGAGCCTGAACCCCACTATCTAGTGGCGGCTCTTCAGAGAGCCCCCACATCTTCAGGCTTGTCTGATACTCATCACCTGATTAGTTTTCTGGGTATGGAGCGCGTGGCTGCGGCTCGCGGGGAGATCACCGAGATCGTGGGCCGGCCGTCGTCGGGGCGCACGAGCCTTCTCGTCGCGTGTCTGCGCGACGTCGCGCAGAGCGGCGAGACCGCCGCCCTCGTCGACACCGAGGAGACGTTCGATCCAGCGTCGGCCGCGCAGGCCGGGGTCGATCTGCGCCGGCTCCTGTGGGTGCGCTGCGGTGGCCGCCGCGACGTCGCGCTTCGCGCCGTCGACATGCTCGTTCGCTGCCCCGGGTTCGCGCTGGTCGCGCTGGATCTCGGCGAGCTGGTCGTGCGTCTTCCCGCGACGCTCGCGTTCCGGCTGAAGTTCGCTGTCCGGCGCGCCGACGTGGCGCTGCTGATCGTCGGACGTCGTCGGCTCACCGGAGCAAGCGCGACGCTGGCGATCGAGACCCGGCGCCAGGCGATCGAGTGGGCCGGGCCGGGGCCCGCGCCCACGCGGCTCGCGCGCGTGCGCACGACGACGGCGGTGCTCCGCGCGCGCCACGCTCCGCCCGCGGAGTCGCCGTCGCGCTGGTGGCGGGCGTGAGCCGGTTCGCCTGCGTGCTGGTGGCGCACTTCGCGGCGGCCGCCGTCGAGCGATGCGAGCCCGCGCTCCGCGAGCAGCCCCTTGCGGTCCTCACCCAGACCGCGAACATCAAGATCCTCGCCGACGCCAACGCGGCTGCCCGTGAGCGAGACGTGCGCTCGGGCATGACGGAGACCGAAGCCGCCGCCCGCTGTCCAACCCTCGTGACCCGGCCTCACATCGAGGAGCACGTCGCTGCCGCCCGCCATGCCCTGCTCGAGGCGGCTCTGGCCGTCTCGCCGCGGATCGAGGATGGCGGAGCGGGAATCGTCTACGTCGACACCGCCGGGCTCGATCGGCTCATCGGCGATCCCGAGGCGATCGGGCGTCGTCTCGTGCACCAAGCGCGAACCGTCGGGCTCGTCGCGCGCGTCGGGGTTGCGGGGAGCCGCACGGCGGCGCGTGTCGCCGCGGCGAGCGCATCGGTTCCGGTGACGGTCGTCGCTCCCGGGCGTGAGCGCGCGGCGCTCGCCGGAGTACCGCTCGGCGTGCTCGATCTCGATCCGCCGCTCGCCGCGACCCTCGCGCGGTGGGGCGTGCGCACGCTCGGAGAGATGGCGGCGCTGCCTCGAGAAGGAGTCACCATGAGGCTCGGGCCGGCCGGGCTCCGCGCGCACGATCAGGCGCTGGGCCGTGACCACGAGCCGTTCCGTCCGTGGACTCCGCCGCCCTTCTGGGAAGAGGCGCAAGGGGTCGAGTGGGAGATCGAGTCGCTCGAGGTCCTCACCGTCGTGCTCGAGCCCGTGCTGACGCGTCTGTGCGGGCGACTCGGGGCGGCCGCGCTCGCCGCCGACGTCCTCGACATCCGGCTCGGCCTCGCCTCGGGCGGCCACCACGCGCGCGTGGTCTCGCTCGCGTACCCCATGAGCGAGGTCAAGCCGATGCTCGCCCTGGTGGGGCTCGACCTCGAGGCGCATCCGCCGCCGGCCCCGGTGACGCGGGTCGCGGTCAGCGCGCATCCGATCCGGGCCCAGATGGGGCAGGGCGGGCTCTGGCAGCCGCCCGTGCCGGCCATTCGCGACCTCGTGTCCGTGCTCGCGCGCCTGGCCGCGCTCGTCGGCACCGACAGTCTGGGCTCGCCCACCCTCGTGGACTCGCACCGCCCCGACGCCTTCGCGATGCTCGCGTTCTCTCCGCCGACCGAGCCCGACGCACCGGCGCGCGGGGACGCGGAGCCTCGACTGGCGCTGCGGCGGATGCGGCCGGCTCGACGCGTGGACGTCGCGGTGGTGGGCGAGCGGCCGGCGCGGGTGGACGCGCAACACGTCGTCGCGTGCGCCGGGCCGTGGCGCGCGTCGGGCGAGTGGTGGGACACCGAGGCATGGGCGCGCGACGAGTGGGACGTGGCGCTCGGAGACGGCGCGCTCTGTCGGCTCGCGCGCGATCGCCTGACCGGTCACTGGTACCTCGACGGCCTCTACGACTGATCTATGTTCATCGAGCTCCACGCGCAGTCGGCGTTCTCGTTCCTCGAGGGCGCCGAGCATCCCGAGGCGTTCGCTGCCGAGGCGGCTCGGCTCGACATGCCGGCGGTCGCCCTGGTCGATCGCGACGGCGTGTACGGAGCGGCTCGGCTAGCCGGCGCGGCTCTGAACGCGGGGGTGAAGCCGATCGTCGGCAGCGAGATCACGCTCGCCGACGGCTCGCGGCTACCCCTGCTGGTGGAGGATCGCGAGGGATATCAGAACCTCTGCCGGCTGATCACACGAATGAAGCTCGGTGCCCCCAAGGGCGCCGCCGCGACCACGCTCGACGACCTCGAGCCGTACGCCGCTGGACTCGTGTGTCTCACCGGGGGAGCTCGCGGTCCGCTCGCGCGGCGGCTCGCCGCCGGCGACGGCGAGGGCGCCCGGGCGTGCCTGGACCGCCTCGTGGCAATCTTTGGGCGTTCGAGCTGCTTCGTCGAGGTCCAGCGACACTTCCTCCGCGAGCAGGAGGCGATGCTTCAGGCGCTGGTGGCGCTGGGCCGGGGAGCCGGCGTGCCGCTCGTCGCCTCCAACCAGCCGCTCTTCGCGCGCCCGGAGGGCCGTCCGCTCGCCGACGTCTTCACGTGCATCCGCGAGAAGACCGATCTCGATCGCGCCGGCCGCCGGCTGCTGGCCAACGGCGAGCGCGTCTTGAAGGGCGGGGTCGAGATGACGCAGCTCTTCCGTGATCTTCCCGACGCGCTCGCCAACAGCGGTGAGCTGGCGCTGCGGCTGGCCTTCACGCTGAAGGATCTCGGGTACCGGTTCCCGGAGTTTCCGCTGCCGCCGGGCCAGACGCCGCTCGGCTACCTGCGCGAGCTGACCCGGCGCGGTGTGGGCGCGCGCTATGGCACGGGCCCGCTGGCCGCGCGCGCGCGCCGTCAGGTCGCTCACGAGCTCGAGCTCATCGGGCGGCTCGATCTCGCGGGCTACTTCCTGATCGTGTGGGACATCGTCGAGCACTGCCGGACCCACGACATCCTCGTGCAGGGCCGCGGCTCGGCGGCCAACAGCGCGGTCTGCTACGCCCTCGGCATCACCGCGGTGGATCCGGTCGGCATGGAGCTGCTGTTCGAACGCTTTCTCAGCGAAGCGCGGGGTGAATGGCCTGATATCGATCTGGATCTGCCGAGCGGTGAGCGCCGAGAAGCGGTCATCCAGCACGTCTATCGGCGGTACGGTCGCCTCGGCGCTGGGATGACCGCCAATGTGATTTCTTATCGAGGCCGGAGCGCCGCCCGCGAAGTCGGGCAGGCGCTCGGGCTTCCGGGCGACATGCGGGACCGGCTCGCCCAGCTCGTCGCGAACTGGGGCTATCAGGATCCGAACGAGCTCCTGACGAAGCATCTCCCGGAGGCCGGCTGCGATCCGAGCTCCCCGCGCATCCGGCGCTTCGCCGCTCTCTGGACGCGGATCCAGGATCTGCCGCGCCACCTCGGCCAGCACTCGGGAGGCATGGTCATCGCCGCGGGCCGGCTCGACGACGTGGTGCCGCTCGAGCCGGCGACGATGCCGGGGCGCGTCGTCGTCCAGTGGGACAAGGACGACTGCGCGGCGCTCGGTATCGTCAAGGTGGATCTGCTGGGGCTCGGGATGATGTCGGTGCTCCAGGATTCGCTGACGCTCGTCCGCGAATCCGGCGGCGAGGTAGATCTGGCGCGGCTGCCCCCGGACGATCCGGCCGTTTATCGGAGCCTGCAAGAGGCCGACACCATCGGCGTGTTCCAGGTCGAGAGCCGCGCGCAGATGGCGACGCTCCCGCGCGTCCGCCCCGAGCGATTCTACGACCTCGTCGTGCAGGTCGCGATCATCCGCCCCGGACCGATCGTGGGCGACATGGTCCATCCCTACATCAACCGCCGGCGCGGGCGCGAGCCGGTGACGTACCCGCACCCGAGCCTGGAGCCCATCCTCCGCCGCACGCTCGGCGTCCCGCTGTTCCAGGAGCAGTTGCTGCGGATGGCGATGGTGACGGCCGGCTTCACCGCGACGGAGGCCGAGGAGCTCCGGCGGGCGTTCGGCTTCAAGCGCAGCGAGCGGCTCATGGCCGAGGTGGAGACGAAGCTGCGCGCGGGCATGGCGCGCCAGGGCATCCACGGCGACGCCGCCGAAGAGATCGTGCGCTCCATCACCGCGTTCGCGCTGTACGGGTTCCCGGAATGTGTGGTCGGCGAGACGCGCGTGATCGATGCCGACCGGGGACGTTGGGCCGCGATCGAGGACATCGTGAGCGGCCGGGTACGTGTCGAGAGCACGCTCGCCTGCGACGCGAACATGAGGCTGCAGAAGCGCCGCGTGCTCGCGGCCACGCCGAGCGGACGCCGGATGGTCTATCGCGTTCGTACGGCGCTTGGTCGAGAGATCGTGGCGACCGCCGAGCATCCACTGCTCACGATGCAGGGCTGGCGCGCCCTGGTGAGTCTCAGGGCGGGCGACCGTATTGCTGCAGCCCGTACGCTCCCCACGCTGGGGCGTCGGCGCTGGCCTCGTTACCAGCTGATCGTGCTTGCCGACCTGATCGCCGAAGGCAACCTGTGCCACCCGAGCACGTTCTATTTCTACACGACCGACGCTCAGTATCGTGACGAGTTCGTGGAGGCTGTGCAGCAATTTGCCAATACGCGAGCGACCGTCGCTCGCCACCGCAGCTGCTACAGCGTGCACGTCCGTCGCAACGGCGCGTCGGCGCCGATCGGAGCCGTCCAGTGGGCCCGAAAACTCGGGCTCTGGGGCGCCACGGCGCGGGCGAAACGATGGCCCGAGGAAGTGTTCGAGCTTTGCGCCGCCGATCAGGCGTTGCTGCTCGCTCGTTTATGGGAAGGCGATGGTTCTCTGTCACGGACGGGTCACGCGTCGTACGACACGGTTTCTCGTCGCCTGGCCGAAGACGTCCAACATCTCCTGCTTGGGCTCGGGATCGTGTCGCGTCTGTATTCGCGCACTCACCCGTATCGAGGGCGGCGCGTCGCCAGCTTCGTCGTGACCGTCACCGGCCAGGGGAATTTGCGGCGCTTCTACCATCGAGTCGCGCGCCGGTTTCTGGATGGTCGAAAGCAGCAGATGGCCAAGGATCTCTCGCTGACAGGCGCTTGGGGACGCTCATCCCATGACGTCGTTCCGGTCGCGGTCAAAACCCTCATCGATCGTGAGCGCAAGCATCGAGGCGTCACCTGGGATGAGCTCGGTCAGGGGGCGAAGCTCGCCTTGCGTGCACTCGTGACTCCGGATGCGTCGAAGCAAGGATATCGTCGCTGGGTCATTGCTCGGCTGGCTCGGTACTTCGACTCGCCCGAGCTGGGCCGCCTGGCGGAATCTGATCTGTACTGGGATCGAATCGTATCCATCGATCCCGTCGGGATCCAGGAAACGTATGACCTCCATATCGAGGGAGATCACAACTTCCTCGCGAACGACCTGGTCGTCCACAACTCGCACGCCTCCAGCTTCGCGCTGCTCGCCTACGCGAGTGCGTACCTGCGCGTCCACCATCCGGCGGCGTTCTACGCGGCGCTCCTCAACAACCAGCCGATGGGGTTCTATCACCCGGCGACCATCGTGAAGGACGCGCAGCGCCACGGCCTGCGGATCCTGCCGATCGACGTCACGCGCTCCCCGTGGTTGTGCGTGCTCGAGCGCGCCGACGGCGCCGTCGTGGTGCGGCTGGGGTTACGGTACGTGAAGGGCCTGCGCGCGCGGGCGGCGCGTGCGATCGTGCGGGCGCGCGAGGCGCGGCCATTCGCGTCCGTCCACGACCTCGCGCGCCGGGCCGAGCTCGGGCGGGACGAACTGGAGACGCTCGCGGCCATCGGCGCGCTCGCGCCGCTCGGCGGGAGCCGCCGGGCCAACCTCTGGGCGGCGGCGGTGTCGGATCCCGGCCCGTTGTTCACGGATCCGCCGCGCGAGCCCAGCCCGTTGACCGAGATGACGGACATCGAGCGCCTCGCCGCCGATTACGCCGGCACGGGTGTGACGCTCGGCCGCCATCCGATGGCGCTGCGCCGCGCGTCGCTCCGGCGCCGGGGGGTGGTGAGCGCGCGCGAGCTCGCCGGCGTGGAGGACGGCGCCAGAGTCCAGGTGGCGGGCAGCGTCATCGTTCGCCAGCGGCCGGGCACCGCGAAGGGCTTCGTCTTCCTTTCCCTGGAGGACGAGACGGGGATCGCGAACGTGATCGTGACGCCGCCGATTTTCGCGCGCCATCGTGTCGCGCTGGTGGCCGAGCCATACCTTCTGGTGACGGGGATCGCGCAGCGGCAGGACGGGGTCATCTCCGTCCGCGCGAACACGGTGCGGAGCCTGCCAGCCCTCGGCCATCACGTCCCCTCACACGACTTCGGGTAAGATGCGCCGGAGGGACCAATGTTCGATCTCAAGGGCAAGGTCGCCGTCGTCACCGGCGGAAACGGGGGAATCGGGCTCGGCATGGCCCAGGGCCTCGCCGCCGCCGGCGCCCGCGTCGTGGTCGCCGCGCGCAACCAGACGAAGTCGGCCGCCGCCGTTCGCCAGCTCGGCGGTCAAGCGCTCGCGATCGCCGTCGACGTCGCCGACGAGACGTCGGTCAACGCCCTCGTCCGGTCCACGCTCGACCAGTGCGGTCGCCTCGACATCCTCGTGAACAACGCCGGGACCAACATCCGCAAGGTCCCGCAGGAGTACACGCTCGCCGACTGGCACCACGTGCTCGACACCAACCTCACCTCCATCTTCCTCGCCTGCCGCGCGGCGTACGCGCCGATGAAGGTGGTGGGCGGCGGCAAGATCATCAACATCGGCTCGATGATGTCGATCTTCGGGGTGCCGTTCTCACCCGCGTACGGGCCGAGCAAGGGCGGTGTCGTCCAGCTCACCAAATCCCTCGCGACTGCGTGGGCCCGCGACAACATCCAGGTCAACGCCGTCCTGCCGGGCTGGATCGACACCGACCTCACGCGCGGTGCGCGGCGCCAGGTCGAGGGCCTCCACGAGAACGTGCTCCGTCGCACACCCGCCGGGCGCTGGGGGACGATCGAGGACATGGCCGGCGTCGCCGTGTTCCTGGCGAGCCCCGCGTCCGACTTCGTCACCGGCACCGCCATCCCGGTGGACGGCGGGTACTCCGTCCTGGGCTGATCGTGCGGATCCTCGTCGTCGAGGCGATCGCGCCGGAGGGCATCGCCTATCTCCGCGAGCGCGGCGTCGAGGTCGACGAGCTCGCCCGCCCGTCCCTCGAGACGCTGTACGCCCGCGTCAACGACTACGACGGGCTGATCACCCGCTCGGGCACCGCGGTCACCGCCGAGCTGCTGGACCACGCGCCGCGCCTCCGCATCATCGGGCGCGCCGGCGTCGGGATCGACAACGTCGACGTCGAGGCGTGCTCGCGACGCGGGATCATCGTGTGCAACGCACCGTACGGGAACGTGGTGTCGGCGGCCGAGCACACGGTGGGCATGCTGCTGGCGCTGGTGCGGCGCATCCCCGACGCTCACGCTCGACTCAAGTCGCTCGAGTGGAGCCGCGCGATCTACGGCGTGGAGCTCCTGCGCAAGACGGTCGGCATCGTGGGGCTCGGCAAGGTCGGCTCGCGGGTCGCCGCGCGCTTGCGGGCCTTCGACGCTGAGCTGATCGTCTACGATCCCTACGTCTCGGAGAACCGCGCCAAAGACCTGGGGGCACGCCTCACCGACTTCGAGACGCTCCTGCGCCAGTCCGACGTCATCACCGTGCACGTGCCGCTCACGCAGGAGACCGACAACATGCTGACCGCGCGCGAGCTCGCGCTGACCAAGCGCGGGGTGCGGCTGGTGAACTGCGCGCGGGGCGGGATCGTCAACGAAGCCGATCTCCTCGCCGCGCTGGAGAGCGGCCAGGTCGCCGGCGCGGCCATCGACGTCTGGAGCGAGGAGCCGCCTCAGAGCGAGACGCTCCGCCGGCTGATCCAGCACCCGCGGGTGGTCGTCACCCCGCACCTCGGCGCCAACTCCAGCGAGGCGCAGGTCAACGTCGCGGTCGACGTCGCGCGCCAGCTCGTCGCGTTCCGCGACGGTGAGCTGGTCGAGCACGCGGTCAACATCCCGGTCGGCGATCGCACCGCGCTCGCCGAGCTGCGACCCTGGGTGGCGCTCGCGGAGCGGCTCGGCCGGTTCAGCGTCCAGCTCGACCCGGGGCACCTGGCGAGCGTCGAGATCACCCTGGCCGGGGCGATCGCCGACGCCGATCCCGAGCTGCTGGCCCGCGCCGTCCTGACCGGGCTCCTCGGCCCGGTGATGGCGGGACCCGTGAACCTGGTCAACGCACGGCTGATGGCGGCCGAACGCGGCGTCGAGGTCCGCATCGAGCGCGCGGGGGAGGCGTCGGGGTACAAGAGCGTCCTACGGGTCACCACGCAGACGCGCCACGGCCAGAAGATCATCGCCGGCACCGTCTTCGACGGCCAGCCGCGCGTCGTGCGGCTGCGCGATTTCGACGTCGAGTTCGTCCCCGAGGGCTACATCCTCATGCTGTCCTACGAGGACCGGCCCGGCATGGTCGGCCGGATCGGGTCGACGCTGGGCCGGCAGAACGTCAACATCGCCTCGATGCACGTCGGGCGAAAGAGCAAGCGCGGCCGGGCGATCGTCGTGCTGATTCTCGACGAGGATCTCACGGCCGAGCAGGTGGCCGATGTTGGCCAGGCCGTCGAGGCCGATTTCGCAAGATTGATAAGACTGCTGTAGCCCAGCGGCGCGCTCCAAATTTCTTGGATACCCAACACGCATCTTGCTACGCTGCCGCCATGAGCATTCAACGCGTACTCCTCACGCTCCTCGTCGTGGTGTTCGTTGCCGGGTGCGCCTCCGCTCCCAGTAGGCCGGTGCGGAGCGAGTTCGAGGACATTCCGGTGCCGAAGGGGCTGAGCTACCAGGCCGACAAGTCGACGATCATCGAGTCGCCGACGGTCAAGGCGGCGCGCCTCGTGTACCGCGGTCGCCTGGAAGTCGAGAGCCTGGGGCTGGCGCTGCGGACGACCCTCGAGGCGAACGGCTGGCGCCACGTCAGCAGCACGGCGGTCGCGACCCACGGCACGACGCAGGTCTACGAGAAGGCGGGAAGCTCGCTCGAGGTGCGTCTGCTGGACGGGTGGTGGTTCACGTACGTCGAGCTCACGGCTAGTCGCGCTCAGCAACAAACTACGACGACTCGCTAGCTCGCGTCTGCGCCCGCGGTCCGGGGCGGGATCGCGGTAGGCCCCCGGCGGCCTGGTCGCCGGCCGCGTTCGCGCCCTGCGCGGCTGTGTCTCTGTGGGTTCATCGTCGGCACGTTCCTGACTACACAGGCCGCCGGGGGCCTACCGCCATCCCGCCCCGGACCGCTCCGCATCGCGTGCCGACAAGTCGGTCAGGTTGTGGACTGACGCCAACTCGTACCGAGCTAAGACGCGTCGCGGGCTTGGAAGTCGGTGAGATTCGGACCGGCGCCCGCCCGCTGGACCGCTACACGTCGCGGGCTTGGAGGTTGGTTGTTGGTTAGGGTTTGCGCCAGGCGCCGCCGTCGCGGGAGATGAAGGCGTCGGCTTCGGCGGGTCCCCAGGAGCCCGCTTCGTAGCGATAGGGCTGGGCGGCGGAATCCTGCGCCCACGCATCGAGCACCGGGCCCAGTAGCGACCAGGCGTGCTCGACCCAATCGGCGCGCGCGTACAGTGTCGAGTCGCCGTGGACGGCGTCCAGCAGGAGCCGCTCGTAGGCTTCGGGCGGCTCGGCGCCGAACACCTCGCCATAGCGGAAGTCCAGGCCGACCGTCCCCAGCTTGAGCTCGGGACCTGGCGTCTTCGCGGCGACCGTCAGCGCCATGCCCTCGTCGGGCTGGATGCGAATCACGAGCTCGTTCGGCTCGACGCCGGACGGATCGCGATGGAAGATCATGTGCGGCGTGCGGTGGAACCTGATCGCGATCTCGCTCACGCGCTTGGCCATGCGCTTGCCCGTCCGCAGATAGAACGGCACGCCCGCCCAGCGCCAGTTGTCTACGAGCAGCCGCAACGCCGCGTAGGTGTCAGTCCTCGAATCGGGCGCGACGCCTTTCTCCTGCCGGTAGCCGACGACGGCCTTACCCTCGACGAACCCCGGCCCGTACTGGCCGCGCAGGGCGACCTCGTCGATCTTGCGCGGGTCGATCGGCCGAATCGCGTGCATCACCTTGTTCTTCTCGTCGTGCACCGGGCCGGCGTCAAACGTCACCGGAGGCTCCATCGCGAGCAGGCACAGCAGCTGGAGCAGGTGGTTCTGCATCATGTCGCGGAGCGCGCCGGCCTCTTCGTAGTACGTGCCGCGCGTCTCGACGCCGAGCGCCTCGGCGACGGTGATCTGCACCTCGGCCACGTGGTTTCGGTTCCACAACGGCTCGAAGATCGTGTTCGCGAATCGGAGCACGAGCAGGTTCTGGACCGTCTCCTTCCCGAGGTAGTGGTCGATGCGGTAGATCTGCTCCTCGCGGAAGACGGCGCCGAGCTGGCTGTTGAGGGCCCGCGCGCTCTCGTAATCGCGTCCGAACGGCTTCTCGACGATGATGCGCGTCCAGCCGCCCTGCGGGCGCGCCAGCCCCGAAGCGCCCAGGTTGCCGATGATCGTCTCGTAGAGGCTCGGGGGCGTCGCGCAGTAGAGGAGGCGGTTCGCGGGGCCCGGACGGGCGCCCTCCATTTCCCGCAGCGCCGCCTCGAGCTTCGCGTAGAGCGCGGGATCGGCCGGATCGCCCGGCACGTAGGAGAGCGCCGAGGCGAACCGGTCCCAGACGTTCTCGGACGGCGGCTTTACGCGCGCGAACTCGCGGACGGTCGCGCGCATGCGCCGGCGGAACTCGTCGGCGCTCGCCTCGCTGCGCGCGCTGCCGATGATCGCGAAGGGTTCCGGCAGCGTGCGCCCGGCGTAGAGGCTCCAGAGCGCGGGCACCAGCTTGCGGCGCGTCAGGTCTCCCGAGGCGCCGAGGATCACGAGCGCGAACGGCTCGTCGGTCCTGGGCATACGCTAGCGGGCCTGGCCGACTTGCAGGAGCGACGCGGCCGCGCGGTCCACGAGCCAGATGAGCTCGCCGTCCGTCGGCCGCACCATCGTGGCGGGCAGCGTCGCCCGCTCGTCCAGCACCTTCTTGAGGATCTTCGCCTTCTCTGCGCCGGTGACCAGGAACAGGACACGCGCCGCCGCGTTGAGCACGGGAAAGGTGAGCGTCAACCGCTGAGGGATCTTCGCGGCCGCGACGTGCACCGCCGCGACCGAGCGAAAGACTTCGCGGAGCACCGGTGAGCTCGGGAACAGCGACGCGGTGTGGCCATCGACGCCGAGACCGAGGAGCACCAGGTCGAATCGCGGCAGCTCGCCGCGGCGCGTCCCGAACGCGTCGGCCAGCGTCGCCGCGTACGCGGCGGCAGCCGCCTCGGCGTCGCCATCCTCGCCATGCATCCGGAAGACTCGTGTCGGCGCCACCGGCACGCGCGACAGCAGGGCTTCCTGCGCCATTCGATAGTTCGATTCGTCGTCGTCCGGCGCCACGGCGCGTTCGTCGCCGAAGAAGATCCACGTTCGATCCCACGGCATGCGCGCGCTGAGCGGCGGACGCGCGAGCCGTTCATACGTCGCGCGCGGCGTCGCGCCGCCGGCCAGACAGAGCATGAAACGCCCGCGCGCCTCGGCCGCCTCGTGCGCGGCGTCGACGACGAGCTGGGCCGCGCCCTCGGCGAGCCCGTTTGCATCCGCGCAGATGGTTACGCTGGCATCCGATCCCATACGTTGATCATACCCTCTCGTCGAAGCGGCGTTGTCGCTCTAGCGCATCGCGGTAGCGCGCGTGGCGGGCCCGGTCGGGTGTGAACGCCTCACCCAGCGGCTGGCGGGCGGTGGCGAGGTCCGGCAGCACGCCGAGTGCTTCGAGCGTGAGCAGCGCGGCCCCGCGGCTTGTGGCTTCGGGCTCCGATGACCACGTGATGGTGCGTCCGAGGGCGTCGGCCACGATCTGGGTCCAGGCGCGAGAGCGTCCGAGCGCAGCCCCAGAGGCCACGATCGTGTGATCGCCCGCTGCGCAGGGCGCGATCAATTCGTAGACCATGGCGAGCCGCAGGGCCACGGCCTCGAGGGCGGCTCGCAAGATCTCGACACCTGTCGTGTCCAAACGCAGGCCGCCGATCGCTCCCCGCCGGTCGCCGCGCCATCCGGGCGACCGTTCGCCCGCCAGGTGCGGGAGCACAGTCAGGCCGTGACCGTCCGGCGGCAACGCGGCGAGTGCGGCCTCGACCTCCTCGTCGGGCGCCAACTGTAGGGTTCGGCGACACCAGGCATAGACGTTCCCGCCTTCCGAAGTCGCGCCGCCGACCACGGCGCGTCGGCCATCGACGCGATACCGCCAGAGGCCGCGCGGCGGGACCCCTGGCTCGCGGGTCACGACTCTCATCGCGGCGGACGTACCGACGTTGAGCGCGATGCGCGTCGGGTCGACGCAATCCGAGCCCACGTTGCTGGCCGCGCCGTCGCCGACCGCCGAGAACCAGCTCGCGGATCTCAACGCCGGCCATCGCCCTGCCCAGGGCGCTCGCAGGCCTCGGCGAGGCTCCGCGCGGCCGGCGAGGCGAAAGAGATGCCGCTCGTCGATCTCGGCCGCGGCCAGGGCTTCGGCATCCCAGCGTCCGGCCGACTGATCAAAGAGCCCGGTGGCCGACGCCATCGAGACGCTCGTCGTCGCCTCGCCGAAGAGCGCGAGCTCGAGAAACTCGCCGAAGGAGCCCCAGCGCGCGACGCGCCGAGATTCGGTCGGGCGCTCGCGCGCGAGCCATCGGAGCTTCGCCGGCCAGTACGAGGAATGCAGATGACAGCCCGTGCGTCCGTGGAGCGCGTCGTCGTCGAGTGCCCCGCGGAGCAGCTGCGCGTCGCGGGCGCTCCGCGTGTCGCCCCACATGTAGACCGGCGTGATCGGCCGGCCGCTCGCGTCGAATCCGAGCAGCCCGTGCCAGAACGTGGTCACACCGACGGCGCGCGTCTCGGCGGGCGGCCGATTCGGGTGCACCCCGTCGAGGCACGCAGCGACCGCGTCGAGCAGTCGCGCCGCGTCGTGCTCGACACCGCCATCGGGCGTCACCGCGGGTGAATAGGGCACCTGATGCGATCGCCCGGGGAGGGGGCGCCCTCTTTCGTCGAAGAGCGCGGCCCGGGCCGACGAGGTCCCGACGTCGAGCGCGATCACCACTAGGGTAAGATAGCGCCCATGGCGGAAAGCTGGGAAATCCTGACATTGAGAGGTCTGGCGTCGACCGACGAGCGCGCCGAGCGATTCACCGGCACGCTCGTCATCCATCGTGAGGACAGCACGGAGCCCGTCGACTCCGTCTCGGTGTCGATCAAGCGAACGGTGCTGGCCGAGCTCCACGAAAACCTCGGGCGCCTGCTGGCCCGATCAACAGGCGTCAAGCGGAGATCGTCATGACCGTCATTCGTGTCTTGAGCCCGATCGGCGTCACCGTCGGAGAAACTCTGAGCGTACCGACGTTACCCGGATCCCTCGCCGGCCGCACGGTCGGCTTCCTCGACAACACGAAAGCGAATTTCGATCGGCTCGCCGACGAGATCGGTGCGTTCCTGCGAGCCGAGCACGGCGTCAAGGCCGTGATCCGGCGCCGCAAGGCCAACGCCTCGACGCCGGCCGCCCCGGAGATCCTGGCGGGCCTGGCGAAGGACTGCGACGTCGTCTTCGCCGGCTCGGCTGACTGAGGGTCCTGCACGTCGTGGAGTCTCCACGACGCCATCGAGCTGGCGAAGGCGGGCACGCCGTCCGGTGTGATCGGGACGACGACCTTCCGAGGACTCGCGGTGAGCGAGCTCGGCGCCCTCGGCATCACCGGCCTGCCCATGGTCTTCGTGGAGCACCCGCTCGGCGGCGAGCGCAGCGACGGAGTCTCGCGCCGCGCTCGCCAGGCGACTGACCAGCTCGCCGCCCTGATACGGGGTGCAGGGCCGGCTTCTACCGAGGGTGGCCCGAGAGAGGTGCCTCGCGGCTCCGCACGCCCGATCTTACCCGAGACGCTCGAGACACTGGATACACCGGAAGCGATTCTGGCCGCGTTTTGCGAGCGCGAGTGGTGCGACGGGTTGCCGATCGTGCCACCGACCGAGGAGCGGGTGCGAACGATGCTGGGCGGCGCGGCCGCGCAGCGATCGCTGGGCGCGATGCCGCCGCTCTGGCGTCAAGCGACGCTCGAGAAGCTCGCCGTCAACGCGGTGATGGCGGGCTGCGAGCCGTCGTCCTTCCCCGTGATCGTGGCCGCGGTGCAAGCGATGCTCGATCCCTCGTTCAACCTCTACGGCGTCCAGGCGACGACCCATCCGGTCGCCCCGCTCCTGATCGTGCACGGCCCGGCCGCGCACGAGCTTGGCGTGCACGCGGGTAGCGGATGCTTCGGCCCGGGCTTCCGCGCCAACGCGACGATCGGCCGCGCGATCCGGTTGATCATGCTCAACGTCGGCGGCGCCTGGCCCGGCCGTTACGACATGGCGACCCAGGGGAGTCCCGCGAAGTTTTCGTATTGCATCGCCGAGCGCGATGACGTGCCGTGGGGACCGCTCCACGCCGACCGCGCGGTGACCGTGTTCGGCGGCGAGCCGCCGCACAACGTGAACGATCACGTGTCGACGACCGCCGCGGGGATCCTCGCGACCGTCGCCGACACCGCCGTCTCACTCGGATCGAACGTGGGCTGGTATTTCTCGCAGAGTCAGCTGCTGATCGTGCTCGGCCCCGAGCACGCGCGAACGATCGCGGGTGACGGCTTCAGCCGGGCGGACGTTCAGCGATTCGTCTTCGAGCACGCGCGCCTGCCGCTTCGAACGCTGAAGCTCGGCGGCATGTGGGGCATTCAGGACTGGCCGCGCTGGATGCACGCGGTCACCGACGACGACGCGCTCCTGCCGCAGGTGCCGTCGCCGGAGGACGTCATGGTCATCGTCGCGGGCGGACCGGGCAAGCACTCCGCGGTCGTGCCGAACTGCACGTTCAGTCGCGCGGTCACGCGGCCGATCCAGCCGCTGTGACCCTCGCGCTCAGCGCGCCTCGCCGTCGCTGAGCAGCAGGCCGAGCGCGCCAACGAGCAGCCCGGCGCCGACGACGGCGGGAGCGCCGAGCCTCTCGCCGAAGAGCGCCACGCCGAGGATCGTCGCGGTCAAGGGCTCGAGCAGTGTCACGATCCCCGCGATCGACGCCGGCACCCGTCCCAGTCCCACCGTGTAGGCGCCGTAGGCGCCAGCGGTCGCGACGCCGCCCAGATAGAGGAGCCACGGCCAGCCGATGGCCAGCTGGCGCCCCGGTGCGTCTGTCCAGAGCAGGGCCGGCGTGAGGAGCACAGCGCCGGCAGCGAAGGTGAGCGCGGTCAGCGGGAGCGGCGCGGTCCGAGCCAGGCCGGCCTTGGCCGTCAGCACGAAGAGCGCGTACGCCAGGCCCGCGATGAGCGCGAGGAGCGCGCCCGCGAGGAATCGCGCGGATCCGTCGCTCACCGTGGCCGGCGCCGAGACGAGCAGCGCCGTGCCCGTCACGCCCAGCCCGAGCGCGAGACGCGCGCGCGTCGTGAGGCGCTCGCCGAGCAGCCAGGGCGCAAGGGCGGCGATGATGAGCGGCGCCGAGCAGATCGCAACGAGCGCGGTGGTCGTGATTCCACTGAGCGTCACGGCCGTGAAGTACGCGGCCTGGTAGCCCGCCATGCACGCGCCCATCGCGAGCCAGCGCCAGCGGTCGCCCGCCGTTGCCGCGGCGAGCGATTGGCGACTCGCGGCCGCGGCGAGCAGCAACAGAATGGCGGCGACCCAGAGACGGGCGACGCCCACCAGGAGGGGACTAGCGGCCGCCCGCGCGGCCAGCACCGTCATCACCGAGCCGCTCGTCCCCCACGAGACCGCGGCGAGCGCGATGAGGGCGAGACCGCCGGCGCTCGCGGGGGCTTGACGGGCTCGGCGCACGTCGCGATCATAGCGCGCGCGTGCCGACATCGAGCACGCGGCGCAACGACGAAGGTGGTGCGCGCCGCAGGCCGTCGCGGGGCTGGGGCCCCGCCGGCCGAGGCGCGGCGATGAACAAGGTGGTGCGCGCCGCAGGCCGTCGCGGGGCTGGGGCCCCGCCGGCCGAGGCGCGGCGATGAACAAGGTGGTGCGCGCTGCAGGCCGTCGCGGGGCTGGGGCCCCGCCGGCCGGGGCGCCGCAATGAACAAAGGGGATTCGCCGATGAAGATCGCATTCGTGGGGACCGGCGCGATGGGCCGGCCGATGCTCGCGAACCTCGTGAAGAAGGGACACGGCGTCGTCGCCTACGACGTGGTGGACGATGCGCTCACCGCCGCCACCAGGCTCGGCGCCGCCAGGGCGTCGTCGTCGTCGGCCGCGGCGCGCGAAGGCGACCTCGTGATCACGATGCTTCCATCGTCCTCACACGTGGAGACGGCGTACCTCGGTTCGGGCGGCGTCCTCGAGGGCGCCGTCGCCGGTCGTCTCTGCATCGACATGTCCACGATCGATCCGAGCGTTTCGCGACGGGTGGCCGACGCCGCCGGCAAGCGCGGCGTGCGATTCATCGACGCGCCCGTGTCGGGCGGCGTGCCTCGCGCCGAAGACGGCACGCTGGCGATCATGGTCGGTGGGGACCCGCGCGACGTCGATGAAGCGCGGCCGGTGCTGGCGGCGATGGGCGCCAACATCATCCACGTCGGGCCGGTGGGCTCGGGCGAGGTCGCGAAGCTCTGCAACAACCTGATCGCCGGCGTCGCCGCGGTCGCGGTCAGCGAGGCGTTCCGGATCGCGGAGGGGTTCGGCGTGGATCCGAAGATCCTGACCGACGTGATCTCGAAGTCGTCCGGGAACACGTGGGTGATGGAGCACATGCATCCGGTGGGTGGTCTGGTCGCGAAGGCGCCCTCGAGCCGCGACTACGCGCCGGGCTTCACCACCGACCTGATGGCCAAGGATCTCGGGCTGGCGGTGAACGCGGCGCGCGACCTGCGCGTGCCGGTCGTGGTGGCGCCGGCGGCGCAGCAGGTGCTCAGGCTCGCCTCGTCTCACGGCCTGGGCCGCAAGGACTTCTCATCCGTCTACGTGTTCCTGAAGCCATCGAGCGGGCAGGCGCCGGTGTGATTGCCCGCGCTTCAAATCGGAAATGTCGGCTGCTATACTCGCACCGCGACGCCGAGCCGGGCGCGCGCGAGAGGAGCGGCGGTGGCGACGTACGTGATGCTGAGCACGCTGTCCGAATCGGGACCAAGGTTCTCCGCGGCCGCCCGGACTGGACCGCTCGAGGGCTCGACTCCACGAAAGCGTGACGAGAGGAAGAAACGGTGAGCGTTCTCAAACTCCATCCGGAAAGGTGCACGGGCTGCCTGCGTTGCGAGCTCGCCTGCTCGTACATGCAGACGGGTGAATACCAACCCGCCAAGTCGGTGATCCGCGTCTCGCCGTTCGAGGGGCACACCTCCTATGCGCCCTACACCTGCACGCAGTGCGCGGAAGGATGGTGCATGACCGCTTGCCCGGTGGGCGCGATCACCATCAACGCGGTCGGCGCCAAGGACGTCCTCGACGACAAGTGCGTCGGCTGCAAGCTCTGCACGATCGCCTGTCCTTACGGGACGATGTTCTACGATCCGGCGACGCGCAAGGCCTTCAAGTGCAATCTCTGCGGCGGCGCCCCGGCGTGCGCCGAGGCGTGCCCGACCGCGGCGATCACCTACGAGGACGTCGCCACCGCCGACTGGCTGGGTGACTTCGCCGTCGAGCGGACGGCGCGCGTCCTGGCGGAGGCCCGGTGATGGCCGCCCGACACCTGGTCATCGGCGGGGGCACCGCCGGCATGAACGCCATCCGGACGATCCGCGAAGAGGAGTCCGAGCGCTCGTCGATCACGCTGGTGAGTGCCGAGCGGCCGTACTCGCGGATGGTCCTGCCGTACTACCTCGATCGGTCGATCGCCGAGTCGCATGTCTTCACCGCGACGGGCAAGGTGCTCGCCGACTGGGGCGTGACGGCGCACCTCGGCAAGCGCGTCACGGCGCTCGACACGTCCGCGAGCGCGTGCACCCTCGACGACGGCACCACGATCCCTTACGACGACTGCCTGATCGCCACCGGCTCGTCGGCGGTCCGCGCGCCGGTGCCGGGCGCCGACGGGCGAGGCGTGCACTCGTTCTGGACGCTCGACGAGGCCCGCGGCGTGATCGCGCAGATCCAGCCGGGCAGCCACGTGGTGATGGTCGGCGCCGGCTTCATCGCGTTCACGATCCTGAACTCGATCCTGTCGCTCGGCGCCAAGCTGACGATCGTCGAGATCGCGCCCCGCATCTTGCCGCGCATGATCGACGACACCGGCGCCGCGCTCGTCCAGGCGTGGCTCAAGGAGCACGGCGTCGCGGTCCGCACCGGCGCGAAGGTCGCGCGCATCGAGGACGTGAAGGGCAGAAAGCGGCTCAAGTTCGCGGCCGGCGGCGATCTGGTGTGCGACGTGGTCATCATGGCCACCGGGATCAAGACAAATCTCGAGTGGCTCAAGGGCTCGCCCGTGAAGGTCAACCAGGGCATCGTCGTCGACGAGTACCTGCGTTCGAGCGTCCCGAACGTCTACGCCGCCGGCGACGTCGCCGAGGGCCGCGACCTGATCTCGCAGAAGGCCGCGGTGCACGCGATCGAGCCCACCGCGCAGGAGCATGGCCGCATCGTCGGCGCCAACATGGCCGGCAAGAACGTGCGGTATCGCGGCAGCCTCATCATCAACATCGTGGAGGTGTGCCACCTCGACGTGGCCTCCTTCGGCGCGTGGGACGACACCGGCGCCGAAGCGGCCAGCAGCGTCAAGGCGGATCGGCCCGCCTACCGAAAGCTGCTCTGGCGGGGCGACCGGCTGACCGGCGCGATCATCCTCGGGCGGTCGAGCGACATCTGGACCGTCAATGACGTGGGGATGCTCAAGGGCCTCGTGCAGTCCGGCGTCAGCCTCGGGCGCTGGAAGGCGTACCTCAAGAAGAATCCGTTCGACGTCAAGCCGGCGTTCATCGCAGCGAAAACCACGAGCACGCTGCTTCCCGAAACCGTGCTGGGGCGCCCATCGAAGGCGCCCGGGGAGACCCCGGTGGCCGTATGACTCCAGCGACCTCGACCGCACCTGCGAAGCCCACGACGAAGTCCGCGGCGACCGCGCGCCCCGGCGGCTACGCCGGCAACCTCCTGCGCGTGGATCTCACGCGCCGCACCTGCCGCGCCGAGCCGTGGAGTCCCGAGACGATGCGGGAGCTCATCGGGGGCGTCGGCCTCGGCGCGATGATCCTCTACCGCGAGACCGCGACCAGAGATGGCAAGGGCAACGTCTCCTGGGCACGGGCGGTCTCACCGTGTGCACGATCGGCGCCGGGACCAACGGCCCCACCTCGACGCAGGCCAACGGCTTCTTCGGTACCAATCTGAAGTACTGCGGATACGACGCGATCATCGTCCAGGGCCAATCCAAGGACTGGCTCTATCTGTACATCAACGACGATGTCGTGGAGCTGCGCGACGCGCGCTCGCTGGTCGGTCTCGACACGTGGGAGACGCAGGGAGCGCTCTACAAGGAAACGGGGCTCGCGGGCCACCAGCTCTCGGTCTACTCGATCGGTCCCGCCGGCGAGAACCTCGTGCGCTTCGCCGCTATCCAAGGCGACTACGGCCATGTCGCGTCCAAGAACGGCTGCGGCGCCGTCATGGGCAAGAAGCGGCTCAAGGCGGTCGCGATCGTGAAGGGGACGAAGTCGCTGCGCGCCGCCGATCCGCGCGGCGTGGTGCAGGCCGCCGACGAGATCGCCCACGATCTGCGCACTGACGCCTCCGCGCGCTCGCTGTACGAGTACGGGACGCTGCCGGGCGTGGTGAACCTCTCGAAGATGGGCGCGCTGCCGATCAAGAACTATACGACCAACCTGACGTCGAACGTGGCCGGCGCCGACCTGAGCGTGTGGGAGGCGCCGAAGCTCCGCGAGAACTTCGACCACCGCGGCCACCAGTGCAACGCGTGTGGCATGCACCACTGCCACATGTCCGTCATCCGCCACGGCGATCAGAAGGGCAAGATCGTCGACGAGCCGGAGTACGAAGGCTGGTCCGGGTGCGGCTGGGCGATCGGGGCGGCCGACCGCGACAGCGTCGCGTGGCTCAACACCGAGTGCGATCGGGCCTGTGTCGATGTCAACGAATGGGGCTGGCTGTGCGGCTGGGTCATGGAGTGCCAGGAGAAGGGCTACATCACCCGTGAGCAGCTCGGCTTCGAGCTCAAGTGGGGCGACGTCAAGGGCGCGCACCGTTTGCTCCAGATGGTCAGCCGTCGCGAAGGCTTCGGGAACGTCTTGGCCGAGGGCGTCAAGCGCGCCGCTGAGAAGCTCGGCGGGCCGGCCAAGGAGTGCGCGATCTACATCGAGAAGGGCGCCACGCCGCGCGGCCACGATCACCGCTCTCGTTGGGAGGAGATGCTCGACACCTGCACGTCCTCCACGGCGACGATGGAAACCGGCAACCCCGTCCACCCGACCGAGATCGGCCAGCCCGCGCGAATCAATCCCTTCGACGGCGAGCAGGTGGCCAAGTACGTTGCCGGGTTG
>Ga0209157_1001290_pt1 | contig 21012 bp, 21 predicted proteins | sample GraSoiAngelo_135_FD_185892 | JGI IMG/M metagenome (GOLD analysis project Ga0209157, IMG submission 185892) | Grasslands soil microbial communities from the Angelo Coastal Reserve, California, USA - 14_0929_05_40cm (SPAdes) (version 2) | ecosystem: Environmental > Terrestrial > Soil > Grasslands ...
CCGCAGGTTAAGCGCGGTCCGTTAGGCAGCCTCGACCGTCTCCATTTTTCTAGCGTCGCGACAAGCGCGGCCCAAACGAGGCGGACACGTGCCAGCAACCGACCTGCCTGGCTTTACTAAAGACGACCTATCAGACGAAGAGCGGGTCGCGGCGTTCGCGCGCTCGTTTCTAGAGCGAGATTCCCGCGCAGGTCAGTTGCTGAATCCAAGCAACACGCTCCTGTTCGAACATGGCTATCGCCCGGTCATCGGCCTCCCCAATGACCCCGAAGGCGACGGCGACGCTTTCGTGAATCTCGAAGAATACTTCATTCGCAAGGTGTACCTGGATTTGGATAGCCTAGAGCCGGTCACGCGGGCGTCACTTGAGGTTTTCCTCGACCAGCTAGGGGAGTGGAGTTATCACACCCTCACTGGCAGCGGCAGAATCATCGAGAGGTATCAACTCGATATCCAAGGTCGTTTTCACTTTCCCACCGAACTTGCGAAGATCCCGCCCGGCGAAGAGCAAGAGGAGTTCGTCGTTTGTTGGCTCAACGACGCCGTTCTCGCAACGGAATCGCGGATGCTTGCGTGGATCTTCTTGAAGCTCTTCGGGACCCCATACATCATCCCAGAAAAGCGATCTCGCGCTGACCGCTAACCCGCCTGCTTTGGACCGCTTATACCTTGAATCGTTCGCTGCACGGGTACGCCACGATGGATCAAGGCAAGATCTGGCGAATCTCCTCGACGCGATACTGCGAGTTGATTGGGAAGGGGCACAACGACCATTGGTCGAGACACTGGGCGGCCTCGATAACGACTCACTGCTCAGCGCGTGGGAGCAACTCTGTCCCTTAATCATGAAGGAGGTCCTCTTAGGCCAGCTCCACAATGACCTTCGTGCGCTTTCGGCCGCCATGCGTGCGGAAGCTGAAGCGCGAGGTCTTGAGCTTGATCCTCCTTAGACTCCGTTTCGCGGCTGCCTAACAAGCGCTTGAAGCTGGCGGCGCGCGTAGGATATTGAATGACGACTCTTTCACCAGCGCGCCGCAGCTTAAACGCGGTCCGTTAGGCGTCATCTCAACCCACCGAGACCGGCAAGATGGATTTCGTCAATCGGGTAGCCGTCGTGCTCGTTCCGAAGAAACCATATCTTGATTGGGCTAATAGCTTCGCTGACGGTGGGCCCACCATTCTTCCGGCGGAGGCCCGTGAGCACGCGGTCGCATTCCTGGTCCCAGATCTCGAGCTCCTTGAAGAGACCCAGCAGTTCATCACAGAGAACAGTGCGCGGATGTTCGAGTGTGCCCTGTTGGGGTGGATGGAAGACGAACGAGACTGGCCGAAGTTCCGGAACCATCTCACACTGAGAGAGTGGTTCGACGTTGAAGTCCACGACCTGCTTATTGATCTGGGGAATGAGCCAATCGAGGTTCGTCGATCTGACGCCTAACATGCGCTTGAAGCTGGCGGCGCGCGTAGATTGTGGAATGAATCTTTCTTCAGCGCGCCGCAGCTTAAGCGCGATCCGTTAGGCCGCGAGCGTTTGGTCCATTCTGTCTCAACACCTTCCCGCTGCGGTGCGTGGTTCTGGCCTGAGGAGCTAACATGAGAACTTGCTGCTCACTTCTCGCGCTCGCGTCGGCCCTTGCGCCGGTCGGGATCGTTCTCGCCCAAGGTGTCAGCGCTCCGACCGTCATTCGCCCCGCTGACATTGTCTGGCAGCCGGGTCCTCCGAGCCTAGAACCAGGCTCGCAAGGAGCGGTCCTCGCCGGCAACCCAAGTCAGGCCGGCCCCTTCACTCTCCGAGTCCGCCTTCCAGCACGGTATCGAATCGCGCCCCACCGACATTCTGTTGATGAGCGTCTAACAGTCCTATCGGGAACACTCTGTTTTGCTATCGCAGGCCCTACGAACGTCACGCGGGACACATCGTGCATTGGTCCGGGCACATTTCGGTTGATGCCAGCAAACGTCGTGCACAGCGACTGGGCACCGGTTCCAGTGGAGTATCAGATCGAAGCGCTGGGCCCCTTCGACCTCACCTATGTGAATCCGGGGGACGACCCGCGACAGCGAAAGTGAGTGCTCGCGGCCTAACAAGCGCCTGAAGCTGCCGGCGCCCGGCGTCTATGGTAGAATTCCATTTGTGTTCATTCTTGCTGGGCGCCGCAGCTTAGGCGCAATCCGTTAGGCCGCAGATGCAATTCCTCCGATCGCTACGAGATCGCATTCGAAGCGGTGAAATCACGAGTACGGTGCGACTCTGGCAGCGCCCTCATGTAAGAGTGGGCGGCCGGTATGTGCTGCCGCCTGGGCAGATTCTCGTCACGAAGATGTTCGAAGTGTCGCTCGCCGATATCACGCCTGCGCTTGCGCGCCGCTCCGGGTTTGTTGGCCTTGTCGAGCTCCTTAAGGTTGCCAAACATGGAGCGGGTCGCCGCGTCTTCGTGGTTGAGTTTCGTTACATCAAACCGCGGCGTGGAGTTCGCGGCCACGGGAGTAAGTAGGTGTACGGCCTAACTAGGCTGTCGGCGCGGCTACTTCTCGTCCTTCTCGTTCTTGATATCATCGTACAACGCGGCCGCGTCCTTCTTGTACTGCCCGTCCATCACGTCGACCTCGGGCAGCGTCGCGATCACCTGGCACTGCTGCCGCGCCTTCGAGTACTGTCCGAGATCGGTATAGACCTCGGCCAATTCCAGCCGGTGATAGATGTGATTGGGCGCGATGGCGACGGCCCGCTCGAGATGCCGGACCGCGTCGGCCCAGTTCGCCTTGTCCATGAAGCCGCCACCGAACAGCGCTTTGGCGAAGAAGCGCTGGAACCCGGACAGCCGCTTTACTTCGGCGTGCCACGCGCCGAGGACGTGGTGTGCGAGGTCGTAATTGGAATCGATCTGCACCGCGCGCGTCGCTTGGTCGAAGATGATCTTGGCGTAGCGCACGCGCTCCTTGCTGCCTTTGGTGCGTGACAGCCGTCCCAAGACCATCGCGAGCGCGTAATGCCCGTCGGGCCGCGTGGAATCGGCGCGGATCGCGCGCTCGGCATACGTGCGACCCACGGAATACAGGCTGTCCCGGCGGCGCTTGAGGGAATCGGCATTGCCCTGTATTTGTTTGGCGACGTCGGCGATCGCCCGCGCCGCCTTCCAGTTCGCCTCATAGGACATCGAGTCTAGGCCCAGGGCCGCCTGGTAATGTTTGAGTTGTACGTCCGGATGCATCAGGCCGGCGCTATCGCCCGCAGCGACGTGCTGGGCTACTGTTTGGGCGGCGAGATTCGTCCCCATGAGCGACGCGAGCAGGCAGAGTGAAAGGCGCATGAGACAATGATTGTGGTGCCCCTGATCGAGCGCAAGCGCGACGGCGGCGCGCTGAGTCCGGAAGAATGGTCGGCGCTCGTTGCGGAGTATACCGCCGGCCGTATTCCCGATTATCAAATCGCGGCGCTGTTGATGGCGGTGTTCATGCGCGGGCTCGAACGCCAGGAGCTCGCCGCACTCACCGACGCGATGCTCGCCTCGGGTGATCGCCTCTCGTTCGACGGGGGGGGCTTCAAGCTGCCGCGCATCGACAAACACTCGACGGGCGGTGTCGGCGACAAGGTCTCGCTCGTCCTCGGCCCCCTCGTCGCGGCGTGCGGCATCGCGGTGCCGATGATGTCGGGGCGCGGGTTGGGGCACACGGGTGGGACGCTCGACAAACTCGAGGCGATTCCCGGATTTCGCACCAACCTGTCGCTCGCCGAAGCCAAGGCGCAGGTGCAGAAGCTGGGCTGCGCATTGATCGGCCAGACAGCCGAGATCGCGCCCGCCGATCGCAAGTTGTACGCGCTGCGGGATGTCACGGGGACCGTGGAGTCGATTCCGCTGATCGCGGCAAGCATCATGTCCAAGAAGCTCGCCGAGGGGTTGAACGGCCTGGTGCTCGATGTGAAGAACGGCAGTGGCGCATTTCTGCCGGAGGTGGAGCGCGGGCTCGAGCTGGCGAAAACGATGATCGCGCTCGGGGAAGATCGCGGCTGCCCGACGGTCGCGCTGATCACCGCGATGGACCGGCCGCTCGGGCGGGCGTGCGGCAACGTGCTCGAGACCGAGGAGGCGATTCTCGCGCTGCGCGGCGAGGGGCCGCCCGACCTGCTCGAGGTCACCTACGCGCTCGGGGTCGAGATGCTGATTCAGGGCGGCATCGAGAAAAACACCAAGAAGGCGCGCCAGAAGCTGGAGACGGCGATCGAGTCGGGCCTGGCAGCCGAAAAGTTTGAGCAGATCATCGAGGCACAGGGCGGAAATCCGAAAGCCGTCGAGGACCCGTCCGTCTTGCCGCAGGCGCTGGCGGTGGAGGTCTACGCCGCGCCGCGCACCGGCGTGGTGCAGCGCGTCGAACCCCGCACGATCGGCCGGGCCATCACCGCGCTCGGTGGTGGCCGGCGCACGGTCGACGACATCATCGATCCGACGGTCGGGTTTGTCATCACGGTGAAGCCCGGCGACAAAGTGCTGGAGGGAGAGCCGATCGCATCGGTGTTCGCGAAGGATCCCGACGGCATTCGCACGGGTTTCGACGCGCTCGCGTGGGCGATCGTCGTCGGCGACAAGCTCACGCAAAAGCCACTCCCGCTCGTGTCACACCGTGTGACCCGAGCGGGAGTGGAAGTGCTGGGAAAGAGCTAGACGTCGAGGTTCTTCACGAACTTCGCGTTTTCCTCGATGAACTTGCGGCGCGGCTCGACCTCGTCGCCCATCAGCATCTCGAACAGCTGCGACGCTTCGAGTGCGTCTTCCATCGTCACTTTTAGGAGCGTGCGCTTGGCGGGATCCATCGTTGTATCCCAGAGCTGCACCGGCTTCATCTCGCCCAGCCCCTTGTAGCGACTCACGTTGATTGCGGCGTTTCCTTGGGTACCGTTCGAAAGCCGCTTGATGTAGGTATCCCGCTCTTTCTCGTCGTACGCGTAGAACTCTTCCTTGCCTTTGGCAACCTTGTACAGCGGCGGCTGCGCGATGTAGATGTATCCCGCATCAATCAGCTGCTTCATCTCCTTATAAAGGAAGGTCAGCAGCAGCGTGCGGATGTGCGCCCCATCCACGTCCGCGTCCGTCATGAGGATGATCTTGTGATAGCGCGCTTCCTCGACCTGGAAATCCTCGCCCACCCCGGTTCCGATAGCCGTGATGATGGTGCGGATTTCCTCGTTCGACAGGATCTTGTCGATGCGCGCCTTTTGCACGTTGAGGATCTTGCCGCGCAGCGGCAGGATCGCTTGGTAGCTCCGGTCACGCCCCATCTTGGCAGAGCCGCCCGCCGAATCGCCTTCGACGATGTAGATCTCGCACAGCTTGGGATCGGTGAGGGAGCAATCGGCGAGCTTGCCGGGGAGCAGGCCGGCGTCGAGTCCACTTTTCTTGCGGACGAGCTCGCGCGCCTTGCGCGCCGCCTCGCGCGCGCGCGCGGCGCTGACGGCTTTGGCGATGATCGCGCGGGCGACGCTGGGATTCTTGTCGAAGAATTCGCCCAGCGCCTCATTGACGACCGTCTTCACGATGCCTTCGACTTCGGAGTTCCCCAGCTTGGTCTTGGTCTGACCCTCGAACTGGGGCGCCTTGACTTTGATGCTGAGCACGCAGTTCAGGCCCTCGCGGACGTCGTCGCCCGACAGCGTGAATTCTTCCTTCTTGAGCGCGCCGTCCTGCTTCGCCCACTCGTTGATCGTGCGGGTGAGCGCGGCCTTGAAGCCGGTGAGGTGCGTGCCGCCTTCGTGCGTGTTGATGTTGTTAACGAAGGTGAACGTGTTCTCGCTGTACTGATCGTCGTACTGCACCGCCCCCTCGACCTCGACGTCCTCGCGGCTCGCTTCGAACGTGATCGGCTTGGGATGCAGCGCGCGCCGGCTGCCGATGATCCACTTCACGAATTCGGCCAGCCCGCCCTTGTAGTAGAAGGTCTCTTCCTTCTGACTGCCGCGCCGCTCGTCCTTCAGCGTGATCGTGAGCGCCTTGTTGAGGAACGCAAGCTCGCGCAGCCGGTTAGCGATCGTGGCGTAGTCGAACCGGGTCTCCGTGAAGATCTTGTCGTCCGGCTTGAACCACACCGTCGTGCCCGTGCCCTTCGCCTTCCCGACCACCTCGAGCTTCTTCTTGGTCTCGCCGCGCTCGAACGACATGTGGTGTCGCTTGCCGTCGCGGTCCACCCACACGTCCATTTTTTCGGAGAGCGCGTTCACCACGGAGACGCCGACGCCGTGCAGACCGCCCGACACCTTGTAGCTGCTCTTGTCGAACTTGCCGCCGGCATGCAGTACCGTCAGTGCGACCTCGACCCCCGGCTTTTTCTCGGTTTTGTGAATGTCGACCGGAATGCCGCGGCCGTTGTCCACGACGGTGATCGCATTGTCGGCGTGGATGGTGACGTCGATGCGGGTGCAATAGCCCGCCAGCGCCTCATCCACCGAGTTGTCCACGACTTCGTACACGAGGTGGTGCAGGCCGCGCGCCGACACGGAGCCGATGTACATCGCCGGACGGCGCCGCACTGCCTCGAGACCCTTCAGGACTTGAATGGAATCGGCTTGATAGTCGCCGTTGCTTTTGTCTTTATGCGGTGCGGCAGGTTTCTTCTTCGGCATCAAATTCCTAACGTGAAAGGAGCCAGCGAATCGTTGTGATGCGTCCGGCACCGCGGCCCGCGTTCACGCGGGCGATGATGTCGGGCGTCATGAGCTGCAGCTCGTTCATCCACGAGCTCGTCGCCACGCGAACGAACAGCACACCATCCGGCGTGATGCTTTCGGGTGTGGCGACGGCCGCGATCTGCGGACCCACCAGGCGTGGCCACTCCGGAATCATCTGCGCCTGACCCACCCGGCGTGCCAAACCGGCCCGTTTGAGGTACCCCTTGAGGGCTTCGGCCACGGCCACCGGACGGCTGTGTTTCGGGCGTTCGGGGCGGTCGGTCACAGGCTCCAAAATAGCCGGAAGTTATTGTCCTGTCAACAGTTAAGTGTGCGGTGGAAGTTATGGTACCACCACCACGTAGGTGTCCTTTTGCGTCTCGAAGGCGGCGACATCGCGCGCCCGAAACGACATCGGGATGTGGGTTCCGGACTGCTGCCCCGAGGGGAGGATGAACCGGTACCGGGAGCTGAAGGTGCGGCTGAACCCGGCATCGTTCGCATGCTCTTCGGCACCGACCGTCACCCACACCGAGTCGATGCCGTCGGCGTCCTGGGCTGTCACGATCCCTGTAACGGTGTCGGCGCGGCTGGAGACCACGGTCGTGTCATCGATCGTGAGGGTGAGCTGCGGTGGGCCCGGCCGGTCTCGCTCGCCGAGACACGCCGCGGCGAGCAACAGGATCAGCGTCCCTGAAATCTGGCGGAGCGTTTTTCCAGAAATGCGGTGGTTCCTTCCTTCATGTCTAGGGTCGCGGCGAGCAGGCCAAAGTGATTCGCCTCGAGCAGCAGCCCTTCATCCAGGCTCATCTCGAGCCCCTGATCCACGGCTTCCATCGCCAGGCGTACCGCCAGCGGACCCATCGCGAGGATACCCCGCATCATCTTCTCCGATTCCGTGAGCAAGTCAGCCGCCGGCACGACCTTGTTGACGAGGCCGATGCGGTAGGCTTCCTGCGCGTCGATCATCTCGCCGGTCAGAATCAACTGCAGGGCGACGCCCTTCCCGACTAGGCGCGGCAGCCGTTGCGTACCGCCGTAACCGGGAGCGATCCCGAGCTTCACCTCCGGCTGCCCGAACTTTGCGCTCTCGCTGGCGATCCGGATGTGGCACGCCATTGCCAGCTCGCACCCGCCGCCGAGCGCGAATCCGTTGATCGCGGCGATGACCGGCTTGCCGCACGTCTCGAGTCGCCGCAGGACAGCCTGCCCGCGCTGCGCCCGCGCCTTACCGTCGAACGGCCCCTGCCGGGAGAGATCACCGATATCGGCGCCGGCGACGAACGACTTGGGCCCTGAACCCGTGAGGATCGCGCCCTTGATCTCGGCTTCAGTAGCGATCCGCTCCGCGGCGTCGGCGAGCTCGAGCATCACCTGATCATTGAGAGCGTTGAGCTTATCGGGCCGGTTCACCGTTACCCACGCGATCCCGTCCCGAATCTCGAAGAGGATGGTCTGGTAGGTCATGGCGGAATCCTACACGGCCATTGCGGATTGCGGAATGCGGATTGCGGATTTTCTGCTTGAAGGTGGAGTGCCGCGAGACCTTCACTTACAATCCGCAATCCGCAATCCACAATCCGCATTAAGTTCACCAAGTGCCCATCCAAGCCATCTCATGGTCGCCATCGGGTGCCGTGCGTATCCTCGATCAACGTGCGCTCCCCGAGGCCGAAATCACCCGCGATCTTGAGAGTGCAGAGTCGGTGGCGGATGCGATCCGCCAATTGCAGGTGCGTGGCGCGCCGCTCATTGGCATCGCCGCAGCGATGGGCCTCGTTACGGGTTTGCGCGAGCAGCGCGCCGCGTCCCATGGCGAATTCCTCACGCGAATGAAGGAGTTGGCCGGGATGCTCGGCACCGCCCGCCCGACTGCGGTGAATCTGCGCTGGGCACTCGATCGCATGGTGCGAGTTGCGGAGGCCACAGCGGGCGATGGTGCCGATTTGTGGGAGCGCCTGCGCACCGAGGCGACGACGATCTGGGAGGAGGATCGGGCGATGTGTCGCCAGATCGGCGAGTACGGCCTGACGATTCTTCCGGGGGGCGCGAACGTGCTCACCCACTGCAATACCGGCGCGCTGGCGACTGGCGGGATCGGGACCGCTCTCGCGCCTATCTATCTGGCTCACGAACAAGGTCGTCGCGTCCACGTGTACGTGGACGAGACACGGCCGCTGTTGCAGGGATCACGCCTCACCGCCTGGGAGCTGCAGCATGCGGGTGTGCCGTCCACGCTGATCACCGATGCGACCGCCGCGACATTGATGCGGCAGGCCAGAGTCGACGTCATTCTTGTCGGTGCAGACCGCATCTGCGCCAACGGCGATTTTGCGAACAAGATTGGGACCTATGGGCTCGCCGTGCTCGCCCGTCATCACGGCGTGCCGTTCTACTGTGCGGCGCCGTGGTCCAGCGTCGACACCACCCTTGCCGAGGGTGACTTGATTCCGATCGAGCAACGCGCGGCAACGGAAGTCACGGTGATGGCCGGGCGGCCGATGGCGCCCGAGGGGATGCCCGCGCTCAACCCCGCGTTCGATGTGACGCCGGCGCGCTATGTGACCGGGTTCATCACCGATCGCGGCATTGTCCAACCCCCGTTTCCGGAGTCCGCCCCATGACGGCTGTCCTCGCCCTCGATCAGGGCACCACCGGCTCCACCGCGCTCGTCGTGAGCGCCGACGGCCGCGTACTCGGCCGGGGTTACCGCGAATTCACCCAGCACTTCCCGTCGCCGGGAGAAGTCGAGCACGACGCCGAGGAGATCTTGCGCGTCACCGTCGACGCCGCGCGCGAGGCGATCGCCCAGGCCAAGGTGACACCGCAAGCCATTGGCATCACGAATCAGCGCGAGACGATTTGCGCGTGGGAGCGCGCCACCGGCCGGCCAGTCCACCGGGCGATCGTGTGGCAGGATCGCCGCACCGCGGCACGGTGTGCGCAGCTCGAAAAACAAAAAAAGAGCGCACTCGTCCGCTCGCGCACGGGCCTCGTGATCGACCCCTACTTCTCTGCGACGAAGGTCGAGTGGTTGCTCGAGCACGTAAAGGGATTGCGCAAGCGCGCCAAGGACGGCGACGTGGTGTTTGGGACGATCGATAGTTGGCTGATTTTTCGACTCACGAATGGCAAAACGTTCGCGACCGATCACACCAATGCGTCCCGGACGATGCTCTTCGACATCGGGAGGCGCGTGTGGGATCGCGACCTCCTCAAGCTGTTCGGTGTTCCCGCTGACGCGCTCCCGGATGTTCGGAACTCGAGCGGCGACTTCGGCACCACCGCCTCCGAGCATTTCGGGACCGAGCTGCCGATCAGCGGCGTGGCCGGCGACCAGCAGGCCGCGCTGTTCGGACAGGGCTGCTGGGCGCCCGGGCAGGCCAAGAACACATATGGCACCGGCGCGTTCCTCCTGCTCAACACGGGCAAAAAGCGCGCGCAGTCCAAACGCGGGCTGCTCACCACATTGGCGTGCGGCCCGCGCGGTGAGCCGGTCTACGCGCTCGAAGGCAGTGTCTTCATCGCCGGCGCCGCGATGCAGTGGCTCCGGGATGGACTTGGCATCATTGCCCGCGCTGCCGAATCGGAGCCATTGGCACGGAGCGTCGAGGATACCGGCGGCGTGTACTTCGTTCCCGCATTCGTCGGACTGGGCGCGCCGCACTGGGAGCCGAATGCCCGCGGCACGATCGTCGGCCTGACGCGCGGCAGCAGTCGAGCGCACCTCGTGCGTGCCGCGCTGGAGGCGATGGCGTTCAGCACCAAGGACGTGCTCGACGCGATGCAAGCTGACGCGAAGCTCACGCTCTCGAGTCTCCAGGTGGACGGCGGCGCCGCCGCGAACGACTGGCTGATGCAGTTCCAGGCCGATGTGCTGGGCGTCCGGGTCGCGCGTCCCGATCTCGTCGAGACGACCGCACTGGGCGCCGCCGGGCTGGCCGGGCTGGGCGCCGGCCTCTGGAAGTCGGCGGACGATTTTCTCGCGGGCCGCCAGTTCACGACATTTGCGCCGCAGGCCCAGCGTCGCGTCGTCCAGGGGCGTGCGGCGGAGTGGCACCGCGCCGTGCAGGCGGCGCTGCACTGGGCCGGATGAAGGCGATCATCGCGGTCATTGGCGGCAGCACCTGCACAACCGCAGAGGCGGCAGTCGCGGAGGAGACGGGACGGCTGCTGGCGCAGCACGGAGCGGTCCTGGTGTGTGGCGGCTTGGGCGGCGTGATGGAGGCGGTGGCGAAAGGCGCGCACGCCAACGGGGGCACGACGGTCGGCATCTTACCCGGAGCCGACCCCGCGGCCGCCAACGCCTTTATCGACATTCCGCTGGCGACAGGCCTCGGAGAGATGCGGAACTTTCTCATCGTCCGCACCGCCGACGCGCTGATCGCGATCGGCGGCGGTGTGGGGACCTTGTCGGAGCTGGCGCTCGCGCAACGCATCGGGAAGCCGGTGGTGGGTCTTCACGATTCCTTCAGGAACGCCGTCGCCATTCCGCGTGTAGAGAACGCGGCGGCGGCAGTGGCGTGGGTGCTGCAGCAGGCGCAGAAGGGGATGGTATAATAGTGACATGAAGGCAGGCACGAAGTTCGCGCTCGGCGCGGTGCTGATTATCGGCTCCGTCGGCTATCTCATGGCGGCAGGGATCAAGCAGACGGGGCAGTATTTCCTGACCCCCAGCGAGCTGGCGCAGCGCGTTTCCGCCGACCCCTCCTTCTATGATCTCGGCCTGAAGGTCGGCGCGCGCGTCGTGCCGGGCACGGTCATCAAAGAGACCGCGACACAAACCTTGAGCTTCCACGTCACTGACGGCACCGTCAGTTATCCCGTCGTCTTCAAGGGGCTTCCGCCCGATACCTTTACCGACTCCGTCGAAGTCGTCGTCGAAGGACGACTGCAACGCGATGGTGTGATTCACGCGACCAACGTGCTGGCGAAGTGCGGGTCGCGGTACGAAGCCGTCCCCAAGGCATAAATGCCGTTGCTCGGTCACCTCTCCCTGTGGGTCGCCTTCCTGGTGGGCCTGTGGGGAGCGATCACGGGATTTGTCGGCGGAGCGCGTGGGCGCGGCGATCTGCAGCAGAGTGCGCGCCACGCGACATTCGCGCTCTGCGGCGCGCTGGCAGTCGCGGTGCTCTGTCTCGAGGTCGCGATCTTCCGTCACGATTTCAGCCTCCAGTACGTCGCCTCTCGCACGAGCCGCAATCTGCCCACGTTCTACTTATGGTCCGCGCTGTACTCGGGACAGGAAGGCAGTCTGCTCTTTTGGGCAGCGGTATTGAGTCTGTTCGGAGCACTGGTCCAGGCGCTCACGAGCCGGCGCCATCGTGCGTATCTGCCGTACGTTGCCGCGGTCACGTCGCTGGTCGCCACGTTCTTTATCAGCGTGATGTTGTTCGCGGCGAACCCGTTCCAGCGGCTGCCGTTCACGCCGCTCGATGGTCAAGGCATGAACCCGCAGTTGCAGAATCCCGGGATGGTGTTCCATCCGCCGATGCTCTACCTCGGCTACATCTCCATCACGATCCCGTTTGCGTTCGCGATCGCCGCGCTCCTGACGAAAAAGCTCGACGCGGAATGGCTGGTGGCCGTGCGCAAGTGGGCCATCTTGTCGTGGCTCTTCCTCAGTATCGGCCTGATCCTCGGTATGTGGTGGGCCTACGTCGAGCTGGGGTGGGGTGGCTACTGGGCCTGGGATCCCGTCGAGAACGCCGCGTTGCTCCCATGGCTGGTGCTGACCGCCTTCCTGCACTCTGTGATGATTCAAGAAAAGCGCGGCATGCTGAAAAAGTGGAACCTCGCGCTCATTCTCGGTGCGTGGCTCTTGTCGATCTTCGGGACATTCCTGACTCGCTCGGGCGTGATCGCAAGCGTGCACTCGTTCACGGAGTCGCCAGTCGGGCACTTCTTCCTCTGGTTCCTGCTATTTGCCGCCGCCGCGACCGCCGTTCTCTACGTCACCCGGCTGCCGTTGCTCGAGGCCGAGGCGAAGCTCGAATCGATGGTGAGCCGTGAAGCGAGTTTCCTCTTCAATAATCTGCTGCTCATCGGGATCGCCTTTTCGGTGCTGTGGGGCACGCTGTTCCCGATCCTGTCCGAGGCGGTCAAGGGCACGAAGATCACGGTCGGCCCGCCCTTCTTTAATCAGGTCAATGTGCCGCTCGGTCTCGCGTTGCTCGCGATGACGGGCGTCGGTCCTTTGATCGCCTGGCGTCGAGCGTCGATTCCGAATCTGCAACGGCAGTTCGCCGTCCCGTTGACGACCGGCGTGTTTGTGTTGCTGATTCTGCTGGTGGCCGGCGTTCGGGACTTCGGCGCGCTCATGGCTATCAGCATCGGCGGATTCGTCCTCGGGACGGTCGTTCAGGAATTTGCGCGCGGCGCGCGGGCCCGGCATCGGCAATATGGCGAGCCGACACCGTACGCGATCGTCCAGCTCCTGGCCCGCAATCGCCGGCGCTACGGCGGCTACATCGTGCATGTCGCGATCGTCCTGCTCTTTGTCGCCTTCGCCGGGATGGCGTTCAAGACCGAGACCGAGGCGACGTTGCGGCCGGGGGAGTCGGCAGAGTTGAAGGGGCGCGATGGGCATGTCTACACGTTCACGCACCTCGGGATCTCACAGTACAACGCGCTCAACCGGCAGGTCACGGCGGCGCTCATCGACGTGCGCCGGGATGGGAAAGCGATCGGACGTCTGCGTACCGAGAAACGCCAGCACGTCAACGCCCTCGGAAACAAGACCTTCGAGCCGTCTACCGAGGTCGGGATCATGAGCGGGCTCCGGGTAGACCTCTACGTCGTGCTGGCGGGGCTGGTCAATGGCACCGAGCAAGCGGTGTTTCGGTTCACGATCAACCCGCTGGTCTGGTGGGTGTGGTTTGGGGGGTTCGTGCTCGTGATCGGCGGACTGATCGTCTTGTGGCCGGGTGGTGCGCCGGTCGCGATCAAGGGCTCGAAGGCGCCATTCGCGCAGGCGGGATATGCCGTAAAGCTCGAGCCTCAAGCATGAGCGACATCAGCCGCAGAGGATTCCTCGCGGCCGCCCTAGCGACCGCCGGCGCAGTCATCCAGGACACGGTGCGCGCCGGACGCGTGTACGATCCTGATCGCGCCGGTCGCGCGCAGACACCGATCACGGCCGCCGACAACGACGCCCGCATCCAGGCGATCGAGAAAAAACTGCGGTGTACCTGTGGGTGCGGGCTCGACATCTACACCTGTCGCACGACCGACTTCCAATGCACCTACAGCCCCGGGTTGCACCAGGAGGTCCTGCGCCTCACGGGGCGGGGCAAGACGGCCCAGCAGGTCATCGACGAATTTGTCGCGCAGTACGGGCAAGCGGCGTTGATGGCACCGCCCAAGCGCGGCTTCAACCTCGCCGGCTACTTCGTTCCCTCCATCGCGATCATCGCGGCGGCAGCCATCCTGGTGCGCGCGTTACGCCGCTGGACGCGGGAAGCCGCCGCCGTGCCGGTGCGCACCACCCTTCCGCCCACCGCGACACCGGAAGAGCTCGAGCGCCTGCAACGAGAACTAGACCGACTCGATGCTTGAGTTGATCCTCGGAATCGTGCTGGCGGCAGGCGCGACGTACATCGTCCTGCTCCCGATCCTGAGGCCCCCCCCACCCCTGGAATCCGGGGCTGCGCTGAGTGTTGATGAGGGCGAGGACCCGGCCGACGACATGAGCCTGCAGACCGTGGCATTGCGCGCGCTCAAAGAGATCGAATTCGATCGCGCGACCGGGAAACTATCCGACTCAGATTACGAGCAACTGAAAGCGAAGTACACGGCCGAAGCACTGGCGGCTTTGCGCGGAGAGGGGGGACGGGGGACGGGGGAGGGGGGAACACAGCGAGTATCCACCCGTCCCGCGTCCCCCGTCTCTCGTCCCTCATGTCCAGATCACGGCGCCCGCCCGGAAAAAGACGCTCACTTCTGCTCCGAATGCGGGCGGCGACTCGGATCCGCCCCCGGCTATTGCGCGCGCTGCGGCACCGCATTGGAGGATGACGCCCGCTACTGCAATCGCTGCGGGGCCCGCGTCGCCGCCTGACTCTTGCGTTTTCGAGTCCCGTTTCCTATCAGTCTGCATCCCTGAACGCCTGGAGTGCGTCGTGAACCGATGGGCCTCGCGATTGTTGATCGTACTGCTGCTCGTGGCGGTGACAGCGTCGACGGCGGATGCGCAGCGGCGGCGCCGGCGCGCGATCGCGACGACATCCGGTCCCACGTACGGGGCACACCTCGGCTATAACTTCGACGTGGACGAGCTGCTGATCGGAGCGCAGCTCACCTGGCCCTTTACCCCAAACCTCGCCCTCTATCCCACCTTCGATTACTACTTTGTCAGCGGTGGATCGCAGTGGGCCCTGAATTTCGACCTCAAGTACCGGCCGCCGACCCGCTATGGCGCCTGGTACGTCGGCGGCGGGTTGAACTGGTCGCACACCAGCGGTGGCGGCAACTCCACGAGCGATACCAACCTGAACCTGCTGACCGGGCTTGAGGGACGGCGCGGGCGCACGCGGCCGTACGTCGAAGGCCGATTCATCCTCGGCGACAACAGCTCCTTCCAAATTGTCGGCGGGGTCAGCTGGCGCTAGGCTAGAACTCGAACGTCTCCATCTTCTTCAGCGCCAGCCTGAGCGGGACGATCGTGGCCGCCGCGCACAGCCCGGCGGCCACGCTGAACCAGAGAAACATCCACCCATCGATGACGACCGGCCGACCCTCATAGACGGCCCGGACGTAGGCGTACACGGCTTGCCAGAGCGAGACGATCACTCCCGCCAGCAACGCGATCGTGGCCATCATGAAGACGAGACCGCCGAACGACGTCGGAATCTGCGCCGCGTTCTCCGTTTCGAACTGCGGGTAGAGCGTCCCGAACGCGAGCGCCATCGCGGCGATCGCGAGCGTCAACGCCGCCATGGTCGCGAGACTCATCAGCATCATGAACGTCGAGACTTCGAGGAGCGCGTTGGTCATGCCTGTGAGCAACAGGCCGAGCGCCAGGAGCGGCACGGTGCCGACCCAATACTTCGACCACAGCAGCGCGCTCAGGTCGAGCGGCGACGACCGCAGCAGCCACATCTGCCGGCCCTCCAGAGACACAGCGGGGAAGATGAACCGGGCGGCGATCGACGCGAGGACGAACCCGGCGAGCCCGAGGTTCAGGAATGACACCAGGTTCACGTAGAAGAATCCCACGGGCTCGCCCCGATGCAGCGGCAGGGCCTGAATATTGAAGAGGTAGACCACGACCAGCACCGCGAGCAGGATCAGCTGGCTCCATTGCGTGGTGTCACGGAAGAAGAGCTTGATGTCTTTCAGGACGAACTCGCGCTTGGCGACGGGGAGCCAGCGGAGCAGCGAGCCCACCGTCCAGCGCCACAACGCACCACGAATGAAGCGCTCTGCCCCTTCCTGCGCCTTCGTAAACCCTTGTGCGTACAAGGCGCGGTGCAGCACCGCGCCGAGCGTGACGAATGCGGCAGCGGTCGTCCACAGGAGCATGAGGGGGAGGGGATCGAGCCGGTGCTGCAGATACCCCATCACCGCCTGCGACGCCCACTCACTCGGCAGGAACGGCGATGTCGGACCGCGCAGGAGAATGAGAAAGTCGAGCAGATTGCGAAATCCTTCGGGCCGGGCGAGCTGTTCGGGTCGAATGACCCGGAACAGGAGGATCACGCCGCCCGCGGCGCCCAACGCGATGATCGACAACAGATCGCGCGTGCGACGTGCCGGAAAGATGTTTACCAGCACCAGCGTGACCGCGGAGCCCAGCACCGCCGGGAGAATCAGCATCGGGACGATCGCGAGCACGGCGTACAGGGCGAACAGCATGCCACCCTTGTACACGACGCCGTAGGCCGCCAGGATCGGCACGACCATCAGCGCCACCATCCACGACGAATGCAGCAGCGTCTCACCCAGCTTGGCGAGATACAGCCGCAGCCAGTCCACCGGCGCCGAGACGAGCAGATCGAGGTCCTTCGCGAGGAAGAAGCTCGAGAGCGCCGTGATGACGTTCGACAGCACCAGGATGGATATGAAGGAAAGCAGAATGAGCCCGAGGATCTTGCCCGGAATGAGCGGTCCCAGCTCTTCGACTCTGCGGAGATTGCGCAGGATGAGAAACAGCACGCCGAAGACACCTGCCCAGAACGCCCCACCGACAATGATCAGAATGACGAGCTTGCCGCTGCCGCCCTTGGCGCGCTCTTCGCGCAGCCGCTGCAACGCGGTGCGCCACTTGGGTTGCAGCACGTGGGCGAGCGACGGTTGTGTCACCGGCTCCCTCCGAGCACCTCGGCGAGCTCACGGACCTGCGCCCCGCCCGTCAGCTTCAGGAACAGCTCCTCGAGACTCGCGTCGCCGGCCTGGTGCTGGCGCCGCACGTCACTCACGGTCCCCGCGGCGACGATCTTGCCGTGCTGGATGATCGCGATCTGATCGCACATCGCTTCCGCGACTTCGAGCGTGTGCGTGCTCATGAGCACGGTGCCGCCGCGTTCGACGAACTGCCGTAAAATGTCCTTGAGGAGCCGCGCCGCTTTGGGATCGAGGCCCACCATCGGTTCGTCCACCACGATGCACTCGGGGCGGTGAATCAACGCGCTCGAGATGATGAGCTTCTGGCGCATGCCGTGGCTGTACGCCTCGACCAGCTCGTCTTTCCAGCTCGTCAGCTCGAAGACTTCGAGGAGCTCCGCAATCCGCCGCCCGACGACGTCCCCTTGCTGCCCGTACAGGCCGGCAACGAACCGCAGGAACTCCGCGCCGGTGAGCTTGTCGTAGACGAACGGCCGGTCGGGGATGAAGCCGAGCCGCATCTTGGCGGCGATCGGATTGGCGTGGACGTCGTCGCCGCCGAGCAGGACGCGGCCCTGCGACGGCCGCAGAATCCCGGCGATCATGCGCAGCGTCGTCGTCTTGCCCGCGCCATTGGGACCGAGACAGCCGTAGATCACGCCGCGCGGGACATGGAGGCTGATGTCGTCGACCGCGACGAAGCTGCCGTACAGCTTGGTGAGATTCTCCAGGCGGATCATAGCACCTCGAGCTGCAGCCGGCCGATGAGCGGAACGAGCTCGACCTGCCGGGCGAGTCCTCCGGTGGCGATGGGCAGCCGCGACGCGTCGGCCGGGAATTGATCGAACGTGGGATCCACCGCGATCCAATCGTTCAGGAACACCTCGGCCCAGACGTGATAGTAGAAGCGGCCGTTCAGGTAAATCAGTCCCGCAACCGTGCGCGACGGCAATCCGGTCGAGCGCGCCATCGCGACGAAGAGCGTCGCGGCTTCGTTGCAATCGCCGTGGCGTGTCTCCAGCACTTTCACCGCACTCGGCGCGCTCTCCGCGGCGGCAGGAGTACGCCGCAGCGCGCGAGACACCCAGTGCGTGAGCAGCTCCGCGACGCGTGCGGGGCTGCGCTCCCGACCGATGATCTGGCGCCCCTCTGCGGCGATACGCGGATCGTGGCTCTGGATCAGCGGCTCCGGCGCGAGCCAGCGGGTCAGCGCTGTGTCCTGCGACGGAAGGCGATAGCGAGCCGCGCTCGCCTGGCTCGCGCTGGCCTGGACGATCTCCAGGGTGTCGCGGTCGTTGAGCAGCAAGCGCATGCGCGCGCGGGGCGTGGGGCTGTCTTCAACTCCCGCAGCCATGGCGGTGAGCGGCACGATGGCACCGGCGCCGGGGGCGGCGCTGCTGCGCGCGACACGCGCGGTATCGCGGTGCTTGAAGTTCTCGTACACGATCTCGAACGCCGCCCGCTCCATCGCGAACCCGGGATCGTTCGCGGCGAGTACGATCCGTCCTTGCGCATCGATCCAGCTGTGCGTCGGGACGCCGTTCGCCTCCTGATCGATGCGGAAGGCCCGCACGGTATCGAAGTGCTCCGGCACCCAGGTCATGGTCGTCGAATCGATATCGGCGCTGTCGGACACGACCAGCGTCGTTTCGGCGGACACGCGCGCCGTCACGTCGCGCCCCGTCACGAGCAGCGGATCGAACAGGCGCGCCGTGTACGAGCGTCCCGACTGCAGCTCTCCGCCGAACGCCAGGCGGAGGGGCAGCAGCGCCGGGAGTGTCACCGGGCCCTTCAAGGGAATGCGGGTCATCTGGGAGTCTTGGCCGGACACGATGGCCACCGAGAGGACGGTATCGCCGATCACGCGCCCGTGCGTTTCGAACCGTCCAATATCGCCGTCGAATGAGGAGACCACACTCTGCAGCCGCAGCGCGCGCGAGAGCATTGCCGTGCTGCGCACGGTGGTGCGATGCAGTTTGCCGAGGGCGGGGACGTCCAGGACGAAGACGGTCTCCACGCGGAGCGCGCTGGGGAGTGTGTCGATGGTTGTCGACGAGTAGCCGATCTGCTGGCCGCCGACGTCGAGCCGGTAAAACAGTGCCCCCGGAGGCACGGCCAACGCGGCTGCGGCGAGCCGCGCGCCCGTGGGGCGAAAGACTTCCCGCTTCACCAGCCACCCGAGCGACAGCACCCAAGCGGAGAGGATGGCGATCACCCAGCCACGGCGGCTCACAACACCGCCCGCTGCAACGCAGCCTCGAACACCTGCTGGTCTTCCGGCCGCTCGACGATGAACGACACGTCCGCTGGGAATTGCGCGCTGCCTTTGTGCGCGTGCAACACCGTCGCCATGATCTCGGCGGAGTCCTCGAGTGTCAGATTGCCGGCGCCCGTGCCCAGCGGGGGTGCGCTGACATGGGCGAACTCCCATTCCTGCGCCTGATGTAGGGTCGACAGCCACGCGCGTGCCACGTTGCCGCGTGTCACCGGCTCCGTCTCGCTGCGAATCACGGCATGGATGACGAATTCGGCGGGCAGATCCCCGCCGGCGGCGGTGACGACCGCCGCGCCGACGGCGAGCTCGCGGCTCAACCGAATCCGGTTTTGGAATTCCTGTCCGCCGAGGATTTCAAGGCGGCGCAGCGCGGCTGCCGTGGGGTCGAGACGAGTCGTGGCGGGACGGACGAGGGCATCAGCGGCGAACGACGCGAGATCGTCCACGACTACGCGAATCACCTACCGGTGATTTCCCGGGAGCGGCGGTACATCGCCGTCGCTTCGTCAGGCCGGTTCAAGCGGTCCAGCACCTTGCCGATGCCGTAGAGCGCCTTCGGATTGGCGGGCTGCAGCTCGACGGCGCGCTCGTACGCCGCCAGCGCGCCGGTGAGGTCGTCCATGTGGTTGAGCGCCTCGCCGAGATAGTACCAGGCGCCGGCCCGTCCCGGCTCGATTTCCACGGCGCGTTTGAGCTGGTCGATGCCCTCAGGCCACATGCCGCGCCGGGTGAGGACGATGCCGAGATTGAATAACGCCTCGCCATTGTTGGGATCGCCGCGCAGCACGCGCTGCAGGTCGCGCTGCGCAGCCGCGTAACGCACCGTGGCCCCGAGCACGGCGGCGCGGTTCAGGAGCAGCGCGGGGTTGTCGGGCTCCGTCTCGAGCGCGCGATCGAGCTCGGTCAGCGCGCCTTCGCGATCGCCGCGCGCGTCGAGAATGAGTGCCAGGTTGTTGCGTGCCTTCACATGCTTGGGGTCGCGCGCCAGAAGATCGCGATACGCCGCCGCCGCGCGGTCGATCTCACCCCGGTCGGAGGCTTCTCTGGCGGCGACATAGAGGGGGTCGTCCGGCAACGGAGCCTGCGGCTCCGAGGTGGTGGAGGACGGTGGAGGAGGTGGAAGTTGTGGGGGAGGCGCCGGGGGCTCCAGGGGTCCCTCGTCATCCAGCTTGTCGGTTGGTCTGTCGGGCGCTGGAGTGGCCAGCGGGTGCACGCGCAACGGTGGCGGCTGCTCGTCCCGCGCCACGTCGCCCGGAGCGACTCGGCTTCCTCGATCAGCTCGGCCGCGACCCGCGCCCGCTCCTGCGAGGTCTGCCAGCGCCGCTCCCGCTTGGGACTCCGGTCCTTGGGATTGTTCATCATGGGGGTGCTAACGTAGGAAATCGACACGAGGGCGGCAATAGGCGGCACCAGTCGGCAACGGTCGCGCCGTTGCCGCCCTATGCCGCCATTTGCCGCCCGTTGACCTGAACGCCGTAATCAGGGTAGCCTCAGAGTCTATGCCTGGCGATGCGCTGATCGTCCGCGGTGCCCGCGAGCACAATCTCAAGAACATCGACGTCGAACTCCCCCGGAACGCGCTGGTTGTGATTACGGGACTCTCCGGGTCGGGCAAATCGTCACTGGCGTTCGACACGATCTACGCCGAGGGGCAGCGCCGCTACGTCGAATCGCTCTCCGCCTATGCGCGCCAGTTCCTCGGGCTCATGGACAAGCCCGACGTCGACGCGATCGAAGGGCTGTCGCCCGCGATCTC
>Ga0209157_1001291_pt1 | contig 21003 bp, 13 predicted proteins | sample GraSoiAngelo_135_FD_185892 | JGI IMG/M metagenome (GOLD analysis project Ga0209157, IMG submission 185892) | Grasslands soil microbial communities from the Angelo Coastal Reserve, California, USA - 14_0929_05_40cm (SPAdes) (version 2) | ecosystem: Environmental > Terrestrial > Soil > Grasslands ...
GCTTCGTTCTCTCGTATTTCTCTTTCGCCATGAATGTCTCCTAATTCCTAAACAGATTCCTTTACTTCTCTGCCTTGTGCTCTCGCGATGATTTCGTCCGCAATCTGCTTTGGCAGCTCTCTGTAATGCGAGAAGTACATGGTATAGGTAGCGCGCCCTTGCGTTCGGGACCGCAAGTCGGTGGCATATCCGAACATCGATGAGAGCGGAACAAGCGCCCGAATGATCTGGGTTCCGGGCCGCGCCTCCATTCCTTCAATATCTCCGCGCCGCGAACGCAGGTCGCCGATGACATCGCCCATGAACTCTTCCGGAAGGACAACCTCGACCTTCATGACCGGTTCCAGAAGAGCAGGACTGGCCTTCCGGCAGCCTTCCTTGAAAGCGATGGATCCGGCGATCTTGAATGCGATTTCCGACGAATCGACTTCGTGGTAAGAGCCGTCATACAACGTGACTTTCACGTCTTTGACTTCATAGCCGGCAAGAACACCACTTTCCATTGCTTCTTTGATGCCCTGTTCCACCGGCTTGATGTATTCCTTCGGAATCGCACCGCCGACGATCGCATTCTCGAAGACGAATCCCGCTCCGGCTGCGCTCGGCTCAACGGTGATACCAACGTGGCCGTATTGGCCGCGCCCGCCCGTCTGGCGGATGTATTTGCCTTCGGCGGCGGCCTTCGACCGAATGGTTTCCTTATAAGCCACCTGAGGCTTACCGACATTCGCGCCCACATTGAACTCGCGCATCATGCGGTCGACGATGATTTCCAGATGTAGTTCGCCCATTCCCGAAATGATCGTCTGCGCTGTATCGGGATCGGTATGGATCTTGAACGTCGGATCTTCCTGCGCCAGTTTATTCAAAGCGATTCCCATCTTTTCCTGATCGGCTTTGGTTTTCGGCTCGATGGCTACTGCAATCACGGGTTCCGGGAAATCCATTGCCTCGAGAAGAATCTGTTTGTTTTCGTCGCAGATCGTGTCGCCTGTGGTCACATTGCGCAGACCGACGGCGGCAGCAATGTCGCCGGCGAAGACATCCTTCATTTCTTCGCGTTTATTCGCGTGCATTTTCAGAAGACGGCCGATACGCTCCCGGGCTTGCTTTGTCGAGTTGTACACGTAGGAGCCTGTGCTCAAGCTTCCGGAATAAACCCGAAAGAATGCGAGTTGACCGACAAAGGGATCGGTCATGATTTTAAAAATCAGCGCGGAAAATGGCTGTTTGTCGTCCGCTGCCCGGGTCTGGACGCCGGTTCGATCAGGCGTCCAGCCCTGAACGGGAGGAATATCGACCGGCGAGGGCAGGTAGGCGACGACGGCATCCAACAGCGGCTGTACTCCCTTGTTCTTGAAAGCAGCGCCGCATAGCACGGGGGTCAGCTTGATCGCAATCGTTCCTTTACGGATTGCCGCTTTCAGTTCTTCATTCGAGATCGCTTCGCCATGAACAAATTTTTCGAAGACTTTCTCGTCCGCCTCGCATGCCGCTTCGATAATTTTTTCGCGATATTCGTGCACGATATCTTTGTAGTCGGCGGGAACCTCTTCCTTTGTATATTCGGCGCCCAGTGTCTCGTCCCGGTAAATGATGGCTTTTTCTTCGAGAAGGTCGATGACACCGCGGAAGGTCTCTTCCTTGTCAAGAGGATATTGAATGGCGACGGGATTCGCGTGCAGGCGCGAGCGCATCATCTGCATGCAACGTTGATAATCCGCGCCGGGACGGTCCATTTTGTTGACGAATGCAATACGCGGAACGCGGTACTTGTCCGCTTGACGCCAAACGGTTTCCGACTGAGGCTCCACGCCGCCAACGGCACAAAACACAGCAACCGCTCCATCCAGAACGCGAAGCGAGCGTTCGACTTCGGCGGTGAAATCGACGTGCCCGGGCGTATCAATAATGTTGATGCGATGGTTTTCCCAGAAACAGGTCGTGGCGGCGGAGGTAATCGTAATTCCGCGCTCTTGTTCCTGTTCCATCCAATCCATCGTCGCGGTGCCCTCGTGCACTTCACCGATCTTGTAGTTGATCCCGGTGTAATAGAGAATCCGCTCCGTCGTGGTCGTCTTGCCGGCATCGATGTGCGCCATGATGCCGATATTTCTTGTTTTCTCTAATGCTGTCGTACGTGGCATAACAGTTCACCATCGATAGTGTGCAAAAGCCTTGTTCGCCTCCGCCATTCGATGGGTGTCTTCCTTTTTTTTAATCGCGTTCCCGCGATTGTTGGCCGCGTCGATCAGTTCGCCCGCGAGCTTTTCTTCCATCGATTTTTCGCCGCGCGCTCTGGAATACGTGAGGATCCATCGGATGCTCAAGGATGTCCGCCGCGTCGCCCCGACTTCCACGGGAACCTGGTAAGTAGAACCGCCAACGCGCCGCGACTTGACTTCAAGAACGGGCTTGACGTTCTCGACCGCCTTTTTGAAAAGCTTCAGCGGTTCGTCGTTGGTCTTTTTCTGAACGATGTCGAGCGCGTCATAGAGGATGTGTTTGGAGGTGCTCTTTTTCCCGCCCCACATCATGCAGTTGACGAATTTCGACACCAGCGTGCTCTGGTACATGGGGTCCGGCACGATTTCCCGCTTGACGATATGCGCTTTCCTGGGCATAAGAAAAACCTCACGATTCCGAACTTCCACAGTCGAAATTCGAAATCACAATTCCGAATTGAACTGGATCTTCCAGGTCCCCCAGCCCGGGCTTGCGCCGGACTATCGGGCAAACTCTAAGTCCCGTACTGGATTACGTCGAATCCACGGGACGGCTTCGTGGAGTCGACATTATCCGTAGCGGGACGAAAATTATCCTTTAGGCCGCTTCGCGCCATATTTCGAGCGCGATTGCTTGCGGTTTGCAACTCCCGCCGCGTCCAGCGTTCCACGAATGACATGGTAGCGAACGCCCGGAAGGTCCTTTACACGGCCGCCACGGATCAAGACGATAGAGTGTTCCTGCAGATTGTGGCCGATACCGGGGATGTAGGTTGTCACTTCAATCCCATTGGTCAGACGCACACGTGCAACTTTGCGAAGGGCCGAATTCGGCTTCTTTGGTGTTGACGTGTATACTCGAGTGCACACGCCTCGTTTCTGCGGACATTCCTGCAACGCAGGACTACTCGTCTTGTACCTCGGCTTGCTTCTCCCCTGACGAACCAACTGATTAAACGTCGGCACGAACCATAAACTCCTAAATTTGTCGACAAACTCAGTGAGCGGCCTTGTCGTTAGTAAAACCTTTTAATGGTACCGGAGCCGTTTAAATGATGTCAACGCCGAAAGTCGAACACAACAAAAAGGAATAGCCACAAAAAGGTCACGGGAATCACAGTGCTTGAGGTCTTACCTCGGCAACCTCTTGTGCCCTTTTTGTAGCCGTTCGCTTTCTTTTACCTTGCTTCCGGTCTTTGGCATTACTTATTCTGTCCATTCTGGCCTAAGCCTTTCCTATGAAAATACTTCTCGTCAATCCCAACATGCGGACGGCTTACAACCCCTTGCCGTTTCCTCCGCTTAGTTTGATGTCGATTGCCGCCGTTGTTCAGGATTCCTACGAAATCATCATTCATGACCGCAATTTGTACAAGGATCCTGACGGCAAAAATATCGGTACGGTTTTGCAGAGAGCAAAGCCAGACATCGTCGGCATCACTTCGCTGACCGGCCCAGCCATCCTGGACGGCGTTTTGGTGAGCCGCCTCGCCAAAGAAGCGGGTGCGCAAGTCGTGTGGGGTGGAACGCATGCCTCGCTGCTTCCCGAACAGACGCTCCAAAATCCCTACATCGATTTTGTCGTGATGAATGAAGGTGAAGAGACTTTTCGAGAGTTGATCGAAGCCATCGAGCAACATCGCGGGTACAAAAACATTTTGGGACTGGCCTACAAAGAAGACGGCCAAGTTAAGATGAATCCGGAGCGGCCGTTCATACAAGATCTGGACGCATTGCCGATGCCGGCCTGGAATCTCGTACCGGTCGAACGATACATTTACAGATACACCAACGCCCGCCGGAAAATTGTCACGGTCACCTCCCGTGGCTGCCTCTTTCGCTGTTCGTTTTGTTACGTCATCGATTTCCACAAACGGAAATATCGCGGGAAGTCGGTCGCACGGATCTTGGAAGAGCTTGCGTTCCTGCGAAAGAACTACGGAATCGACGGCGTGCGTTTTGATGATGACCTTTTCGTGATCAACCGGCCACGCCTGCGCGAGTTCTGCGACTGGATATATAAAAAGGACGTCCCCATTACCTGGGATTCCAACTGCCGCGCCGATCAAGTGAATCCCGAATTCATTGGAGCCGTCACGCGAGGAAAGTGTCACAGACTGACTTTCGGTTTGGAATCGGGATCCGATCGAATTTTGAAGTTTATCGAGAAGGACTTCCGCGCAGAGCAGATCGTGCGGGCCTTTGATCTCTTGAACAAGACCGATATCATGACCGGCGCCGCCTTTCTGATCGGTGTACCCACCGAAACCGAGGAAGATATCTGGAAAACGATCGACCTAGCGAAGCGAATCAACGCGTACCACACCCACTTTTATCCTTACACGCCGTTCCCAGGCAGCCCGCTTGCGGAGTACTGCCGGAAAAACGGACTCATCCAGTACCCGGAGCGTCTGGAGGATTGGGCAGATTTCGAGTACGCACGGTCGGATCGCACCGCCATGAGCGAGAGAGAGATTAAGAGAATTTCCGCCCAGTTCGAAGTTCGCAATGTCCTCCACTCGCTCCAGCGCGGCGAGTTGGCGATCTTGTCCAACTTTCTTAATCTGGAGCAGCTCCAGAATTTCCGCTCCTGGACAAGTTTCTTCCGGCAGGCGTTTCGCTCCGGAGTCCGGGGTTCTGTTCACTCGGCAGAAAAACCTATTCTTTAGGCCGCGTGAAAAACTCAAACACCAACCGCTGGCAGGAAGCGCAAAGGGCGGAACTGGATTGGTGGCAGAACTGGCGACGTCTGCCTTTCTACACGAACCATTCCTTCGAAAACAATTGGCGTACGGTCCTATCTCATTTCCTGACTCGTTCCGAGATCAGCGACGCCCAAACCATTATCGAAGTTGGCACGGGACCACACGGCGTGGTGAGGTATCTCTTTGAGGACGCCTCAATCAAAATAGGCCTGGATCCCTTGCTGTGCCGATTCGATGAGCGGCCACGGCCAAACAAGAACACCTGCTACGTCGCAGCTGTAGGCGAGTTCCTCCCTGTTAGGGACGCAGCCGCAGACTTGGTCGTCTGTATCAACGTGCTCGATCATGTGATGGATGCCGGCCAGATCCTGCGAGAGATCCGCAGGGTCCTCAAGCCGAACGGCCGGCTTTTATTGGAGATACACACCTTTCCGAAAATATTCACGCCAATTATGTTTCTGGATCATCCTCACACATATCACTGGTCATGGTCCGGCGTGATGCAGTTGGTACGCGAGGGCGGGTTTGAGATCATCACGACCCGGCAGTTTCCGTTTCCGGTCACGATTCCCCTGAAATCATGGGCAACGCCGAATCATTGGAAGTATATTTTCGGGAAGTACTTCATGCGGCTAAGCTACGTTTACGGCTCTCCAGTACGGCCGGCGAAGTCAAATTAATTTTTTTCGAAGACGCTGAGCTTGTAAAACCGGGCAAGTTTTTCCATGGCAGGGACGGCTTTGCGAACCGTGAGACTGTTCAGTATCAGGCTGCCATAAAAAGCGATAGGACGCGGGCGTGCAGCCTGGCAGGTTTGGCAGGCGGGATAAGCCGACAGATCGCCGCTCACATGAGCCTCACGTAATTTCACCATAGCTTCGGAATCCCAAACTTCCATAAGCGATTGCTTTTTGAGATCACCGACCGGAGGCTCTTTATACATATAGCAACAAGGATGGACGAGGCCGTCGTATCGCACGTACATTGGCCCTCTCCAAAGCAAATGGCACGGGTGACGGCGTTGACTTTTGAATTCGACGCCGGGTAATTTCGTAGTATCGGTTTGTATTTCATCCCGCTTGAATCGAATTTCATCGATACCCGGAATTGACCACAGTTTTCTGTAGGCATCAATCTCGTGAGTGTTCTCCTTGAGAAGGATCATCTGGGCGACGACGTAGACAGGCGATTTCCGCTCCAATTTTTTCCGCAGGAAATTCAAGATATTTTCTCGTGTCTTTTCGAACACTGCGCCTACGCGGTATTTCTCGTAGGTCTCCTTGCTCGCACCGTCAAATGCAAGGATCACGTAATCAAGTCCGGAATCGAGCATCAGGTCTGCGCGCCGATCATCGAGCAGTGTCGCATTCGTCGACATTCCGGTTCGAATACCGGCTTCGCGCGTGATCCGAATCATTTCAAAAATGTTGGGGTGGATCATCGGCTCGCCGATGCCGTAGGGCCAGATGAACTCGACATAATCCTTACAATCCTCGACGATTTTCCGATAAAGATTCAGGTCCATGCTTTCGTTGTCGAATGTGTAGATGTGGCGCGGACACATAGGACAGTAGAGATTGCATTTGGCCGTGCTCTCAAGCGAGATTTCGATTGGACCGCCGCGGAGCGAGGTTTTGTGGCGAAAATAACTGAGTGCGATATTCCAGCGGTTTCGTGGCTTTTTGTTCACTCTTTCCAACCTTGGGCAATGAAACCCAACGTGTATGCCCGGTCTTGATCTAGTGCATCCAAATAATAACAGATTAGCGGCAACACAAATCCAAAAACGGGCGCCAGGATTGGAAACAACAACCATCGCCAACCGCTCTGTGCGAAAGCCAGAACACCCATCAAATGCCGTCCAAGTTGCCAAAAGAATCCGCCGATCGGCTGAATTTTGTTGATGCGGATACCCCCTCCCTCCAACAAGTAACGAATACCGCTCGAGGTGAACCGGAAAAAATCGTAAGGCCGTTGATGCTCTTCCCACATATGAGGAACGACGACGTGAACCATGCCGCCGGGTTTCAAGACGCGCCGGAATTCTTCGACCACACGTGCCGGTTGCGGGGTGTGTTCCAACACGACGATCGAAAGGATATGATCAAAAGACACATTCCGGAACGGCAACTCCTCAAGACGCCCGATGACATCCACTTTCGAATAGTCCCATGATGGATCGCCCTGGGTAGAGTCGATTCCTACATATTCTGCGTGCAGAAATAATGGCTTAAACCGTCCCTCGCCGGAGCCCGCATCCAGCACGCGTTTGCCGGCCGGAATTTCAGCCGCAACAGTCCTGACGAAACTTTCGATCGCAGTTTCGAAAGGATCCAGCCTCTTGTACAGGCTGGAGGGAAGCAGACGCTTCAGGCTTGACACCAATCGTGGACTAAACATTCGCCCCTTGCCGGCTTCATTATATTTTACAGATAGCCTACAGACTAACAACTGATCCGAGTTCACGGTTAGAATCTCGTTTGCTGACCGCCTGTAATTGGTCTGACTTATGACTCGACACAACGAAGTTGCGGTGGAACACTCGCTCGCAAAAACCGTCAATAATCCGGAAATACGGGCCCCGCGCGATCCAGATAGGAAGTTGGAAATCGGCGTTGTCTTCCTCTTGTCGTGCGCTCTATGGAGTCTGAATGCTGTTTGGCTATCCAGGGACACCGAACCGCCCGCGTGGGACATGGCGGTCCACCAGGCGTATGCGCTGAACTACCTGCCTGCTGCCGATCTGCCTTCCGACACGCGCCTTTGGGAAAGGTCTGGGAACTACCCGCCATTCGTTCACATCGTCATCGCCACCGCCTATCGGTTGCTGCATCCGGGCCCTCGCGTGGCCGTTCTTGCGAACATCCCTGCAACCGTCCTTCTCTTGTGGAGCGTGTACGAAATGGGTCTGGCGTTCGCGGGGGCTACAGCCGCGGTGTGGGCCTGCATTCTGACGACACTCACTCCTTTCTTGATTTGGCTGTCGCGCGAGACGCTTCTGGATTATTGGCTCGCTGCGTGGGTAGCCGCGGCTCTGGCAGTGCTGGTAAAGACTTCGGCTTTTGAATCGCGTCCATACAGCGTGCTGCTGGGACTAACTTGCGCGTTGGGAATGCTGACAAAGTGGCTCTTTATAGGTTTTATCACCGGGCCAATCGGCTACATCGTTGTCCGCCATCGGATCTGTCGATCGAAGGGCCGCATCACCAACTTCGCCGCAGCAAGTGCAATTGCTGCGATTGGAGCTGGTTTTTGGTATTTGCCCAATCTGCCACGGCTGGTTCGGTACTATTTTGATAATGCTCAGATCGGCGCGCGTGAAGGGGAACCGCCGGTGATCTCATTTCAGTCGTTCATCTATTATCTTCGCCTTTTGGAGGGATACCAGTTTTTCGCCGTCCTGTTCTGCCTCTTTGTACTCTCTCTCGTTTTTGTTTATAAGCACCGGAGCTTGAAGGCGGGCGCGTTTTTAGCCGTAGCAATTGTTGGCGGTTGGCTCGCCATGACTTTGTTGCGTACCAAGGATCCCCGTTTCACCGTGCCGCTCTTGGGTCCAATGATGGTGGTTGCGGGGGTGTGGATTCAATCCTGGGGTAGAGATTGGATCGGTGGCACTGCCAAGGCGGTACTGGTATTTCTGTTGTGCCTGCAGGCGTATGCGACCAATTTTGGTGTGAACTGGCTGCCGCCGGGGATCATTCTTTTGCGCGGATATCAAGGGCAATTGCGTTGGGACTGGAATTTATATCTGCAGGACTACTTTGGCATATGGGGACCGCCCCGGCGAGAAGACTGGAAACAAGACGCCATCCTTCGCCGTGTTGCCGATGATTCTTCCGGGAAACAAACAACACTTGCTCTTGTTCCGGATCTTCCGCGCTTCAATGCAAGCAACTTTAATTTGTATGCCCGTCTTCGTGGTCTGCGCATTGAAGCCGGACATCCGCAATCCGCGCTAAATGGAATTCATAGTCTCGACGGCTTTAATTACATCATCCTCATCGAAGGCGATCAGGGATGGGCATACACCACGACGGAGAATCTTAAATTGAATGAGATCGTCTTGAATCATCCCGAAACGTTTCACTTTCTCGATTCATTTCCGCTGCCAAGCAGCGCAGCCGCGCGATTGTATGCAATCCACTGAGCAGAGCCCGCTTTCGCAGCGGACCGCGCGCGATTTGGTGCTCTTGATTGCCTTGACACTCGCTGTTCACCTGCCATTTATCGACCAGGCGTTCCATCTCGACGATGTTCAATACTTAGACGTCGCCCGCAATGTGTTCCGTAATCCTGTATTCCCTTTGGATCTTCAGTCTGTTTTCGAAGGCAAGCACGTCACGTTGTGGGCCCACTCTCATCCTCCTCTCAACTCTTACGTCATTGCCGGCCTTCTCCTGTTGTCGAACCGAACACCTTCGGAGAAGTTCTTACATGCGTGTTTTATGATCTTTCCTGCCCTCATCGCAGTTGCATTCTATTTTCTCGCCCGCCAATTTGTCGCCAGGCCGCTCTTGGCAACGGCGCTTTTGACGACAAATCCGATTCTTATGGTCTCGGCCCACACATTGATGGCCGATGTCCCCCTTCTAGCTATGTGGCTTTGCGCTGTTACGCTGTTTGTGTCAGGCATTACGATGAATCGAAACAGTATGGTGTATCTGTCAGCAATCCCACTAACGGCGGCATGTTTCTACGCGTATCAGGGCCTTGGCGCTATCCCGCTCCTCGGATTATATGCGCTGAGCAGGAAGCGCCTGCGATCGCGCGAGATTCTGATTCTGTGCATCCCAGTTGTGATGCTCGCGGGCTGGCAGTTCAGCGGATACATGCATCGGGGAACGATTTACATGTCCGCTATGTTCGGAGAGTTGGGAAGGCGCGGCTGGTGGCGGCCGGAGACGAAAATCAGAGCTGCCGTTGCGACCTTCTCCTATCTAGGAGCCATAGTCGTTCCATTTCCATTTGTCTTCTGGCGAATGCTGCGCCGACGGAAGGGAGTGTTGATCCACCTTGCATTAGCTCTCGGTATCCTGGCCGCGTATTCGCAAGCAGCCGGCTACTCATGGCCGCAACGTGTATTCCTTTTCATCTGTGTAGCCGGTGGTATCGCTGCGACGGGCTGGATCTTTCGAGGCCTCATCACAGCGTCTCCTATGGCGAAGGTTTCTTCGGATGATCTTTTCCTTTGCCTTTGGCTGGCGGGAATGCTTGTTGCATGTCTCGCCGTATTCCTCGGCGGATCGGCGCGATACCTGTTGCCGGCCTGTCCGGTGCTGTTGCTTCTCTTCTTGCGCATTGATGAACGGCTGAACGGCTCGCGAAGCTGGATGTTCTACGGCAGTTGGTTAACGGCTCAATTGATTTTCGGACTTTGTCTGGCTCAGGCGGATTACCAATTCGCCGGGGCAGGGCGGCGCGAGGCGTACGACTTTCAGCGCGATTACCTCCGCAACCATCAGCCATTTCTCTTCAATGGTGAATGGGCGTTCCGGTATTACATGACAGCTATAGGAGGTGAGATCATGGCCGAGGACACAATCGGACTTCCAGGGGAACTTGTCGTGAAATCGCGTTTAAGCCTGGGACGACCTTTCGATTTCGACCGCTCTCTCGAGCCTCTACAACTGCGGACGTATCGGATTCCCTCGCCAGTGCGCTTGCTCGACCTACACGCGCATGCTGGTTTCTGGAGCGACGGATGGGGCGTCCTTCCATTCTGGTTTTCCGACGAAAATCTGGACGAGATTTCGATTTACCGCGTCAAGGAAAAGTAACTTCGATAAAAAATTCTAAAGAAATTCGGGGACGCATTTCGGTGACGCCCCGAATTCTTGAATTTCAGAATTCGGGGTGCGTCACCGAAATACCCGTCTGTCCCCAAATTTCCTCAGGTCGCCAGCGGTTCCTGATGGGGCTGTTCTTCGGCGCCGATTTCTTCGGCAAGTTCCAATTCTGCCGGCGCTTCTTCGACGAGACCCGGCTCAGGCTCTTCCGAAATCAGTTCGACATTCCGATAGAAGTCCAGGCCGGTACCGGCAGGAATGAGGCGCCCCATGATGACGTTTTCTTTCAGACCGCGCAGGTAATCGATCTTTCCGCTGATTGACGCCTCCGTCAGCACGCGCGTGGTTTCCTGGAACGATGCCGCGGAAATGAACGACTCGGTCGAAAGCGATGCCTTGGTGATTCCGAGCAACAGCGGACGGCCGGAGGCCGGCTTACCGCCACTCTTCTTGACCCGTTCATTCTCCTCCTGGAAGCGGAACTTATCGACTTGTTCGTCGACCAGGAATTCGGTATCACCGACGTCCTCGACCCTGATCCAGCGCATCATTTGACGAACGATGACTTCGATGTGCTTATCATTGATGTTGACACCCTGCAGGCGATAGACCTCCTGAATTTCATTCACAAGGTAAGCCTGCAGCTCTTTTTCACCGAGAACGGCCAGAATATCATGCGGATTACGCGGACCATCCATCAACGGCTCGCCGGCACGCACATGTTCGCCTTCCTGAACGTTCACGTGGACGCCACGAGGCAGAGCGTATTCGCGCTCGACTCCGTTCTCGTTGATGACCATGATCTTCCGCTGGCCCTTGGTGATATCGCCGTACTTCACGATACCGTCGATTTCAGTGATAACCGCGGTCTCGCGGGGTTTTCGCGCTTCAAACAATTCAACGACGCGCGGCAGACCACCCGTGATGTCTTTGGTCTTCGTCGTTTCACGCGGAATCTTCGCTAGGACGTCGCCCTGGTAAACCGCGTCGCCGTCGGCCACCATCAGGTGAGCACGAGATGGAATCAGATATTTGCGCAGGACTTTGTGCTTGTCGTCACGAATCTGAATCGTTGGCTGCCGTTTCTCATCCGGTGAATCCGTAACAACCCAGCGCGAAAGGCCGGTCACTTCGTCAAGTTCCTCATGCATCGTAACGCCTTCGAGCAAGTCCTTGAACTGAACCGTGCCGCTGACTTCCGTGAGGATGGCGAACGTATATGGATCCCATTCGACAAGCGTCGCACCGACCTTCACGTGATCGCCTTCGTTGACCTTGAGTTTCGCGCCGTACACGATCGTATAGCGCTCCTTCTCGCGGCCCTTCTCGTCCATGATCGCCAGCACACCGTTACGATTCATTGCGACCAGAAAACCTTCTTGATTCCGGACAGTTTGGAGGTTATGGAACTTGATCGTGCCGGCGTTCTTGGCTTCCAGGCTGGTTTGCTCGGCCACACGGCTTGCCGTCCCGCCGATGTGGAATGTACGCATCGTGAGCTGAGTTCCCGGCTCGCCAATGGACTGAGCCGCGATCACGCCGACCGCTTCGCCGATTTCTACCAGTTTACCGGTTGCGAGGTTGCGGCCATAGCAGCGGACGCAGGCGCCGCGCCGTGACTCGCACGTGAGCACCGAACGGATCTTCACGCGTTCAATACCCGCCGCCTGGATCGCGCTGGCAAGATCTTCCGTGATTTCCTGATTGATCTCGACAATTACCTTTCCTTCGTAGTCTTTGATTTTTTCGAGCGAGACCCGGCCAACGATACGATCTCTCAAAGGCTCGATGATTTCACCCGACTCCACGATCGATCCGACAAAGATGCCGTCCACCGTGCCGCAGTCCGCCTCGCTGATGATTACGTCCTGCGCGACGTCAACGAGGCGGCGAGTCAAATAACCCGAGTCAGCCGTCTTCAGAGCGGTATCGGCCAATCCTTTGCGGGCGCCGTGCGTGGAGATGAAGTACTGTTGCACGGTCAAGCCTTCGCGGAAATTCGCAGTAATGGGCGTTTCGATAATCTCGCCTGAAGGCTTCGCCATCAAACCGCGCATACCGGCCAACTGCCGGATCTGCTGCTTCGAACCGCGAGCTCCGGAGTCGGCCATCAACAGAATCGGATTAAATCCGTGGCTGGCCTTTTCCGCGCGTTCCATTTCGTTGAACATCATGTCGGAGATCTTTTCCGTCACATCCGACCAGATAGCGATGACCTTGTTGTAACGTTCGCCATTCGTGATCGCTCCGTCGCGGTACTGTTGATCCACTTTTACGACTTCGTTCTGGGCGTTTTCGACGAAGTCACGCTTACCAGGCGGCACGATGAGGTCATCGATCGAGATCGTGATGCCCGCCTTCGTCGCGTAATAGAAGCCCAGCTCTTTGATGTGGTCGAGCATGGTGACCGTCATCTCAGGTCCATAGCGCAGGTACGTATAGCTCACCAACTGGCCCAGGCCTTTTTTCTTCAGGAGAGCATTGATGAAGGGCATGCCTTTCGGCATGTTGTCATAGAAGATCACACGGCCGACTGTGGTGTTGAGCATGTGGTTCTTAGCGTCAACGACTTCAGCGTGAACGATCGCCTGTTCATCGTATGCCGTTGTCATATCGATCAGCGGACCGCTATATCGAAGGCGAATGGCTGACTGCGTTTCAACCTCACCGGAATCCCATGCCATCAGCACTTCGTCAATCGATCCAAAGGTTCGGCCTTCGCCTTTCGCGCCCGGTTTTGGACGGGTCAGATAGTAAACGCCGAGAACCATATCCTGAGTTGGCACAGCGACGGGTTGCCCGCTGGCCGGCGACAAGAGATTCTGCGTGGAAAGCATCAGGACAGACGCCTCGATTTGTGCTTCCGGCGAGAGAGGGATGTGAACCGCCATCTGATCGCCATCGAAATCCGCATTGAACGCGGTGCAGACCAGGGGATGAATCTTGATCGCTTTTCCTTCGACCAGGACGGGCTCGAAGGCCTGAATGCCGAGCCGGTGGAGCGTCGGCGCTCGATTCAGAAGAACAGGATGATCCTTGATCACCTCTTCAAGAATGTCCCAGACGACGGAATCCTGTCGCTCAACCATTTCCTTCGCCGCTTTAACCGTAGTGCAGTGTCCGCCCTGTTCGAGCCGGTTGTAGATGAAAGGCTTGAAGAGCTCGAGGGCCATCTTCTTCGGCAGTCCGCATTGATGCAGCTTCAGCTCAGGTCCGACAACGATGACAGAACGGCCGGAGTAGTCCACACGCTTGCCTAACAGATTCTGACGGAAACGTCCTTGCTTACCTTTCAACGTATCCGATAGCGACTTCAGCGGACGGTTATTCGCGCCACGCAAAATGCGGCCGCGCCGGCCATTGTCGAAGAGAGCATCGACGGCTTCCTGGAGCATGCGTTTTTCATTGCGGACGATGACGTCGGGCGCATGCAATTCCATGAGCTTCTTCAAACGGTTGTTCCGGTTGATGACACGGCGGTAGAGATCGTTCAAATCCGATGTCGCGAAGCGTCCACCGTCTAGCGGAACAAGGGGACGCAGTTCCGGTGGAATGACCGGAATGACGTCCAAAATCATCCACTCCGGTTTGTTGCCCGACTTGACAAACGCCTCGACCACTTTCAAGCGCTTCGCAAATTTGACTCTCTTTTGCTGCGACGTTTCGTTCTTCATTTTCGTGCGGAGCCCATGCGAGAGCTCATCGATATCCACACGCTTCAGAAGTTCTTTAATGGCTTCTGCGCCCATCATGGCAACGAACTTTCCGGGGTGCTCCTGCTGTAATTGCCGGAATTTTTCTTCCGTCAAAAGCTCACGTTCTTTCAGGGGAGCCTCGCCCGGATCGATCGTGACATACGCCTCGAAATAAAGAACCCGCTCCAGTTCACGCAACGACATATCGAGCAAGTGACCGATGCGGCTTGGCAATCCCTTGAAGAACCAGACGTGCGAACACGGACTCGCCAGCTCGATGTGACCCAGCCGTTCTCGGCGCACTTTGGACAGCGTCACTTCCACCCCGCACTTGTCGCAAATCACGCCGCGGTGTTTCATGCGTTTGTATTTTCCGCAGAGACATTCCCAGTCGGTCACCGGCCCGAAGATTCGCGCGCAGAAGAGGCCGTCCCGCTCAGGCTTGAATGTCCGGTAGTTGATGGTTTCAGGTTTTGTTACTTCACCATGCGACCACGAGCGAATCTTTTCTGGGGAAGCCAGACTGATCCGGATGGAATCAAAATCGGCAATGGATGCTGCCCGGTCATAAGGATTCGATCTAATCAATGTATACCTCCTGGGGAAATTCGGGGGAATTTCCTACGCCGTCGGTTTGCGCTTCATTAATTCAACGTCTAAACAGAGGCTCTGCAGTTCGCGAATGAGCACGTTGAATGACTCCGGAACGCCCGGTTCCATGGCAGCTTCACCCTTCACAATAGCCTCATAAATTTTGGTTCGTCCGTACACATCGTCGGACTTGGCGGTTAACAGTTCTTGCAGAATGTGTGCGGCGCCGTATGCTTCGAGCGCCCATACTTCCATTTCTCCGAATCGCTGTCCCCCGAACTGCGCTTTACCGCCGAGGGGTTGCTGCGTGATGAGCGAGTACGGGCCGATAGACCGCGCGTGAATCTTGTCATCCACCAGGTGCGACAACTTCAACATATAGATGTAGCCGACCGTGACTTCCTGCTCAAACGGCATGCCCGTCATACCATCGTAAAGCCGCGTCTTACCGGTTTTCGGCAAGTTCGCTCTTTCCAGCATATGTTTGATTTCCATTTCGGTCGCGCCATCAAAAACCGGGGTCGCAAAAAACATGCCGAGCGCCTTGGCCGCCCAGCCCAGATGCGTTTCAAGAATCTGGCCGACGTTCATTCGCGACGGAACCCCCAGGGGATTGAGAATGATCTCGACGGGCGTTCCATCCGGCAGATAAGGCATGTCTTCTTCCGGAAGAATCCTTGCAATAACGCCTTTGTTTCCATGGCGACCCGCCATCTTATCGCCCACGGATAGTTTGCGCTTCATCGCGACGTAGACCTTGACGAGCTTAATAACTCCCGGCGGCAGTTCATCACCACGGCGGAGTTTCGAAATGCGCTCTTCGTGTATCTTGCGCAGCACGTCGATCTGGCGGGTGGTCATCTCTTCGATTTCCTGAATCTGCTCGTGGGGGGTGGCGCCGTCTTTGAATTTCAATTTCAAGAGTTCACGCAGCGAGAGGTTTTCGACGACTTCGCTGGTCATCTCCGTACCCTTGGCCACGATCTTGCGCCCCGTGCGTTCGTGCACGAGCTCGTTGGAAACGACCTTGCCCTGGAGTAGAGCGACGAGGCGCTTGTTGCGTTCGTCGGTAAGAATTCGGATTTCGTCGCGAAGATTCTTTTCGAGCCGCGAGATCTCCATGTTCTCGATCTGTTTTGCCCGTTCGTCCTTTTCCGCGCCCTTACGAGAAAAGATTTTCACGTCGACGACGATGCCCTCGATCCCCGGCGGGCAAATCAGCGATGCGTCTCGAACGTCACCAGCCTTTTCGCCAAAGATGGCGCGGAGCAGCTTTTCTTCGGGAGTGAGCTGCGTCTCTCCTTTAGGAGTGACCTTGCCGACCAGCACGTCTCCGGGCTTCACGTAAGCGCCGATACGAATGATGCCGGCCTCATCCAGGTCCTTCAGGAAAGACTCACTGACATTCGGTATGTCCCGCGTGATTTCCTCCGGGCCCAGTTTCGTGTCACGGGCCTCGATTTCGAACTCTTCGATGTGAATCGAAGTGTAGTAATCGTCTTTGACGAGGCGTTCGGAAACCAGAATGGCGTCTTCAAAGTTGTAACCGCGCCATGGCATGAATCCGACAAGGACGTTGCGGCCAAGGGCCAGCTCGCCTTTCTCCGTGCAAGGACCATCGGCCAAGACCTGACCTTTCACAACGCGGTCCCCTTTTCGCACAATGGGCTTTTGGTTGATGCAGGTATTTTGATTGGATCGCTTGAATTTGGTCAGCTGATAAATGTCGGCGCCGACTTCGCGTGAGAAGTGGCCATCCTCGGCGGATTCGACGCGGACGATGATCCGCTCCGAGTCGATCGAATCAACGATTCCGCTTCGACGGCAAATCACCACAGCGCCGGAATCGCGGGCTGTAATCTCTTCCATACCGGTTCCAACCAGCGGCGCCGCAGTGCGCAGCAGCGGTACGGCCTGGCGCTGCATGTTCGATCCCATCAGAGCGCGGTTGGCGTCATCGTTTTCGAGAAACGGGATGAGCGATGCGGCGACCGAAACGAGCTGCTTCGGCGAAACATCGACGTAATCGACCTCGTTCCGATGCTTGAGCACGAAATTGCCCGCTTGCCGAACATTGACAAGCTCGTGCGACAGCCGTCCGCTTTTATCCATCTGTTCGTTCGCCTGCGCGACGAGATACTTGTCTTCTTCCCAGGCCGAAAGGTAGAACGAATAAGGAACATAGTCGGCGCGCTTCTTTTTACGCCCCTTCAGCTCTTCATTCTCCTGTTCCACAGCTTCGCGCTCGACGTGGTCGCTGACCTTGAACTTGGAGTCACCGGCGCTGATAATCGTCACATAATCGACAACGCGTCCGCTCTTTACTTTGCGATATGGACTTTCGATGAACCCATATTCGTTGATCCGCGCGTAGCAACTCAGTGACGAGATCAGTCCGATATTCGGACCTTCAGGGGTTTCGATCGGACAAATACGGCCGTAGTGCGTCGGATGAACGTCACGGACTTCGAATCCGGCGCGTTCGCGCGAAAGTCCGCCTGGACCGAGAGCCGACAGGCGCCGTTTGTGCGTGATTTCAGACAGAGGATTCGTCTGATCCATGAACTGTGAAAGCTGCGACGACCCGAAGAACTCGCGCACCGCAGCGATGACCGGCTTGGCATTGATCAAGTCATGCGGCATAGCGGTGACCATTTCCTGGTAGACCGACATCTTTTCTTTTATGGCCCGCTCCATTCGAACCAAGCCGATGCGGAACTGGTTCTCCAGCAGCTCGCCCACCGCACGGACACGGCGGTTTCCGAGATGGTCGATGTCGTCGACCTGGCCAATGTTCTTACGGAGTTTCAATAGGTAAGTGATGACAGCGTAGAAGTCCGCCGCCTCGAGGATCCGTTTCTCGAGCGGCGTTGTCAGGTCCAGCTTGATATTGAATTTTAGGCGTCCGACTCTCGAGAAGTCATACTTGCGTGCGTCGAAGAACATACCTTCGAACAGCGCAGTAGCCGTCTCCAGTGTCGGTGGATCGCCCGGACGCAGTTTGCGATAGATCTCGATCAAGGCTTCTTGAGGGGTCTTAATCGTGTCCTTGCGCACAGTCTGACTCAGAACGACGCCAATATCATCGCGCTCGGGAAAGAAAACCGGCAGCTCCGGCACCCCGGCATCGATGATGGACCGGATGATGTTCTGGGTCAGTTCGTTATTGGTCTCGACGATCACCTCACCCGTGTTCGTATCCACGACGTCGCCGACCGCAAATGCGCCTTCGAGATCTTCCGGATTAACCTCGAAACGCTCAACCTTAGCCTGCTTGATGTGGTTGTATACGGAGCTCGTGATTTTTTTGCCAGCATGAACGAGAACTTCCTTCGTCTTTGGATTCGTGATGTCCTTCGAGACCTTCAGTCCAACGATGTTGTCGGAAACATTCCAGAAGATCTTCTTGCCTTCAATCGTCAGACGATCGGTTTGATAGAAAACGCGGATGATTTCCTCATCGCTCTTCAAACCAAGAGCACGCAGGAAGATCGAGGCCAGAAACTTTCGCTTGCGATCGATCCGGACGTAAAGGATGTTCTTGGCCGTCTCATATTCGAACTCTACCCATGATCCGCGATACGGAATAATCTTTCCCAGATAGTAGCTTTTGCTCGGAGTCGATTCGAAGAACACTCCCGGACTGCGGTGCAGTTGGCTGACGATGACACGCTCGGTGCCGTTGATAATGAATGTGCCGTTCTCGGTCATCAGCGGAATTTCACCGAAATAAACCTCTTGCTCTTTGATGTCGCGAATCGTTTTTGCGCCGGTGTCGGGATCTTTATCGAAGATCGTTAGACGAATGATGACTTTCAAGGGAGCGGCATACGTCATGCCACGTTCCTGACATTCCGCCACGTCGTACTTCAGATTCAACTGAACCGGGTCGCCACACTTGTTGCAGAACGTCACCTGGTTCTTATTCATCGTGCCGCACTTCGGGCACATGACCGTCGGTTCGGCCTGAAAGGGATTGGTTGTAATGGTTGCGCCGCAAGATTTACAAGTGCTGCGCAAATGATGCAGACCTTTCAGGTTTCCGCACTTGCATTCCCAGTTACCAATGGAATAGCTGATAAACTCGAGCGTTGAAACGCCGCGAAAATCCGAGATCGGAAATACGGAATTGAACACTGCCTGAAGGCCGGTATCCTCCCGCTCCTCCGGAAGCATATTCATCTGGAGGAACCGCTCATATGAATTCTTCTGTACCTCGATGAGATTCGGGATTTGGATTGCAGTCCGGATCTTGGAAAAATTGGTTCTCTCTCGTGAGGTACTGATCTTGCTTTCCGTCATTTTTCACTGCTCCTTAATAAGCGTGCGGCCCAACGGCGCCGTGTTTGCTACTGTCCCTTAAAAGGCATTGCCGCGAATCCGAGGACACACAAGAACTCGTTTTCTCGCGCGTTTTTGTGTTCCTCCTCGTGCGTTTTCTGGTTCGTCTACTTTTGCTGGCAAAGTGCCGTCACGTTTAAACACAAATACGCTGACCTCTGGACGGACTACCGCCCTCAGTCAGCATCCGCATGCTGCTGCGTTTACTTAACTTCGACCGTCGCGCCAGCTTCCGTGAACTTCTTCTTAATGTTCTCTGCTTCGTCTTTGTTTACGCCTTCTTTGATCGGTTTCGGCGCAGCTTCTACCAGGTCCTTGGCTTCTTTCAATCCAAGACTCGTCACTTCGCGAACAGCTTTGATTACGCCGATCTTGTTTCCGCCAACCGCAGTGAGAATCACACTGAATTCGGTTTTCTCTTCGACAGGAGCTGCAGCTACACCCGCGCCACCCCCTGCTGCCGGAGCGGCCGCCATAGAGGCTGCGGCAGCGCTTACGCCGAACGCTTCTTCCAGTCCCTTTACCAACTCCGAAGCTTCAAGCAGAGTCAATCCTTTGATCTCTTCGATAATATTTTGAATCTTAGACATTGCTAACTCCTATATATCTACGATCGGACCCGCCGGACAAGCCACTGCCGGTAAAACCCTTTCATAGCTATTGGCTGGTGGCCCATCCCCTTAGGCACCTATTCGTTAAATTTCTTTTGCTCGACGGCCTGTTTCAGCACTACAGCCAGATTGCGAGCGACACCATTCACGGCGATAGCGATTCGTTGTGCCGGCGCATTGATTAAAAACAACAATTTTGCGATCAGCTCTTCCTTCGAAGGCATCGCTGCAATGTGGGCAATATCGCCAAGATTGATGACGCGGCCTTCGACGAGTCCAGCCTTGAATACAAACAGCGGGTTTGCCTTGGCGTATGCCGTGAGAGCTTTTGCCAGAGAAACTGGATCACTGGCGTTATAGGCTATAGCAGTGGAACCGTCGAACGATTTGGAAACGCTTTCGGCGGCAGTCCCTTCCGCAGCCTTTTTAGCCAGCGTGTTTTTCACAACGCGATATTTGCTTTTTGTGTCCCGAACCTTATGACGCAACTCGGCATCCTGCGCGACAGTCATTCCCTGAAACTGTGCGACGAACAGGTTCTTTGCCTCGCTGAGCTCCTTCTTTAGCGCGTCGAGTTCTTCCTTCTTTTTACCTTTCGATTTCATGCGACCTCGTTGTGAGTTCTATTTCGCATCCAACGCCACCAGATCCAGATCGACACCCGGACTCATCGTCGATGCAACCGTGATCCGTTTGACGTAGCGGCCTTTCACCGCTGCAGGCCGGGCCTTGATGACGGAATCGATAATCGTGTGGGCATTTTCGCTGAGCTGATCCTTCGTAAATTCAATTTTCCCGATCGGAGCGTGAATGATACCGGTTTTATCCACGCGGAATTCCACCTTGCCGGCCTTGACTTCCTTGACCGCTTTAGCCACATCCATCGTGACCGTACCGGTCTTGGGGTTCGGCATCAGTCCGCGCGGGCCGAGAACCTTACCCAGACGGCCGACGCCTCGCATCATATCGGGCGTCGCAATGCAGGCATCGAAATCCATCCAACCGCCGGCAATCTTCTCGACAAGATCGTCGCCGCCGACGAACTCCGC